>LKMJ01000668.1_pt1 | contig 27466 bp, 25 predicted proteins | sample 643391 | NCBI WGS metagenome assembly LKMJ01 (sample SAMN04112250, study PRJNA286221) | soda lake metagenome | biome: soda lake; feature: Kulunda Steppe; material: water; isolation source: sample PL-Br10 brine of Picturesque Lake | place: Russia: Kulunda steppe | collected 2010-07 | reverse complement strand
CCTACCACGGCGGTGCGCAAGCGAGTCATCGAGTAATACCTCGGGTTCGGGTCTGTATGAATTCCACTAATTCCTTGACCTCGGGGGCATTAAATTCGGTTTGGGTACGCACCTGATCAAGTGCCTGATCTAACCTTACCCCGTCCCTAAAAATCTGTTGGTAGGCTGCGCGCAGCTGCCGGCGGGCAACGGCCGAAACGCCTGCGCGTTGCAACCCGCGGGAATTGAGGCCGCGAAGTTTTGCCCGATCACCCGCCACCATAGTAAAGGGTGCCACATCCCGATCGACCATCGAACCGCCGGCTATCATGGCTAAGCGGCCGATATGCACAAACTGATGAATGGCACAGAGCCCGGAGATAAATGCTTGATCTGCAATATGAACATGCCCGGCGAGCTGGGTGCCATTACTGATTATGACCTGATCACCGATCTGATCATCGTGTGCAATGTGGGAAAACGCCATAAATAATCCGCGGCTACCAATCCGCGTTACACCATCCTCTTTGGTGGAGGCTCGATGCACGGTAGTGAATTCACGAAAGTCATTATCATCGCCAATGATTAGTTGGGTGGGCTCATCTTGGTAGCTTAGATCTTGCGGTGGCTGCCCCAGGAGCGCATGCGGACCGATGTGGTTGTTATTGCCCATTTTAAGCGGCCCCTCAAGCACGGCATGCGCACCAATGCGGCATCCTGCCCCCAGCCTGACATCCGCTCCGATAACCGCATACGGACCCACGTGGCAATTGGCCCCTAGCACGGCTTGCTCATGAATGATGGCGGTTGGGTGAATTAGCTCTGCTCCCATACGCCCATGATGGCGTAATCGAGACATTCTCACCAGTGTAAAAATCTACCCGCGCGTGCCAATCCCGGTTAGCATTGGCAGGATGAGTTCGAGTTTTGTACATCTGCATTTGCATACAGAATTTTCCCTGATTGACGGGACCGTGCGGGTGAAGCCGCTGATGCGAGCGGCGGCAGCGGCAGACATGCCGGCGATTGCGATCACCGATCAGGGCAATCTTTTTGGCATGGTCAAGTTTTACCGTGCTGCCATCGAGGCCGGCATCAAGCCGATCATTGGCGCGGATTTACGAATCGCGCATCCGACCGATACAACGGCTCACCATGTGATGACGTTTTTATGCGCCGATACGCAGGGGTATTCCGCGCTCACTCGACTCATTACTGCCAGTTATCTTGATGGTCAGGCCAGTGGGCTGCCGGTTGTCTCACGGGAGTGGTTAACGCGCTGGAGTGAGGGATTAATTGTTTTATCCGGCGCCTCCGCGGGTGATGTGGGCGAGGCGCTAGTGTCGGGCGATCCGGCCCAGGCGCGGCAGCGCTTGGCATTTTGGCAGGAGCTCTATGGCGATCGGTTTTACTTGGAGCTGCAGCGAACCGGCCGGCCGGGTGATGAGCAGCAGGTGCATGGTGCTGTCCAGTTAGCTATCGAAACAGGCTGCCCAGTTGTGGCAAGTAATGACGTGCGCTTTTTAGAGCCGGCGGACCATGAAGCCCATGAGGCCCGGGTGTGTATCCATGATGGTCGGATATTACATGATGAGCATCGACCCAGGCGGTATTCTGAGGCGCAGTACCTGCGCTCGGCAGAGGAAATGCACGCTTGTTTTGCGGATATACCCGAAGCCATAGAAAACACATTACTGATCGCGCAGCGCTGCAATCTGAAGCTGACGCTTGATCAAAACGCGCTGCCAGATTTTCCAGTACCCGATGACAAGCCAATTGATCAATTTTTGCGTGAGGAGTCCGAGCGAGGGCTAGCTAGCCGTATTGAACGTGATGGTGCGGTCACGGATGGACAGGCCTATCAAGTCCGACTGGATTTTGAGCTCAATGTGATTAATCAAATGGGCTTTCCTGGGTATTTTTTGATTGTGGCGGATTTTATTCGTTGGGCTAAGGCAAAAGACATCCCGGTAGGACCGGGGCGTGGGTCGGGTGCGGGGTCTTTGGTGGCGTATGCATTGGATATTACTGATCTTGATCCGTTGCGCTACGACCTCCTGTTTGAGCGGTTTTTGAACCCGGAACGCGTTTCAATGCCGGATTTTGACGTCGACTTTTGCATGGAAAAGCGCGATCAGGTGATTGACTATGTCGCGGAACGTTATGGGCGGGAGAAGGTATCCCAAATCGCCACGCATGGCACCATGGCGGCACGCGCTGTGGTAAGGGACGTTGGGCGCGTGCTCGGGCATGGTTATGGCTATGTAGACCGAATCGCAAAGATGATTCCGTTTGAGCTTGGGATGACGCTTGAGAAGGCCCTGGCGCAGGAGGAGGAACTACAGAAGCTGTGCGATGAGGACGACGATGTTCAGCTACTGATCAATTTGGCGAAGCGGCTTGAGGGGCTTTCGCGCAACGTTGGCAAACATGCGGGCGGGGTGGTGATTGCACCGTCTGACTTGACTGAGTTTGCACCGCTTTTCTGTGAGCCCGGTGGGGCGGGTCTGGCCACGCAGTTCGATAAAGATGACGTTGAGGCGGTTGGGCTAGTTAAGTTTGATTTTCTCGGTTTGCGAACGCTGACCATAATTGACTGGACGGTTAAAGCGGTCAATAAGATCCGTGAGGCCAATCAAGAACCGCCCATTGATATCAACCGTATTCCGCTAGATGATAAAAAAACTTTTTCGCTGTTGAGGGATTGCCGTACGACCGCGATTTTCCAGCTTGAATCCCGTGGCATGAAGGATTTGATTCGGCGCCTCAGGCCGGATCATTTTGAAGACATTATCGCGCTCGTTGCGCTATTCCGGCCGGGGCCATTGCAGTCAGGAATGGTGGATGACTTTATCGATCGAAAACATGGGCGCAAACCGGTGGCCTATCCCACCCCAGAGCTGCATCACGATGCCCTGAAACCTATTTTAAAACCAACCTATGGCGTGATCTTGTATCAGGAGCAGGTCATGCAGATCGCGCAGGCTGTGGGTGGGTACAGTCTCGGTGAAGCCGACTTGCTCCGCCGCGCTATGGGTAAGAAAAAACCTGAGGAAATGGCAAAGCAGCGCAGTATTTTCTGCGCTGGTGCGGTGGCGCAGGGATTACGGCCTGCGCATGCTGAGGGTCTTTTTGATTTGATGGAGAAGTTTGCAGGCTACGGCTTTAATAAAAGCCATTCAGCGGCCTATGCGCTGCTATCTTATCAAACGGCCTGGCTTAAAGCGCATTACCCGGCGCCGTTTATGGCGGCCGTTCTCTCCTCTGATATGGATAATACCGACAAAGTGGTGACGCTGATTGACGAGTGTCGCGCCATGAAATTGGCGGTTGCACCCCCGGATGTCAATCGCTCCGGCTGGATGTTTGAAGCATCAGACCCCACCTCTGTGGTTTACGGGCTCGGCGCCGTAAAGGGCGTTGGGCAATCGGCCGTGGAGTCTTTAGTGGTCGCCAGGCAGTCTGGTGCAGACTTTGGGAATTTGCATGAATTGTGTCAGCGAATTGATCTAAAACGGATTAATCGACGCGTGCTTGAAGCCTTTATCCGCTCTGGGAGCGTGGATCACATCACACCGAATCGGGCTTCCGCCATGGCGGCGCTGCCCTCTGCGCTGCAAGGGGCTGAGCAGGCGATGCGTAACGAAAGCGTCGGGCAAGAAGATTTGTTTGGCTTGGGCGCAGCTGTCACGGATACCCCAGATGAAGCCCGGCTTGATACCGTAGAGGTGCTCCCTGAGTGGGAAGAAATGGAGCGCCTAAGCGCGGAAAAAGAAACGCTGGGATTGTATTTATCTGGCCATCCGATTGGTGCGCATGAGGCAGAGCTGGGGCGGTTTATTACCTGCCGGCTAAAAGACGCAGGTGCCAATACCGATAAACGCGCGGTGGTGGCGGGGTTAATTGTGGATGCTCGCAATCGAGTTACCCAGTCGGGTCGGCGGCTAGGTATTGTCACGCTTGATGACCGTACTGCACGCTTAGAAATGGTGTTGTTTGGCGATGTCTTTGAGCGTTTTCGGCATTTAATAGAGAAAGACACGCTGGTTGTGGTGGAGGGGGAGATTAATCATGATGATTTTTCTGATGGTTACCGCATTTCAGCTGAGCGTGTTTATGACCTTGCCAGTGCCCGGTTAGCGTTTGCGCAACGTTTGGTGTTAAGCATAGAGCAGGCGCACGCCCAAAACGGGCTATTGCCGAAGATTAAACAGGTATTGGCTGCCTACCAGCCCGGCAGCTGTCCGGTTTGGGTGGAATATGCGTCTGCTGCCGCGCGCGCCGGTCTGCGTCTTGGGGAGCAGTGGCGGGTGCGCCCCGAGCCGGAGCTAATTGATCAGTTGCAAGGTCTGCTTGCCGCTGAGGCGGTGCGGGTTGAGTACGGAAGACACAAGCGGCAGGCAAAAGGGTCAGCATGATATTCTCTACCATAGCAAGGCATTAAGGGAGCACAACGGGTGGCATCCGCTGAACTAGACTTTTTAGAATTTGAACGGCCCATCGCCGAGTTGGAAGCGAAAATCGAAGAGCTTCGTTACGTTGGCGATGATTCCGAGGTGAGCATTGGCGAAGAAGTGGCCCGCTTGCAGGGCAAAAGCCGGCAGCTGACTGAACAAATTTTCCGTAACCTAACAGCTTGGCAAATCTCGCAACTGGCACGGCACCCAAGGCGGCCTTATGCGGCTGATTACATTACGGCAATGTTTACGGAGTTTGAGGAGTTGCACGGAGATCGCGCCTATGCGGACGATGCAGCGATTATCGGCGGCGTAGCGAGGTTTCAAGGCCGTCCGGTGATGGTGATCGGTGAGCAGAAGGGGCGAGGTACGCGCGAGAAGATCGAACGGAACTTCGGAATGCCTAAGCCTGAGGGCTATCGCAAAGCGGGCCGTTTAATGGAAATGGCCGAACGATTTAGCCTGCCCATCTTTACCTTTATCGATACGCCGGGGGCTTATCCGGGAGTGGGCGCTGAGGAGCGCGGTCAAAGCGAGGCGATTGCCCGTAACCTTATGCTTATGGCCGGGTTAAATACTCCCATTGTCTGCACGGTCATTGGCGAAGGGGGGTCTGGTGGGGCACTGGCGATTGGTGTTGGCGATCGGCTGTTAATGCTGCAATACAGTACCTATTCGGTGATTTCGCCAGAAGGCTGCGCCTCCATTCTCTGGAAAAGCGCAGAGCGCGCTGCAGATGCTGCCGAGGCGATGGGGATCACTGCGGAGCGGCTAGCGGGCCTAGGGTTAGTGGATGAGGTGATCGCTGAGCCCCTGGGCGGTGCGCATCGGGATTGGTCTGAGATGGCTCAGCGGTTGACTGGTGCGTTAGCTCAACATTTAAGCGATGTCGAACAAATGGATCTTGAGAGTATGCGGGCTGCACGTTACGAGCGGTTGATGGCGATTGGGCATTTCCGCGAGTAGTTTTACTGAGCAACTGCCTGCGTCAACGGCTCGCGTTGTGGTGGCCTGTAGCGGTGGCTTGGATTCTCGGGTTTTGCTGGACCTAGCCTGTCGCAGTGGGGTGCCCGTTCATGTCATTCACGTCCACCATGGCCTGCAACTTGAGGCAGATGAGTGGGCAGATCAAGTGGCTGCGTTGGCGAATCATCTCGCGGTTTCATGCGAGATTCTTCGTGTGGCGGTTAATGCAGCTGACGGCGGGATTGAAGCTGCCGCAAGAAAAGCGCGCTATGCGGCACTGCGCCAGGCGCTGCGGGCAGGGGACTGTCTTGTTACCGGGCATCATGCGGATGATCAGGTGGAGACCCTTCTGTTACGTCTGTTGCGAGGCACCGGTCCATCGGGTTTAGCCGGGATCCGGTACTGCAAGCCATTTGGGCCCGGATATTTGCTGCGCCCCTTGCTGAGCCAGCCTTACTCAGCATTACGCCGCTACGCCGAAGCTCAGCGTTTGGAGTGGATAGAGGATCCCAGTAATCAGAGCCTTGCCCATGAGCGTAATTTTTTGCGCCATCGCGTGCTAGTCAGCCTGCAGGAGCGCTGGCCGGCCCTGCATCGGGCTGTTGGGCGGCTGGCTAGGCTCAGTGATGAAAATAATCAGGTTTTACACGCATTACTTGGCGAGCGGTTAGAACGACACTATCTGCCCGGCACGCATTTGCTGCGGGTGCATCAGCTTGCAGGTGAATCCGTCGCGATGCGGCATGCCTTGTTGCGGCAATGGATCACTGAGTTTGCCTGGCGCCCACCCGGCGAGCAGCAGCTCCGGCAGGGCCTTGATGAGTTGTTAACTGCGCGCGCAGATCGTCATCCGGCCCTCCGCTGGCAAGACGGAATGATTATCCGATTTAACGGTTTACTCTTTCGTCTACCCAGCGAATTGCCGACGTGCCCGGGACCTTGCCGGATTAATCGTGGTCAACGGGTTGCCTGGGGTGATTTGGGCGATGTGTTTTGGCCAGAGGAAGCGTTACCCGAGCAACCGAATACGCTAGGTCTGCGAGGCTTTCAGCCAGGGGATCATTTGCATGAGGCAAATAGGCCAAGGCAGAAAATTAAGGAATTGCTTCGCAAGGCAGGCGTGCCACCATGGTGGCGGGCCTGTTTACCCGTTGCTGTTGCGGGGGATGCTGCGCCGGTTGCGGTGGCGGGTGTGGCTCCGATGGAATCCCTTGAGTTTACTCCTGTTTCAGATAGTAATCGGGCCGATTGGCGATGTTGGCATGTTTGATTCATTGTCTGCTGGCGGGTGTTCTGTTACCGTTCTACCCCGTCCTGCAGTGGCCCCCTGCCGCTGCGATGCGCCAGTAGGCCGACGGTAAAAATGACGCGATATATATTTATTACAGGTGGTGTGGTGTCCTCATTAGGCAAGGGCATTGCCGCCGCTTCTCTTGCCAGCATCCTTCAGGCTCGTGGCTTAAAGGTCACGATGATTAAGCTGGATCCCTACATCAATGTGGACCCGGGCACGATGAGCCCATTTCAGCATGGTGAGGTTTTTGTTACCGATGATGGCGCTGAGACTGACCTAGATCTCGGGCATTATGAGCGTTTTGTTCGTATGCGTGCCTCACAGAATAACAATTACACCACGGGCCGGATCTATGAGAGCGTGATCCGCAAAGAGCGCCGCGGTGATTACCTCGGTGGCACGGTACAGGTTATCCCGCACATCACCGATGAAATTAAGTCCTGTATTCAGCGCGGCGCGGGTGATGCGGACATTGCATTAATCGAGATTGGTGGCACGGTTGGGGATATTGAATCACTCCCATTTCTTGAGGCTATCCGCCAGATGGGTGCTGAGCTGGGTCGGGAGCGATGTTTGTATATTCACCTCACGCTCCTGCCTTGGATTGCCGCTGCTGGTGAGATGAAGACCAAGCCGACACAGCACTCGGTAAAGGAGCTGCGCTCCATTGGAATACAGCCCGACATTCTGGTTTGCCGTGCAACGAAACCGATTCCGGCAGAAGAGCGGCGCAAAATCGCGCTGTTTACCAACGTCGATCCGCAGGCCGTTATCTCCGCGCTGGATGTTGACAACATTTATAAAGTCCCTGCGATGTTGCATGAGCAACACCTCGATCAGATTGTTTTAGATAAGTTTGGTCTGGATCAACCGGCTGCGTCGTTAGCGGATTGGCAACGCGTGGTGGAAGCAATGCAAGCGCCTGGCGGCGAAGTCACGGTGGCGATGGTGGGTAAGTATGTTGAGCTTGCTGATGCCTATATGTCTTTAAACGAGGCGCTGCGCCATGCCGGCATTCAGCATCAGCAGAAAGTCTTAATCCGCTACGTTGATTCCGAAGCCATTGAGCGCGAGGGCATCAGGCTACTGGAAGGGGTAGATGCGATACTCGTCCCGGGTGGCTTTGGTGAACGCGGCATCGAGGGCAAGATTAAGGCGGCGGGTCATGCACGAGAGCAGGGTATTCCGTTTTTAGGGATTTGTTTGGGCCTGCAGGTGGCGGTGATTGAATATGCGCGCCATGTTGCAGGTCTTGAGGGTGCGCATAGCACTGAGTTTGTGACCGATGCGCCGCATCCGGTCATTGGGTTGATTACCGAGTGGATGACCGCCGAGGGGCTTAAAGAGGTTAGAGACGCTAACTCAGACATGGGGGGAACCATGCGCTTAGGTGCCCAGCCCTCAAACCTTGTGCGTGGCACACGTTTTCACCAGGTCTATGGAAAAGATGTGATTGAGGAGCGGCATCGCCATCGCTACGAGTTTAATAAACGTTATGAAGAAGCGCTAACGATGGCAGGGTTGGTGATTGCGGGTTGGTCGCAGGACGGGCACCTAGCCGAGGCGATTGAGTTGCCGGAACATCCGTGGTTTATGGCTTGCCAATTTCATCCTGAATTTACCTCAACGCCGCGCGATGGCCACCCCCTCTTTTCTCACTTTATTGAGGCCGCCATGGCATATCGCAACCGCCAGGTTAAGGCAGAGCGATGAGTGTTTGTATCGGTGACCAGCCGTTGGGGCTGAATCAGCCTCTGGCGCTCATTGCCGGCCCCTGCGTGATCGAGTCATCTGAGATGGTGATGGAGATCGCCGAGCAGCTCGTTGCGATGACACGGTCCCGAGGCATTCCCTTTATTTTCAAAGCCTCGTTTGACAAAGCTAATCGCTCATCGGTCTTGGGCTACCGAGGCTGCGGGTTGGAGGCAGGGCTGGCTGCGTTGGAATCGATTCGGCAACGGTATCAGGTGCCAGTGATTACCGATGTGCATGAATACACGCCCCTTCAGGAAGTGGCATCAGTGGTTGACTGGCTGCAGACCCCGGCGTTTTTATGCCGGCAAACAGACTTTATTCAGGCCGTGGCGGCTCAGGGCTTGCCGGTAAACATCAAAAAGGGCCAATTCTTGGCGCCGTGGGACATGCAGCATGTGGTTGCAAAAGCCCAAGCAACCGGTAATCAGCAAATTACTGTGTGCGAGCGAGGTGTTTCATTTGGCTACAATAATTTGGTTGCCGATATGCGTGCCTTGGCGGTAATGAGACAAATCGGCGTGCCTGTTTTGTTTGACGCCACGCATTCGGTGCAATTACCTGGGGGTGAGGGGAGTGCCTCCGGTGGCCAGCGGGAGCATGTGCCGCTCCTCGCGCGTGCTGCGGTAGCAGCCGGTGTGAGTGGATTGTTTATTGAAACCCACCCCACACCTGATCAGGCATTATCTGATGGCCCCAATATGTGGCCTTTGGAGCGATTGCCTGCATTACTCGATACGCTTATTGAGTTGCATGCCGTTGTGCAGCGGCATGGGCTTGCAGAAATCACAACAGTTTAGGAGAAATGAATGCCGACGATTGAAACTATTCACGCCCGGGAGATTTTAGATTCTCGTGGTAACCCAACGCTAGAGGCGGAAGTTGTTCTGAATGATGGGAGCCGGGGAATTGCGGCTGTGCCCTCTGGTGCTTCAACCGGTGCCCGCGAGGCGGTTGAGTTGCGCGATGGGGACGCAGGCCGATACTTAGGTAAAGGCGTGCAAACCGCGGTGGGGAACGTTAACGGGGTGATTCAATCGGCATTGCAGGGAATGGATGCGAATGATCAGCGCGCCATCGATGCCCGGCTTATTGCGCTTGATGGCACCGATAATAAGAGTTCTCTGGGCGCGAATGCGCTGCTGGGGACCTCGCTGGCCGTGGCGCGTGCGGCGGCGTCTGCCAAGGGAGTCTCGCTGTTTAAGCATCTGGCTGAGCGCGATGAATGGGTGCTGCCGGTCCCTATGATGAACATCCTCAATGGAGGCGCTCACGCAGATAATAGCGTGGATATTCAGGAATTCATGGTGATGCCGGTTGGGTTTGATCGGTTTTCAGAGGCGTTGCGCTGTGGAACCGAAATCTTCCATGCGCTAAAAAAAGTGCTGAGCGCGCGCGGGTTGTCTACCGCAGTGGGTGATGAGGGCGGTTTTGCTCCCGATCTGTCATCTAACGAAGCTGCCATTGAGGTGATTCTCGAAGCGATCGCCAATGCGGGATATCGCGCAGGGGATGATGTCTGGATTGCACTGGATGCTGCAAGTTCTGAGTTTTATCAGGCCGGTATTTACGATTTAGCCTCCGAGCAGCGCCAGTTTGATGCGCAGGGCTTTGCCGATGTGCTTGCAGATTGGGTGAAGCGTTATCCCATTATCTCCATTGAAGATGGCATGGCGGAAGATGATTGGGAGGGTTGGGCTATTCTTAGCAAAGCGCTGGGCGAGGGGGTTCAATTAGTCGGCGATGACCTGTTTGTGACGAATACCGCGATTTTGGCGGAGGGAATTGAGCGAAATATTGGTAACGCTATCCTAATTAAATTCAACCAGATAGGCACATTAACTGAGACAATGGATGCTATCGAGATGGCAGAAAAAGCTGGCTACGCGTCGGTCATCTCACACCGCTCCGGCGAAACAGAAGATACCACCATTGCGGATCTGGCGGTGGCCAGTGCTGCAACTCAGATCAAAACTGGCTCATTGTGCCGATCCGACCGAGTTGCCAAATATAACCAGCTGCTGCGGATTGAGGAGGAGCTCGGGGATAAGGCGCGTTACGCCGGCAGATCTGCGTTTCCAAGCCTGAGTAAAATGGGGCTTCAGGACTAGGCGATGCGCTGGCTAGCCGGAGGGCTGCTTCTGCTCGTATTGCTGTTGCAAAGTCGCCTTTGGTTTGGGGACGGGAGTATTCCCGAGGCATGGCGGCTGCAGCAAGCAGTAGATGCCCAAGAGGCGGAGAATGCCATCTTGGATGAGCGCAATCAGGCCCTGGCCGGTGATGTTGCAGATTTGCGCCAAGGGCTGAGTGGCATTGAGGAGCGGGCCCGCCTCGAGCTCGGTTTGATTGGCGAGGGTGAGCAGTTTTATCAGCTCATCGAGCCTAATGAAAATGACTAAAACGGTCTGGGCTATTCTGGCGGCAGCCGGGCAGGGAGTTCGGGCTGGCGGGGAGTTGCCCAAACAGTTTCAACTCATTGCTGGCAAACGCGTATTGGACTGGTCCTTAGACGCGTTACTGGCGATTTCGGCAATTCGCGAAGTAGTGGTGGTATTGCCGTCAGGCCACTCGGAGCCTTCACGGCCGCGAGTGCATTATTCTGTAGGTTCTGACGCGCGGGCTGGCTCAGTACTCGCCGGCTTAGCGGCGTTACGCGAGCTTGGCGCGAAGCCGGATGATTGGGTGCTGGTGCATGATGCAGCAAGGCCCTGTGTTCCGGATAACGATATTCTGCGTTTGCTTGAGGCAGTGCAGACGCATTCAGACGGGGCGCTTTTGGCCATGCCTGTGCGGGATACGCTCAAACGCGCAAACAGGGGCAGCGCCGAAGTTCAGTGCACCGTTGCTCGCGTTGATTTATGGCAGGCACTCACGCCCCAGTGCTTCCCGCTACAACGATTATTGACGGCTTTAGAACAGGCAAGCGGGCAGGCTGTCACAGATGAAGCAGAGGCGATGGAGCGTATGGGCGCAAGGCCGCTGTTGGTTCAAGGATCAGGCGTCAATATTAAACTGACGTATCCGAATGATTATGCGGTGTTGGCGGCAACGCTTATGGGGCAGCAATAACATGATGAAGGTCGGGCAGGGTTTTGATGCGCATCGGCTGGTGGCTGGCCGGCCATTAGTCATTGGCGGCGTCACGGTGCCATTCGAGCTGGGCCTGATGGCTCACTCGGATGGTGATGTGCTCCTGCACGCCATTACTGATGCGATTTTGGGGGCGTTGGGGCAAGGCGATATCGGGCAGCATTTTCCGGATGCTGACCCAGCGTGGAAAGATGCGGATAGCCGATTGCTCCTAAAGGAAGTGGTTGAGCTTATGCACGCACAGGGTTGGTGCATCGGTAATTTGGATGCAACGATCATTGCCCAGCGGCCGAAAATGCTCGATTATTTGCCCGCCATGTCGGTAAATCTCAGTGCTGATCTGCAGTGTGCGCCAACACAACTGAACCTAAAAGCCACCACAACGGAGTGGCTGGGCTTTACCGGGAGGGGTGAGGGCATCGCGGCGTTAGCGGTGGTTTTGCTCGCAGCCGTTGACTGAGTTGCTTTCTCCCAGTGTGGTCGCACGTGCATGGGGTGGACCACTAGGAGGTGCGCGCGTTGCTCAATCGCCCGAAGACTTCGTGGTGAATGAGCGCCTTGGCTTTACTGCCGATGGTGAGGGCCCGCATCTGCTGGTGCAGATTCAAAAAAAGGAGCTGACCACGTTGGAGGCGTGCCGCCAGTTGGCCAGTGCCTGGGGCATTTCCAACCGCGCGATTGGCTATGCCGGGCGTAAGGATCGCTGGGCGGTGACAACACAATGGCTGACCTTGCCCTGGCCCGTTGCCGCCCCGATACCCAAGGCGCCTTGTGAAGTGGCCGATGGGTTGCGTGTATTGAATATCAGTCGGCATCGGCGCAAATTGAAAGTGGGGTCGCTGCGTGGCAATCATTTCGCCCTGCGCTTGCATGGGTTGGATATCTCCCCCCGAGAGTTAAACCATCGGCTCACGCAAATCGCGAGGTTGGGCGTCCCGAATTATTTTGGCCCGCAACGATTTGGCCGCCGTGGTCGTAATCTCACTGAGGCGGTGAAGTGGCTGACGGCAGATCCTAAGTCAGTACCCCCCAGCGGCCGGGGGATGCTAATTTCGGCACTACGGGCGGAGTGCTTCAACCGGGTGTTATCCACCCGGGTGCAGGCAGGCACCTGGGCTCAGGCGCTCGCGTTTGATCTGCTTGGTTTGGATGGGCGCGATAGTTTATTTCCCTCAGCAAGTGAAACGGCATCTCGCTTGGCGTCGCGTTTGGCTGCTCAGCGCATACACCCCACTGGCCCCCTGCCAGGTCGGAAGGCGGGTAAACTGGGTGTTTCAGATGCCTTGGCAGAGTGGGAGCGGGAAATCCTGGCGCCAGTCACACCATGGGTGAATGGTCTGGTAGAGCGGGGAGTCGATGCGGCGCGGCGGCCATTACGCGTGGCAGTTGATGGATTAGGCTGGCATCAACCCAACCCCCAAACGCTTGAGCTGCAGTTTAGTTTGCGTCGTGGTAGCTACGCGACCGCCGTATTAGCCGAGTTAATCGAATGGTCAGCGCCTGAGTAATACATAAAGCGCCCCGGTGCCGCCGTCTACAGGTCGTGCGGAGCAGAATGCCAGTACATCCTCACGCTGCCGCAGCCATCGATCAACCTGGCCTTTCAGCACTGGGCCGGTATTGGCTGAACGACGACCCTTGCCATGAATAATGCGAATACAGCCTAAGCGCCGATCGCGGCACTCATTAAGAAAATCAGCAACAAGGCGGCGGGCGGTGTCAACCGTTTGGCCATGAAGGTCGAGCTCAGCCATAACGCTAAACTCACCGCGACGGAGCCGGCGCAGCGTCTTCTTTTGTAATCCAGGTTGCGCGTACGCCAACGCCTCACCGATTTCAGCGCCCAGGTGATGTTCAGCGGCTGAGGGCATGGCTAATTCGCGCAATACCGCGCGATCATCCGCGTAGCGCTGCCCGGGAATTGGTGCCGGGCGTCTTTGGCGTAGATTCGCTTTCTGCCTTGCGCGCAGAGGGCGAACATCAGCCATTGCCGCTCGAAATAATGCGGTATCTGGATCGTCTTGTTTCAATCAACTACTCCCGCGACGCTCCGAGATAGGTATAGTACACGGGATGAGAATACTGGTTAGCAATGATGATGGATACTCGGCGCCGGGCATCCGTGCACTGGCGGCTGCTTTGGCTGAGGATGCGGAGATCACTCTGGTTGCCCCGGAACGTGACCGTAGTGGGGCGAGTAACTCGCTGACACTGGAGTGGCCCATACGGGTAACTCAGGAGGGCGAGCGGGTTTATCGGGTGGAAGGGACCCCAACGGATTGCGTGCACCTTGCGATAACGGGTCTGCTTGAATCTCTTCCCGATATGGTGGTGTCGGGTATCAACGCCGGCGCAAACCTTGGTGATGACGTCCTCTATAGCGGAACCGTGGCCGCGGCAATGGAAGGGCGCAGTCTAGGCCTTCCCGCCGTGGCGTTGTCGCTGGCGAGCCACACCCCCACACATTATGAAACAGCCGCCTGGGTAGCCCGGCAGGTGGTAGGGCGGCTGCGAAAAGAGCCGCTGCCCGCGGACACTATTTTGAACATTAATGTACCCGATTTACCCCTTGAGGCTGTGCAAGGCTTTGAGGCAACGCGGCTGGGCGCAAGGCATCGCGCTGAGGCTGCTATTCCGGCAGAGGATCCGCGGGGGCGAACCATATTTTGGATCGGTCCACCGGGGAGTCAGCAGGATGCTGGGCCAGGTACTGATTTTGATGCGATTGAGCGAGGATATGTTTCGGTGACTCCGCTGCAGGTTGATCTCACTAAGTACAAAGCGCTCGATCAAATATCGGGTTGGGTGAAGGGTTTCATGTCGTGAATCGTTTGCGAGAATCAGGCAGTGGGATGACCTCGCAACGCACGCGTGAACGCTTGGCAGCCAGGCTGGGTGATTCAGGCATCAGTAACGTGCATGTTTTAAACGTGATTCGTCAGTTGCCGCGGCACCGTTTTGTTGATGAAGCACTGGCATCGCGCGCTTATGAAGATACCGCGCTTCCCATCGGGCACGGGCAAACGATTTCCCAGCCATTTGTAGTGGCGCGTATGACCGAAATCATCCTGCGCGGTGGTTTCCCAACGCATGTATTAGAAATCGGCACTGGTTGCGGCTATCAGGCTGCCGTGCTCGCGGCTCTGTGCGACCGGGTTTATACCATCGAGCGCATTCGCGATTTACATGATCGCAGCCGGGGCGTGTTTCGAGAGTTAGGGTTTGAAAATATTCGCCAGCGCTTTGGCGATGGTTTTCAGGGCTGGCCAACAGCCGCTCCGTTTGATGCCATCATACTCACGGCAGCGCCAAGTGCGATCCCCTCCGCGCTGCTCGATCAGCTCCAAGAGGGTGGGCGCTTACTTGCACCCGTTGGCGATGCCAAATCCCAATGCTTACAGCTGTTTACTCGTGAGGCTGGCCAGTTTCACGAACAAACAATAGAAGCGGTAAATTTTGTACCGATGCTTGAGGGCGTGGAATCGTGAAGATTTTTACGGGTATGTACGATGCGGTTTTACGCTGGTCAGCGCATCGGCGAGCACCATGGATACTGGGCTTGCTCAGCTTTGCGGAGTCTTCCTTCTTCCCGATACCTCCTGATGTCATGTTGGCACCGATGAGCGTTGCCCGACCGAAACAGGCCTGGCGGCTGGCAGCCTTAACGACGGTGACTTCAGTGCTCGGAGGGGTGCTAGGCTATTTTATCGGAGTACTCGGCCTTGAGTTGGTTATGCCGTTTATTGAACAGGCTGGGTACCTGTCGGCCTACCATTTGGCACAGGACTGGTTTATCACGTGGGGATTCTGGGTGGTACTGGTGGCAGGCTTCTCGCCAATCCCCTATAAGGTGTTTACGATTGCTGCAGGGGCGATGGCGGTGGCGTTGCTGCCATTCATTCTTGCTTCATTGCTTGGGCGTGGTGCCCGCTTTTTTCTAGTGGCAGGGTTGCTTGCCTGGGGCGGCCCGCGGCTTGAGCCTCTACTTAGGCCCTATATGGAGCGAATCGGGTGGATCACCGTGTTTTTACTTCTCGCCGCAGTGGTTTTCTTCTCGCTTTAATCCTTCTTCTTAGTTTGGCGGGATGCGCGGAATTTGACTACGAAAGCGATCGTGCGCTTCGCGACGGCAGAGGCACAGCACCGTCTGCTCCGGCTGCATCAGTCGCTCGCGGTGGCGAATACATCGTCCAAGAAGGCGATACGCTCTACGCAATTGCTTGGAGCAATAATCTAGACTTTAAGCAACTGGCGCGCTGGAATGATATTGATCAGCCCGATCGTATTCGTGTGGGGGATCGCCTTCGGCTGACCGCGCCGACCGGCAGCGCCGGTCAACCCAGCCGAGCAGCCAATGTGCAGGCAGCGCCATTGGGTGGACAAATCGGATGGCAGTGGCCGGTCGAGGGGCGTCTTATTCAAGCCTATAATGCAACTGCGGTTGGTAAGCGTGGGGTTTTGATTCAAGGCAGCACCGGTTCGGAGGTGCGCGCGGCAGCCCCAGGCGAGGTGGTTTACAGCGGGAGTGGTCTGCGAGGTTACGGCAATCTCGTCATCATTAAGCATGACGATCGCTTTCTGACTGCGTACGGTTATAACCAATCGCTGCTCGTGAGTGAGGGAGAGCGGGTTACTGCGGGTCAACCCGTTGCACTGATTGGGGGCACTGCACAGCAGCCCAATAGTGTTCATTTTGAGATTAGAAACCTGGGAAATCCTGTGAATCCAACTGATTATCTTCCCTGAATTGGTGCTGGGAGGGTGCCCTGAAAACGTGCGCTAGTGCACCAACCGTGAGCAATTTCAAGCCTCTATTGCACTCAAAAAAAGCTACTGTTTATAGTGACTTATCGTGAATCCCTGAATGGAGATGCAAAGATGAGTTCTGCAGCTGGTGGTGATGATTTGATGCGCTGCTATCTGGCTGACATTGGCGATGCGCCTTTGCTCACGCCTGAGGAAGAAAAACAAATTGCAACCGCTGTTCAAGCGGGGTGTGCTGATTCCCGATCACGAATGATTCGCAGCAACCTTCGCCTAGTGGTGAGCATGGCCCGGCGCTATCAAAACCGCGGTGTGGCATTTGTTGATCTGGTTGAGGAAGGGAATCTCGGGCTGATTAGGGCGGTTGAGAAGTTTGATCCTAGCCTGGGCAATCGTTTTTCAACGTATGCAGTATGGTGGATTCGGCAAGCCATTGAACGAGCCATTATGAATCAGGCACGCACGGTACGGCTGCCCATTCATATCATTCGTGACATCCACCAATGGCAAACGGCCCGGCGAGCATTGGATCAGGAGCTTCCCCGTGAGCCCCGCTCAGCAGAGGTCGCCGAGCGGATGGGTAAGCCGCTGGAGTGGGTGCAGAAGCTCCAGACGCTGGCTGAGTCGGCCTGCTCAATCGATGAGGGTCCTTCCTTTGCGGATTCGTTGGCTGATGAGTCAAGCAGCGATCCGTTGGGGCTGTTACATGAGAGCGACCTTGAGCATCGGGTAGATGAGCTATTACACGGGCTGCCGGCGAAACATCGCCATGTGATTCAACGGCGGTTCGGGTTTGGCGGGGCGGATCCGGCCACGTTGGAGTGCATTGGCGAGGAGCTTGGCGTAACGCGTGAGCGAGTGCGTCAAATACAGCTGCAGGCGCTCAGTCAGTTGCGCAAACAGGCTGAAGCCACTGGCTGCTCACGAGAGGCGCTGCTAGGTTGAGATGATCAGCGCCGCGACCACCCGGCGCCCTTCCCCCATGAGGATGTTGTAAGTCCGGCAGGCCGAACCTGTATCCATCACTTCAAGGCCGATTCCGCTTTGCAGGATGGGTCGCATGATCTCCCGGGTCGGAAATTGCTGATTCGCGCCAGTGCCCAGCAACATGACCTCGGGGTCTAGCGTTTGAGCTATTTTTAGGTGCTCTAACGTCATTTCCATCAAAGTACTAGGGGGCCATGGGGAGATGAGTTGATCAGGCGTGACAACGACGCTCTGGGCGTACAGTTGGTTATTGATCTGGACACCCTCAGCGCCATGCCGAATAATTCGATAACTTCCATCGGTGTTGTCTTGGTGTATTTTCATACTCAATAAAACCTTTGATTGACACTGACAGGGGGCAGCTTTAGCGTTCAGCGGTTATGATAACGAATCAACCGGCTGAGAGACGAACTTTGAACGAAGAATTTCAACGCATAAAACGCTTGCCGCCCTACGTTTTTAACATCGTTAATGAGCTTAAGGCGCAAGCCAGAGCCCGCGGCGAGGATGTTGTCGACTTCGGGATGGGTAATCCTGATATGCCAACGCCTGCGCATATAGTGGACAAACTCACCGAGGCGGCACAGCGGCCTGATACGCATCGATACTCGGTTTCGCGCGGCATTCCGCGGCTGCGGCGAGCGATTACACGGTGGTACCTAGATCGTTTTAACGTCAGCCTTGACCCTGAAAGTGAGGCGATCGTTACCATTGGATCAAAAGAGGGGCTTGCACACCTTGCACTGGCCACTTTAGGCCCGGGTGATGCGGTGCTGGTGCCCAATCCGGCCTATCCGATTCATCCCTACGGGATTGTGATTGCCGGTGCGGATATCCGCCATGTGCCGCTGGTTGAGGGTGGCGACTTTTTTGAAGAGCTGGAAAAGGCGATTAAAGACACCTGGCCAAAGCCAAAAATGCTGATTTTAAATTTCCCGGCCAACCCAACCGCGCAATGCGTGGGTCTAAATTTCTTTGAAAGAGTCGTTGAGGTAGCTAGGGAACATGGCATTTGGATTGTGCACGATCTTGCCTACGCGGATTTGGTTTTTGAGGGAGAGCCGGCACCGTCCATTCTTCAGGTACCTGGTGCCCGCGAGGTGGCCGTGGAGTCATTTTCACTGTCCAAAAGCTACAACATGCCCGGATGGCGTGTGGGGTTTATGTGTGGCAATGAAAAGCTAATTGCCGCACTTGCACGTATGAAATCCTATTTGGACTACGGCATGTTTACGCCGATACAAGTAGCCGCAATCCATGCACTTGAGGGCCCGCAGGAGTGTGTTGCTGAAATACGAGAGACCTATCGCATTCGTCGGGATGTTTTGTGTGACGGCCTGGATGCGGCAGGGTGGCCGGTCACGCGGCCACGGGCCACCATGTTTGCCTGGGCGCGTATCCCTGAACCGTATCAAGACCTCGGTTCGCTGGAGTTTTCCAAAAAATTAATTCGTGATGCCGGGGTTGCAGTGTCGCCCGGTATTGGCTTTGGCGAGTATGGAGATGGCTACGTGCGGTTTGGTTTAATTGAAAACCCCCACCGTACGCGCCAAGCCGTGCGTGGGATTAAACAGATGATGCGTCGCGATGGCCATCAGTGAGCGTGAGGGAGTAATGGCCTTGGATCCGGTAAAGGTAGGTGTTCTTGGTTTGGGGACCGTTGGCGGTGGCACTGTCAATCTGTTGGAACGTAATCGGGATGAGATTACAAGGCGGGCAGGGCGGCCGATCGACATTGTGCATGCGGCTGCGCGTCATCCTGATCGCCCGCGAACTTGTAGTACCGAGAACATTCGGCTGACGTTTGATGCCTTTGAGGTCGTTGACGACCCGACTATAGAAATCGTGGTCGAGTTGATAGGCGGGGTTGACCTGGCACGAGAGCTCACATTGCGCGCAATTGAAAACGGTAAACATGTCGTTACTGCTAATAAGGCGATGATTGCGCTGCACGGCAATGAAATTTTTACCAAGGCGCGGGAAAAAGGCGTGAGTGTCGGTTTTGAGGCGGCGGTGGCAGGCGGCATTCCGATTATCAAAGCCCTTCGTGAAGGCCTGGTTGGCAATCGCATTGAGTGGTTAGCGGGCATCATAAACGGGACGGGGAATTTTATTCTTACCGAGATGCTTTATGCCGGACGCGCATTTGGAGAGGTCTTGGCAGAGGCACAACGACTGGGCTATGCCGAAGCCGATCCGACGTTTGATGTTGAAGGGATTGATGCTGCACATAAACTCACCATTTTAGCGTCAATTGCGTTTGGGATTCCGTTGCAGTTCGATAAGGTTTATACCGAGGGGATCGGTCAGATCAGCATTGATGATGTGGCTTATGCACAAGAGCTGGGGTATCGCATAAAACACTTAGGTATTGCACGGCGGGAAGTTGATGGGATTGGGCTGCGGGTCCATCCCACGCTATTGCCGGAGCGGCAACTTCTGGCCAATGTGGATGGTGTGATGAATGCGGTAATGGTTAGTGCCGATCCAGTCGGGCCCACTCTGTATTATGGCGCCGGCGCAGGTGCTGAGCCCACTGCCTCTGCCGTTGTTGCGGATCTGGTGGATGTGGTTCGCGAATTTACGCTCGAGCCCGAGAATCGGGTGCCCTATTTGGCGTTTCACTCGCATTTTCTTTCTGATGAGCCGATTGCGCCGGTGGAGTCAGTCACTACGGCTTATTATTTACGGCTCGAGGCTCAGGACGAGCCGGGCGTGCTCGCTGAAGTGACTCGCATTCTGAGTCAGGCTGGGATTAGCATTGAAGCGATTGTGCAGAAACAGCCTGCGGCCGGAGCTGAAACAGTACCGGTGATTTTACTGACCCATCGTGTCTTGGAGGCTAATATGAATCTTGCGTGTCAGCAGCTCGAAGCGCTTGAGCAGGTGCACGGCTCGATTACTCGAATTCGTGTGGAGACGTTGGCATGATTGGGCTGATACACACCTATAAAGACCGGCTTCCGCTGGCTGCTGAGGCGCGCCCGATTACGCTGGGCGAGGGGAACACCCCGCTTATTCGGTTGGATAACCTGACCCACGATTTACCGGCTGACATTGCGCTTTATGTGAAGTACGAAGGCCTTAACCCAACCGGTTCATTTAAAGATCGGGGTATGACAGTGGCAGTCACTCAGGCCGTTGCCGAGGGGGCTCAGGCCATCATCTGTGCTTCGACTGGCAATACCTCAGCCTCAGCAGCTGCCTATGCGGCAAGAGCCGGTATTCGGGCCTTTGTGCTAATTCCTGACGGTAAAATTGCCATGGGCAAATTAGCGCAAGCCATTATGCATGGTGCGGATGTTTTACAAATCCGCGGAAACTTTGATGATGGGATGCGAATTGTCAAAGAAATGGCGCAAAGTGCCCCGGTCAGTTTGGTTAATTCCGTTAACCCCTATCGGTTGCAGGGGCAGAAAACCGCGGCATTTGAGATCTGTGAGAGTTTGGGTCGCGCCCCCGATTACCACTGCCTTCCTGTCGGCAATGCCGGGAATATCACCGCGTATTGGATGGGCTATAGCGAAATGGCCTTAGGGCCGGGTCAAAAAGGCACGGCCGCCTGTGATTTTTGTCAGGGCGATTGCGCTTACCACCAAGGCGTAGTGAACCAAAGACCGGTAATGGTCGGCTATCAGGCCAGCGGCTCGGCACCTTTCCTACGCGGTCATCCGGTGGCAGAGCCGGAAACAATCGCAACGGCGATCCGAATTGGTGCGCCACAGAGCTGGTCCCAGGCGTTGTCAGCGTCTCAAGAGTCAGGTGGGTGGTTTGATGAATTCGACGATGAAGCGATTTTAGATGCGCAATGGCAGCTCGCCAGTCGCGAGGGTATATTCTGCGAACCTGCCTCAGCGGTGTCGATTGCCGGTGCGTTAAAAGATATTCGTAGCGGGCGAATCCCCCCCGGTAGCACGGTGGTGTGTACTTTGACCGGCCACGGGTTAAAAGACCCTGATGTTGCTCAGCGGCGGGCTGATACGGCCCTGCAAACCGTTGAGGCAACCCCTAGCGCTGTCCGTGAGGCTATTTTGCGGTCGCTGTCGTAAAACAGCATGCCCAGTAGCCTTCAGCATATTGTTTGCTTGGCGCCCCGGCTGCTTGGGCCGGTACCTGCAACCCTCGCGCAAGCGATGGGCAACACGCCAACGCCGCACTTGGAGTGGTTGCTAAGTCGTGGGCGGCGAATTGCCTGTGCAGGGGAGGGCAGCGAGGGTTTGTTGGCTGAGCGGTTTCCGGCATTGCCCGGTGTGGGTGGGATTCTTGCAACAGCCCATGGCTTAGGGTCTGACTCAATCTGCTATCGCGCCGCGCCGGTTCATTTGCGCGCAGATCGCGATCGGTTATTGCTTTTTGCTGGCGTAGAGACGGTGCTGAGTGCTGAAGAAGCCGGCGCGATTTGTGAAGATGTCAACGCGCTGTTCGCCGAGGATGGACTGGCTCTGCGCTATATCGATGGCGAGTGGTTATTATTAGCCGATTCGCCACCCGGGCCGGACTTGCCGGCACTGTCGGAGGTCGCGGGGCGATATCTGGACACGGTGATTCCGATGGGCTCGGCATCTCAGCGCTGGCGGCAGCTGCTCAACGAGCTACAAATGCTGTTGCATGCGCACCCTGTCAATCAGGCACGGGAGGCTGCGGGATTGCTGCCAGTCAATGGGCTTTGGGTATGGGCCGGTGGCCGGGAGGCCGAGGCGGCGGCGCTCTCTGCGTTGCATACCTGGGAGTTCATGGGGGATTCCACTTTGATCAGGGCTTTAGGTTCGCTTGTTGAGGAGCAGGCGAGCAGCCTAACTCAGTCTCTATCGCTCTTTGAGTCTGCCGAGCTGGCACTGATGAGCGGAGATGCGGGCGGCTGGCTTGCCGCCCTTGAAGCGTTTGAAAATAACGAAGCGGCCGCCTTGGTCAGGCAATGCAAAGCGGGGCAAACCAGCGTGGAGCTGCGTGTGGGCCCGGGTATGGGCTGGCATCTTGGGCACGGAGCACGATGGCGGTTCTGGCGTCGTGCGCGGCCGTTGCGTGATCAAATTAAGGTGCAAGACTAGTGCAGATTCCACTGGAGTGGGCGGATCGCTCAATTGGGGATTCGCCGGATCAACTACCTGCTGTCTTATCGCCATTACTGCGTCGGATTTATCGGGCACGTGGCGTTGTTACCGAAGCGATGCTCGATTACTCGCTTGGCAGTCTGCCCAGGCCTGAGCACCTTGCTGGCGTGGTGCTGGGAGCGGAGCGAATAGCCCGCGCGATTCAAAGACAAGAGCAAATCCTGATTGTGGGGGATTTTGATGCAGATGGCGCCACCAGTTGTGCGGTAGCCATTAAGGCCCTCAAGCGCTTTGGTGCCCAAAAGGTGACCTATCTGGTACCCAATCGCTTTGAGTTTGGGTATGGGCTGAGCCCTGAGCTCCTCGAAATGGCGAAAGACCCGACGCCGGAACTGATCTTAACGGTGGATAACGGCATTGCGGCGCACGCCGGCGTGGATGCTGCCAATGCGGCGGGTATTGATGTGGTGATCACAGATCATCACCTGCCTGCGGAGACGTTGCCCGAGGCACTGGCGATTATTAATCCGCAGCTTGATAAGGGTGGTCAGTTTTCAGGGGCGTCTTTAGCGGGTGTGGGCGTTACGTTTTATTTGATGCTGGGCGTACGGGCAGCATTGCGTGAGGGGGGCTATTTTGGGGCTACTGCTCAACCCGGTGTTGCTGATCTTCTCGATTTGGTGGCTTTGGGGACGATTGCTGACCTAGTGCCGCTGGATCACGTCAATCGTGCGCTGGTTGACCAAGGCCTTCGCCGCATTCGGGCCGGTCAAGGCAGCCCCGGCATCGTAGCCTTGTTAGAGGTGGCAGGTCGTAACCCGGCGCTCACAACAGCTACGGATTTAGCGTTTGCAGCGGCTCCGCGACTCAACGCGGCAGGGCGCATTGCCGATATCGACATCGGCATTGAATGTCTATTGGCGGAAGACGCAACGCGGGCAAAGTTTTTAGCTGACCAGCTTCAGCAGCTTAATCAGGAGCGCCGCAGCATTGAGCAGCAGATGCGTGCCTCAGCGCTCGATGGTCTGGAGGCCGAGTTCATAGATCAAGGCGATACTATGCCGCCCGTTTTATGCGTGATGCGTGAGGACTGGCATCAAGGGATTGTAGGTATCGTGGCAGGGCGGCTTAAGGAGCAATACCATCGGCCTGTGATTGCCTTCGCGCCTGGTGAAGCTGGCGAACTGAAGGGCTCTGGACGTTCCACGTCGATGGTGCATATGCGCGACCTTCTGGAGGCGGTTGATACCGCCAGTGGGCATGCATTGATTACCCGTTTTGGAGGACATGCGATGGCCGCGGGGTTAACGCTGCCTGCTGCGGGATATCAGGCATTTAAGGCGCAGTTAGAGGCGGTGGTGCGTGAGCGATATGGGGATGAAGTAACCGCTGATGTGATATTGACTGATGGTGCGCTTGATGCTGAACACTTCACGCTTGATCAGGCTAATGAACTCCGATTTGCGGGCCCTTGGGGAAGCGGTTTTCCTGCGCCGGTCTTTCGTGGGGAGTTTTTGGTAAGCGTAACTCGGGTACTGGGCGAGGCTCATCTTAAACTACAGGTGACCCCCGTTAACGCCCTAACGCAGCGCCTAGAGGCGATTGCCTTCAACAGCGCACAACATTTAGAGGCGCTGAAACTGTTGAGCGCCGCTAAAACGCCGGTGCAGCTAATCTACCGGCTTGATGTCAATCATTACCAGGGGCGTGACCGGCTACAACTGGTAGTGGAGCACCTGATTTTATCAACTTCGCCAAGTCGGCAATGATCGCTGCCGCTTCATCGCGCAGCACATCAGGTATCGTGTCTCGCTGCAAATCATCAAGCGAATCAATTGGGTCTAAACGATAAGCTGCAAGCTGCTCATTAATGGCCGCAAGCCTTGCCGCGTCTTGTTCTTCAACCTGTGTACGGCGGATTTCCTCATTTAATGAGACTACGGTGTTTTGGCTCTCTTGGCTCAAACGGGCCGCCTCGGTAGCTACACTACGTAAAGCCGGTTGATGTTCAACCCGGCGCTCATGCTGACGTGCTAATTCGTTGATTAGCGTCCCTAAATCGGAGACCGGGGCAAACCCCACGGAATCGATCCTATTCCAAGGCAGTGCGTTGTCGACCGTTCTTTCGCTGGTCAGATTAGCCAAGTCGGGAAAGGGGAGTTGAATGTCAGGCTTCACGCCTTGGAGTTGTGTACTATCACCGTTGATTCGATAAAACTTTGCGATGGTTAGCTTTAATCGGCCAGCCATATCGTTGGTATTTGTGACGCCAAATCGATCTAGCCCAATCAGTGTTTGTACGGTGCCTTTGCCAAAGGTTTGCGAACCGATCACTACACCGCGGCCATAATCTTGCATGGCGGCAGCAAAGATCTCAGACGCAGAAGCGCTGTTGCGGTCAACCAATACCCCGAGCGGACCATTATAAACGGCAGGCGCCTCGTCTGGGTCCATCAGCACTTCATTACGACCGTTGCTGCGGCGCACTTGCACGACAGGCCCCTGGTCAATGAAAAGGCCCGTTAGTTTGACCGCCTCATCGAGCGATCCACCGGAGTTGCCACGCAAGTCAATAACGAGACCATCAATATCGGTCAGTTCGCCGCCGGTGAGAAGGTTCGCCACGTCTCTGCTGGTGCTGCGATAATCAGCAGCGCCCGCGCTCGCGGCGGCAAAGTCCGTATAAAAGGTGGGCAGTTCAATGACTCCAATCCGATAATTCGTCTCTGAGCCCTCAATCTCAATGACCTCCGCTTTAGCGGCCTGCTCTTCGAGTTCAATGGTATTGCGCTCGAGGGTTACTTTGCTGCCGCCACCGCCGGTGGAACCAGTCGCGGGTATAATCTCGAGGGTCACCTCCGAGCCCTTCGGCCCACGGATGAGGTCTACGACATCGGCTAAGCGCCAGCCCACAACATCCTCAATGGCATCTGGGCTCTGGCCTACGCCAACAATTCGATCACCCGGACCAAGATTTCCACTTTGCGCAGCAGGGCCTCCAGTGATTAGCTCAACGATCTCGACAAAATCGCCTTCCATGCTCAGCAGCGCGCCAATTCCCTCGAGGGAGAGGCTCATATTGATATCGAAATTCTCGGAAGCACGCGGTGAGAGATAGCTGCTGTGGGGGTCATACACATTGGATAATGCACTGATATAAGTTTGAAAGACGTCTTCGGCAGAGTATTGATCCAAATTCCGAGCCAAGCGCTCGTAGCGTTTTGTTAAGGACTCGCGGATTGCATCAAGGTCACGGCCGGTCAATTTTTGGGTGAGAACGTCGTTTAAAATGCGTTGTTCCCAGAGTTCATTGAGCTCATCGGGATTGCTTGCCCAGGATGCATTGCGGCGATCTAAATCTATCTGCTGATCCGTTGTGAAATCCAGCTGGCGTTGGACCTGCTCAACGGCAAAGTGGCTGCGTTCCTTAACCCGTTCTCGATAACGGCTAAAAATCTCAAAAGCCACATTGAGATTGCCTGCTGATACCTCTTCGCCGAGGCGGGCGCGCGCATCCGCAAAGGCTTTGACATCAGAGGCGAGAAAATAAAAACGCTCGGGGTCAAGCGCCTCAAAGTATTTCTCATAAAAATTCTCAGAAACACTGGCATCAATCGCCTGCCCGCGATAATGATAGCGTTCTAGTAGTTCAGCAACGACCTGTCCCGCTCTGCTATGGTGGTTTTCCGGCGTCAGATAGCTGCTGGCATGGGCCGACCCAAAAAAGGTGAACCCCAGCAATAGGGAGGCAATAAGGAATCGGCGCATCAATTCAAAACTCCAGTGTCTCGTCAATCTTGTATGATTATTCATACGACCCTGAAAATCATAATAAGATCCATCATACGCAAAAGGAGCGTGAATGTTCACTGCGTCACCACAACTTGAAATTATCCGGCGTAGTCCCAGCGCACCCGAGGCGGTGCATTCCACGCCGCTAGTTTTTTTGCATGGAGCCTTTTTGGGCGCTTGGTGCTGGGAAACCCATTTCTTGGATTATTTCGCCGAGCAGGGGTTTAACGTTGTTGCTCCGAGCCTGCGTGGGCATGGCAAAAGCGAAGGCCGCCGGATGCTCGATTACACGGGGATTTCGGATTACGTTGAGGATCTTGCGCAGGTTGTCGAAACACTGGAAGGGCCGCCGCCAGTACTTGTGGGCCATTCCATGGGCGCATTAGTAGTGCAACGTTATTTAGAACGTGCCCCAGCAAGTGGGGCGGTGTTGATGGCGCCTGTGCCGGCGCATGGTTTGGCAGCCTCTGCCTTTCGTATGCTATTCGGAGACCCAATGCTGTTTACTGAGATGGGGTTGATGCAGGCATTCGGTACAGGGGCAATGAATGCAGAGATTGGTCAACGAGCTGTTTTTTCTGAGCGTTTGAGTGAAGCAGAAGTTACGCAGTTCTCCGCGCTGGTGCAGCGCGAGTCGCAACGCGCCCTGTTTGAGATGAACGTTAATCCTTGGCCCCGACCTTGGCAGGTTGCGATTCGTCCGCCCATGCTAGTGATGGCGGGAGCAGAGGATGCGCTGTTTACTCCCGAGGAAAGCAACGCGCTTGCAACGATTTGGGGCGCAGATTGGCTTGAATTGCCAGAGATTGCCCACGCAATCATGCTAGAGCCAAAGTGGGAGAGCGCTGCTGAGGCAATCAGCCGATGGCTGTGGAGTCGCGGCATTTACTAACTTACCAGCGATATTTGTCCCACAGCATCGGGTTGGCCCAATGACGCGGGTTGAGCCAATCGGGCGTGGTTTTGTAGGACGCGATATCGAATTCGAACCAAACCCGCTTACCGTCACGATCTTCGCTGTGACCGATCTGATGAAAACCGAGTCCAACGAGTACTTTTCGATTCAACGAGCAGTTTTGATCAACCGAACTGATCACAACCACTCGTTCGGCATAAAAGTCACGTAAGCGTCCAGCGATCAGCGGTGCATGCTCAGCCGGGATAGCTGCTGCCGCATCGATAACGGCCAAGGTGGCACGAGGCGCCGAATCAATTTGCTGCCACGCGGTCGCGCCGTTTGCATGCCAGGCGATGGCTTCTTGTGCAATCTCAGTAAGTTGTGTGTCGTCGCTAATTAAAATTAAAGGTTTTGGAGCCATCTGCTCGAGAAGTTT
>LKMJ01000667.1_pt1 | contig 27471 bp, 29 predicted proteins | sample 643391 | NCBI WGS metagenome assembly LKMJ01 (sample SAMN04112250, study PRJNA286221) | soda lake metagenome | biome: soda lake; feature: Kulunda Steppe; material: water; isolation source: sample PL-Br10 brine of Picturesque Lake | place: Russia: Kulunda steppe | collected 2010-07 | reverse complement strand
GCCGCTGGAAGAGAAACGCATCGAGGAAAAAGTGTGAGAACACTCCAAGTGAGAGCATCGCGAACGTCACCCCCTGATACCCCCGCGGGACGAGGACGACAAGTATCAGAATGACCGTCAGCGCGCCACCGAGTCGATGGAACGCCCCCCAGGAAAACGGAAGTCCGATGACACTGGTTATCGTCGATTCACGGAGCAGATAACCTATTCCTGTAAAATCCGGAATCAGGGCACCGAGCATCGCAATGACAATCATCGGTTCTGTAACCTTTTCTGAGTACCACGAAAGAATAGACGCCGCGACGTACGCAACCAGTACGTGCGTGAGTAGCTCAGCCATCGCGTTCACCCTCGTCCTTCATCTTCAGCCGCTGACTCGGTCTGTCGGCGACGCAGCCGTCTGTTCACCTGTCGTCGCAAGGGTTGCTGACGCGGTTCGAGGCGGATCTCTCCAACGTTGAACCGCCACGTATCCACCACGCGCCCGAAGACAAGTATGACGGCTACAGCCGAGACTGCATGCATGAAACTTGTCTCCCAGATATCGGTCTCTATTACTGCTGTATTCGCACCCACCTCCTGGGCCGTCAGCTGTACTTCGATTTCCTCACCAGGTTCGACGCGTTCGCCGTCGAACTCCTCGACAGTATGGACCTCACCCGTTTCGAGTTCGAGCGTTACGGGATCGTCATCAACCACGGTCGCACTGACGGTCGTTTCGTCGATGACACCCGCGCGCTGGTCAGGGTCGTCGAGTGCCCACGATGCACCGTGTAGAACGAACAAACTCACGAGAACGGTCACCAGGACGCCCACAACCATGAGACGGATGAGTGGCCACCGGAACATGAAAGACCTAGCAGGCTACAATTGGATAAGAGTTCTTGGGGAGTCTCGACCGAAGGTCAGAGGCAGTCCCTCTAGCCGTGCTGGTGTCCGAGAGAGACATAAAAACAGAACGGGGTTCACGATTGTTTGAGAAGAGATAATATTCGATTTTCAACAATTCCTAACGGTATTGTGTATCCAGACTAGTGTTAAGGTTAGAAATTGTAAACACCACTACACTGCCGGGGAGGCCGGACAACGAACTACTTTATCGAAAGTCACACAGTGGGTATCAACGAACATATTTGTGAATATATTATACTTACCTGTACAAATTGCAGACATAACGCACTAACTGAAGAATAACGTTGATACCCTACTTTGCTGAAGCTTTGAAGTAGCGTTAACAGTCCACAAGGAGGTTATCATGAGTGACGCGAAAAAACGAACACAGACAGTACATGGAGGGAGAGTGCCCCGCGCGATCGTACACAAGAAGATTCTCGATGCAGCGGAGACTCGTCCGAACGCGTCAATTGAGAAGCTTGCAACGATGGTTGATGGTGCATCCGAGCAGCTCGTCGAGCGCGTCTTAGACCAGTATGGTGATCCGGCAACCGTCGAGTCTGATGGCGAGGACGACGAGCAAGAACAGGAGACGGGTCACCAGAGTCTTGTGGCAAAAGCAGATGAAGATACTGACGTTGACGAAACGCAGACCAGTAACCAACCCTCAACAACGACAGACTCTGGGGAAGCAATGAAAGAAGAAGCTACAGCAAACAGCGGAACGAATGCCGCAAGCGATGATTCCGTCGAGGAGGACAACCAACAAAAAAGTCAGCCAACCAATGGTGACAGTGTCCAACAAACCCAATCAGACTCAGGGCTGCAATCCGAGCAGTCAACAACGGAGAGTTCATCGGAAGGCGAAACGTTTGGAGCAGACAACCAGTTTCCGAGAGACGAGAATACCGTAGACATTCAACCGGATGAAAGCGGTGAATTAGAGAGTTCAATGACTGAAACCACCGCCCTCGAAAACAGTACCGCAAAAGTAGACAACGATGCCTCCGTACCCGAGCCTACACAGTTGACCGCGAAGCAACGGGAGGTCCTGCAGGCGATTCATGATAACCCCTATGCAACCCAGAGCGAACTCGCTGAACAGTTCGATGTCAGCCGGGCCACCATCAGTCAACGCGTCAATTCCATCGACGGATTCGACTGGACAAACCGAAAGCAATTCGTCGAGAAACTAGCCGAGGAGCACGATATGATCGAGCGGAACAACCAATCAGAATCCCACGAGGAGGTAGCAAAGCAGATCGAGGAGCTGAGCGAACGTATCACGAGCGTCGAAGAGATGTTCAGAGAGATGACCGAGTCGACATCCTGTCCCTTCGAGAGCCCTGAGCTCGCCAGCAAGGTCATCCGTGCGTGCATCGAATCGGAGCGTGTTACGGAGGACGAAGAAGAGCAAATTATTGCCGAATTAATCGGATACGGTAGTCGACAGAACGCGAGATAAGTTGGCGTCCGGTTCCAGGATGTCGGTAGCCAAGTGTTCGATGTGATATCGTGATAGGCGACCTCAGTCCGACTCTGCCTTGAGAATATCGAGGAGTCGACTTTTTCCGAGCTCTTCGATGAGAACAGATAGTTCGAGGATTTTCTCCTCGCCCAGCTCTTCGACGAGCGCCTCAATCTCATCGGCTGTGAAGGTTCGGGCCAGACTGGCCATCGTCTCGATGACCTCGACAGTCTGCTCGGCGGCCTCTGCGCTCGGTTGAATCGTCAACGGTCGATTGACGAACTCGCCGTTCTTGTAATAGCAAAAGCGCAACTGGTTATCCTCCGCTGACTCGGGCGTTACAATTTGGACGACTCCGTGTCCATCCTCCCATTCGTCGACCGTTTGTTCGAGGAGTGTTCGGTATCGCATTATCACAATGTTTTACACTTATGTACATAAGCGTTTTCATTTATATTTTTCATATTATCTAACCGTTCACGGCTGAGGGGTCACGACGTATGGAAACCTATGAGCATGTCTGCATCGGTTCTGGGCTGTTTCGGATGTGAATCTGCGTTGTTTGCACAGAGAAAGTGCAACGAGGATCGCGATGATTCGAACGAACTGCAACCACTCGTGATGGACCCTCTATCGTGCCGAGAGCCAATACAAAACATTGAGGTTCCACTCTCTCGACTAAGCCATATGACCATCCGGGAGCACAAATCACAGCACGACCACGTGGACGACCTCCCGTTGATATCGGACACAGCAACGGTCACCGAGGTCGAAGCGATGGACCGGGTTCGGAGACCTGAAGTTCGACAACAGTTGCTCGAACTCGGGGAAGAACATGGTTTCGAAGAGACGATACCGACCGAGGGGCCGATTGACTGGGACCGCGTCTTCGAGGCGGCAACACGGACAAGCCGGCAGTTGGCTCCGCAGATTGGGGCGTTTCACGACCGGTTCGAGCGGGCACACCCGGCGCTGGTCCGCATCGTCTTCGAGACGGACGAACCGTTCGACTTCGCGGCCGGGCAGTACCTTTCGATCCGGTACGACGACCGAACGCGGGCGTACTCCATCGCGAGTTCACCCTCTCGTGACGAGACGGAGCTGTGTATCCGTCGCGTTCCCGATGGGCGGCTCTCACCCCGCCTCTGTGAGGAGTTGTCCGTCGGTGACCGGCTCGCAGTTCGTGGGCCGAACGGCCATCTCCTGCTCGAAGACCCATCCCGACGCGATATGGTCTTTCTCGCGACCGGAACCGGTGTCGCGCCGATGAAGAGCATGATAGACTACGTCTTCGAAACGGGCCGCGACGAGTACAACGCCGAAAAACGAGACGTGTGGCTGTTTCTCGGTGCAGCGTGGGAGGACGACCTGCCCTACCACGAGGCGTTCACTGACCTCGCAGCGGAACACGAGAACTTCCACTACGTCCCCTCTCTCTCGCGTGAGTCGTGGCTATCCGACTGGACCGGCGAAACGGAGTACATCCAGGACGCGCTGTTGAAGTACGTGGACGAACGCGCACTCGAAAAAGCAACGTTTGGCCGACACATTGCAGAGATGCTCGGAGAGCGCCCAGTCGACGACACCAGCGCACGAATCGACCCCAACGAACTGGAGGTGTACGCCTGCGGGATCAACGCAATGGTCTACAGCCTCGAAACCGCCGTTCGCAAGCTCGGCGTTGCGCCACCCCATATACACTGTGAAGGGTACGGGTGACGCGTACTGACTGTGAAGGAGGCAGACTGGTGGTGTACCACCAACAGACAACTTCCGAACGGAGTAGTCGAACAGCCCTCAAACGAAATACTATTTACGCAACCAGTTGTTGCACTCTGCCATGAGTTCGATACCAGTTACCGAGGTGCTTATCGGAGTCTACCTCGGTCTGTTGGCGGCCATCTTTCCGGCATTCATTGCGTTCTCAATCGGTTTCGGGTTCAAGTACTTCACGAACGTTACCGTTCCCGGGCTCGGTGTCGTTGTTCTCGGCGGGGCGCTGGCCGGCGTCTCTGGCGGGTTGATGGGGCTGATGGACCCTACGCTGACAGAGAGCTGGACCGGCCCCACGGCGGTGTTGGTGATACTGATGGCCTGTCTGTGGGCGCATGGGCAGGGCGACAAGCTGGGGACTGCGACACCACGGCGACTGACCCTCAAGTCGCTTCGTGAGGCAAAGCTCTCCACGGATATTGCGGAACGTGTCGATTCTTTCGGACAGATTCGGATTCGGCCGGTTGGAGAGATTCACGACATCGAGGGCTATCCGCCGTTGCCGGACGACCTTCGCGAAAAGCTCAACACAGGTTCCTGGAAGTTCCCGGCGAATCTCTCGCTTGGAGAGCTCGAATCCCGCCTCGAGGAACGGCTCATGACCGACTACGAGCTCGCAGAAGTGGAGATAGTCATTGACAAGCAGGGGCGGGCACAGATTTCCGCCGCACCGAACGCAGCTGGCCTCTCCCGCCGCGTCCCGGCCGGAAAGCGCGCTGTCACGATACAGACCCTCCTCCCGACTGGTGTTGCCCGGGGGGATATCGTGACAGTCAAACTTCCGACTGGCAACGTCTCCGGACCAGTTGTGAGCGCCCGGACGGCCGGCGTCGAAGCCCCGAAAGAGACCGCAGTCACGCCGGAGGACAAAGACGCTGAAGTGCCAAAAGACGAGGATGGAGATACGGAGAGTGAACCGCCGGTACTGAAAGCCCCCACAACGACTGGTGGCGAAGGACAGGTCACGATAGCGGTCCCGCTCGGCGAAGCCCGCCGGGTCATCCAGGCCGACTTCGCTCCAATGGTTGTTCATTCACGCGGGAAGCAACGCGAATACGAGGTTATCGGTGTTCTCAGCCAGCACGGGAACCAGTTCCGGAAAGTGACGATTGGTGACGGCAGTTCGCTCGTCGGACAAACCATCGGGAGTGTGCAGGTTCGAGATAACTACGGGGTGGCGATTCTCGCGATTCGTCGCCTTGCGGAGCGAATCGTCGCACCTCGTGGTGCAACAGAACTGCACGCCAAGGACAAGGTGATCATCGTGGGAGCACGCGACCAGTTGAAGGCGTTCGAGGAGGTGGCGAAATGAGCCTTCTCGCGACGATACTCGGACAGCCACTGGTCGAAGCTGCAGCACGTCTCCTTGGACTGTCTCTACTAGCTGGCGCAGCGACAGCGCTCGTGTCGTTCGTGTTCCGTGTCAGAGTTCGAGAGACGTTTCCCGAAGGTGCAACGCTCATTCTCGGTCTCGGCGTCGTTGCGATATACCTCAACACCCGTCTGATCTTCGTCCAGTTTATCGGTGACGGCGGTGACCCGTTGACGTTTGGGGAGGCGATGCTCAACATCGTGGTGTTCATCGTCGCCGGGGTTGCATCGTACGGAGGGCGACACGTGGGGACCAGAGCAGGAGCGTCCGAGCGAGTGAATTGGGGTCGGCTCCAGCCGGATTTCAGCCCGATTGTTCGTGCGGCTGGCCGGTTCATCACAGTAACACTCCCCGAGACTATCGAGGATATCGAAGGGTACGACGAAGTTGCCGAGGAGACGAAGGAGGCGTTGGCAGGCCGAGCGCTTGACTTCCCGCGAGGACTCACTGTCGACGAACTGCACTCACAGCTCGTCGCCCGGCTCAAAGAAGAGTACGACATTGGGTACGTAGACGTCGAGATGGCTGCTGATGGGACTGTCGAGTATCTCGGCGTCGGAAAGCGTGCTGCTGGAATTGGTCCGACGTTGCCACCGAAGTCCGCGGCGGTAGCTGTCAAAGCAGATCCGCCGTTCAGCGCGACGTCGGGTGACACAGTGCAACTGTGGCGTACTGGCGAGGACGGAAAGGAACAGCGCCTCGGGACAGCGGAACTCCGGGCAAGTGTTGGCCAAGTTGCGACCGTGGCGACGGACGAAGCGATCGCCAATAAAGTCGACCCAGCCGCCAATTATCGAATGATGACACTCTCGGCCGACGCCCACCCGGAGAGAGAGTTCGCCGGAATGCTCCGTCGTGGCGACGAGACGATGAGTATCGTCGAGATTGCGGCAGATAGTCCGCTCGTCGGGAGTTCGGTGGGCGCAGTCGACGTGACAGTTATCGCGGTTCGCTCCCCTGGCGGGGATGTCGAGACCATTCCGAAGCGAGACCGTCTGATTCAGGCTGGCGATAGCCTCTTCGCAATCGGTCGCCCCGATGCACTCCGAAAGCTGGAGGCATCGAAAGGGATACAGCTAGCTAGTGACGAACAACTGAGTGTCGCGGCAGGAGTCGACTTCCTGAGTCCCGGTGAGGAGACAGCGGAAGGAGAGCTCGAACGCAAGAAAGACCGCGAAGATTGGGCGGAATACGACGAGTTATCGGAATGAGTTTGGCTCAGTCTGTCGGTTGTCGGTGCGATTCAGAGTAGAGGAATGGAGATATATTTTTATTTTCGGCATTGTACGGGGCTGGCATGGCAAGCGTGTCGAAAAAACTGCGTCACATTCGTCAAGTTCGGCGGGAGGTTGCACCGCCGAAGACCACGGATTTCAAACGATACCGCCCCATTTATGAGAAGATACTCATCGAGATGAAAACCCTGGGCGGAAGTTCAGCGATGGAAGAGCTCTCGACGTGGACGGCGGAACGAATCCGCGAGACTGGCCATCTTCCCGAACCAAAAGCAGTTCGCACGCAAGGACGGGCAATTTGTTCCAGACGAGGACTGACGATTCCGGAGGAGTCCCCGTTACGGGAACGAGCTGCTGAAACAAAATAGCGTCCCGGTACCAGATGATATCACTGGGTCTAACTGCCCTCTGACTCCAGTTCGGCCAACCCCTCCGCCCGAAGTTCGTCCGGTGTCAACTCGCCACCGAGCAGTGCCTGGACGTGCGTAATCAGCTGTTCGCCGGCCAGGAGGTCCGGGACGGCAACGTACGTTGCCCCTGAGTCGAGCAGTTCGAGGGCCGTTTTTTCATCTTTGGCCCGAAGGATATGCGTCGCATCGTGTCCCGCCTCCAGCAGTCGCCGTGAAACCACCGACGAGCTGGTTACTGAGACAATCACGCTGGCCTCGTCGGCGTTTGCTTTCTCCCACGTATACTCATCCATTGCATCACCGAAGACGTACGCTTCGCAGTTTACTCTGACCGCGCTGTGCCGGCCCGGGTCGTTCTCGACGACAACGTATGGCTGGTCGAGCGCCTCGAGTCTCTCGACAAGCCGGCTCCCTTTGCGGCCGTAGCCGAGAACGATGACGTGGTCGGTGATATTTGCGGGCACGTCGCTCAGTTCGTCAATCTTGCCGTGACGCCCCGAAATCACCCCGCGGTCTGTCAGTGCGCGATAAATATATTCGCTGTACCGATGTGTGAGCGTCGACGTGATCATTGTCACGGCCGCTGCGAGAATAATCGCGTCGAACACTGACTGGGTCAACAGCCCGAGCAACAGCGCCTCGATTGCGATAATCAGTGCGAACTCACTAACCTGATCGGTACTGAGAGCTGCCAGCGTCGCCGTGCGAGCCTCGTACCCACGATATATCAGGATTACGATGGTCACAGCCGGTTTCACGATCAGCGTCAAGAGGACGAGTCCGGCGACGATAACCAGTTTATCCGCGAATTCGAGCCAGCTAATGTCGACGACTGGAAGTGCGATTAGCGCGCCAATAGTCACGAAGAAGATAGCGACGAAGAAGTCCTTGATGGACTCCAGTCCGTTGAACAGACCGAGATACTCAACCGGGTCGTGGCGGACAGCGAGACCGGCGGCGAACGCGCCGACAACAATTGGGACGTCGACAGCCGCTGCTGCACCGATGAAGGCGACGAGCAGGGAGACGACGCCGATAATCATGAGTTCGTCCGAGCCACCTGCGAGTCGACCGATCACGTCGAACAGATATCGATTGACAAAAAGCGCGCCAGCAAGGAACAGGACCCCGTATCCGATCTGGAGCACTATGGGGTCAAGCTCTAGAACACCGGCACCGATAATCAGGATGAACGCGACAGCGAACAAATCCTGGACAAACTGGATTGACTGACCAAGTCGGCCCTGGACGAGCGCGTTTCTGATTTCGGTCTCCAGCAGTGCCGTCGCGACGATTGTCGAGGAGAGTGCGGCAGCGACGCCGAGATAGATTGCCTCTTCCAGAGGAACCCCAACAACGAGTCCGAACCCGACGCCGAGGGAACCGACCACAAAAATCTGGGCGAGTGCAGCGACTTCGCTGTCCTCCAAAACGGTCTCGATGTTGGACAGCTGGATACCGACACCGAACGTGAACACGAGCAGTGCGATGCCAAACTGTGCGAGTTCGAGCGCCAGGTCCTCGTCGATAAATAGCCCAGCGACGATTCCCGCGAGAATGAGCAGCGGTGCAGCTGGCATGTCGAACTTGTTAGCGACAAGGAGGAACGGGCCAGCGACGATGAAGATGATTGCCACTGCAGTTAGCATGTCAGACACGCCGACCACCTCCAGTGAAGGCTCTTTCAATCATCCCGCTTACCAGTCTCTCAATCATCGATTTCACCATCGAGTTTTTCGTGCACACGCGGAAACGGCTCAGGATTCCGCAGTAGTTCGGCATCACGGATGGCAACGCGGTCGAACACCTCCGGGTTTTCGAGATATGCCTCCAGATAGTCAGCCAACCGCTCCGATGAGAGGCTGACGCTCCGAATGACGTAGGTGGCTCCCCGGTCGTAGAGCGCCCTTGCGTCCTCGTCGTTGCTTGCCTCAAGGATAACTGTCGTTCCGTCGCTCGTCTCTCCAAGTATCGTCTTGCCGATTTCGACCTGATCGGATGACGAAAGGACGAATCCTGCCTTTTTCAGCGCCACGTCCTTCCGAATCGAGGAACTCCCGATGTCCCCGAATACCGCGTTGTACCCCTCGTCGGTGAGTGTCTCAATGTGCTCGACGCGGCGGTCGACGATGACGACGTCTTCGAAGTGGTCGTCTAAGAACCCCAGGAGATTACGCGTCAGGTCGTCGTAGCCGATGACGACTGCGTGGTCACGGTACTCCCGTTTGTCTTCCGTGAACGTGTCTTCGGATTCGAAGCGCGCCAGATAGGGTCGGGCCCGTTCGTACAGCGGGCGACTGTAGGCGAAGAAGTACACCGAGATGCTCATCGTCAGTAGCGCCACCAGCGTGAGGAACCCAAGGATTTCGACGCCGATAAAACCGCCCTGCATCGCGGCGACCGCGACGACAACCCCAAACTCGCTCACCTGAACCATATAGAGGCTGCCAAGGAACGTCGTCTCGCTGTCGAAGCGTTGCCAGCTCAGCAGGGCGAAGAAGATGACGAACTTCGCGGGAATCAACACCAGCGCCGCGATGACTGCCTCCTCCCAGTAGAACAGGAGCTCCTCACGCTGGAGAGTCAGCGCGACCGAGACGAAGAATATCATCACGAACAGGTCGGTCAGCGGGTTGACCCGGTCCTGGAGTTCCTTGCTGTAGGGCAACTGGGCGATTGCGACGCCGGCGAGGAACGCACCCATCTCGATGGAGAGGTACGCCTGAATCCCGAGTGGCGAGAGGATGAAATTGATTTCATCGGAGACGAGCACGAAGAGGAACGCCCAGGAGATGGCAATAAGGAAAAACACCTGTTTGTTATCAGCGACTCGGCGGAAGAGTTGAGGAAGGGCGTACTTCGAGGCTGCGAGAGCCGCCACAGTGATAAGCGCAACGAGGGTGAGGACGACTGCAAGTGTTGTCACGACTTCAGTTGCACTCTCGGGCCGCCCCGCTGCCAGCACTGCGAGCAGAATGACGACCACGATGTCCTGTGCAAGCAGTATCCCTACGTCCATCTTACCGTGGAGCGTGGTCGTCTCGCCCAGGTCGGTGAGCATCTTGATGACGACCGCTGTCGAGCTATACATCACCGCCAGTCCAATGATAAAAGACTCGACGACACCAAACCCAAGCGCCATCGAGATGCCGGTACCAACTGCAGCGACCAGCGCCATCTGTGGCAGCGAGACCTTGACAATGGGCGCGAGGATATGTCTGACGTCGTCGATGCGCATCTTGATACCAAGCAGGAACAGCAGGAATGCGAGCCCCAGTTCGGCAAGCGTCTCCGTGAGTTCGGTGACTTCGACGACGCCGAGAACGACCGGGCCGATTATGACGCCGGTAAGAATGTAGGCAATGATGGTTGGTTGACCGGTCTGCTTTGCGATGAAGCCAGCAGCAGTCGCAGCGAGGAGAATAATAGCAAGATCAAGTGAGAGAGTTACTTCCGAGACTATCAAGTCTGCAAAATCGTACTTGTGGTTGTGGGTTAATTGTTTCGGATGCCCCAAATCAGCCCGACAATCCCCGGTACGTCAGCATGACAGTCTGAACCATCAATACGAGAAGGAATACCAGCAACACGCCAAGTGCGAGCCGTTCGTAGCCAACGAACCAGAGGGCAACAGTGAGAACCACCAGCGAAGGCATGTATATCTGTTTACATTGTACCCAACAGCGGACTATACTGACATCGTAGCTTCACGTTCTCGTTTGTTGCTGCTCAGTCGGTGGCACCAAACATTAATAATTGCTGAATATCCTTACTTATTGCATGCTCTCCGAGTTGGTGGAGTCGTTCGAGGTGTTCATCCAGCCGTTCGAAGCACTCTCTCTCTGGATACAAATCCCGTTGATTCTTCTGTCTGCACTCGTCGTAGCGAAACTTATCAAAGTCGGCGGCTACCACATCCTGCATCAGTCCGAACGACTCGCGAACGGGGAGTACGACCGACTCATTATCGAGGAGTTACATCTTCCGCTGTACGTAACCGTTTTTTTGGCCGGCGTCTACGCAAGTGCTCGGTTGATGCCGGAGTTTATCGAGGAGTTCTACATCGTCCCCGCTGTGATCTCCGTTATCATCGTCGTGTGGTCACGTGCCGTTACTCGTCTCGGGGGCCGGCTGATTACCGTCACCAACGATTCGCCGACGGACCGTGAGATTACACCGGTCTTCAAGATTGTTCTCACGTTCTTCGTCATCGTGTCGACGTTCGTCGTGCTTCTATCGGTCTGGCAAGTCGACGTGACCCCGTTACTCGCGTCTGCAGGAATACTCGGGATCATCATCGGAATCGCTGCACAGGATTCGCTCGGAAACTTCTTCGGCGGCCTCTCGTTGTATTTCGACAAGACGTACCAACTCGGTGATATGGTGCAGCTCGAGTCGGGAGAACGCGGAACCGTTATCGATATGAGTATCCGGAGTACGACGCTTCTCACCCGCGATAACATTGCGATTACCGTTCCGAACGCGGAGATGAACTCCACGCAAATTATCAACGAATCGGCCCCCGTCCGCCGCCGGCGAATCCGTCTCGATGTCGGGGTCGCGTACGGTTCGGATCTCGACGTAGTCGAACGCGCCATCATCGATGCGGCCGAGGCGGAGCCAGTGGTCCTCGACAACCCCCTGCCAAAGGTTCGGTTTCGGGAGTTCGACGATTCGGCTATCGTGGCCCAGTTACAGTGTCACATCGCCAACCCGGCCCAGCGAGGCAAGGCCCAGCACTGCCTCATACAGCGTATCGACGAGCGGTTCGCCGAAGAGGAGGTCAAGATTCCGTTCCCACAGCGAGAACTCACGTTCTTTGAGTCAGAAAATCGGATCTCTATCGAAGACGAACAATCGACTCAAGATGGAGAGCCAGATCCCGAATACCCCACACAGAACGGTCCCAGACGTATCGAATAGGTCGTTGTATCTACTACGTCGTTATTCGCCAGCAGTACCCTCGAGACTCCGTTCCTGCTGTGTCCGGTTGTCATTCTCCAGTGGTTCGTGTGATAGCTCAGTGACCTCCTCACCACAGTGTGGACAATACTGTGTGCCACGACGTCGTTCCGCGAGGACTTCGGCAAACCCGGATGCGAAAATACCGGCTGGTAGCGCAAACAGCGCAATTCCGAGCAGCGCAGTTGCACCACCGAGAGCACGCCCAAGCGGCGTCACTGGAGCAACGTCGCCATAACCGACAGTTATCAGCGTGATGACTCCCCAGTAGATTGCCGCCGGAATGCTGGAGAACTACTCCGGTTGTGCGCCACGCTCGACGTAGTACATGATACTGGAGACGAACACGAGCCAGATGCTCATGACGAGAGCCGTAATCGCAAGTTCCTGGGATTTCTTGCGAAACACGTCGACGATGAGTGACGTTGACTTCGTATAGCGGGTGATTTTCAGAAGTCGGAACACATCGAACAGGCGCCCGGGAACGTCGCACTCGTCCGATGCAAGGCCAGCAGGCATCGGACCGTTCGTGAAGGTATCGTCGAACGACTCTCGCAGTGAGCAACCGAGAGGATGGAACATGGGAATGTTTGCCGATTGAGGTAAGCATTTAAGCAGGGACTCCGTATGAGTGATATTGTATAACATGGGTTCGACTGTTACGATACACGCAGTTCAACAAATTCCATCAGACGCACGGGTCCGTCATATCGACGAGCTTAGCTGGGCAGCCAAGTCTCACCTCTCGGATTGTGAACCGGGAGAGTCGGTCGACGTAATGGAGTCTGTTGCCGAGGAGTTCTGTGGTTTTGACGTGGTGAAATACACCGACTACTACGAGATTAACCTCAGTTGAGTCGGTATCGTTCTCACTCAGGAGTAAAACGAGTCTCCGACCCTGATGGGTTGAATTCCAGCGTAGCTATGGTATTGCTGGTCGGCTGTTGTCGAACGAAGCGTCTTGGCGGAGTGCTACGCGAACGAAGTGAGCGCAAGCCACGGGAGACGCTCTTCTAGAGTCCTGCGCTTCGTTCGCTGTCTTCGGACTCCTGCCTCTCGCCATTACAACCGGAGACAGCGCAGGGAATGGATAGTCGTATAGGGCGGGAGGGCTGTACATCAAATCGTGTTTGGACTATCGAGGCGCGAACTTCGGTTCGCTCTTATCATCAGTTCCTCACACTTCGCTCAGCACGTCTACTATCGAGTCCTCCCGCCGCTGATTCCGGTCCTCGCAGTCGCACTGGAGTACCCGCTCTGGCAACTCGGCTTACTAATCACCCTCTACTCGCTGGGGATGGGGGCTATTCAGGCACCACTGGGTGTGCTCTCGGATCGAATCGACCGGCTCTACTTACTTCCGACCGGCATCGCACTCACCGGGGCGGCGTACGTGCTATTCGCATTCGCGCCACTGCTCGGGGCGCCACTCCCGCCCCTGACACTCCTCGGAACTACCTTCGAGGGTGGGTTTCTCGTGATGTCACTGGCGATGGTAATCGTCGGCGTCGGACTGGCCGTTGTCCACCCGGCCGGGTATCCCATGATCACGGACAACGTTCGCGCTGACAACAAAGGAAAAGTTCTCGGCGCCTTCGGCGCCTCTTCGAAACTTGGCGACGGCGCGACACCCGCCCTCGTCGCCGGCCTCATCCTCGTTCTTACCTGGGAACAAATCATCCTCCTCTTCGGTGTCGTTGGTCTCCTGTACGGTATCGCCCTGTATGCGGTTCTCCGCGGCGACGAGTTCGAAACGGTGCCGTCCACACAGCGGAGCGACACGGCCGACGAGTCGGCTGTAAGCGTTCGGGACGGCGACCGCCGAGCGTACCTCTATCCGTTGGGCGCAATCTACCTCTTTTTCACCACCAGCGGGTTCACAAGCCACGGTCTCACGACGTTCCTGCCCGCATTCCTGGTCGCGGTGTACGCGTACTCGTTCGAGGCGATGGGTATCCAGGTCGGCGCCGAGTCAGTGGCCAACCTGTACTTCGCGCTCCTGTTGATTGCTGGCGCCCTGATGCAACTGTATCTCGGCGCGCTGACCGACACCACCGACCCGAGACACATTCTGTTGGGCTGCATGACGCTCGCTACGACGGGGATACTCCTGCTTGCGCTTTTTGACCTCCCGCCGCTCGCGCTCCTCGTCGTTATCATCGTTCTGGGAGCAGGCCTGTACGGGGTGAATCCTGCACGGGATGCGATGATCAGCGATATCTCTCCACCGGAGTACGAGGGACGGACCTTCGGCTACATGTTTACTGCCGTGACCTTGACCGGTGCCCTCTTTCCGACCGCCATCGGCTACGTCCTCGAAGCGATCGGTATGCGTGAGGGATACCTCGTTCTTGCTGCCGGCACAACTCTGGCTGGCGTCAGCGTCCTGCTCCTCTATTCGGACAGAGTTTACCAGACAGAACCTGATGTTAGCGCTACTATTTCGAATTGAACGATAATCACGCGGACGTTGCCTGAAACGTCTGCGGCTCCAGTCGACCCGATAAGTGTGCTTGCTCAGATCTCCGCCGGCCACTGCTCCTCTACAGACCCTCCGCTGTCCCTCGTCGCAGTTGTGCCACAAAAACGTCCTGACGGAGTCCTGCACGAACGTAGTGAGTGCAGAGCACGGGAGAGCGCTGCTCCCCCGGAGATTTGAACTCGCCAAGATGTTCCGGGCATGCGGCGCTGTGCGCCGTTCCGGGCTGCAACTTGTCTGCTCAAATCTCTGCTGCGTCCGCTTTCCAAACACGGACGACTCGCTGTTGCTCGTCGTCATTGTTTTTGGAAAAGCGTCCTGACGGAGTCCTGCACGAACGAAGTGAGTGCAGGGCACGTCAGGACGTGAACGACTGCAGGCGCTGACGAATGTCAGCGCCAAAGAAGTGAACGTCCTGACGGAGATTTGAACTCCGGTCCCTGGCTCCGCAAGCCAAGAGGATAGTCCACTACCCTATCAGGACTCAAACGACCGTAACACGGGTCCGGCTAAAGGGGTTACGATTTGCGGGCACAGGTGCTTCCTCAATCAGCATTCTTATAGGCAACCGATACACACGTTACTGTATGGCTGAGCGGGCAGGACAGAAGAACGACAGACCAGACCTCTCGGAACTCGCCGACGTCTCTAACGTGTTACTCCTCGTCCCTTCACTCGGAAACAGAGGGCGAAAAGCCTGCCTGACACTTCTTACTCGGACACCGCCCAGCGAAACGAATGTCCTCGTTGTAACGTACACCAACACCGGCCCAGAGTGGGTCGGCTTCTGGCAGAATCACACTGGGGCGTCCCCAGTTCGGGGCGGCGTCGTCGCCGTCGGACAGGGTGAGAGTACCGTCGACGACCCCTCGTGGGCGGTCAAAACTGTCGAGAACCCAGCGGACCTGACAGGTATCGGAATCGAACTCAGCGAACTGCTCTCGACGATGGCAAAGGCTGCAGGCGACGACGAAGAAATTGCGTTCTGTTTCGACTCCGCAACCTCGTTGCTCCAGTACGCCGACCTCCAGCGCGCGTTCCGGTTCCTCCACGTGGTCACGGGTCGCGTGAAGACCGTCGGCGGTACCGGCTACTACCGCCTCGACCCTGACGCGCACGATAGACAGACGCTCGCGACGCTCAAGGGGCTGTTCGATGCCGTCGTCGAGGTCGACGAAGACGGAAACTGGTCCGTTCAAACCTAAACAGCTCACTGCCCCGGCACCTGAAGGGTCACTGTCCAGCACCAGGCGAGATATTATATACGAATACGAGCCAGTGTGTCTCGATGGTACGTTCGAAGACGGTACGGACCGAGAGACAACTGCAACAGGGCAGAGGGACGCGAGCCCAACGACAACGCTTAAGCGGCGACCAACCATGTGTCCCGTACAGTAATGGGTGCGATTGAGGATATCTACGCCGACCTCGATACGGATGTCTCCGAGGAGGAGTTTCGGGAGGCCGTCGAGGAGAAGGTAGCACAGATGGACGGACTGGTCGACGAAGAGACGGCAGCACAGCTACTCGCGCACGAGCTCGCTGACAGCGAAGTCGACACCATTGCGGACATCGACCCAGCGATGGACGAGGTGAAGTTCCTCGCGAAAGTCCGGTCGGTCGGCGAGCTGCGGACGTTCGACCGCGACGACGGCGAGGGACAGGTTATCAACGTCGAAGCCGCCGACGAAACCGGGAGCGTTCGGCTAGCGTTCTGGGACGAGTATGCCGCGGAAGTCGACGCGGGCGAGGTGGATGTTGGTGACGTGCTCCGCGTGAAGGGACGGCCCAAAGAGGGGTACAATGGACTGGAGGTGAGCGTCACGCAGGCCGAGCCCGACGACGACGTCGACATTGACGTTGCACTGGACGGTGACAGTATCGAGGCGCTCACGCTGGGCCAATCCGACGTAAGCCTGCGTGGACTCGTCCTCGGCACCGACACCGTCCGGACGTTCGACCGTGATGATGGCTCGCAGGGGAAAGTGTCGAACCTCACTCTCGGAGACGAAACCGGCCGAATTCGCGTGACGCTGTGGGATGACCGTGCCGAGCGTGCGGGGGAACTCGACCCAGGTACCGCAGTCGAAGTCGTCGATGGGTACGTCAGGGAGCGCGACGGCGACCTCGAACTCCACGTCGGCGACAGAGGAGCTCTCGACGAAATCGATGAGACTGTCGAGTACGAGCCCGATGCGACGGCCATCGAGAGCGTCGATATCGGCGAAACGGTCGATATTGCGGGAGTGGTTCGCTCGACGGACCCGAAACGGACGTTCGACCGAGACGACGGCTCGGAGGGACAGGTCCGCAACGTCCGTCTGCAGGATGAGACCGACGACATCAGGGTCGCGCTGTGGGGCGAGAAAGCCGATATAGAGCTCGCACCGGGCGATGAACTGCTCGCCGCGGACGTTGAGATACAGGACGGGTGGCAGGACGACCTCGAAGCGTCAGCTGGGTGGCAGTCGACGGTCGTCGTCCTCGAAGACGCGGACACAGCAGTCGGAAAGGGGGCGTCGGAATCAGCCGCGGAGGATTCGACGGCGAACTCCGAGTCAGCGGTCTCGGACGGTGGTGACACGGGCCTGGGTGCCTTCGCCGACGGCGAAGCGCCGAGCGGGCAGACAACAGGGAAAACGACCGAGACAGCTGGGGAAACAGTCGAGTTTACTGGAACCGTCGTCCAGACCGGTGACCCGGTCATTCTCGACAACGGAACCGAGACGATGAGCGTGGAAACCGGGGAGAATCTTCGCCTTGGCGAGGAGATAACGGCCCGAGGAGCACTCGACGGGGACGCCCTCGACGCCGACGAGATACTCTAAACAGGAGTGAACACGGTAGCTTCAGCGTTACACAACGCTTAAGATTGCCACACCCCCGACTTGGCGTATGAGCGTCGAGTTACCGTTCGCCCCGGTGGACGATATCATCCGGCGGAACGCAGATGGGCTTCGCGTCAGTGCTGGCGCGGCAGAAGAACTCGCGTATCGCATCCAAGGGGAGGGAACCGAACGAGCGAGCGTCGCGGCCGAGTACGCCGACAGAGATGAACGAAAAACGCTGATGGCGTCCGATTTCACCACGAACTCCGTTCCCGATAAAGATGAGCTCGAGCTCCCAATAGCACCGGTCGACCGCGTCGCCCGACTGGACATCGACGACCGGTTTCGGGTGTCGATGGACGCCCGTATCGCGCTAACGGCCGAGCTAGAAGCGTGGGCGGACGACGTCGCAACCGTGGCGGCAATGCTGGCACGGCACGCCGACAGGCGGACCGTCAAAGCAGAAGACGTCGAGATGTACTTCGAACTCGAACAGTACTTCGAATGAAATTTGGCTACTGCGAGGCCTGCCTCCAGCACGATACTGGTCCGCGTCACCCGGAGAGTCCAGACCGTCTTCGGGCGATTCGACAGGCGCTCGCGGACAAACATGGTGTCGAGTACGTCGTCCCGGATCCGGTCGAGAGAGAGCGGGTGCTCGCAGTCCACGACGAGGAGTACGTCGACGGGTTCGAGCAGTTCTGCCGCCGTGGCGGCGGCGACTGGGACGCCGACACCGTCGCAAGCGAGGAGTCCTGGGACGCGGCGCTTGCGAGCGCGGGGATTGCCGAGTGGGCGGCCTCGGCTGCAGTCGACGGGAACGACGGACGTGACACACCCTTCGCGATCGGACGCCCACCGGGACACCACGCTGTCGAAGACAACGCCATGGGCTTCTGTTTTTTTAACAACGCCGCCATCGCAGCGCAGTCCGTCATCGACCGGGAGAGAGTCGACCGGGTCGCCATTTTCGACTGGGACGTCCATCACGGCAACGGAATACAGGATATCTTTTACGAGCAGGGTGACGTGTTCTTTGCCTCCATCCACGAGGACGGCCTGTATCCGGCGACCGGAAAAGTCGAGGAGATGGGCGAGAACGACGGTGAGGGAACGACGATGAACGTTCCGTTCCCGCCGGGGACGACACAGACCGCGTATCTCGCGGCGCTCTCCGAGCTAATCGGTCCGGCCTTTACCGCGTTCGACCCCGACCTAATACTCATCAGTGCCGGGTTCGACGCACACGAACATGACCCCATCTCGCGGATGCGCGTGTCAACAGAGGGATACGGCCTGCTCGCTGACGGTGTCCGTGAGCTTGCTGATGAGACTGATGCCGCACTCGGATTCGTTCTCGAAGGGGGGTACGGCCTCGATACGTTGACGAGCAGCATCGGCGTGGTTCACGAAGTGTTCGACGGCTATCAGCCGGTTCCTGACGACGGCGACGTCTCGACCAACGCCCGGAGCGTCATCGACCGGGTAAAAGAACAGGGGTTCAACGGCGTCGCCGAATAGCATCTCGAAGTCGTCAATGGTAAACCCGGTGGGGCACAAACTCGAACGATGACCGACGGAGGGTCCGGCGACGTACTGGACACTGACGAAACACCGAGGGCTCCCCGCACCAGCGACGGGAGCGGTTCGGTGACCGTCGTTGGAACGGCACACGTCTCTCACGAGAGCGTCGAGGAAGTCGAACGAACGATTGCGGAGCGACGGCCGGACGTCGTCGCCGTCGAACTCGACGAAACGCGCTACAAGCGACTGAAAGGAGAGGCTCCAGACGATATCGACGCTGGCGATATCATCTCTGGAAAGACAGTCTACCAGTTCCTCGCCTACTGGATGCTTTCCTACGTCCAGGCCCGCCTCGGCGACCGGTTCGACATCGAACCCGGTGCGGATATGATGGCAGCAATCGACTCCGCCGAGAAGCACGGGAGCGGCGTCGCGCTGGTCGACCGCGACATTCAGCTGACCGTCAGACGGCTCTGGTCGCGTATGCGCCTGCGCGAGAAACTCACTATCGTCGCCGCCCTGCTCGTCGAGATGGGCGGCGCGTGGACCACCGGTCTCACTGTCGGCTTTTTTGTCGGCATTCTCGTCGCGCTCGTCGCCGGAGCGCTCGGTGGACCGTACGTCGTCCCCTCGGGACTGGAACTCGATATCGGACTCCCGCTCGTCGGTGGTATCGTCAGTTCGCTGCTCGGTATCGCGGACAGCCTCATCGTCGCGACGCTCGTCGCCCTCGCAATCGGTGTCCCGATTGCGTTACTGCTCTCTCGGTCGACGAACGACATGGAGGAGTCTGAAATCGACATCGAACGACTGACCGACGCGGACGTGGTGACGGCGATGATAGAGGAGTTCAGGCGGTTCTCGCCGGGCGGTGCGGAAGCGCTCATCGACGAGCGTGACGCTTACATCGCCCACAAACTCGTCGCTCTGCGCGAGGCAGGGTACAATGTCGTTGCAGTGGTCGGGGCCGGGCACCGCGCGGGTATCGAGCGGTACCTCGAGAATCCCGAGACCCTGCCACCGGCGGAGACGCTCGTCGGCGAGCCGACACCCAGTCGGTTCCGGGCAATCGCGTACAAGGCAATCGGCTACGCGTTCACCCTCGGATTTCTTGCCTTCTTCGTCCTCCTGGCGGTCGCTGGTGTTCAGGGCGAGTTCCTGCTCAGGGTGTTCGTCGTGTGGTTCCTCGTCAACGCCATTGCTGCCGCGGGGCTCGCCAAACTCGCAGGTGCCCACTGGACGAGTGCGAGCGTCGGCGGGGCAGTGGCGTGGCTGACCAGCGTCAATCCGTTGCTGGCCCCGGGCTGGTTCGCCGGCTACGTCGAGTTGCGCTACACGAGCGTCAACGTGGCCGACATCAGCAGGCTCAACGAGATGCTCGCCGATGACGAGACACCGATGCTCGAACTCATCCGGAACATGCGCGACGAGGTGCCCACGTTCCGACTCATCCTCATCGTGGCAATGACGAACATCGGAAGCTTCCTCGCGAGCGTCTTCTTCGCAACCGTCCTGTTGCCGTATCTTGCGACCGATATCGGCGGCGTCGGCGAGCTGGGCCAGCAGATGCTCAACGGTGCACAGGAGAGCGCGCGACTCATCTGGGAGACATTTACCTGATAACTCACGTATGTACGAGATAGCTGGAATCAAATTCTATCGAGAGGAACTGCGCGATTTGGCAATTGCCTGGCTCGCACTCGGAGTAGCGTTCACCCTCTTCCTCGAAGGTGACTTTCTCAGAGGACAGCCGATTCGTCCACCCGACGTTCCCGAACTGCTCAACATCTTCTGGATGAGTATGCTGACAGTCGGGGCGGGCTTCCTGCTGCACGAGCTCGCACACAAGGTCGTCGCGGTCAGGTTCGGACAGGTAGCGGCGTTTCGCGCCCAGTACAACATGCTGGCGCTGGCGATTCTCTCGGGCATCGCAGGGTTCATCATCGCCGCCCCCGGCGCGGTCTATCACCGAGGCCGCATCACCGTCCGACAGAACGGCATCGTCGCCGTCGCCGGGCCGGTGACGAACCTCGCGCTCGCAGTCGTCTTTCTGATTCCGTTCTTCGTCGGCACTGGCGTTATCGCACAACTTGGCCTGATGGGCGTCCTCATCAACGTCTTCCTCGCCGCGTTCAACATGATTCCCGCCGGTCCACTGGACGGAAAGACGGTCATCACGTGGAGCAAGGGCGTGTTCGCACTCGTCTTCGGCGTCTCAGTGCTTTCGGGCGTCTCGTTCCTGTTGCTGTTCGTCTTCTGACGAGCATCTACGACGATCCGGACTCGCTTGCAGCATCTCGGTTGTCTGCGAGGGCCTCCTCGGAGCACTCGTACTCGTCGGTCGATATCAGGCTGCTGAGACGACCGTTCTCGGTCACACGAAAGAGAACGGCATAACACTCGGGATAGTCCCTGTCTGCAGGGTCGACGGTGTACCACTCACCGCCGTCTTTTCGTGCCGAGAGTGTGAACTGACCGGGCTCATCCGGCCACGTTTTTGCCGGTGTCGTTCCAAATTCGGCGGAGTCCGCCTCGAGCTCGTGCGTCGACTCGTGAACGGTTTCGCCGTCCCACTCGATGCGAGCGTCGATTGTGTGGGACTCGTCGTGGCTATTGACGAGACTGACTCTCCCGAGGGTAGATTCTCCGTCGTCATCGAACGAAACACAACCGGCAACTCCGATTGCACTCGTGGCTGTGAGGGAAGCGGCACCTGCGAGGACCTGGCGGCGGTTCATACGATATAGTATCGAATGAAAAGTATATACTTTCCGTCCATTCGCTCGACGCTCTGTGCGCACCCCCACGGACGGTTGGTAACCAAACGGTGGGCTTTTGGCCGTCCCCATCGCTCTCACGACCATGAGCGAGGACACGGGGTCAGACCGAACTGAACCGGACTCGTCGGACGAGGAGGGATTGACGTACGCGGAGACAGGGGTCGACATCGACGCGAGCGAGGCAGCGACACACGCCCTCATCGGTGCAGTCGGGGAGTTCGAGGGGGATTACGCCGGACTCGTTGACATCGGCGACCAGTATCTCGCGCTGGCGACCGACGGCGTCGGTACGAAACTGCTCGTCGCCGAAGCCATCAACGACTACTCCACCATCGGTATCGACTGCATCGCAATGAACGTCAACGACCTCGTCGCACAGGGCGTCGAACCCGTCGCGTTCGTCGACTACCTCGCCGTCGAAGAGCCGGACGACGAGACGGCCGAAGAGATCGGCGAAGGGCTCCGAACGGGGGCCGACCAGGCGAATATCGCGCTCGTCGGCGGCGAGACCGCGGTAATGCCCGACGTTATCCGAGGACTCGACATCGCTGGTGCGTGCGCGGGACTCGCCCCGAAAGGTGCGCTGTTTCCCGGCGAAGCCGAACCCGGCGACGTGCTGGTTGGCTGGCCCTCGAGTGGAGTCCATTCGAACGGATTGACGCTGGCACGCGAGGCGGCAACGCGAAATTACGAGTACACCGACCCGTTTCCTCTGGACCAGAACCGGACGATTGCCGAGGTGTTGCTGGAGCCGACACGAATATACACCGACCTGCTTGGTCCGCTCCGCGAACACGAAACGCACGCAGCAGCACACGTCACCGGTGGTGGCTGGACGAATCTCACGCGAATGGGTGACCATCGCTACGAGATTACGGACCCCTTCGAGGCTCAACCAGTGTTTGAGTTCGTTCAGTCCGAAGGGAACGTCGACGACGAGGAGATGCACCGCACGTTCAATATGGGCACCGGGTTCGTCGCTGCCATGGCCGAGAGCGAGGCCGAACAGGTCGTACACGCCACTGCCGACGGGCGGGTAATTGGTCGCGTCACACGCAGTGACGACGGATGCGTCGATATCCGCGACATTTTTCTCAATTGAATGACATTGTCGCTGTAGGTGATATCGCCCGAAAGGGGCCAGGCACAGGCCCCTATTTATACAGGTTTCAGAAACCAGATATTTATTATAGCGTTGAGTACGGAGTGTAAGAAACAGGGTGACCAGTAGTGCTTGACTCTCACGAAACGGAACCGATACCGCCGCCCGAGCGTGACAGCGTCAGAGCGCTTCGACGGGAGGCGGAGCCGATTATCGTCAGTATCAGCGACATTCACGGATTTCTCGGGGAGGCACAGAGTGCGCTGTTGACGCTCTCCGACCACCCGAGCTACGACCCAATCGTCGAGACGGACGCCGCTCGCCGTCTACACTGGGCCGGCGGTGAGGAGTACGTGCTGGTGTTCAACGGCGACCTCGTCGACCGCGGCCCTCAGAGCGACCGGGTCGTTCGGATGGTCGACCGGCTCATCGACGAAGCTCCACGCGGACACGTCCGCGTTACAATGGGCAACCACGAGATGGGGGTGCTGACGCCCGACCTCTACGGCTGGGAGAACTGGTACTCCGGCCAGCGCAGTCGAAGCGAGCGTCGTGCGTTTATCCAGCAGGTTCTCGACGGTCACGTCGTCGCCGCCTACGAAGGCCACAACGTCACGTACGCCCATGCTGGCCAGCCCGACCCGTATGACGTCGAAGCGGTGAACGACTCGCTCGTCGACGGCGCACAACAGATTCTTGACGAACTCGGTGCGCCGGAGGCCTTCGACAGGCAGGAAGAGATCGTCGAATCTCATCCGCGCGTGTTTGGCTACGCCGGTGAAACCGGCCGCGGCCCGGGCGCTGGACTCACGTGGCTCGACTTCGAGTACATGCCCGAAGACGCACCGCCACAGATTGTCGGCCATACGCAACAGGACGCACCGCTGCGACGTGGCAATGCGCTGTGCCAGAACGTGATTCGGCGGAATCGCCGCAACGACGGCGGCGAGGCGGTCATCGTCGAAACCCCCGAAAAGATTGCGGCGCTGGGCCGAACTGCCAACGGTAGCGTCGACGAACACATATTCTCGTTGCCGACGCTCGACAGCTCGACCTGAAAAGGAGGATGGGTCCTCAGGAGATTCGACCTGAGGAAGAGGGTTGGTTATGACGAGATTCGACCTGAGGAAGAGGGTAGGTTCTCAGGAGAGGTGACGGGCGATGTCGGCTTCCGTGATGATACCGACCGTTTCGCCTCCTTCGACGACGAGAACGGCGTCGTTGTGGTCGAGATGCGCATCGACAGTACCGAGCAGTGTATCCGGCTCGACCGTACTGATTGACTCGCGCATCACTTCGGCAACGGGAAGGTCACCGACGTTGCTCTCCGGACGCTGACGGATATCTGAAGTACCGATCAGTCCCTGCGGCGTCCCATCGCGTATCACGGGAACCTGCGAGAATCCCTTCTCGTTCATCAGCTCGGTCGCCTCCCGGACGCTCGCGTCAGGTTCGACGCCCGTGACAGGGGAGTTCATCAGGTCTTCGGCCCTGCGCAGACCGCCTTCTGCCTCCTGGAGTGCGTTGACGATTCGTCTGAGCGTCGAGAGCCGCGGGTCGACGTCCCCGCCCTCGATGCGCGCGATGAGTGGTTGTGAGACTGCCGCGCTGTCGGCCAACTCGCTCTGTGTGAGACTGAGTTCGAGGCGGCGTTCGCGTAACTCTTCCGGCGTCGGAAGCTCCATATGCGAGATAACTTGTAGTAATACAAAAAACTACCGGGTAGCCCTCGTTTCCGGCCACTGAGGGGAGCCCGGGCTCACTCGGCGTCGTCGTCTTGCATCTCGAAGGTGTCGAGGACTTTCAGGGGAACGTCACGGAGCGCACCGCCGATGTCACTCTTCGCGATGCGCTGGGCGTGTTCTTCGCTCTCGGCGTTGAACACTTTCATCTCGAGCATGAGTCCGACCAGCGAGGTGTCCGCGGCGATGAACGCCGAGTCGAAGGGCTCCCCGCATGCGGGACACTCCGTGAAGCCGACCTCGACCTCGACGTAGTCCATGTCCTTCTGGTTGAGTCGCTTACCAGCTTCGCTTACTGCGACGCCGATGGCGTCGTCTATGTCTTCGACGTCGTGAACCAGCCAGGCCGCTTCCAGCACAACACGATAGTTCATACTAGAACCTTCCGGGGGCTCATACTCGGCTTTTTTGATTTCGCTCCATGAACACCTCTCGGCGCACGTCATCGTAATCATTGCAATAACTTATGCAGACTTGGCGTCGTTCCAACGGTTCATTTATACGCATAAACCGACGATTCGCGGGTTTCCGGACTCCCGTCCAGTCGAATCTGTAAAACCAACAGACGTGACGGGTGCGACCCGCCCAACGACCATGAACAATCATTGAAGATAGAGCCCCAAGACTTATATACGCAAACTCATAGGAGCGCAGTATAGTACGATGGAACGACTCTATCGCGCAACGCTGTTCGCCCTGTACCAAATGACACTGATCGTCGGCATCGCACTGCTCCCGGTTGCGCTGCTCACCCGGCGCGTGGGTGTCCGACTGCCAATAGACCGCGCTGTTCTCGGCCTCAAAGAGGCCTACGAGCGCCGCCAGCCAGCATGAACATCCTCGCCACGCAACGACGCTAATCGCAGTCGTATTTTCCCGAACGAGAACCTTATTACGTGACGGGCCTGTAACCCGGTGTATGCAAGACCAACCGTTCGGCTCAGACCTATCCCCGAGCGAACACCTAGCCGGGCGCTACGACACAGAACCGTACGAGCCAGAGCTTGGCACCCTACCGAGCAGTGCCCGTGACGAGGAGTCGGTCAACAAGACCGGGACGACGACCATCGGCATCGCCACAGACGACGGTGTCGTCATCGCTACGGACATGCGCGCCAGTCTCGGCGGCAGGTTCGTCTCGAACAAGAACGTCCAGAAGGTCGAACAGATCCACCCGACTGCTGCGCTCACACTCGTCGGGAGCGTCGGCGGTGCCCAGTCGTTCATCCGCACGCTCCGCTCAGAAGTGAACCTCTACGAGGCTCGCCGTGGCGAGCACATGAGCATGAAGGCACTCTCGACGCTCGCGGGCAACTTCGCACGCGGCGGTCCGTTCTTCGCTATCAACCCCATTCTCGGCGGTGTTGACGAAGAGGGGAGCCACGTCTACAGTATCGACCCCGCTGGTGGCGTCATGAAGGACGACTACACGATTACCGGCTCCGGCCTCACAGTGGCGTACGGTACGCTCGAGGACCGGTACGAACCGGGCATGTCCATCGAGGATGCACAGCAGGCAGCCGGTGCAGGTATCAAGGCCGCTGCCGAGCGTGACACCGGGTCGGGTAACGGTATCTACGTCGCAACGGTGACCGGAGACGGCGTCGAAATCACTGATTACGAGCTCGACGAACTCGACGTCTGAGCGGGCTATCCTGCCGATGTATTCGTCTATTTGATGCTGGTGAGCGACTGGCATACACCACTCACACGTTTCGCTTTGCGGGCAGTCAGTACGTTTAGGACGGTTCAGTCCCTACGGAGCGTATGATGGACTGGCTGCTGGTCGGTGTTCTCTTTGGGTTTCCACTGCTGGCCCTCGCGGCCAGTGCAGCATATGCCTACCACGATGCACCGAACTACGACATGGACCCACGGAAATGGGCCGTGATTTCGTTTTTCGTCCCGTTTTTCGGGTTCTTCGCGTACCTGTTCGAACGAGACGAGCGCAAGCCGGACACGCACAACCGCGACGAGATGTTCGTCGACGGGCCGTTCGAGATTCACAAGTCACGGGCGGACGACGCGCCGTTCGTGAGCACTCGAGACGAGGCTGAGGAAACAGAACGAGACGGCGAATCCGAACAGGACCGACAGCGAGGAGAGTAAGGCGAAACAGTCTGTGGACGAAAAGTCGATAGAATTTAGCACGACGCGAGCGAGCGAACACCTATGATTGTCGAACTCGTCGACGAGTCCGGCGAGACGATTGGGAGATTCCAGTCGCCCGCTGTGCCACGCCGCGGCGAAGAGCTGACCTACGCCGACGAGGAGTACGTCGTCGAGAACGTCTCGTGGTACGTCGAAACGACACACAACCAGAACGTCGAGCAACTTCGTCTCGTGGTTAGTTCCCCCGAGCAGTGACCACAATCGGTGTGATTTAACTCCGGGAAGCCGTTGGACTCGATAATGAGCGTCCAACAGGAGTTCGACCAGTGGGCCAAAGACGGCAAGGACAGAGGAATGGAGGAGCGACACTGGCATACCGCCAAGCACGCGCTCGCGCGGATACCCGTCGAACCCGGCGAGACGGTGCTCGACCTGGGCACCGGTTCCGGATACGCTCTCCGTGCGCTCCGTGAGACACGAGATATCGGCCAGAGTGTCGGTCTCGACGGCTCGCTCGAAATGGCCCACAACGCCAGGGAGTACACCGACGACGACCTGCTGAGCTTCGTCGTCGGTGACTTCCACTCGCTGCCGTTCGCTGACAACAGCATCGACCACGTCTGGTCAATGGAGGCGTTCTACTACTCCCAGCGTCCGGACGAGGTACTCCGCGAGATTCGACGGGTTCTTCGCCCGGGTGGGACGTTCTACTGTGCGGTGAACTTCTTCGAGGAGTCGAAATATACCCACGAGTGGCAAGAGCGCATCGACATTGATATGCAACTCTGGG
>LKMJ01000666.1_pt1 | contig 27494 bp, 32 predicted proteins | sample 643391 | NCBI WGS metagenome assembly LKMJ01 (sample SAMN04112250, study PRJNA286221) | soda lake metagenome | biome: soda lake; feature: Kulunda Steppe; material: water; isolation source: sample PL-Br10 brine of Picturesque Lake | place: Russia: Kulunda steppe | collected 2010-07 | reverse complement strand
TGGAGCTGTTCATTCTGGAGGGCGATCTGGACGAGATTTCGACGTTCGTCGGCAAGATCCGCGCGACACAGGACACGCTGTCGATCGATTACTCCGTGATGCCGGTCGATCGGATCGACAGTCTCGTATAATCGAGAGAGACAAACAGTTATTTTTCCGGAGTGACACCGTCGACTATGACCGTTCTCGTTCCCTTCGACGGAAGTACGCTCTCGACGGCCGCACTCGAACGTGGTGCAAAGCTTGCAGACGCATTCGAGACGGATCTTCGCGTCGTGACCGTCATACCAAACGGCAACGTCAAATACGCCCGGGAGCGGGGCTGGCTGGCCGAGGGCGAGGCGTTCGACCCCAAACAGATTGTCAACTCGATCTCGAAGACGGTCGATGAGGTCTCGCTGAACGCGGTGTTCGATTACGAGGTCGTCAGTCGGTACGCACAGCCCGGAACGGTCGCGAGCAAGATTCGCAACCACGCGAAAGACGTCGGTGCGGATATCGTCGTACTCGGAAGCGACAACGCCGGCAGTATCGTCACCAACGTCAGCAGTGTCGCAGGATCGGTAGCGTCAGCGTCTTTCTACGATGTGTATATCGTCAGACACAGGCGGTCGTAAACGGACTCTCACAGAAACTGGCGCAGGTTCAGCTGTCGTGGATCGCTGACAGTTCGTCCACAGACGGTCCGTGCGTGATCCGAACAGTGTCTCCCTCGACTTCCAGCCGGTAGGCACCTTCGAAGGGGCCATCAGAAATCACGTAGCTGTTCTGGGCACGGGCCAGCCCGTCGTGTTCGTCGAGAAGGTCCTCGTAGGCCTCCGCGAACTGGTCGGCGTCCGATGGTGACTGCCAGGCGATCTCCCAGACGTAGCCGAACTCCTCACCGCTTCGGTATGGGACGATCTGATCGCCATCCCAGCCCGACACGACGGGATGGGCGTAGGACTCCGGCTGGTCTGGCTGGATGACGCCATTTGCAGCAAACATCGTGAACATCGACGCCGCCCCGAGCGTATCACCTGTCGGATGCTGGTCGAAGCGGTCCCATTGCTCGGTCGATCGGTCGGTGACAGTCACGTTGCGGTGTGTCTCGTCTGGATACCGATCGCTGTCTATCGTCTGAGCGGTGCTCGTTGGCGGGTTCTCGTGGGCCTCGTTGACTGCCTCCCAGCCACCCTCGGCTTCGAGTTCGGCGACAAAGCCGACACCCTGTGTGTACGGCTGTGTGATAATCTGTAGAATACCGCGGTCGAGTTCGGTGTCAGCTGCGAGCTCAGTCTCCGGCTGGAAACAGGACCACTCATCACAGCGATCCAGATACCGCTGTGGGACGAGCTCTGCCTCGCCCTCGATGAGTGTATCGTAGGCAGCCTGCTCGTCGCGGGTGTCGTGGCCAAACTCGAGGCCGAACTGCTGGTCCTGCAAGGCGTGGGTCAGTTCGTGCACGAGCGTTGCCTTGTCGATCGTCGGATTCTCCTCGTCACTGACGATCACGATTCGGTCCTGCCCTGGTTCGTAAAATCCCTGGACGGCATCACCGAACGTCTCGTCGAGTTCGGCCGCCACATCACGATCGTCACCGACGATAAACAGACTCTTCCAGATCAGGTTTTCCCACTCGCCGTCCGTCGATCCCTGGACACGGTCGGCGTACTGCTCGCGGTACTCCGCTCGGGAGACGACATCGACCTCGACCGGCCGCTCGAACTCGAGTTCACGGACCACCTCGATTCTGGCCATCGAGCGGTTCACGACCTCGTCGAGTTCGTCCTCGCTGAGGTCGTCGTCGCTCTCGACAGCCAGCTCTGCGTCGTGGCTGACACCACCGACTTCGCCGAGTCCCTCCGGTATCTCGTCGCCGTCATCGCCGGGTAACACACCACTACACCCAGCCAGGACGACGACCAGCACAACGAGCAGGAGACGTTTCATATGCAAGGAAGACAGTGTCTATTCGAACTACGGAAATAAAAACAGCGCGCTCACGGCCACTGTCGTCGATCACGTGATACTGCGCGAAACAGCTCGAGGATCCACACCGGCGACGCAAATTTTCTGTAGGTGGATAGCCAAGACCTGATATGGAGCTTTCGCCATCCAACACCGCGGTCGTGATCGTCGATATGCAAAACGGATTCTGTCATTCGGATGGGAGCCTCTATGCCCCAGGCAGCGAGGAGGCAATCGAGCCGTGTGCCGACCTTGTCGACCGGGCACGATCGGCCGGCGCAGCGGTCATCTACACCCGAGATGTCCACCCACCCGAGCAGTTCGAGGATGCCCACTACTACGACGAGTTCGAGCGCTGGGGCGAACACGTCGTCGAGGGCTCCTGGGAGGCCGAAGTCGTCGAGGAACTCGCTGTCGAAGACGACGACCTCGTGGTGGTCAAACACACCTACGACGCCTTCTATCAGACGGAGTTAGAGGGGTGGCTCGACGCACACGGAATCGACAACCTCGTCTTCGGTGGGACGCTCGCGAACGTCTGCGTGTTGCATACCGCAGGCAGCGCTGGCCTGCGGGATTACCGACCGGTGCTCGTCGAGGATGCGATCGGCTTCATCGAGCGTGATGACCGCGAGTACGCACTCGACCACGCCGGCTGGCTGTTCGGTGAGGTCGAACCGCTCGACGATATCGAGTTCGCGTGAGGCCGTGACTGTCGGAAAACAGTCGTGACTAATTCTGTTCGACGCAAAAAAGAAAATGGCCGCTGTTGCCGGATATCGTTAGTCGTCGGCAGTCTGTGGTTCGACGTTTTCGACTTCGATGCCACCCGTGAGTTCCGTGTGTGGGTACGGCATCCCGACACCTTCAGCATCGAACCGTCGCTTGACGTTCTCCACCCAGGCGTTTTTGACCGGGCCAGCGCCCGTCACGTCCGGATCGATCCAGACGCGGCCGTTCAGCACGACTGCCGAGTCCGCAAGTCCCGTGACGGGAGCCGACGGGGCTGGCTCGTCGAGCACGTTGTCGAGCTTCGTTGCCTCGTCGACGATGATCTCGCGGGCTTTCTTCATGCTTGCGTCGTACTCGATACCGAAATCGAAGGTGAGCCGGCGCGTATCGTTGGCGACCGGATTCTTGACGACAGCGTTCGCAAGATCACCGTTCGGGACCGTGAGCTGTTCGTTGTTGAACGTCTCGACTTTCGAGACACGCAGATCGATATCGCGGACGATCCCATCGTTTCCGTCCCACTCGATGTAATCACCGATCTCGAACGGTTTGTCGCGGATGATGAACACACCGGCGACGAAGTTCTCGATGATGTCGCTCGCGGCGAAGGCAAAACCCAGCGCAAGCGCCGCAGCGATCGTCGCAAACGCCGAAAGAATCGCCGGAAAGCCGGCGACTGTTGCTGCGACTGCCACCGCACCGAAGACGGCGACTGCCCCGGCGATACTCGATCCGAGACTAACGACCGAATCGGAGAAATCACGTGCGTTGAGTGATCGCTTCGTTATCCGGACGAGAAGCGGTTTGCCGACGGTATACAGAACCAGAAATGTAATGATAAATGCAGTTATTGTGATGCCAAACGAGACGATCACATCGCCGTACTGTGATGTGAATTCGCCCAGGCTTGTCGGAACGCCCTGTTGGAGTAGTGTCGATGTCACAACAGCGACGTTGGGCGCAACCGTATTAAAACCAGTTACAGATATCGATTCTGAATATGCCAACCAACCAGTCACAAACTCTATCGATGGATAGTCCCGGCGGTAAGACTCATCGTCGAGCCGTCAGTCGTCGCCTCGCCAGCGTCGAACTCGAGGATGACGGTAGTGCCATCGTTCGAGTCGAACGACAGCGACCCATTCGATCGCTGGACAACCCAGTAGACGAGCCACAGCCCTAATCCTGTGCCGTGCTGGAGTGGGGTTTCTGACTCGTCTTCGATCGTTTCGATCTCCTGTTGTGCCAGTCCCGGACCGTTATCCGATATCGTCACGACAACACAGTCGCCGTCCTGCCAGGCGGTCACGACGACCTGTGGGTCATTGCCGTCGTTGTAGCGGGCAGCGTTGTCGAGGACGTTCCAGAGCGCACGTTCGACCTGTGAGACGGCCCGAATCCACAGGTCGGTATCGCCACGGACGGTGAACGCAACAGCCGGATAGTCGGCTTCGAGATCGGCAACGAGTTGCTCGATACTGCTGGTAATCTCCCGGTTGACCAGTTCGTCGGTTTCGAGTAACCGCTCGATCGTCCGTGCCTTCGTCGACCAGTCCAGAATCCGGTCGGTTTTCTCGACGATCTTCTCGTAGTGGGCGCGCTGGGCTGGATCGTCTTTCTCAGCGAGGAGTTCGGCGTTTGCGCGCACGACGTTGAGTTCGTTGCGGAGATTGTGTCGGAGAAAGCGACTCTGGAGATCTTTCAGCAGTTCGAGCTCTTGCTCGCGCTGGCGAAGCTCTTTTTCGCGGCGTTTCTGTTCGGTTACGTCCCGGCAGACCAGTACTCTGGCGAGGATATTGTCCCTGTAATCAGTGATGGTCGAGGCCGTCACGGTAATCGTTCGCCGCGAGCCATCGACTACCAGCTCGATTTCGTGTTGTCCATCAGTGTCGGGCAGCCCGACAACCTGCTCACCGAACAGCCGTGTCACAGGTTCGCCGTCGATCGGTGCATCGATATCAAAAAAGTCCTTGACAGCGCCATTGGTGGTGAGTATCCTGTCTTCCTCATCCAGCACGATCACCAGCTCGTCCATCTGTTCGAGAACCGTCCGGCGAGCGACCGGGATCGTATCGAGCAGTCGAAGCCGGAAGGTTGCGAACAACAACACCGAAGCAGTCACGACGAAGCTCACGGGTGTAATATCGAACGGGATCAACCCCACATTGAACAGGACGTTCGCGATCAGCGGCGCAATAACCGCGACGAAGACGGCAAACAGCTGTCGTCTGTAGGCCGCCCCAGTCCGAACCATCAGCCCAACGAGAAAGAAGACCGTCACCGAAATGATCGTGTACGAATAGATCGCATGCAGCAAAAAAAGCGGTGTCGTGACGATTTCGTACCCCCAGAGCGTCCCCGTTGCCGGCACTGTCTCGAACAGCACCGTTCGCCACGGAGACAGCGCAACTGTGACCTCAACTGCTGGAACGACCGCGAGCAACGCGCCGGTTCGCCAGTTGATCCACTCCTCCCGGCCGGTATACTCAAGACTCAACAGAAAGACACCGATCACACCGAGTTCGATCCCGAGCAGTCGAAGCGCCATACCCACTCCGGCGTAGTGCTCGCCATAAAGCTGGATCTGAAGCAGCTCTGAACCGACCCAGATCACGATGCCAAAAAACAAGATCGCGAGCGGGAGCGCACCGCGTTTGTCGCGGTGTCGGACACAGTAGTACAGAAAGAAAAGAGAGAGACAGAGGCAGAGAACTAACAGAATCTGCAGTAGCTGTCGCAACATCGCAGGTAGTTGTAGGTACGGGTAGGCGCCTATAACTCTGTTTGCCGGCGCGTATCATCGACCGAGCACCGAGAACGCTGTCTGCCGGCAATCGCTCACCGCCCGAGTTGCTCGTGTGCGCTAGAGAGATGTCGGGAACAAAAGGCAGCCACCAGCGAGAGCTCACCGGCGAGCGCGCCGACAGCGATCAGCTCTGCGAGTGCCTCCGCGTTCTGCCCTGGTGGATCGCCACCGCCAGAAACGCCGAGCAGTTGGAGTGCTTCCTGTTGGGTGTCGAGTCGCGTTCCGCCACCGACGGTCCCGACTTCCAGTGACGCAAAGGAGATACTCGCGTACAGCTCCTCGTCACGGGCCTCCATCGTCGTGATTGCGTTTGCACCCTCGACGACCTGGGCAGCGTCTTGCCCGGTCGCAAGAAACATTGCAGCGACGGTGTTCGCGGCGTGGGCATTGAACCCGAGGCTTGCGGCTTTCGCCGAGCCGATCAGGTTCTTGCGGGTGTTGCCCTCTGCCATCGCTTCTGGAGTTGTGTTGAGCCGTTCCTCGACTAACTCCCGCGACAGCGTCACGTCTGCAGTGACGGACCGACCTCGACCCTCGATTGCGTTGATCGCGGCGGGTTTCTTGTCGCTGCAGAGATTGCCGGAGAGCGCAACAAGCCTGGCCGGCGTCTCGGATTCGACGAGTTCGCTCGCCTCCCGTGTCGCGATCGTCGCCATGTTCATTCCCATCGCATCCTTGGTATCATAGACAAAGCGCAAAAAGACGTTGTCACCGACGACGTACGGATCGACCGCGAGTAACTCACCATGACTGGTCGTCGACTCGGCAGCCTCTCGCAGGCTGTCGGTGTTGTCCTCGACCCACTGGATGACCGTCTCCGCTTCGGCGATGCCGGCAACCTGAAAGACGGGGGCGCGGGTCATGCCCGACGCCGTTACCCGCGCGGTCGCACCGCCACTCTGATCGATCGCAGAGAGCCCGCGGTTGACACTCGCGAGCAGCGCACCCTCTGATGTCGCAAGTGGGAGATAGAACTCGCCGTCTGCTGCACCACCGTCGACTTCGACAGGGCCGGCGATCCCCATCGGGATCTGTGCGCCACCGATCATGTTCTCGATGTTCGCCTCGGCATCGGCCGCCCCAAATGTGTAGCTCCCGATGGCCGAGAGATCGGTGTCGGTTACGCGTTCGGCAAACAGTCGGCGTGCCTCGGCAGCGGTGTCGGCATCGGCGTGGTCGTCGAGTTCGTAGAGTCGTACCTCCCCCGCCTGGAGGCGGTCAGCGAGATCTGAAGCATCTGTCATGGGTGGAGGATAGCAGCCGATGCCTGTAAGCCCAGCGGAGCCGGTCGCTTGCACACCATCCGGGCTGCAACGAGTCAGCTGCCGTTTTCCAGCGTTTCGAGTCGCTGTGTGACAGTCTCGATCTCGTCGCCTGCGTGAGGAGTGACGTATGCCAGGCTGCCGTTTTCGTACTCGGCGAGTGCCATGGTGGGGAGTCGAACGATACGCTGTGTCGTCTCACGGATCGTGGAATGAACATCGTAGCGCGTGAGGAAGGGGTCGAGAGCGACGTCGTTCTCCGCAGACCAGTTCTCGAAGGCCTCGATCCGCCCGAGAATACGTCTCCCTTCCGCTGTGTCCGCGAGCGGGCTATCCCGTGTGATGGCTTTTCCCCAGCACTCCACGGAGTACTCCTCGATGATTGCCTGCTCGTCGAGCCGGTCGAGTCGGTTGACGGCAGCGACCTGTTCGTCGCCTGTCCTCAGGTGCGAGTGACCGCACGAACAGTTCAAGCGAGTGCCCTGTCATGCTATCTGAACAGTAGCAGGCGTAACTCATAATTTCTGCCGAGATGTGTAGTATGTCACAACAATGCTGCTTGGACACGCACTTATATTGGGCTCTCATAGCCGGACGTATGCTTCGAGGAGCCTTCGAGTCGGCGGGTGAACAAACGCCCGAACAACTGCACGAGGCGTACACCGACCGGCTGAGAGAGACAGTAACTGCTGTGGGAACAAAACAGGTTGGCGAACAGTCCGGCATCGAGACCGAGACACTCCAGGCGCTCGTCGGCGGCGAGTCGCCGACGCTCACACTCGAAGAGGCGCTGGCGATTCTCGCGACCGATCCCGAGCTCCCGGATCAGGAATCACTCCAGGCCGAAGCCCGCGATCTCCTGCTGATGGGGATGTCGATGGCCGTCCTGGATGTCGAAGCGGTCGCCGCGGGGATCGAAGACGAGATGGAGCCAAAGGAGATCCAGCAGAAAGTCGAAGGAAGAGCACCGATAACACTCGCCGAGTACGCCACCCTTCACCAGTTCATCGAGGGTGAGAAACGATGACTGTCCTGATTCTTGGCTGTGGCTACATCGGCACGGAACTCGGCCGCCAGCTGGTCGATCCAGACGGGGATCACCAGCGTGAGGGCAGCGATGTCGTAGGCGTCAGACGATCAGACGATGGCATCGCGAAGATCGAAGCGGCCGGTTTTACCGGCCATCAGGCTGATCTCACGGACGAAGCGCAACTGGCAGAGCTTCCCGACGCCGAGACCGTCGTCTTCGCGTCGAGTTCGGGTGGCCGGGGTGCAGACGCTGCCCAGGAGATCTACGTCGATGCACAGGAGCTGGTACTCGAGGAGTTTGCCAGCCGGGAGAACCCACCAGATCGGTACATCTACACCTCCAGTACGGGCGTCTACGGCGATCACGACGGCGACTGGGTCGACGAGGAGACACCGATCGAGCCGACGACCGAGAAAACGAAGGTGCTCGCCGAGGCAGAACGGGTCGCAATCGAAGAGGCCGACAGCCACGGCATCGACGGCACCGTTGCACGCCTCTCTGGGCTGTACGGACCCGACCGCTACCGGCTGCATCGCTACATCGACGGGCCGGTCACTGATGGCTATCTGAACATGGTCCACCGCGACGACGCCGCTGGTTCGATCGCCTTTTTGCTCGCCGAGGACGTTGCACGCGGCGAAGTCGTGGTCGTCGTCGACGACGAGCCGGTGTCGAAATGGGAGTTTGCCGACTGGCTCGCCGCTGAGTGTGGTCTCGACGATCCGCCAAAACGGACGAAAGAAGAACGTCTGGAAGATGACTCACTGTCCGACGCCGCCAAACGACGGATTGTGACGAGCAAACGCTGTGACAACACGAAACTCCGGGAACTCAGCTACGACTTTGTGTATCCGACCTTCCGCGAGGGATACCGCGCCCGGATCGATCGCTATCTGGCCGAGGGTGAGTAAAAGAAGCAAAAACTGGCAGATACAGCAGTAAAGATGGTCAAGTTAATAATATATTGCGAAAACAATAGTACTTAGTAGCTAGCAAAACCGTGTGTGAGTATGTCAGTTCCTCGGGCAGTCGGTCAGATCGACCTCCCGTCGGTACTTACCGAGGATCCGCTGCTCGCCCTCGGCTGGATTCTCGTCGCGATCGTCCTCCTGGTTCTCGCCGGGGTAGTCCTCCGTCGGCTGCTGCGCTCACCCGGAAAGCGATTCAAGCGCGTCCTCGGATCACTAGACGCAGCAGCGGTCGTGATGCATCCAAACCCCGACCCCGACGCGATGTCCTGTGCGCTTGCAGTCCAGGAAATCGCGGAGGAAGCTGGGACCGAAACGTCGCTGTACTATGCTGGACAGATCCGACGCCACGAAAACCGGGCGTTCGAAACAGTGCTTGACGTGGATTTTGACTGTATCGAGACGGCAGACGAAATCGACGAGCAGGCGGTGGTGCTCGTCGATCACAACGAACCCCGTGGATTCGAAGGAGCAGAGCGTCTCGATCCGGTCGCAGTGATCGATCACCATCCCGGTGATGGCACCGGAACGAAGTTCACGGACGTTCGAACGGACAACGGTGCCTGTGCAACGATCTTCAGCGAGTATTTCGACAGTCTCGACTGGGAGCCGGTCGGCCCCGACGACATCGACAGTGTCGACGACGACAGCGCCGTACTCTCACCCCAGGTTTCAACGGGGCTCGTCTATGGCATCCAATCGGATACCAAACAGCTCACAAACGGCTGTTCACCGGCGGAGTTCGATGCCGCGGCCTTCCTGTATGGAGGCGTCGATCGGGACAAACTGGACCGGATCGCAAACCCCGACATGGACGTCGAATCACTGGAAGTAAAAGCACGGGCGATCACCGATCGTGAGGTTCATGGCCCGTTCGCAATCAGCGATGTCGGAGCGGTCTCGAACGCGGATTCGATTCCCCAAGCCGCCGACGAACTCCGCAGACTCGAAGGTGTCAACGCGGTCGTCGTACTGGGTGAATCGAACGGTTCAATCCAGCTGTCTGGTCGCTCGACGGACGATCGAGTCCACATGGGGAAAGTGCTAGAGAACGCAGTCGAGGCTGTCCCGATGGCGAGTGCCGGTGGCCACGCGCGTATGGGTGGTGGCCAGATCCCGGTCGAACATATGGAGGGGCTCGGCCCGGGCGAGGGGACGACCCGGGAAGAGCTCAAACAGCGGCTGTTCGACGCGATGAATGGAGATCTCTAGTCGCCAGCGATCTGTTGCTGGTCGAACTGTTCGCTGATCTGCGTGATCTTCTCCAGCGCATCTTTCTCTTCGTCGAGTGACTCGGCCAGGAGTTCGGCAATCTCGTCGTGACCAGCCTTCTCGGCCACTGATGCGAGGCTGCCGTAGGTAGCAATCTCGTAGTGTTCGGTCTTCTGTCCGAGCTCCATGTTGTACCGATCGAGAATCTCGCCGTCGTTTTCCCGTGCGAACTCCTCGTGTTCGGTGATCATCGACTCGACAACGGGATCTTCCATCTCGGTTGGTTCCTCACCGAGATGCTCGAACACCTGCTCTAGTCTGTCGATCTGTTCGTCGGTCTCGGAACGGTGTTTGGCAAAGGCCTCGCTTGCCTCCTCGTTTTCTGCTTGCTCCGAGAGCGTCTCCAGTGCGTCGGCGAGTCGCTGTTCGGTGAAGTACAGCTCCTGTACTCCCTGGTGGAGGAGTTCGTCCATCGATTCTGTTGTCATGCGTCTGTTTGTTCGTCGCGCTGGTCAATCAGTCGACTGCCTGTAGCTGCAAGCACGACCCGAAGCGCCACTCTCGAGGAGATGCAAGCACGACCCGAACGCGCCAATCTCGAAAAGGTGGTTTGAAGTCCGCGGGAGAGATAGAACTGGACATGAACGAAGGCGACAGGGTCCGGGTCGAACGCGCAGACCAGGAGTTCGAGGGCGTGTTGCTCCCCTCTTCGACGGCCGAGCAACTCGTCGTGAAACTCCCGAGCGGGTACAACGTCGGCATCGACAGAGAGGATGCGACTGTCGAGGTGCTCGAATCCGATGTCTACGATGTGGAGAACGCACAGGCAGAAAGTAGCGAGTCGAGCATCGAATTCGACGACGACCTGCCGACAGTCTCGCTGATCTCGACTGGGGGAACGATTGCCTCCACGGTTGATTACCGAACCGGTGCTGTGACGGCCCAGTTCGACGCCGAGGATGTCCTTCGTGCGGTGCCCGACCTCGCTGGACGTGCGAACTACCGCGGACGAGTGGTCGCAAACATCCTCTCGGAGAATATGACGCCCGACGTCTGGCAGGATCTTGCCCAGGCGATTCACGAGGAGATCGAGGCTGGCGCCGACGGCGTCGTCGTCATGCACGGTACCGACACGATGCAGTTTTCTGCCAGCGCAATGGCCTTTATGCTCGATACACCAGTGCCGATCGTGTTCACTGGCAGCCAGCGCTCGGCGGATCGGCCCTCCTCGGACAACGTGATGAACGCCGTCTGTGCCGTCGAAGCAGCCAAAAGCGACTGTGCAGAGGTGTTGATCTGTATGCACGCGAGTGAATCCGACGACCGGTGTGCGCTGCATCGCGGCACCCGCGCGCGGAAAAATCACACCTCCCGACGAGACGCCTTCGAGACCATCGGTGCGAAACCACTCGGCACTGTCGAGTACGCCACCGGCGACGAACACGAGATTACGTTCCGTCGCGAGTACCGAAAACGCGACGAGGTCGAACTCGATCTTCGGCCGGAACTTGAAACCGACGTCGAACTCGTCAAGTTCACGCCTGGAACGAGTCAGGCAGTGCTTTCGGCCGTCGCGGACAACACCGGCATCGTCATCGAAGGAACGGGACTTGGACACGTCAACACCGAGTGGATCGACACAATCGCGGAGCTAGTCGACTCGGACACCGAAGTCGTGATGACCAGCCAGTGTCTCGACGGACGAGTCTGTGACCGGGTGTACGACACCGGCCGAGATCTACTCGATGCAGGCGTCATCGAGGGCGAGAATATGCTCCCCGGCACTGCCAAAGTCAAACTGATGTGGGCGCTCGCGAACACCGAGTCGATCGCCGAGCGTATTCGCCGACCCATGGCGGGCGAGATTACCGAGCGATCGGTTGCCAGGGCGGTCACAGACACAGCGGAATGAGCACAGCCGACATCGAGTACCGACCGGCGACAGCCGACGACTACGAGGACGTGGCCGCCTTTACCGAGGAAACCTGGTCGGATCTCGATGTCGAGGTGAGCGATTATCTCCCCGATGTGTACCACGACTGGCTCGACGGCGAGGGTCGGCGAACGCTCGTTGCCGACGCTGGTTCAGATATCGCCGCGATCGGCCAGGTTGTCATGCTCTCGCCGACGGAAGCCTGGGCACAAGGAATGCGCACAAACCCCGACTACCGTGGCGAAGGGATCGGCAGCGAACTCGTCGAGCAGCTGTTCGACTGGGGCCGCGAGCAGGGGGCAGTCATCGCCCGCAACATGGTGTTTTCCTGGAACCAGGCCGGGCTCGGCCAGTCCCGGGCTGTTGGATTCGAGCCGGTAACGGAGTTTCGCTGGCTCCATCCCGAACCCGACCCAGAGGCGCTCAGGGACTGTACCGGTGCGTCGCGAAACAGCGATCCGAACGCAGCCTGGGCATACTGGACAGACAGCGAGCCCCGAGAACTGCTCGGCGGACTCGCGCTCGATATGGACGAGTCCTGGGCGTTGCGGGAGTTGAAACCAGAGCTGCTCGAACGCGCTGCCGACGAAACTGCGCTACTGACTGTCGTCGATGAGTCAGGAACCAGCGCCGTCTCCTACCGGAGTCGTACCTTCGAGAAAGAAGAAGACGGCGAAACAGAGCGCTTGGCAGAGTACGGCGTCGGCGCCTGGGAGGACATCGAGGCAGCCAGACAGCTGTGTGGCGCAATCGCAGCGGATGCCGCCGACTGTGGCGCGGACAGGACACGCGTGTTGATCCCCGAAACAGTGAGATACGTCACCGATGGGGCCGCTATCCGTGCCAACATCGCCGAGCATCCGGATTTCGTCCTCGCTGCAGATCTCACTGGCGAGCATGCGAGCTGGGAGTAATACAGAACAGTCAGCCGAGCAGTGCCCGAAATCAACGAGAGACCAGGACATGAACACATATATCCGACACCCGTGTACTCCTACGTTGTATGCAATTCTGTGACGAGTGTGGGTCGATAATGCACACGGAGGGCAACACGTGGGTGTGTCGCTCCTGTGAGAACGAGGAGCCACGGGACTCACAGGCAGAAGCGGCGATGACGACCCAGGATGGACAGCGCGACGACGGGGCACCTGCCGTCGCTGACGGGACCCAGGATTCTACTGAAACGATGCAGGAGCACTGTCCGGTCACAGACTGCAACAGCGACCAGGCCTACTACGAGATGATGCCGAAACCGGGCGGCTCCTACGAGGTCCGACTGTTCACCTGCGTCGAGTGCGGACACAAGTGGCGCGAGTCCTGACACCCATCTTGCGACCTCACAAACGAGACACAGACGACCACGCGTCTGGAAGCAGAGTCGAAACGGGACAGTTATCGACGGCGGCGTGAGCGGTCAGAACGAACACCGTCTGCACTCGGGAACACCAGCCACGCGAGCACTGCGCCAGCGACAGCGCCGCCACCGATCGCAGCCAAAATCTCGACAGCTGAGGCGTCGACAAACAGTCCGATCAGTCCCGCCGACGCGGCAACGAGTACGATACAGCCGATCTTGAGCTGTCGGAGTGTCTCTACCCGTTGCCTGTCAGTATCTGGACGCTCCATCAGTAGAAGCCGCGTTCGACATCCTCCTCGATGATATCCTCGAACTCCGTGTCGAGTAGCTCCTCGGCCTCCTCGAACGTGTCGCTCAGCTCGTCCAGCCGCTCGGGGCGGTCAGTCTGATCGAACTGCATCGGGCCGTAAGCAGGACTGTCGAGTGCACCCATGAGATCTTCGAACAGCGCATCCGGCGTCGTCGGGGCGTCGGCGTGAGTTTCGAGGACCGCTTCGAGTTCCTGTGCGCGTTCTTTGGCCGTGTCTTCGTCGTTGATCGGCTGCTGGACGCCAAAGTGGCCAGCTCCATCTCCCTCGGCGGGGAACAGTGGCTCCAACTCGTCGTCGATGCGTCGGGCAACCTGTGTGCCGACACCCTCGACCTGAAACGGATTTTTCGCGTACGTTTTGAGCTGGAAAGCACCGACAGCAGGGTGGCCAATGTAGAGATCCTCGCCGATGCCGCGCCGACGGTCACCACCGACTGCGCGCCAGCCACCGGGATCGGCATTGCTCTCGACGACCTCGTTCAGAATGTCTTCCCAGTCGCGTACGTGCATTACTACCTCATACTGTGGTATCCAGCGGATTATACTCTCCGGTTACTGACGCAAACCAGTCGCTCAGGAGTAGTAGGAATGGACGGCCAGGATTGCACGGCGTTCGGACACGGGTAGTCCCGCGTGCCTCCTCCACCCCGCGACCCTACGAGCGACAGATGTCTGGCGATCCGCTGCTCGCTTCCGCGCCTGGCGGGCTGTCACCGGTTAACCAGACGATAGCGCCCCTGCAGGCACGATCGTCTGGACCTCCGCCCCCGCAGGACGAGGTTTCGACGTTGGCTTGCGGGGCCCGCGACCGTCTACCGCACGCCCCCGGCGTTTGGTCCCCACTTAAGGCCACATGTGGGTAAAGAGCGGGGCCTAACCGCCCGACCTAGTCCATTCCGGACTACTCCGGTTTCCCATAAGGACCTTTCGAAACAGGGAGACAACGCTGCTTGTAGTGGTGTCCCTGGCCAGCGACCCCGACGACAATCAGTGTCCACTACCAGAGACAACGGCCGACACACCCTTATATAATTTAATGTCACGGTATATCATAATACAATGAGAAACCATTATATACCGTGGCCATCAATACTCGTGTATGTCGACAAAACAGTCGGCGACAACTGCAGCGCACCGGTGTGAATGCGGCGAAACATTCGAGAACACCGAGGCTCTTCTCGAACACGCGCGGGAAGTACATCGATTCTGCCCGCAGTAGATCCGGCTGTTGAACGGTATTTTTTCGTGTTGGAAAGGCACAGAGCCGGTAGTCAGAGAAACGAAAACGACGACAGTGATCAGACGCTAGTAACCTATCAGGAATAGCATGATACCTCCGAAAGGACGGGGGTTGCTAAAATAACCACTTTCGAGCCTTGAAGACGAAGAAATAGTCCCGGGAAGATTCGAACTTCCGTCGTCAGCCCCAGAAGCTGACAGGATTGGCCACTACCCCACGGGACTTCGCATCAGGTCGTAACGGTTAGACGTATTTATGCGTGTCGTAAAGAGTTGATCGTTATCGCTTGGGTGGTGTGAAGTGTTCCTTTCTGTGACAGTTCGCACAGAGCAACTGGCAGTTCTCGATTTCATCGCGTATCTCGGACAGAGAGTGAAAGTCCAAACAGGCAGGATGTGTGACCGAACATCTCTCACATCCAGAGCTATCTCGCTTGTAGGCACGTAGCCATGTCCGACACAACTCGCGTGCTTCGTGCGTCGAAACTTCGTCGATGGCAGCTTCTATTTTTTTCCGGTCCGGGACCTGTGACGGTGCTTTCCCTTGATAAAATAGCCATAAAGTGAAACTAAAATTTCAAATAGGAAGGCGAAATCCACATCACCTGGCACAGTATCGACACCTACATAGCCACACGCGGGGGAACGTTCTGGCATGTACGTTGGACGGTTTATCGTCATCAGCCCCGAGGTCGGCGCCTACCGCGTCTCCTCGCGGTCGTTCCCGAACAGAAACGCAACCGAACGCGACGGGACGATCACCGTCGGCCCCACAGAAGATGCACCGGAGACGGACAACCCCTACATCTCGTACAACTGCGTTCGGCTCACAGACCGCGGCGCAGTGCTTGGCAACGGCTCACACGTCGATCCGATCGCAGAGAAACTCGCACTCGGCTACCCGGCAAAAGACGCGCTGGCCGAGCCACTGCTCGCGCTGGATTTCGAGAAAGACGACTACGATACGCCACGAATCGCGGGGATCGTCGGTCTCGAAGACGACCCCTCTGTGGCCACAGCCGAGCCGTCGGCTTTTATTGGAACTGTTCGGCGCGATGCGCTGCTCGTTGAGGAGGTGACCGAGCCGACGCTCGTCGCGACGTACGAAGAGGACAGCCCGACTGCGTTCGAACTGGCTGGGACAGACGCCGCAGGCGCAGCACAGGAGCTGTACGACCACGAGTTCGAACACGCTGTCTGTGCAGCGGGCGTTGGGCTGGCTGCGGATGGCTTCGAGACCGCGATTGTCAACGAGTAGTGTAGACAGAGTCGGAGCGGTAAACGAAAGCACGTGGCTGCTGCGCCGCCACGTTATAAGCCGGCGGTGAAACCGCCGGCCAAGGGACTTTCTTGCTGTTTCAACTGTTGCCAACGAAACGAGTGAACACCACCAAACGAGGAGTGCGACGCGTTTTTGCGCGACCAGCCACAAGAGCGTCCATGGACGCGAAACTCGACGCCGCTCGCGCGGATCTCGCCGACCGCGATGGCGTGCTCGTCGCTTTTTCCGGCGGAGTGGATTCGAGCGTCGTCGCCGCGATTGCCCACGACGCTCTCGGCGAGGATGCGGTTGCCTGTACGGCCCGAAGCGAGACGTTGCCAGCCGCGGAGTTGGAAGACGCAAAACGCGTCGCCGACTCGATCGGTATCCGCCACGAGATCGTCGAGTTCAGCGAACTCGACAGCGAGCAGTTCGTCGAAAACGACGACAAGCGGTGTTATCACTGCCGGTCGATGCGGCTGGGCGCGATGTTCGACCGCGCGGCGGAGCTCGGTATCGAGACGGTCTGTGACGGGACGAACGCCTCGGATCCGGGCGAGGGTCACCGCCCAGGACTGCAGGCTGTCGAGGAACTCGACGCCTACTCGCCGCTTCTGGCACACGACATTACAAAAGACGAGGTCCGCGAGATCGCACGCGAGTACGACCTCTCCGTCGCCGAGAAACCATCGATGGCCTGTCTCTCCTCGCGGATCCCAACGGGACTAGAAGTGACCGAAGAGAAGCTCAATCGGATCGAGAAGGCAGAGCGATTGCTCCGGACGTGGGGATTCGAGCAGTTCCGGGTGCGTGATCACGACGGGCTGGCACGGATCGAGGTCGGCGAAGACGAGCTTGCGGCCGCACTCGATCCCGAGTTCGTTCGTGCTGCACGTGATCATATCTCCGATCTCGGCTTCGATCACGTCACGCTCGACTTGCATGGCTACCGGACCGGAAGCGTCAGTCCAGGGGAGACGCCGGCAGAATCGATGCCAGACGCACTCAATGTGGAGTATCCACAGAAGTGATTAGCTGATCGGTTCGAAGGGCTGGTCGTTCTCGCGGAGAATCTCGCCAGTCACCGGATCGACCGCTGTCAGCGCACAGTTCCCAATGTTGTATGAGTCGACCGCCGTAATCAGATCCAGACCGTTGAGTGTCGCCAGTACGACCGTGATCGGGCCGCCGTGGGTGACAACCAGAACGGTTTGGTTGGCTGTCTCGGCGACGAGGGTCTCCCAGGCCGTTCGGACGCGGCTGTACAGCTCTGTGAAGGACTCGCCGCGTTCGGGTGGCTCTTCGAGTGCGATCGCTCCGCTTGCGACAGCAAACGCAGGAAACCGTTCGTTGAGCTGTTCACGCGAAAAGCCCTGATAGATACCCATATCTCGTTCGCGCCAGGAGCGGTCGAACGTCGGTGTGGCACTGACGCCACCCTCGACGACCAGGGCAGTCGTCTCTTTTGTCCGTGTGAGATCTGAGGCAACGATGGTGTCGATGTCGTACTCGGCCGACAGGAACGCGCCGAGACGGCGGGCCTGCTCTCTGCCGCGCGCCGTGAGCCTTGTCGGTGCCCAGCCCTGGATGCGTCCCTCCCGATTCCAGGAGGTCTCGCCGTGGCGAACCAGCAACACTGTCGGATCACCCATCCTGTGTTGGCCGTCACAGGCATCCGGTTTGACTGTTTGCCTTTCCAAAACGGACCACTCAAATAGGCACTCCTGTAACAGACGGTATGGACGATCCGCTGGTGGTCACCGCTGGCGAACTGGATATTGATGATCTGATCACAGTAATCGAAGACGGCCGCCGTGTCGTCGTCCAGACCGAGTTTCTCGGCGCTGAACACGAGGTAACGCTCCGTCACGATGGAGAGATATACTACTGTGATACACCCGCACGACTCCACAAACACACCTCCGAAGCAGAGATGCGGACCTGTCTGCGCCGTCAGGGATACGCACGCGCCGAGAGCGACGAAGAGTAACCAGACTCCGGCTGCGAAGAGGAGTCCCCACACGATCTGTCTCGGGTGGAATGGCTGGCTTTATTCGGAATGAGTTGCAATAGCGGGTATGGTTGAAGCCGATCCCTCGCCACAGAAGTTTCGTGAGCTCATGCTCGGCGAAGAGCCCGAGCTGGAGGATGTCATGGCCTGCGTGTTCAACATCCAGCGCCACGAGGCTCGCACCTACGAGGCGTTGCTCGCACACCCACACAGCACCGTCGAGGAGCTGGCTGGCGAGCTCGACCGCGACAGGAGCAACGTCAACCGATCGCTGTCGACACTTCGTGACAAAGAGCTCGCGACGCGGGAACGGCGGCTACTCGACGGCGGCGGCCATATCTACCAGTATGCGGCGACACCGTTGCCTGAGGCACGTGAGCTGATGCATGAGACACTCGACGCCTGGACGGCGTACGTCCACGACCGCATCGACGAGTTCGGCGAAAATTAATACTGTCTTACTCGGTTTCCAATCACTCTAGCCGGTCGGCATCGATCGTCACGCCGGGCGGTGTGACGATCAAGAAGCCACGGAAATGCATGAGATTCCCGCCAGCCTCGCTGATATCCCGTGCGAAGCCGGAGCCGAGTTCGTTTAGATCGCCCTCGACGTTGAGAACGAGCACCGAGCCAGCCTCAACCAGCTCTGTCCACTCCTCGGGTGGTGTCGTCCCGTCGAGAACGCCAAGAACGACCTGGCCGCTCCCGCCGGGACCGTCGCCGGGCTCGGAGAGCTGATCCTCGACTGACTGGAGATCGAGACCGTCGAAATTTCCCATACCAGCTACTCACGCGCGGTCGGCAAAAATCTGCTGCCTACTTCACGAGCGTCGTTCCGTCGAAGGAGCCACGGTCGTAGCTGATATCCAAAAGCGAGAGGATCGTCGGGGCGATGTCGTACAGATCCGAGTCGGTGATCCGTGCGTCCGGGTTGTCGATGTACAGACAGGCGTTGTCGAAGCTGTGCATCCCGTTTCGCGGCCCGGTACCGAAGACATCGCCCTCACCGTTGAAGCCGGCTTTCAGATCAAAGCCGTGTTCTGGGATCGCAACCAGATCCGGCGCGATATCCTCGTGGTCGCCACGGAAGGCGCTCTCTTTGGTTTCGACGCGCTCGATCACCGACTCGCCGTCCGGACCGGTCATCGATTCGAGCGCTTCCTGGAGTTCGTCACGGACCTCGGCGTAGGCCGACTCCGGAACGCTTCCGCGTGGCTCCCGGTCTTCGAGATTGATGTAGAAGCGACCCGGGATGAGCGAGTAGGCTTTTGTGTCGCTTGCGATGTCTCCGAGTTCGCTCGGATCGTCGCTCTCATAGGAGAGCCAGCCCTCTTGCTGGAGCCACTGGTTGAAATGAACCTCGTAGTCGAGTGTGGTAAAGCCGTGGTCCGACGCGACGACGAGCGTCGCATCGTCGTCGAGCATCTCGCGGATCTCACCGATGTACTCGTCAACTTTCCGGTAAAACTCGATGAACTCCTCTTTGTACTCGCCGTCTTCCTCGTAATCTTTGAACAGGAAGTGGTTCACCCGGTCGGTGGTCATGAACACCCCGAAAAAGAGGTGCCAGTCGTTCTCCTCGATGTAGTGCGAAAAGGCCTCAAAGCGCTTGTCGATCGTCTCGTGGGCGTCCTCGAGGAAGGCGGTCTTATCCTCCTTGTGGCCCAGTTTCGCGTTGACATCGATCTTGTAATCGATCCCTTCGAGATACTCACGGATCTCGTCAGGATACGCAGCCTTGTCGACGCCTGGAGAGAGAAAGCCAGACACCATCCGCTGGATCTCCCGGTCCGGCGGGAAAGTCACGGGCACGTTCATCACTGTTGCTTCCCGGCCAGCGTCGCTGACCCGTGACCAGAGCCGTTTCGCCTGGACATCCTGTCCCATCGGGACGTACGTCTCATAGGAGTCGACCTCACGGTCCTGGAAGCCGTAGACGCCGGTCTGGCCAGGGTTGACACCCGTCGTCAGCGCCGGCCAGCAGGCGCTCGATTCTGGCGGGACGATGCTGTCGATTGCACCCGCACTTCCCTCCGCCTCGAGTGCGGCGAAGTTCTCGAACTCCTCGGGGTGATCGGCCAGCAGGCTGTACGGCACACCGTCGATACCGATGAAGGCAACCTGCGGGCCGCCATCACCACGAATCCGATCAAATAGACCCATATGGTGGCTACACCTGTGTCCCACAAGAAGGTTCTTCTTGCGGATCAGGCAGTTTTCGGGTGTACTTGTGGCTGTCTCTGTGGGATCTCACGTCCGAAAAAGCGGTAATATCTGTCACTCGTCGGCTGTGATCGACTCCTCGTCGTCCCCTGGTTCCGCTGCCGGTTCGAAGTTTGCCGGGACGATCGTCGGGTGATCCATCCCTACTGGCTGGTTGCTGGCTGCCATCACACTCCACAGTAGGACCACAGCCCACTAATAATTACCCATGCTCATAACTAATCGGCAACAGTTGCCGTTATGAGTGAGAGACATACGTGGCCCAGCAGTCGGGCGATTCACAACAACAGAGCGTGTGAAAGCCACCTGGCTACGCGACGTTCTGTTCGTACAGCTCCTGTGCGTGTTCGATCGCGTCCATCGCAGCCTGTTTGTCCCCCCAGCCCAGCGTCTCGGTCTGCTTGCCGTCTTCGAGATTCTTGTAGGTCTCGAAGAACTCGCTGATCTCGGCTTTGGTCTGGTCGGTAAGGTCATCCACATCTTCGATATGGTCGTAGCGTGGATCCTCGATCGGCACCGCGATGACCTTGTCGTCTTTCTCGCCGTCGTCGTCCATCTTCATCATCGCGACCGGGCGCGCCTCGATCACACACCCCGGGAACGTCTGATCTTCGACCAGCACCATCACGTCGAACGGATCGCCGTCATCGTAGTACGACCGTGGCAGAAAGCCGTAATCAGACGGGTAGTGGACGTTGCTGTGGAGTACCCGGTCGAGTACCACGCCGGGGATGTCCTTGTCGTATTCGTACTTGTTACGCTCGCCTTTCAGGCACTCGACGACTACAGAGATCTCTTCTGGCGGGTTCGGTCCTGTTTCGATGTCTTCCCAGAGATTTACCATCGTTATCGAAACTGATTCTTTGGCCAAAAACTATTTTCGGTATTCATCACTACTATCCGGTAGGCACACGGTTCGGGAATGCGACACACCCAGCGTCGAGGGTATGTTTCCCGTCAGATAGATACATCCATAATCCGCCTCCGTCTTGCGATTTTTTCCTGACAGTCTGGCTGATTTGACAAAGGTTAAGTAGATAGATGACATTCCTCTAACTATGTCAGAGGCACAAGCGGTTCCTGACACACCCGGTATCGCACGAGAACTCACCGCGTTCCAGCAGAACATCCTTACCATCCTGGCCGAGGAGCCACGGTACGGACTGGCGATCAAACGCGAACTCGAAACCTACTACGACTCCGAGGTCAACCACGGTCGGCTCTACCCGAACCTCGACGAGCTCGTCGAGATGGGACTTGTCGAAAAGAGTGAACTCGACAAACGGACCAACCAGTACTCCCTGACCGAGGACGGCTACCAGGCAGTGCTCGACCAGCTCGATTGGACGTTCGCAAAGCTCGTCACCGATGGCGACCGCGCAGACGACCTCGAAGAGCTCATCGCTCGCGCCGAGTAACATCTCGCGCGTGATCGACGAGCAGTTGTACTGACTCCTCGACGACCGCTTTCTGGTCGTCGGTCGGCCATACATTTCGCTGGTAGTACTCGCCTAGAAACTCGGCTATCTCCTCCGCAGTAGCGTCTTCGATCGGTTTGGCGTAGTGATTCGAGAGAAACGCCACAAAGGCGTCTGCATTTGCACCGTGGTCGGGGCCATACTCATCAGCAATTGCCGCAGCGAGAGTGGTGTTGTGTGTCTCGAGTGTCTCCCAGTCGTCGGGATCACCAACACCTTCCAATGGTCGTTCGATCCCGCGGTCAGTGTCCTCGATCCGATCCAACTGGACAGTGCCGTCTTCGATCCACTTCGAAGGATACAACACGAGTACGGCACGCTCTCCCTCTCGGATGCGCGCAGTGTAGCCGTGGTCCGCGAGAAGGGCTGTGCGCGCCTCGCGGTAAGCGGTTGCTTCGTTGTCGTCGACAGCCCGACGCGCGCGGCGTGTAAGTGTCTCTGCTTTCTCGATGACCTCGGCAGGCAGCGCTGACTCCCCTGTTTCGGTTCCGTCTTCCTCAGCCATCGTCGAACGCCTCGTTTGCCAGGTTGTCTGCGCGTTCGTTTATTTCACGCGGGACGTGTGACAGCGACCACTCCTCGAACCCGGTCAGAATCTCCCGGACCTGGACACGGTACTCGCGCAGCTCGGGGTTGTTGGTGTCGTACTCGCCGCGAACCTGCTTGACGATCAGCTCCGAATCGCCACGCACATCAACTTCCTCGAAGCCGTACTCCGCGGCGATCTCCAGTGCCCGGATGAGCGCTTCGTACTCTGCCTGGTTGTTGGTCGCCCGCCCGATCCGGTCGTTTCCCTCCGTGACGATCCCGTCGCTGGTGACGATCACCCAACCGACCGCGGCCGGCCCAGGGTTCCCGCGCGCCGCACCGTCGAAGTAGACGTGCGCGCGCCCACCTTCGTCGGCCAGTAGCGCCTCTACTTTCGCACTGTCTTCTCCCTGGATGACGACTTTTCCGTCGTAGGCGACTGCCGTTGCCCCGCCATATTCGGCCCGCCAGCGCTCGTGCTCGGTGTTTCCCTCGGCGACCGAGACGCCTGCGGCTTCGAGTTGTTCGCGGGCAGTGTCGACGTCGCAGTTCAGTACCGGCATTCACCGAACACTCACTGATGGGTGAAGTATACAGTTTCGGATGGTCGCCGATTCGACGGAATATGGTGTCCAAAATCAAACGCCTTCTGTCGTTTTTGGAATCCTGTCCAACATCCGGCCACAAAATTCTTACCAAGGATTTAAGTTTGACTATCCTACTACTATAAAAATGCGATGACACGGTCTAGCCGCCAGCGGGAGCGCGAGCGCGAGTCTACAACTAACAAGGACGAAAAAGAGGGGACCCGGGAGTGTTCGGAGTGTGGCTCGGAGAACCTAGTCAAAAGCTCGGATCGTGGTGAACTCATCTGTAACGACTGTGGACTGGTCGTTGAAGAAGGGAGCATCGATCCGGGTCCGGAGTGGCGGGCGTTCAATCACCAGGAACGCCAGGAGAAATCGCGGGTCGGCGCACCGACGACACAGACGATGCACGACAAGGGGCTGACGACGACGATCGACTGGAAGGACAAAGATGCCTACGGGCGGTCGATCTCGTCGAAAAAGCGCAGTCAGATGCACCGACTGCGCAAGTGGCAGGAACGGATCCGGACAAAAGACGCCGGTGAACGGAACCTGCAGTTTGCCCTCTCGGAGATCGACCGGATGGCCTCCGCGCTTGGAGTGCCACGGTCGGTCCGGGAGGTCGCATCGGTCATCTACCGTCGCGCACTCAAAGAAGATCTGATCCGGGGACGATCGATCGAGGGGGTCGCGACCAGTGCGCTGTACGCTGCCTGTCGCAAAGAGGGCATTCCGCGGAGTCTCGAAGAGATCTCGGACGTCTCACGGGTCGAGCGAAAGGAGATCGGCCGGACCTACCGGTATATCTCACAGGAGCTCGGCCTGGAGATGGAGCCAGTCGATCCGAAAAAGTACGTACCACGGTTCTGCTCGGAGCTCGAACTCTCAGAAGAAGTACAGACGAAAGCAAACGAGATCATCGAAACAACAGCAGAAAAAGGGCTTCTCTCGGGGAAATCACCAACGGGGTATGCGGCGGCCGCGATCTACGCTGCCTCGCTTTTGTGTAACGAGAAGAAAACACAGCGGGAAGTCGCTGACGTTGCCCAGGTGACGGAAGTGACGATCCGGAACCGGTATCAAGAACAGATCGAAGCGATGGGTATTCACAGCTAACACTGGCTGTGTCTTTTCTGTGCTGATTGTGGCGGTCGGTACTGTGCGATCTGTGAGAGGTACCCAGAGATTACTGCACCGAGGGGCTCAGAAATCTGGCATTTCCAGGATCTCTGGCTCGTACTCACCACAGGTATGTTCTGCCATTCGGAACGAGGTTCGGTCGCGTTCCGATGGGTCGTCGATCGTCTCCTCGGTGATATCCTCGTTGATATACCACATGTTGAGGTGGGTCAGTTCCACGCCGTGTTCTTCTTCGTAGCGCTCACAGAGATGGTGGACGAATAGCTCGACGATCTCGTCGTCGCTGTCAGCTCGTCTGATGCTGTTCATATAGAACCGCTGGCGATAGGTGCCGTGTTGGTTCTGGAGCTCGTCGTAGGGTCGATCGAAGCTCAGCTTCCGGTCGTTGAACACGTCGACGAGCTCGCCGTCAGCGGTTCTGGCTGGGAAGACGTAGTACCGGTCTGTCGTCCGTGGTGAGGGTGCGAACACGCTCCACTCCGGCTGATCGATATTCAGACTGTTGGCGACTGTCCGTATCTGGCCGTCGTGTTGTCTGTCGTCGTCGACGACGCCGGCATGCTGGAGGCCGTTGGTGCCGGCGACGAGCCCCATCGACAGGAGCAGGGTGGCGAGGACAACCGTATAGCTCACTGCCTTTGCCTGCTGGAGGCGCCCACCGCCGAGCTGTACCGCTGGAACACGCGCTGCAATCGCGTCGACGCGCCGGAGTGACTGCCAGAGACCGTCGACGTTGATCCCGATCCGTTCGAGGAGTTGTCTCCCATCGCGCCAGAACTGCGTCTGATAAAAGAGGAAGACACCGGCCATCCCGACGTACGCGAAGGCACCGATCCGCACCGTAATGGCGAACGCTGCGTGCCCGCCGAAAAACAGCGTGGCAAACAGATACCGAAAACGACCCTGGAGGAAAAACAACAGCCAGGCGAATATGAGAATATAGTACCACAACAACCCACCCATCCCGATCAGCGTCAGCGCGTTGCGCATGAAATCACCAAGCAAGAACGTCATCTCGTCGATACCGAACACGAGCGGTGCCGCCTCGCCGCCGGTCCACAGCTCGTTCGTGGATTTGTGATAGCCGTTGACAACGTACATATACACCATCTGGCCGAGAATCAGGGCCGAGGCAGCGCTTGCGATCTGTGTCCGTGGATCTCGATCAGTGTGTACCGCATCGATCGACCAGCGCTCCCCGAGCGGCAGAAAGATCGCCCAGAAAAAGAGAAGTCGAAAGAGGGTGTCGGCGTAGCTCAGCACAAGCGGATTGTGATGGTCCAGGGAGATAACGAACAAAAAACAGAGAATCGTCGCGATCCGTGTCTTGTAGCCGACGATCAGCTGGATCGCAATCAACGCATGCAGGACGAACAGCCCGGCGATCACCGTCGGATCCGAGGTGAAAAAGTAGACCGACACGGCGTTACTCGCCGTGTATGCCTCCGCGACCGACTGGGTGACGACGCCGTCATCAGTATAATAAAACGAGAAGTTGCGGGCACGAAGCAGCAGGTCCGCAATGACAAGCAACCCGAGTGTGATCCGGAAGACAGCAAGTGTGCGGGTGTCGATAGCGACACAGCCGGCGAGATAGGACCGGAGTCTACGATAGCGGGGACCAAGCCTCGACTGCACGCGCCTCATCTGTCGAACGAAAGCGTGTGAGTCGGTATAGGTATTGTGGTGCGCAGGGAGAGACTGCAGCAGTCACAGGCCCAGAAGTGGCGTGACCGCGAGTCCGACCGCAGAAAGCACGACCAGCCAATCGATCCACGAGAACGACAGTCTCGGCAGTGTCGGATTCCAGGCGAAACAGCGCGCCTGCAGCGCAACAGCGAGCTGATCGGACCGCCGGATCGCCCGTGCCAGCGAAAGCGTCGCGATCCGGCCAGCACGATCACGGAGTGACCTGCTGTCGCCGCCACGGGCGCTGATCGCATCCTGTATCCGTCGGAGATCTGCCCGAAGCACAGGGACGTACCGGAAGGTAAGGGCAACACCAACACCAAGCAGCTGACCAGGTTTTCCTGGCACTGTTCGCTGGATCGCAGCGCGGGTGTCACGGATCGGCGTCGCGTGGATGTAGGCCGCGCTGACGAGGATGATCGGGACGATTCGGGCCACGGAACGCAACGATTCGAGCGCCGGATCGAGACGCAGCCAGGGCGAGCCGACCGTCACGGCTGCAATGAGCGGACCGAAAGCGAGAATCACCAGCACGAACCAGTACGCACGGAGTGCCCGCCTCACAGAGAGCCCGGCGAGCCAGACGACAGCGACTCCGAGTGCAAAGAGGCCAAGCAGGCGTGGAATCGTCGGCGTCCCGAACGCGGCGATGGCGAAGCCAAGCTGAAAACAGAGCTTGCTACGGGGGTCGAGCCGATGAACGAACGTGTCGCCGGGTGCGTAGACGAGCATCGATCAGTCGGGTGGACGGACATCGATATCGGACAGTCGGTTGCGGGCACGTTCCGGCGGGAGATCGAAGCTGATCGAGCCATCGCCAAGGCCGATAATCCGGTCTGCACGCTCGAACAGATCCCGGAGATCGTGGGTGACGACGACGATACTCGTCCCCGCCGCGTCGCGGTCGTCGAGCGTGTCGAGGAGCGACCGTCTGGCGGGCCAGTCCAGCCCCGCGAAGGGCTCGTCGAGGACGAGATGATCTGGCTCCATCGCCAGCGCGCCGGCGATTGCGACACGTGCCTGTTCGCCGCCGGAGAGTTCGTCGATCCGCTCGTCTTCGCGCCCAGCCATGTTCACTGCGGCGAGTGAGGACTCGACTCTGTGGTCGATTTCCTCGTGAGTCAGCCCGAGATTCTCCGGCCCGAAGGCGACATCCGCACCAACGGTTGCAGCGACGAACTGGTCGCGGGGGGACTGAAAGACCATCCCGACAGCCGTTCGTGCCGCCACAGGCACCTCGTGTGCCCGTTGACCGTTGACAAGGACTTCGCCCTCGTCTGGCTCCAGCAAAGCGTTGAACTGCCGCACAAGCGTCGTCTTGCCGCTGCCGTTCGGCCCGGCGATGACCACCCACTCGCCGTCATCGATCGACAGCGAAACGTCTTCCAGGACGGGCACTCCGCCGAAGGCGTGCGTGAGATTGCGAACAGTAATCATCGCCGTTTGGGAAGTAGTTCATTCCCGCCAGCGACGATCCCGACCGTGATGGCGACTTTCAGGAGGTCACCGACAGCGAAAAGCGACATTGCTGACGCCGCCGACAGCAGACTCACGTTCTGGACGGTCGCAAACCAGATGATCCCCCCGACGTAGGTCGGGACGAGTCCAGCCAGCAGTGCAAGCGTGATCCAGACAGCCGAAAGCTGCGCGATCGGTTTCGGTGAGAGCGATCGGTGTGCGACGAAGCCAATGACCACCGCGGCGGCGATGAACCCGACGAGAAAGCCACCTGTTGGGCCCGCAACGTAGGCAATCCCCGCCTGCGCGTTCGAAAAGAC
>LKMJ01000665.1_pt1 | contig 27510 bp, 26 predicted proteins | sample 643391 | NCBI WGS metagenome assembly LKMJ01 (sample SAMN04112250, study PRJNA286221) | soda lake metagenome | biome: soda lake; feature: Kulunda Steppe; material: water; isolation source: sample PL-Br10 brine of Picturesque Lake | place: Russia: Kulunda steppe | collected 2010-07 | reverse complement strand
TGCGCGAACCTACGATCAACTCTGGGCAGCCGTCGGCCAGGTCTGCGACCTGTTCTCAGACGAGGAGTGCTACAACTTCTTCAAGGCAGCAGGCTATGAAGCCGATTAACCGCGACACGCTCTAGAGATAGCCGGCCGCGCGAAAGCTCAGCTCGGTCTCCTTGCCGATGATCAGGTGATCGTGCAGCGTCAGCGACAGCGACTCCGCCGCCGCCTGGATCTGCGTCGTCATCGCGATGTCGGCCTGGGACGGTGCCGGGTCGCCCGACGGGTGATTGTGCACCAGGATGAGCGCCGAGGCGTTGAGTTCGAGCGCGCGCTTGACGACCTCGCGCGGATAGACCGGGACATGATCCACGGTGCCGCGCGCCTGCTCCTCGTCGGCGATCAGGGTATTCTTGCGATCGAGATAGAGCACCCGGAACTGTTCGATCTCGTGATGCGCCATCGCCGTGTGGCAGTAGTCTAGCAACGCATCCCACCCCGACAGCACCGGCTTGTGCATCACCCGCGCGCGCGCCATGCGCTGTGCCGCGGCCTCGACGATCTTGAGCTCCGTCGCGACGGCCGGCCCTGCCCCTTCGACATCGGCGATCCGCGCCGAAGGCGCGCTGAGCACCCGGTTGAAGTCACCGAAATGGTCGAGCAGCCGGCGTGCGAGCGGCTTGACGTCGCGCCGCGGGATCGCGCGAAACAACACCAGCTCGAGCAGCTCGTAATCGGGCATCGGCCCCGCGCCACCGGCCAGGAAGCGTTCGCGCAGGCGCTTGCGGTGATCGCGGATATAGGAGGGCAGCGCGCCGCCGTGCGACACCGGTGCGGCCTCCGTACAGTCATCCTCCGCCGCGTCGGCAGGGGGCTCCTGCGGCGCGAAGCGCGGAGACGCCTGCTCGGCGAAGGCGCGCACAGGGGCGGCCCGGCGCGGAACAAGGTCTTCGGCCGCGCGCACGATCCCGGCCCAGCTTTCGGCCTCGGCGAGCAGTTCGGCGCCGTCGATCGCTATGTCGCCACGCAGCGCGCCGAAGGGCGCGCCCGACGCACCCTCGGTCTTGCGAAGCAAGGCGTAGGCTTTCTGCGGCTCGCGCAGACCGGCCACGATCACCGTCGCCTCGTCGCAATCGGCGAGATCCTTGAGCCAGTCCCCGACAAGCTTGTCGGCGCCGCGCGCGCCCGGATCGACGGCGGTGACGCGGCGCATCCAGAAGGGCTGGCGCGCCCGCCGCCCGGTCGTGCCGCCGCCGAAAATCGCCCTGAACATCCTCCACATGCTGCGCTCGCGGTGGTTAACAGCGCGTTAACCCACGCGGAGAAAGCGCGGTAGGGAAAGCGGGGCGGCGGCGCGGAAAGGCGCGGCGGATCAGCTTTTCATGCTCTCCCAGAAATCCTTGACCTTGTCGAAGAATCCGCGCGATTCGGGGTTGTTTTCCTCGCTGAGCTTCTCGAATTCGCGCAGAAGTTCCTTCTGCCGCGCGGTCAGGTTCACCGGGGTCTCGACCGCGAGTTCCACGAACATGTCCCCCGTGCCCGCACCGCGCAGGGCGGGCATGCCCTTGCCCCGAAGCCGCATCTGCCGGCCCGACTGGCTTCCGCCGGGGATCCGCACGCGCGTGCGCCCGCCATCGATCGTCGGCACCTCGACCTCGCCGCCGAGCGCGGCGGTGGCGATGCTCACCGGCACGCGGCAATGCAGATTGACCCCGTCGCGCGCGAAGAGCGGGTGATCCTGCACCTCGAGGAAGATGTAGAGATCGCCCGTCGGTCCGCCGCGCAGCCCGGCCTCGCCCTCGCCGGACAGCCGGATCCGCGTGCCCGATTCGACGCCGGGCGGGATGTTGACCGACAGGGTGCGCTCGGTCTCGACGCGGCCTGCGCCGGCGCAGACCTTGCAGGGGTTCTTGACGATCTGGCCGGCCCCGCCACAGGTCGGGCAGGTGCGTTCGACGGTGAAGAAGCCCTGCTGGGCGCGCACGCGGCCCATGCCCGAGCAGGTCGGGCAGCCGACGGGCTCCGCGCCGCCCTCGGCGCCGCTGCCCTCGCAGGCGTCGCAGATCACCGAGGTCGGCACCGTGATGGTCTTGCTCGCGCCGCCATAGGCTTCCTCGAGGGTGATTCGCATGTTGTAGCGCATGTCCGAGCCGCGGCTCGCGCGCCGGCCGCCGCCGCGGCCGCCCATGAAATCACCGAACAGATCCTCGAACACATCCGAGAAGGCCGAGGCGAAATCGCCGCCCGGATGCATGCCGCCGGGACGGCGTCCGCCGCCGCCGCCGCCCATGCCCCCGTCGAAGGCGGCGTGGCCGAAGCGGTCATAGGCGGCCTTGCGCTCGGGGTCCTTGAGCGCTTCGTAGGCTTCGCTGGCTTCCTTGAACTTCGCCTCGGCGTCGGGATCGTCGCCGTTGCTGTCGGGGTGGAACTGGCGCGCCTTGCGGCGGTAGGCCTTCTTGATCTCCTCGGGGGAGGCGTCCCGCGAGACCCCCAGCACCTCGTAAAAGTCGCGCTTCTCCATGCGTGCCGGCCCTCTTGTCGAAACGTCAGGGCCGGCCCGGCGCTGTTGCGCTTCGGGCCGGCCCGATCACTGTGGCGCGTCGTTACGAGGACCGCTTGCGGTCGTCGTCGTCGACATCCTCGAAATCGGCATCGACGATGTCCTCGTCGGTCGCGCGCGGCTCGTCCTCGCCGGCGCCGTCCGCGCCCTCGGCTTCCTCCTGCTGGGTCTTGTAGATCGCCTCGCCCAGCTTCATCGAGGCCTCGGTCACGTTCTGGATGCCCGACTTGATCTTGTCGGGGTCCTCGCTCTCGATCGCTTCCTCAAGCGCGCCGACGGCAAGCTCGATGGCCTCCACCGTGCTGGCATCGACCTTGTCCTTGTGCTCCTCGAGCGACTTGCGCGTGGCGTGCACGAGGCTCTCGGCCTGGTTCTTGGTCTCGACGAGCTCCTTGCGCTCCTTGTCGGCCTCGGCATTGGCCTCGGCCTCCTTGACCATCTTCTCGATGTCCTCATCCGATAGCCCGCCGGAGGCCTGGATGGTGATCTTCTGCTCCTTGCCGGTGCCCTTGTCCTTGGCGGAGACGTTGACGATGCCGTTGGCGTCGATGTCGAAGGTCACCTCGATCTGCGGCATGCCGCGCGGCGCGGGCGGGATGTCCTCGAGGTTGAACTGGCCGAGCAGCTTGTTGTCCGCAGCCATCTCGCGCTCGCCCTGGAAGACCCGGATCGTCACCGCGCTCTGGTTGTCGTCGGCGGTGGAGAAGACCTGCGATTTCTTCGTGGGGATCGTGGTGTTGCGGTCGATGAGCCGGGTGAAGACCCCGCCCAGCGTCTCGATGCCGAGCGACAGCGGCGTGACGTCGAGCAGGACCACGTCCTTGACGTCACCCTGCAGCACGCCGGCCTGGATCGCCGCGCCGAGGGCGACGACCTCGTCGGGGTTGACGCCCTTGTGCGGCTCCTTGCCGAAGAACTTGGAGACCTCCTCCTGCACCTTCGGCATCCGGGTCATGCCGCCGACCATCACGACATCGTCGATGTCGCCCTCGGACAGTCCCGCATCCTTGAGCGCGGCCTTGCACGGCTTGATCGAGGCCTTGATGAGATCGCTCACGAGGCTCTCGAGCTTCGCGCGCGTCAGCTTCATCACCATGTGCAGCGGCGTGCCGGTGTCCTTGTCCATGGAGATGAAGGGCTGGTTGATCTCGGTCTGGGTGGCCGAGCTGAGCTCGATCTTGGCCTTCTCGGCGGCCTCCTTGAGCCGCTGCAGCGCCATCTTGTCCTTGGTCAGATCGACGCCGTGCTCCTTCTTGAACTCGTCGGCGAGGTGATTGACGATCCGCATGTCGAAATCCTCGCCGCCGAGGAAGGTATCCCCGTTGGTGGACTTGACCTCGAACAGCCCCTCGTCGATCTCAAGGATGGTGATGTCGAAGGTGCCGCCGCCGAGGTCATAGACCGCGATGGTGCGCGACTCCCTCTTGTCGAGCCCGTAGGCCAGCGCGGCCGCGGTCGGCTCGTTGATGATGCGCAGCACCTCGAGCCCGGCGATCTTGCCGGCGTCCTTGGTGGCCTGACGCTGGGCGTCGTTGAAATAGGCGGGCACGGTGATCACCGCCTCGGTGACATCCTCGCCGAGATAGGACTCGGCGGTCTCCTTCATCTTCTGCAGGATGAAGGCCGAGAGCTGCGAGGGCGAATACTTCTCGCCATTGACCTCGACCCAGGCGTCGCCATTGCCGCCATCGACGACGTTGTAGGGGGTGTTCTTGTTGTCCTTGGCCAGATCGGCGTCGTCGTAGCGCCGCCCGATCAGGCGCTTGACAGCGAAGATCGTGTTGGTCGGGTTGGTGACGGCCTGGCGCTTGGCGGCCTGGCCGACGAGCCGCTCGTTATCGGTGAAGGCCACGATCGAGGGCGTGGTGCGCGCGCCCTCCGCGTTCTCGATCACGCGCGCCTGGCTGCCATCCATGATGGCCACGCAGGAGTTCGTCGTGCCCAGGTCGATCCCGATGACTTTACCCATATTACTACCTCTTCGTTCGGCGATGTCAGGGGACGCGGAGCCTGTCGGCCTCCGGGTCCCGATCCCAATTCGGCGGGCGGGGTGCCTGCCTCGACTTCGCGGCGTATATAGGCAGGGGCCATCAGGGCTGCAAGCCGGACCCCGAAGACGAATCACGGAGGCCATGCCATGACCGGTGCCGTTTCCGACACGCTGGACGCCGCCGCCCTCGCCGCCCCGGCCGAGCTCAAGGGCGTGCGCATCCACCAGGCGCTGCTGCCGCCCGCCGCGCAGGCGGCGCTGCTCGAGGATATCCGCGCCGTCGTGCGCGCCGCGCCGCTGGTGCGACCGGTCACGCCGGGCGGGCGCGCGATGTCGGTGCGCATGACGGCGGCGGGGGATTTCGGCTGGATCACCGACAGCGCCGGCTACCGCTACGAGCGCCGGCACCCCTCGGGCGTGCCCTGGCCGCCGATCCCGGCGCGGGTGCGCGCGATCTGGGATGCCGTCGCCGAGACCGACCGCGCGCCGGAATGCTGCCTCATCAACTGGTACGCCGACGGCGCGCGGATGGGGCTGCACCAGGACCGCGATGAGGGCGATTTCGGCTGCCCGGTGGTGTCGGTCTCGCTGGGTGATGACGCGCTGTTTCGCGTCGGCGGGACCGAGCGGCGCGCGCCCACGCGCTCGATCTGGCTGCGCTCGGGGGATGTCGCGGTGATGGGCGGCGCGGCGCGGCTGGCCTGGCACGGGGTGGACCGGACGCGCTTTGCCAGCTCGCCGCTGCTACCCGATGGCGGGCGCATCAACCTGACCCTGCGCGTGGTTACGCCGCCCGATGCCGGAGCCGCTTGAACGCGCCCCCGACACCTGCGAATGAACCTGCAAGGTTTCGAAATGAAGGACGCGTGACAATGTTGTATGTGGACATCCCGACCCGCCCGGAGATCAAGGCACTCGTGCAGCGGCGCGGCGACGCGATGGTGTCGATCTACCTGCCGACGACGCCGCAATCGCAGCATGTCGAGACGACGCGCATCGAGCTCGGCAATCTGCACCGCGAGGCCGAGCAGCAGCTCGAGGCCGCCGGCGTCGACAAGCGCACCATCGCGCCGATCAGCGAGCAGCTCGGCGACCTCGAGGAGGATTACGAGTTCTGGCGCTTTCAGGCCAACAGCCTCGCCATCTTCGTCAGCCCCGAGCGGCTCTGGACCTACCGGCTGCCCAATCGGCTCGTGAGCACCGTCCAGGTCGCCGACCGCTTCCACATCAAGCCGCTGATTCGCGCCATCAGCCTGCCGCAGCACGCCTTCGTGCTCGCCCTCGCGGAGGGGGAAGTCCGGATCATCGAGGTCAACGAGGACTCCGCCGAAGAGGTCAACATCAGCGACATGCCGACCGAGAGCGGCGATGTGCGCGGCGACCAGGCATTCGACCGCAAGTCCGACCGCGCCGGCTGGAAGAAGAGCGGCGAGGGTCAGAAGCTGCATCTGCGCAAGTTCGCCCGCGCCGTGGACGCGGCGCTGCGCCCGGTCCTCGCGGGGCGCGAGGAACCACTGATCGTGGCGGCGACGGACCCGATCCTGCCGATCTTCCGCGAAGTCTGCAGCTATCCGCATCTCGCCGCCGAGGCCATCGAGACGAGCCCGGTGCGCATTCCCGCAGCCGAGCTCGGCGGCCGCGCGCGCCCGATCATCGACGCCGTCAACGAGCGCGCCATGCAGCGCCTGCGCGATCTCTACGCCGAGCGCGAGAACCAGGGCCGCGCCATCGCCGACATCGCCCATGCCGCCCGCGCGGCGACCTTCGGCGCGGTGGACACGCTGATGGTGGACATGGACGAGGTGGTCACCGGCACCGTCGATGACGAGACCGGCGTGGTGCATTTCGAGAACGGGGATGATGCGCGCAGCTACGGCATCGTCGACGAGATCGCCGGGCGCGTGCTGGCCAATGGCGGCGAGGTCATCGCCGTGCGGCGCGCGGATCTGCCCGTCGAGGGCTCGCTGGCCGCGATCCTGCGCTTCGCGATCTGAGACGGCGGGCGGTGCGGCCCTACTGCCGCGCCGCCCAGCTGATCGAGGCGCGCTGGCGCGTATAGAACTCCCCCATCATCCCGAGCACGATCAGCACCGCCGAGACCGCGAGCGGATAGATGATCGAGGTGAAATGCGGGTTGTAGTTGATGAAGGTGAAGCCGCGCGCCTGATCGATGACGTGAAACAGCGGGTTCCAGTCAAAGATGGGCAGCATGTGCGCCGGCAGGCTGTTGGCCACGAACATCTTGCCCGAGAAGATCATGTTGGCGCGCGTGTAAAGCATCGAGGTGATCGACACGAAGCTCGGAAACCAGGGCTTGATCGCAAGAAAGATCGTGCCCACCGCGACCCCGGAGAACCAGGCCAGGATCAGCATCGCCATCGCGCCGACCGGGTCGTGAATGGTGATCGGCTGCCAGACGGCGTGATAGAGAAACAACACCACGAACACCGCGATCACGTTGATGTAGAGCTGCGCCAGCGACACCGACGCGATCGAGATCACCGAATTGAGCGGCGCGTGCTTCATGATCGGCGCGTTCGGCCCCTCCGCGCCGACGACGGCGCCGACCGTCGCGACATGGGTGCGAAACAGGAAAACCCCCGACATCACGTAGAGCACGAAATCGCCCCGGATCGCCATGCCGCGCAGCCCCAGAAGGCTGAACAGCATGAAGAACACCGCCACCAGCACGATCTTCTGTGCCACCGCCACGAAGATCGCCATCACGGCGTTGGAGTGCGTCTTGCGCACCGAGCGCACCGCGGAGTGATAGATGATGTCGAGAACGCCCCAGATGCGCCAGAACGAGGATTTGTGGGTATCGTCACGGAACATGGCCTTGTCCGATCTCGCTTTTCGGCCGGTCGGTTACGGCGGATGATCTTGCCCCCAAGGCGTGAAGAAACGATAAGGGGACGCAGAGGCTATGGCAACAGCACAGGCGACGGGAGCGGGCTGGTGAGCGACGACGAACTGATCAGGGTGATGCGGCGGCTCGCCATCGAGGCCGGGGGGCTGATCATGGAGATCTATGCCGGCGCCGATCTTGGAACCCGCGCCAAGGACGACGACACCCCGGTCACCCGCGCCGACGAGGCCGCCGACGCCCATATCACCGCCGGGCTCAAGGCCGCCTACCCCGACACCCTCGCCGTCACCGAGGAGCGCGCGCACTCGCATGGCGAGACGGCGCGGCGCTTCTTCCTCGTCGATCCGCTCGACGGCACCAAGGAATTCATCAAGCGGCGCGGGGACTTTACCGTCAATATCGCGCTCATTGAGGACGGCGTGCCGCTGCGCGGGGTGGTCTATGCCCCGGCGCGCCAGCGCATGTTCTACACAAGCGCCGATGGCACCAGCGTCGAGGAGACCGGCCCTTTCGATCCGCAGACGCCGGGCGCGACGCGGCCGGTTTCGGTGGCGGCGCCGGACAATGACGCGCTCGTGGTGGTGGCGTCGAAATCGCATCGCGACGCCGCAACCGACGCCTATATCGCGCGCTACGAGGTGCGCGACATGACGAGCGCGGGCTCGTCGCTCAAGTTCTGCCTCGTGGCGAGCGGCGAGGCGGATCTCTATCCGCGCCTCGGCCCAACGATGGAATGGGACACCGCCGCGGGCGACGCGGTGCTGCGCGGTGCCGGCGGGCATGTGGTCGGCTTCGACGATCTCGCGCCGCTGAGCTATGGCAAGCCGGGGTACACGAACCCGCACTTCATCGCCCATGCGCCGGGCGTGATGCTGCGGCAGGACTGATGGCGCCGGCGCTGCCGTGGGGCCGCCGGAGCCCGTGATGACCCCCGATGTCGTCCCCGCCAGCGTGATCGTCGTCAGCCAGGACCGCCCCGAGGCGCTCGGCCGCTGCCTTGCGGGGGTGATGCAGCAGGACCATCCCGAAATGGAGATCGTCGCGGTCACCGATGCCGTCGGGCGCGCCGCGGTGGCGCGCACGGGCATGGGGCAGTGGATCAAGCTCGTGCCCTTCGACGCGGCCAATATCTCGCTGGCGCGCAATGCCGGTCTCGCCGCGGCGGCGGGCCGGGTCGTCGCCTTCATCGACGACGACGCCGTGCCCGAGCCGAGCTGGCTGCGCCGGCTGACCGCGCCGCTGGCCGAGGGGCGCGCCGTGGCGGCCGGCGGGTTCGTGCGCGGGCGCAATGGCATCTCCTTTCAGTGGCGCGCGCGCCGCGTCGACCGCACCGGCCGCGCCAGCACCCTGCCCACCGATCCGGTGCGCCCGATGCTGCACAGCCCGCCCCCGGACCACGCCATCAAGACCGAGGGCACCAACATGGCCTTCGACCGCGCCACGCTGATGGGGCTGGGTGGGTTCGACCATGCCTTCCGTTTCTTTCTCGACGAGACGGATCTGAACATGCGGCTGTCGGGCGCCGGGATGCTCACCGCGATCGTGCCGCTCGCGCAGGTGCATCACGGCTTTGCCCCGAGCGCGCGCCGCCGCCGCGACCGCGCGCCGCGCGATCTGTTCGATATCGGCGCGAGCAGCGCAACCTTCCTGCGCAAGCACGCCCCCGACGCGCTGCACGCCCGTGCCCTCGAGCGCCTGCGCCGCGACGAGCGCCGCCGCGCCCTGGGCCACATGGTCGCCGGCGGGCTCGAGCCGCGCGACGTGCGCCACCTGATGCGCAGCCTCGATGATGGCATCGCCGAGGGCGCGCTGCGCCGCATCGGCGAGACGCCGCCGCTGATCGACGAGGAACGCCCCTTCCTGGCGATGCCGCTCGCCGGGCCACGGCCGGGGCGGGTTCTCGCCGGCTGGCCGTGGCAGCGCCGCGGACTGCAGCGCGCCGCGCGCACCGCGGTGCGCCGGGGCGCCGTCGTGACCGTGTTCCGCTTCAGCCCCACGACCCTTTTTCACCACATGCGGTTTCATCCCGAGGGCTACTGGGAACAGACCGGCGGGCTGTTCGGCCGCGCCGAGCGCGACGGCCCGCTGATGCGCGCGGCCGGGTCCGGCACCCGAATCGCCGAGGAGATGCGCCGCATCGCCGCGCTGCGCCCGGTGGACACGATGGTGACCTGATGGCGGCCGCCGCGCGGCTTCTCGATGTCACGCGGCTCGTCTCGCGGGTGGAGCGCGGCGCATTCACCGGGGTCGACCGGGTCGAGCGGGCCTGGCTCGCGGATCTTCTCGCGCGGCCCGAGCCCGTCTTTGCCGTGCTGCGCGCCGCGCCGGGATACGTCCTTCTGGACCGCGCCGGGGCGGCGGAGCTCATGGCGCGGCTCGACGGGCGCGCGGCCTGGGGTCCGGCGGACTGGATCGCGCGGCTGCATCTGCGCCAGAGCCCGGCACGCCGGGCGGCGCTCTCCGATCTGCGCCGGCTCGCGCTGGCGCAGGCGCCGCGCGCGGGGCTCGCACGGATGCTGCGCCGTCACCTTCCGGCGGGGACCGCCTATCTCAATCTCGGCCACAGCAACCTGACGGACGCGATGCTGGACGCGGTGCGCGCCATCAACGGCGTCCGTATCGCGGTGATGCTGCACGACACCATCCCCCTCGATCATCCCGACTTCGCCGGGCCCCGCGTGCCCGAGGCCTTCGCCGCCAAGCTCGGCCGCGTTGCCGCGCGGGCCGATCTGGTGATCTTCACCACCACCGCCGCCGCCGAGGCCGCGCGGCCGCATCTGGCGCATGCGGGGCGCGTGCCGCCACATGTCGTGGCGCCCCTCGGCGTCACGCCGCCCCGGCCCGACCCGACCGCCCGACCCGCGCGGGTGCCGCCCGACGCGGCCATCTTCCTTGCCCTCGGCACGATCGAGCCGCGCAAGAACCACGCGCTGCTGCTCGATATCTGGGCGCGGATGCGCGCGGACCCGCCCGAGGGAGGGATGCCGCTCCTGTGCATCGTCGGGGCGCGCGGCTGGCGCAACCGGGCGGTGTTCGACCAGCTCGACGCCGCAGGCGCCGACATCGCCGAGCTCGGCGCGCTGCCCGACGGCGCGGTGGCCGCGCTGCTCGCGCAGGCGCGCGCGCTGCTCTTTCCGAGCTTCGCGGAGGGCTTCGGCCTGCCGCCCTTCGAGGCCATGGCGCGCGGCACGCCGGTGATCTGCAGCGATCTGCCGGTACTGCGCGAGGGGCTCGGCGATTACCCGGTTTACGCGGATGCGCGGGATTCGTATGCATGGGAAGGGGCGATCCGGAGCCTGTGCGCGCACCCCGCCGCGGCCGCACCGGCGCCGGTGCCGGCCTGGGCGGCGCATTTCGACGCGGTCCTGAGCCGGATCGACGGGCTGGCGAGGCCGTGCGGATGAGGGGCGCGGGGTGATGGTACCCACAAATTTCCAGCTCTTGCGCGACCGGCTCGGCCGCCGCCTGCGCGCGGCGCGCAAGGCGCGCGAGCTCAGCCCCGTCGCGGATCGCACGGCCCGCATCGCCGGCGGCGATATCCTGCTGTTCGCCACGCTGCGCAACGAGCGCATCCGGCTGGCCTGGTTTCTCGACTATTACCGCGCGCTGGGGGTGGGGCATTTCCTGTTCGTGGACAACGCCTCCGATGACGGCACGCGCGAACAGCTCGCCGCCGAACCCGATGTCTCGCTCTGGACCACCGCCGCGAGCTACAAGCGCGCGCGCTTCGGGATGGACTGGATCAACCACCTGCTCGGCCGCTTCGGCCACGGGCACTGGACGTTGACCGTCGATGTGGACGAATTCCTCGTCTATCCGTATTGCGACACGCGCCCGCTGCGCGCGCTCACCGACTGGCTCGACGCCTCGTCGATCCGCGCCCTGCCGGCGATGCTGATCGACACCTATCCCAGGGGCCCCATCGACGCCGAAGCCTACACGGAGGGGCGCGACCCGCTCGAGATCGCCGCCTGGTTCGATCCCGGCAACTACGTCATCGAGCGCAACGACCTGTTTCAAAATCTCTGGATCCAGGGCGGCCCGCGCGCGCGCATGTTCTTTCCCGACACCCCCGCGCATGCACCCGCGCTCAACAAGATCCCGCTGGTGAAGTGGCGGCGCGGGCAGGTTTTCGTGAGCTCGACGCACATGCTGCTGCCGCGCGGGCTCAACCGGGTCTATGACGAATGGGGCGGCGAGAAGGCCGCCGGGGCGCTGATGCATGCCAAGTTCCTCGACACCTTCACGCACAAGGCCCGCGAGGAGATGCAGCGGCGCCAGCACTACGCGGCGAGCCGCGAATACGCCGTCTACGAGGAGCGCCTGCGCGCGACGCGCGATCTCTGGTGCGCGGGCTCGGCGCGCTATTCGGGCTGGCGACAGCTCGAGGAGATGGGACTGATCTCGCCGGGGAGCTGGGCGTGAGCGTCGGGGTGACGATCCTGTGCCACACGGCGCTGCACCGGGTCGCGCAGGTTGCGCGCCATCTCGCGGCGCAGGGCGCGCCGGTGGTGATCCATGTGGACGCGGCGGTCGCGCAGGACCGCGTCACGGCGCTGCAGGAGCGGCTCGCGGATCTCGAGGCGGTGCGCTTTTGCGCGCGCCACCGCATCGACTGGGGCGGCTGGTCGATCGTGGCCGCGCAGCTCGACGCGGTGCGCGAACTGCTCGCGCATTTTCCCGGCGCGACGCATGTCCTCGCCCTCTCCGGCGCCTGCCTGCCGCTGCGGCCGGTGGATGATCTCGAGGCCTATCTCGCCGCCCATCCCGATACCGATTTCATCGAATCGGTGCACACGCAGCACGTCGCCTGGACGGTCGGCGGGCTCGAGGAGGAGCGCTTCACGCTGTGGTTCCCGTTCTCCTTCAAGCGCCAGCGCCAGCTTTTCGACGCCGCGGTCACGCTGCAGCGCCGGCTCGGACTGCGCCGCGAGATGCCCGCGGGGCTCGTGGCGCATCTGGGCTCGCAGTGGTGGTGCCTGACACGCGCGACGCTCGAAGCGATCCTGAACGATCCCGCGCGCCCGGCGATCGACCGCTTCTTTCGCAATGTCTGGATCCCCGACGAATCCTATTTCCAGACCGTCACGCGGCGCCATGCCCGGCACATCGAGAGCCGCAGCCTGACGCTGGCGCAGTTCGACTTTCAGGGCAAACCGCATATCCTCTATGACGATCATCGCGACATGCTCGCGCGCTCGGACTGCTTCGTCGCGCGCAAGGCCTGGCCGCAGGCGAACGGACTCTACGGCCACTTCCTCTCCGGCGCCGTCGCGCCGCGCGACGCCGAGCCCGACCCCGCCGAACTGCGCGCAGCTTTCGATCGTGCCCATTACCGGCGCACCCGCGGGCGCGCCGGGCTCTATATGCAGAGCCGTTTTCCCAATCCCGGCTGGGAGAACGGGCGCACGGCGCGGCCCTACACCGTGCTGCAGGGCTTCAGCGAGCTCTTCACTGGCTTTGCGGACTGGCTCGCGGCGCGCGCCGAGGGGGATGTGCACGGCCATCTCTTCGCGCCCGAGGGGGCGCAATTCGCGGGCGGGTCCGCCGTCTGGACCGGGGCGCTCACCGATGCGGCGGCGCTGCGCGACTACCGGCCGCGCGATTATCTCACCAACCTGCTATGGCACAGCCGCGCGCGGGCGCAATGCTTTCAGCTTTCACCGCGCGACGATCAGGGTATCGCCGAGCTGCTGCCGTGGGACCGCAACGCGCAGGTGCATGTCATCACCGGCGCCTGGGCGCTGCCGCTGTTTCGCGCCGGGGCGACGGATGCCGCCGCACGCGCCGAGGCCGCGCGGCTGCAGCGCCGCGAAGTGGCGCTTGTCGAGCGTCTGCGCTCGCCCACGGCGCAGGCCCGGTTGCGCATCTGCACGCTGGCCGAGGCCGTCGCCGAGCCGCTGCCGATGCTGCAGGGCGTGCTCGACGATGTCGCGCCGGGCACGCGGCTTCGGCCCGACGCGGCGCCGCGGATGGTCGCGCGCGACGGCTTCGGACGCTACCTGCAAACCCTGAGAAACGAGGGCATGAAACCGATGCTGACCGGCGATTTCGCCCCCGAGGGCCCGCGCCCCGAGGAGGCGGCGCAATGACGTCGCGCGGCCCATTCGATCACTTCGTGGTTCTGGCGGGGATGCGAACCGGGTCGAACTTCCTCGAGGCCAATCTCGACGCCCTCGACGGGGTGAGCTGCCACGGCGAGGCGTTCAACCCGCATTTCATCGGCCACAAGGGGCGCACCGAGATGTTCGGCATCTCGCTACGGGCGCGCGAGGCGGACCCCTTCGCGCTGCTCGCCGCGATCCGCGAGAGCGACAGGATGGCCGGGTTCCGGCTGTTTCACGATCACGACCCGCGCATCCTCGCGCAGTGCCTCGAAAACCGGCGCTGCGCCAAGATCATCCTCGCGCGCAATCCGCTCGACAGCTATGTCTCGCTCAAGATTGCCGCGGCGACGGGACAGTGGAGGCTCACCGATCCGCGCAACCGCAAGACCGCGCGGCCGAACTTCGACGCCGCCGAGTTCGAGGCGCATCTGCACGCCACGCGCGCCTTCCATGACCGGCTGCGCCGCGCGCTGCAGCGCTCCGGGCAGACCGCGTTTCACATCGCCTATGACGACCTCGGTGATGTCGCGGTGCTCAACGGGCTCGCGCAGTTTCTCGGGGTGCCGGCGCGGCTTTCGGCGCCCTCGCGTGCGCTGGCGCGGCAGAATCCGGAGCCCGTCACCGAAAAGGTCGCCAACCCCGGGGAGATGATCCGGGCGCTCGCCGAGATCGACCGCTTCGAACTTGACGCCGCCGCGCCGGAGCCCGAGCGCAGCCCCGCCGTGCGCCATCACCTCGTCATCGACGCGCCCGCGCGGATCTTCGTGCCGGTGCCCGGCGGGCCGACCGCGGCGCTGCGCGACTGGTTGGCGGCGCTCGGCGGGTCGCCGCGCGACGGGCTCACGCAAAAGGCGATGCGCCAGTTCAAGCGTCGCCATCCCGGTCATCGCAGCTTCACGGTGCTGCGCCACCCGGTCGCGCGGCTCTGGGCCGCGCTCACCCGGCTTGCCACCGACCCGGACGGCGCCGACCGTCGCGCCGCCCTGGCCGCGCGCTGCGGCCTCGCGCTGCCCGAGCCCGACACCTTCGCCGCGCTCGACCCGGCGGCGCGACATGCGCTGATGCTCGATTTCGTCGCGCTGGTCGGGCGCAGCCTCACCGGCGACGGCTGGCCGAGGCCCGAGCCCGACTGGGCGAGCCAGGGCGCCATCCTGCAGGGCGTCGCCCGCTTCGCCCCGCCCGATCACGTGCTGCGCGAGGACAGCCTCGCCACCGACTTGCCGATCCTCGGCGCCGCGCCGCCGCCCGCGCCGGAGCCGATGCCCGCGCTCAAAGCGTTCCACGACGACGCGATCGAGGCGGCGGTGCGCAAGGTCCATGCGCGCGACTACGCGGCGTTCGGCTTCGGCGACTGGCGCGGCTGATCAGGCCGCGCGGGTGGCGCGCGCCTCGGTGAGGATGGCGTGCAGCGTCGCGGGGTCGTTATTGGCGCGCAGCTTGGAGCAGATCGCGCTCTCGCGCATCGTCCGCGACACGAGCGCCAGCGCCTTGAGATGGTCCACCCCGGCATCGGCCGGCGCGAACAGCGCGAAGACCAGGTCGACCGGCTGGCCATCCACCGAGGCATAGGCCAGCGGCCGCTCCAGGCGCAGGAACGCGCCGAGCACCCGATCCGGCCCGTCGAGCCGCGCATGCGGCAGCGCCACGCCGCGCCCCACCCCGGTCGAGCCGAGGCTCTCGCGCTCCTGCAGCGCGTCGACGACGGCGCTGGCATCGAGGCCATACGCCACCGCCGCACAGTCGGCGATCTCGTGAAAGAGCCGCTTCTTGCTCGTCGGGCGGCCCGCGAGCCGGACCGCTTCGGGTTTGAGGATCGACGCGATATCCATCACGCATCTCCCGTGTTGAAGAATCGCAGCGCGGCGTCAGCCGCCATTTGCGGGATCTATCCAGCCGATATTCCCGTCATCCCGCCTGTAAACGACATTCAGGCCACCGTGGCGTTCGTTCCTGAACACGAGGACCTGCGTTTCGGCGAGTTCCATCTGCATCACCGCCTCGCCGGCGGAGAGCGCGGGGATGCGTGTTTCCGTCTCGGCGATGATCACCGGCTGCAGGGACTCGGGCTCGGCCTCCGTTTCGGCGTCGTCGGCGGCAAGGATATAGCTCGAAGCCTCGGCGTATTCAACCGGGCGCGCCCGTTCGCGGTGATGATCCTTGAGCCGGCGCTTGTAGCGGCGCAGCTGCTTGTCCATCTTGTCGCGGCACTTGTCGAAGGCGGCGTAGATCTCGGTGGCGGTCGCCTTGGCCGACGCGTTGAGCCCCGTCGAGAGATGCACCGTGGCTTCGCAGGCATATTCATGGGCGTTGCGCGAGAAGATCACCATGGCATCGGTCGGCCGCTGGGCGTATTTGCCGACCACCGCGCCGAGCTCGGTCTTGACGTGGGTCTGCAACGCCTCGCCGACATCGATCTGCTTGCCACTGATCTGATAGCGCATGGTGCCCTCCGGGTTGCGCGCCTCTATGCTTTCGGCGGGCGCGGTGTCAATGCTTCTCACCGTGGCGGCGACGTGACGACGGCGCAAGTCGCAACTCGCGTCGATATTTGGCGACAGTACGGCGCGCGATGTCAACGCCCGACGCGACGAGCCGCTCGCGGATCGCGGCATCCGACAGCGGCCGCGCTGGCGGCTCGTCGGCGATCATCATCGCGATGCGCCGGCGCAGCGCCGCCGCCGAAACCTGCCCGCCGCCCCGGATCGGCAGCGCATTGGAAAACAGCCCGCCGAGCGGGTGCAGCGCGCCGTCGATCTCGAGCGCCTTGCCGGCGACGGCGCGGCCCACGGTCGATGGGTGCAGGTCGAGCGCGGCGGCGGTTTCGGCGCGGCTGAGCGGGCGCGGGCCATCGGCCCCGTCGAGCAGATACGCCCGCTGATGCGCGAGCACATGCGCGCCGACCCGCAGCAGCGTGGTGCCGCGAAAGCGCAGCGCGCGCATCAGCGCATGCGCGCGCAGCCGGCAGCTTTCGGCGAACGCGCCGCCGCTGCGCGCCATCAGCTCGCGGTCGAACCCGATGCGCGGCATGTATTCGCGCGCCAGCCGCAGGCGCGGCCCGTCCGGCCGCCGCTCCACCACGAGATCGGGCACGAGCAGCGCGGCAGGGGGCACCTCCTCCTCGACCGGGCGCGGGCGCAGCCCCTGCAGCCGCCGCGCGAGCCGCTCCAGCTCGGCGCGCGGCAGGCCCAGCGCCCTCGAAAGCCCGGCCCAGTCACGCCGCGCGAACCCATCGAGATGCGCGACTATGGCGCGCGCCGTCGCCTCCGGCGTGCCCTGATCGACCAGTTGCAACGCGAGGCACTCGGCCAGGTCACGCGCGCCGACCCCGGCGGGCTCGCAGGCCTGCACCGCCGCCAGCCCCGCAGCCACTTCCGACTCGGCCAGCCCGAGCCCCGCTGCCAGCGACGCCATGTCCTCCTCGAGATAGCCATCGGCGCCGAGCTCGCCCGCGAGCGCCAGCGCCGCCGCGCGCACCGGCCCCGGCAGGTCCATCAGCCGGATCTGCGCCGCGATGCGCGCCTGCAGCGACTCGCCGGCCGCCGTTGTCTCGAGCGCGACATCATGCGCCGAGATCGCCGGCACGCGACGCGGCGGCTGAAGGCGCAGGAACGGATTTTCCGCGGCTTCGGCGGCGAGCGCCGCCTCGATCCGGTCGGCGGGCAGTTGCAGCATGCGCAGCGATTCGCGCAGCGCCGGGGTCAGCGCGAGACGCTGCGTCTGGCGCAGCTCGAGCCGCTGTCTCTGCGCCATGATCCGCCTCCCCTCAGCCGTACTGGAAGCCTTCGCCCAGATACACCTCGCGCACCCGCGGATCCTGCACGACCTCCTCGGCCGTACCGCTCATCAGTACGGTGCCGCCATGCAGGATATAGGCCCGATCCACGATGCCGAGCGTCTCGCGCACATTGTGATCGGTGATCAGCACGCCGATGCCGCGCGTGCGCAGCTGGGCGACGAGGCCGCGGATATCGGCCACGGCGAGCGGATCGACCCCGGCGAAGGGCTCGTCGAGCAGCAGATATTTCGGATCGGCGGCGAGGCAGCGCGCGATCTCGCAGCGCCGCCGCTCACCGCCCGAAAGCGACAGCGCCGGGGCGCGGCGCAGATGCCCGATCGAGAACTCGCCGAGAAGTTGCTCGAGCCGGTCGCGCCGGCGCGCGCGGTCGGGCTCGACGATCTCGAGCACGGCGCGGATATTGTCCTCGACGCTCAGGCCGCGAAAGATCGACACCTCCTGCGGCAGATAGCCGATGCCGAGCCGCGCGCGGCGATACATCGGCAGCCCGGTGACATCCGTGCCATCGAGCACGACCTGCCCGGCATCCGGGGCCACGAGCCCGGCGATCATGTAAAAGCAGGTCGTCTTGCCCGAGCCGTTCGGGCCGAGCAGCGCGGCCACCTCACCGCGCCCGAGCGACAGGCTGACATCGCCGATGATCGCGCGGCGCTTGTAGCTCTTGCGCAGGTGATGCGCCTGCAACCCCTCGGCCGGGGCGTCGCTGCCGGCGGTCATTCGCGCGCATCCGGCTGCAGCAGGGTGCGCACCCGCCCCTCCATGGTGCCGGTCCCGTCGGCGAGGTCGATGACGAGCACATCGCCCGTGATCGCGCTGCCGCTCTGGGTGAGCAACACGTCGCCGCGCATCTCGATGCGCCCGCTCGCGACATCGTAGACGGCCTCGGCGGCCTCGGCCTCCTGCTCGCCGGAGACCGCGGTCACACCGCCCGTCGCGGTCATGCGGCGGATCCTGTCGCGCCCCGGCGCGCCACCCTCGCCGTAATCGACCTCGACGCGATCTGCCGACAGCCGCATCGCCCCCTGCGCGATCACCACATCGCCGGTAAAGACGGTTATCCCGGCCGATTGATCGACGCTGAGCCGCTCGGAGGTGACCTCGATCGGGGCCGCGGCGTCGTGGTCGGTGGGGCCGAAATCGAGCTCGGCCTCCTGCGCCGCGGCCGGCGAGATCACGATCCACAACGCGATAAGCAACGGCGCAATGCGATGACCCATGCAGGCTCCATTCTAGTCGGGACGATATATCAGTTCGACGCCGCTGGTGAAAACGAGAAGATGCGCGCCGTCGCCGCCGCGCGTGAGTTCCATGCCGCCCGCGGTGAGCGTGCCCCCGGGGCCCGCGCCGCGCACCGGCGTCGTAGCGGAAATCCAGGTCCGATCGAGCGCGACGGTCAGGTGCTCGGTGCGCAGGCGATAGCCCGTCGCGTCGTCAATCCGGACATCGCCGCGCAGCGTCATCAGGTCGGTTCCCTGATCGATGCGCCCGGTTCGCGCGCTCGCGGCGAGCCGCGCGCCATCCGGGGTGTCGAGCGCCAGCATCACGTCGGTCACGTTGAGCCGGGTGAACCGGTCCTGGTCGGTGCGCAGCGTCGCCGCGGTGACCGTGAGCGCGCCGCCATCGTCGAGCACGCCGGCATAGCTCGCCTCGGTCACGCGCGGGTCGCGGGCGAGATCCTCGATGTCGATGCCGAATTGCGGGATCGCGCGGGTCGGATCGACGGGGCGCGGCAGCAGGAACAGCGTCGACAGGATCGCCAGCGCCGCGAGCGGCAGAACCACCTTGGCCGCTTTCACAAGCCGCGAGTGGCCAAGCTGCGTCAGCCCCATCGCGCTCCTCCCGATCCGTGCGCGCTCAGTGCGCGAAGATGTCCTGCTCCGGCCAGCCGGCGAGATCGAGCGCGGCACGCTCGGGCAGGAAATCGAAACAGGCCTGCGCCAGCGCCGTGCGCCCTTCCCGCGCCAGCCGCAGGTCGAGCTCGGCCCGCAGCTGATGCAGATAGAGCACATCCGAGGCCGCGTAATCGAGCTGCGCGGCGCTCAGCTCGGCCGCGCCCCAGTCGGAGCTCTGCTGCTGCTTGGAGATGTCGATGCCGCACAGCTCGGAGAGCAGATACTTGAGCCCGTGGCGATCCGTGTAGGTGCGCACGAGCTTCGAGGCGATCTTGGTGCAGTAGACCGGCGCGGTGCGCACCCCGAAGGCGTGTTCGAGCACCGCGATGTCGAAGCGGCCGAAATGGAACAGCTTGAGCACCTGCGGGTCGGCCAGCATCCGCGCGAGATTGGGCGCGCGGTCCTGACCCTTCGCGACCTGCACCATGTGCGCCTGCCCGTCCCCGGCCGACATCTGCACGAGGCACAACCGGTCGCGATGCGGATGAAGCCCCATCGTCTCGCAGTCGATCGCCACGACCGTGCCGAGATCGAGCCCGTCGGGCAGATCGCCGTGATGCAGATGATTGGCCATGCGGCCCCCCTTGCCTGTTTCATCCCGTCTAAGCGGGGCCTTGCCCAATGGCAATGCCACCGCGCGGCGACTTGCGGGGGCGTGCGCCCCGCCCCATATCCCCCCTGACCGAAAACAGGAGACCGCCACGCATGACCTTCGCACGCACTGCAATCCTTATGGCCGCGATGACGGCGCTTTTCATGGGGCTCGGCCTGCTGCTGGCGGGCGAGGTCGGCATGATCATCGCGCTCGCCATCGCGGGGGGGATGAATGTCTATGCCTGGTGGAACTCCGACAAGATGGTGCTGCGCATGCACAATGCGCGCGAGGTTGATATCTCCAGCGCGCCCGAGCTCGTCGGCATGGTGCGCGACATGGCCCAGGGCGCGGGCATGCCCGTGCCCAAGGTCTTTGTCATCGAGACCGACCAGCCCAACGCCTTCGCCACCGGGCGCAACCCGGAAAACGCCGCCGTCGCGGCAACGACGGGCCTGATGCGCAGCGTCACCCGCGAGGAGCTCGCCGCAGTGATGGCGCATGAGCTCGCCCATATCCGCAACCGTGACACGCTGATCATGACCTTCACCGCGACGATGGCGGGCGCGATCTCGATGCTGGCCAATTTCGCGCTGTTCTTCGGCGGCAGCCGCAACAACCCGCTCGGGATCGTGGGGGTGATCGCGATGATGATCCTCGCGCCGCTGGCGGCCGGGCTCGTGCAGATGGCGATCAGCCGCACGCGCGAATACGCCGCCGACCGCGAAGGGGCGCAGATCTGCGGCAACCCGATGTGGCTCGCCGCCGCGCTCGAGAAGATCCAGCGCGGCGCGGCGCGCATCGACAATCACTCCGCCGAGCGTAACCCGGCCACGGCGCACATGTTCATCATCAACCCGCTGCACGCGCACGCCCATGACAAGCTCTTCTCGACCCATCCCGCCACCGAGAACCGCATCAAGGCACTGCGCGAGATGGCCGGCGAGTTCGGGCAGGCCGCGCGCCCGGCGCCGCGTTCAGGCGCGGGGCCGTGGGGCTGAGGCTCAGGCGCGGCGCAGCACGAGGCGGGCGAGGGGGCGGTGCGCCGCCCAGGCCGCCGCCGCGCCGATGAGCGCACCGGTCGTGTTGGCGACGACATCGCCCAGATCCGCGGTGCGGCCGAATGTCGGCTGGATCGCCTCGATCATCCCGCCATACGCCACCGCCAGCGGCACCATCCACAGCGCCGCGCGCGGACGCACCACGCAGACCGGGAACACGATCGCCGCATAGGCCACGAAATGATGCAGCTTGTCGCTGCCCGGCGCGTCGGGCAGCGAGCTGCCCGGGATCAGCGAGCCGAAGGTGACAAGCAGCACGATCAACAGGGAGGTGAACGCCGCCAGACGGTCGGCAAGGGTCTGCGACATCGACAATGCCCTTCGTTCGATTCGCATCCAGCAGACACCACGGCGCGGCGGCGCGCAAGCGCATCACGGCGCTGCGGCAACCATTCGCCGGTAGATCCCCGTCATCACCAGCGGCGTGAGATACATCGGGACCTGATAGACCCCCACGAACAGCATCACCGAGGCGACGATGTCGGGCGGCAGCGCGCCGAGAAAGATCGCGAGGTTGCGGTTGCCGGCTACGATCCCCATCGCCGGCGCCGCCGCTCCCGCACCGAGCGCGCGCGCCGTCCCCGCTACTGCGAATTGCGAGGCGAAGTTAAGCCCCAGCACCAGCACGAGCAGCCACCACAGCGCCGCCTCCCCCGCCCACAGCGCCGGGCCCACCGCCGCCATAAGGGCGATCACCACCACCGCCATGTTGAGCGCCATCGCCCCGTCGAGCGCCGCCCGCCCCTCCGGCGCACGCAGTGCCGCGACCCGCGAATGCAGCCAGAAGCCGACCGCCCCGGAGACCAGGATGATCGCCAGCAGCCGCGCCGCCGCCCCCAGCATGTCGAGGGGCGCCTCCAGCACCGGCATCAGCCAGAACACCGGCAGCACCGTGAGCGGCAACAGCGCCGTGCCCAGCACCACCTGCCGCAGCGCCGGCACCGGGTCCGCCCGCGACAGGATCGCAAGGCCCGGGCTGCCCGTGATCGGCGCGCCCGCGAGCGCAAGCACCACGCCAAGCGCCCACGGCCGGTCGAGCACGCCGAGCGCCGCAAGCGCCGCGATCCCCGCCAGCGGCATCAGCGTCTGAAGCGTCACCGTCATGAGGAGCGCGCGGGGCAGCGCGGCGGGGCGCAGCCGCGCCTCGAAGGGGCCGATGCGCGCCGCCGCGATGACGAGCATCACCATGATGAGCGGCACGATCAGCGGCTCCATCTCCCGCGCCAGCGCCGGGAACGCGATCCCGAGCACCAGCCCCGCGATCAGCAGCATCCGGCCATGCCGGGCGAGCGCATCGAAGATCAGCGCGATCCGGCTCACAGCGCCGCCGCGCCGCGTGCGGCCTGATCGTAGCTGCCCGACAGCGCGCGCAGCAGCCGCGCTAGGCGCGACAACTCCGCCGCGTCGATGCCGAGCTCACGCGCCGACCGCACCAGCAGCGCCTCGCGCACCTCGCCGTAGCGCGTGCACAGCGCCGCGCCCGCCTCAGTCACCGCGACGGTCTTTTCCTTGCCGCTGCGCCCGGTGGCAACGTAGCCCTGCGCGGCGAGCTTGCGCACCGCGTAATTGACCAGATGCGTGTCTTCGATATGCAGCACGAGGCAGATATCGGCGAGTGTCTTGGCGCGGGCGCGGTGATGGACGAGATGCAGCACCAGAACCTCGAGCGCCGACATCCCCGGCGCCCCTGCCGCGGTCATGCAACGCACCATCCAGCGCTGATAGGCATGATTGGACATGGTCAGCGCGAATTCGACCTCCGAGAGCGCCGGCAGCCCCGAGCGCGCCAGATGCGCCGAGGAGACGACCGGGCCGACGCCGTCCGCTCTATCTCCCCGCGCGCTCATCGCGACATCATCGTGCCCGGCAGCCACAGCGCGAGCTCGGGAAACAGCGAGATGATCGCCGTGGCCAGCACCAGCAGAAGGAAGAACGGCAGCGCCATGCGCGCGATCTCGAAGATGCCGCGCCCGGTGATCGATTGCAGCACGAACAGGTTGAACCCCACCGGCGGCGTGATCTGGCTCATCTCGACGACGAGCACGAGGAAGATACCGAACCAGATCGGGTCGATCCCCGCCGCGGTCACCATCGGCATGATCACCGAGGTCGTCAGCACCACGATCGAGATGCCGTCGAGGAAAAAGCCCAGCACGATGAAGAAGAGCAGCAGCGCCGTGAGCAGCGCGAACTGCGAATAGCCCTGCTCGCCGATCCAGGCGGCGAGGCTGCGCGGGATGCCGGTGTAGCCCATCGCCGTGGTCAGGAAGGACGCGCCGGCGAGGATGAAGGCGATCATGCAGGTGGTGATCGCGGCACCGCGCAGGCTGGCAAGCGCGGTGGTCCGGTCGAGCCCGCCGCTGACCCAGGAGATGAACAGCGCGCCGAACACGCCCACCACCGCGGCCTCGGTGGGTGCCGCGAGCCCGGCATAGATCGAGCCGATCACCGCCACGATCAGCAGCACCGTAGGCAGGAGCAGCTTGAGCGCGACGGCGCGCTCGCGCCAGGAGGGCCGCGGGTCGGGCTCGGGCATCAGCGCGCGGTTGAACCGCGCCCAGAGCATCACGTATCCGGCAAACAGCGCCGCCAGCATCAGCCCCGGCACCAGCCCGGCGAGAAACAGCCGCGCGATGGATTGCTCGGTCGCCGCGCCATAGACGATCAGGATGATCGAGGGCGGAATCAGGAAACCGAAGGTGCCGGAGCCGGCGAGCGTGCCGATGGCGATGCGCATGTCGTAGCCGCGCCGGCGCAGCTCGGGCAGCGACATCTTGCCCACCGTCGCCGTGGTCGCCGCCGAGGAGCCCGACACCGCCGCAAACAGCGCGCAGCCGAGGATGTTGACATGCAAGAGCCCGCCCGGCAGCCGCCGCGTGAAGGGCGACAGCCCGGTGAACAGATCGCTCGACAATCGCGAGCGAAACAGGATCTCGCCCATCCAGATGAACATCGGCAGCGCGGTGAGATCCCAGGAGTTCAGCCCGCTCCAGATCGAGGTGGCGAAGACGGTGCCGGTGGGGGCTGGGGTGGCAAGCTCCATCGCCACGAGCGCGACCGCCATCAGCGCGAAGCCGACCCACAACCCCAGAAGCAGGAAACCGAACAGCACCGCGACGAGCACGATGGAGAGCAGGCCGATCTCCATCAGCCGATACCCTCTTCCTCGCGCCGCCGCTCCTCGACGCGAAAGGCCGGGTCCTGCCCGCGCACCGCGCTCACCAGCTCGTCGATGAGCGCGACGGCGAAGATCGCGAGGCCGAGCGTCATCACCGCCTGCGGAATCCAGGTCCGGATCGGGATCAGCCCGTAGGAGACCGAGCCGCGCGCCCAGGCATCGACCGCGTTGTCACCGACATGCCACGCCGCATAGCCCGCGATCGCCGCCGCGATCGCCAGGACCAGCGAGGCGAGGATGCGGTTGCCCGCCGGCCCGAGAAAGCGCAGCACGAGCGTGACCCGCACATGCCCCGCCGCGCGCAGCGTCGCCGGCAGCGCCAGCGCGATGGTGCCCACGAAGAGATAACCGCCGATCTCGGCGAGCGAGGGGATCGATATGCCGAGCCCGCCGAGCCCGGCCATCGACAGCCCGCGATCGATCACGCGGCCCATCACCTGGATGAAGACGAGGCTCGCGATGATCACCATCCCGATGCACGACCCCGCGAGGGCCGCGCCGTAGAGCCGGTCGAGCAGCTTGCGCATCGCGGTCTCCGACAGAGCGGCGGGGCCGAAGCCCCGCCCGACCGATTACATGTCGTGATAGGCGTCGAGGATCTCCTGACCGGCCTCGCCGGCATCCTCCAGCCACTCATCGGCCATGATCTGCCCGATCTCGTCGAGCCGCTCCGAGAGCGCCTCGCTGGGCTGCGACACTTCCATGCCGCCCTCCTCGAGATCGGCGATGCGCGCCTCGGTCTCCTCCATCGACATCTCCCAGCCGCGCGCCTCGGCGGCGGCGGCGGCCTCCATCACGGCCTCCTGCTCCTCTTCGGAGAGCGCCTCGAACATCTCGGTGTTCACGAACACCATGTTCTTGGGCAGCCAGGCCTGCGTGTCGATGTAGTGCGAGGAGAAATCCCAGGCCTGCGCGTTGACCCCCGTGGAGGGCGAGGTGATCATCGCCTCGACGCGCCCGGTGGAAAAGGCCGTGGGGACATCCGTCTCCTCGACCTGGGTGGGCGAGGCGCCGAGAAGCTCGGCGAGCCGCTCGGTGGCGACATTGTAGGCGCGGAAACTCAGCCCCTCCATCTGCTCGGGCTCGGTGACCTCCTCGTTGAGAAACAGGCTCTGGCCGGGCCACGGCACGGAGTAGAGCAGGGTGAGCCCCTCCTCGGCGAGCTTGTCCTCGATGGCGGGGCGGGACGCCTCCCAAAGCGCCTCGGCCTCCTCGTAGCTCGAGGCAAGGAACGGAATCGAATCGACCCCGAAGACCGGGTCCTCGTTGACGAGCCGCGACATCAGGATCTCGCCGATGGGCGCGAGGCCGCGGCGCACGCTGTCCTTGATCTCGCCGTGCTCGTAGAGCGAGTTGGCCGAATGGATCGTGAGCGTCAGGCTGCCATCGGTGGCCTCCTCGATCTCGTCGGCGAACTGCATGATGTTCTGGGTATGGAAGATCCCGTCGCCGTAGGGCGTGGGCATGTCCCAGTTGGTCTGCGCGAGCGCGGGCGCGGCGGCGAGCGATCCGGCCAGCACGGCCCCGCTCAGCGCGGTTCTCGTCAGGTACGTCATGGCATGTCTCCCTGTGTCTGGCGCCGCCTTCGCGGCGGACTGACGACGGGGAGGTTGACCACACGATGGCAATTTGTCAACGATTTGCGAATATCTCATGGAAGGGGTGCGGTCATGGCCGATCAAGCGGGGCGCTGGGATTTCTGGATCGACCGGGGCGGCACCTTCACCGACATCATCGCGCGCGAGCCGGGTGGCGGGCTTTCCGCGCTCAAGCTTCTGTCGGACAACCCGGAGGCCTATGAGGACGCCGCCATCGAGGGCATCCGCCAGAGCCTCGGCGGCGAGATCGACGCGGCCCGCATCGGCGTGGTGCGCATGGGCACCACCGTGGCCACCAACGCGCTTTTGGAGCGCAAGGGCGACCGCACTGCGCTGGTGATCACGCGCGGTTTTCGCGACGCGCTGCGCCTCGGCTACCAGGCCCGGCCCGACATCTTCGCCAAGGAAATCATACTGCCCGAGCAGCTCTATGAGCGGGTGATCGAGGTCGAGGAGCGGCTTCGCGCGGATGGCTCGGTGGAGACGCCGCTCGACCCCGCCTCCGTCGATGACGCGCTCGCTGAGGCGCGCGCCGAGGGCATCGACGCGGTGGCGATCGTTCTGATGCATGCCTGGTGCAACCCCGAGCATGAGGCCGCGCTCGCCGCGCAGGTGCGCAAGGCCGGGTTTTCGCAGGTTTCCGTCAGCCACGAGGTCTCGCCGCTGATCAAGCTCGTCGGGCGCGGCGACACCACCGTGGTGGATGCGTATCTGACGCCGATTCTCGCGCGGTATGTCGCGCGGGTCTCGGCCGCGCTCGGCGCCACGGAAGCGGGCGCGCCGGGGCCGACGCTGCAATTCATGATGTCCTCGGGAGGGCTGACCGCAGCGGAGCGGTTCCAGGGCAAGGACGCGATCCTGTCGGGGCCGGCGGGCGGCGTGGTGGGCATGGCCCGCACCGCCGAGATCGCGGGCTTCGGCAAGGTGATCGGCTTCGACATGGGCGGCACCTCGACGGATGTGGCGCATTTCGCGGGCGATTATGAGCGCGCTTTCGAGACGGAGGTGGCGGGCGTGCGGATGCGCGCGCCGATGATGCGGCTGCACACCGTGGCCGCCGGCGGCGGCTCGATCCTGCACGCCGAGCCGGGGCGCTTTCGCGTCGGCCCCGACTCGGCCGGCGCCGATCCCGGCCCGGCCTGCTACCGCCGCGGCGGCCCGCTCACCGTGACCGACGCCAATGTCATGCTCGGCAAGCTCAACCCCGATCTGTTCCCGGCGATCTTCGGCCCCGGCCAGGATGAGCGGCTCGACCGCGACACCGTCGCCGCGCGGTTCGCCGAGATCGCCGCGCAGGCCGGCGAGGGGCGCTCGCCCGAGGCGGTGGCCGAGGGCTTCCTGCATATCGCCGTCGAGAACATGGCCGGCGCCATCAAGAAGATCAGCGTGCAGCGCGGCTACGATGTGACGAAATACCTGCTCAATTCCTTCGGCGGCGCGGGCGGGCAGCATGCCTGCCTCGTGGCCGATGCGCTGGGGATGGAATCGATCCTGATCCACCCGCTCTCGGGGCTTCTTTCGGCCTACGGCATCGGGCTTTCGACGGTGTTCACCAGCCAGCTGAAGGCGCTCGAGGCCCCGCTCGCCGAGGAGAGCCGCGGCGCGCTCGACGATGCGCTCAAAGCGCTGCGTGCGCAGGTCGCCGCGGAGATGGCCAAGCAGGGCATCGCCGCCGAGGCGGTGCGGACCCGGGCGAAGCTGCATCTGCGCTATGAGGGCACGGACACGCCGCTGCCGGTGGATTTCGACGGCGCCGATCTCGCCGCCGCGCAATCGACGTTCGAAACGGCGCACAAGGCGCAGTTCGGCTTCGTCAGCCCCGAAAAGCGGCTCATCGTCGAGGCCGTCGAGCTCGAGGGTTTCGAGCCCGCCGCCGCGCCCG
>LKMJ01000664.1_pt1 | contig 27513 bp, 28 predicted proteins | sample 643391 | NCBI WGS metagenome assembly LKMJ01 (sample SAMN04112250, study PRJNA286221) | soda lake metagenome | biome: soda lake; feature: Kulunda Steppe; material: water; isolation source: sample PL-Br10 brine of Picturesque Lake | place: Russia: Kulunda steppe | collected 2010-07 | reverse complement strand
GGAAATCCTCGAACAGCGCGAACTCGTCAAAACCAAAGAGTACACCCTCGATGACGCCGCCCTCGCCGAATCCGCCGTCGCCGAAGCCGCCAGACAACACCTCGCACTCGGCATGACCCTCCGCGCCGCACTCGAACAAGGCGACTTCGAGTAGGGAGCTCCGCCGCTCACGACGAGCGCCGGATGGTGCCTTTTTTGATCGTCCGCGTCCCAGCGACGGGTAATGAGTCACGATTACGAGGCTCTCGGTCTCGTCGCTGGCCTGGAGATCCACCAGCAACTCGACACCGAGAGCAAACTCTTCTGTAACTGCCCGACCGAACGGAGAGAGCCCGACGAGTCCGTCCGGTCGTTCACCCGGTATCTCCATCCGACGAAGTCAGAGCTGGGTGAACTCGACGAGGCCGCCTTAGAGGAGTCCCGCGTCGATCGGGAGTTCGAATACCTCGCCTTCGATACGACCTGTCTCGTCGAGGAGGACGACGAGCCGCCCGGACGGCTCGATAGGGAGGCCCTCGAGACGACACTCGAGATCGCGACACTGCTGGACTGTACCGTCGTCGATCGGGCTCACGTCATGCGAAAGATCGTCGTCGACGGCTCGAACACCTCCGGATTTCAGCGCTCGACGCTGGTCGCGACCGACGGCGAGATCGAGACGGACGACGGCCCGGTCGGGATCGCCGACATGCTGCTCGAAGAGGAGTCCGCGGCCCGGATCGAGGAACGCGACGACGGAGTCACCTACGGCCTCGACCGTCTGGGGATCCCGCTCGTCGAGATCGGCACCGAGCCGGACATTCGAACCCCCGAGCAGGCCCGCGAGGCGGCCGAGCGGATCGGCATGCTGCTTCGCTCGACCGGGAAGGTCAAGCGCGGTCTCGGAACGATCCGACAGGACGTGAACGTCTCGATCGCGGAGGGGGCCCGCGTCGAAATGAAGGGCGTCCAGAGCCTCGACGACATCGACGACCTCGTGGCGGGCGAGGTCGGGAGGCAGGTCGAACTACTCGATATCACCGAGGAACTGCAGGAGCGAAACGCCGCCGTCGCCGAACCGTCGGCGGTAACGGACGTCTTCGAGGACACCGAAAGCGGCGTGATCGCCGGCGCCGACGCCGTCTACGCAGTCCGGCTCGAGGGATTCGATGGGCTCGTCGGCCACGAGATCCAGCCCGACAGACGCCTCGGTACCGAGCTGTCGGATCACGCCAAACGTCACGGCGCCGGCGGGATCTTCCATACGGACGAACTCCCGGCTTACGGGGTCACCGAAGCCGAGGTCGAAGCCCTCCGGGAGGCGGTCGACGCCGATTCCGGTGACGCGGTCGCGCTCGTCGCCGCCGACGCGGAAATCGCCGAGGGCGCGATCGAGGCCGCCGCGGACCGAGCCGAAACCGCGATCGAGGGCGTCCCTGAAGAGACGCGCGGAGCCAACGAGGACGGGACATCCGAGTATCTCCGACCGCTCCCCGGCGCGGCCCGGATGTACCCCGAAACGGACGTTCCGCCGGTCGAGCCGGATCCCTCCGAGATCGACACGCCCGAGCTGCTCACCGAACGGGTCGAGCGGTATCAGCGCGATTTCGGACTCGATGCCGGACTCGCCGAGCAGGTCGCCTACGGCCGACACATGCCCGTCTTCGAGGAGGCCGTCGATCGCGGCGTCGATCCGACGACGGCCGCAAGCACCCTCGAGTCGACGCTGACCGAGCTCCGGCGTGACGACGTCACCGTGGGAAACCTCACCGACGAGGCGATCCTCGCGGTGCTGGAGTTGGTCGAAGCCGGCGATCTCGCGAAAGAGGGGATCGGTCCCGTTCTGACCGAACTCGCTTCCGATCCGTCGCTTTCGGCCGAGGAGGCCATCGAGGCGGCGGGGCTCTCCGGTGTCGATCGGGAGACTGTCAGGGAAACCGTCGTCGAGGTCATCGAGCGCAACGAAGCCCAGGTCCAAAACGAGGGGATGGGCGCTTTTTCCGGGCTGATGGGCGAGTGTATGGGCGCGCTCCGCGGGAAGGCCGACGGCGAGGTCGTCTCGGAGCTGCTGCGCGAGGAGATCGGTAAACGGAGCTAAACGGCAGACGAGCGCTGGATGGAACTGGGCAGGGATGGCTCCAAAGAATCACGGACACGATGACGCGGCTGTCGAGCACCGAAACCGATCAAAAGCGTTCGTAGATATCCTGCCGGAAAAGGTCGATCTCGGCGGCGACCTCGGGACCGTCCCGATCGATCGCGTACGCGATCGCCTCGGCCACGTCCTCGGCACTGACGGTCGTTTCCGGATCGAGCGCCTCGTTGTTCGTCTCGGCCCGAAACTGTGACCCGAACTCAGTCCGAACGCCGGTCGGGTTGATGACGCTTACACCGACACCCTCGGGACCGAGCTGCCCGGCGACGCTTTTGGCGAACCCGCGGAGCCACCACTTCGAGGCGGCGTACACCGGCGTCGAGGTGCTCGGATATCGTCCCTTGTAGCTGCCGACGAACACGAGCATGCCGCCGTGTTCCCGAAGCGCCGGAAGCGCAGCCCGGGTGGTATAAAAGGCGCCGCGGACGTTCGTGGCTGTCACCGTCTCGAACTGCTCGAGCGGAAACTCCTCGATCCGCTGATCAGTTTGCTCGCCGGTGCCGGCGTTGACGACGGCCGCATCGAGGCGTCCGAACCGCTCCAGCGTCGCCTCGACGAGTGCTTCGAGGGCCGCGTACTCGGTGACGTCCGTCGGCACGACGGCGGCCTCGACGCCCTCGTTTCGACACTCGGCCGCGACGTCTTCGAGCCGATCCGAACGGCGGGCCGCGAGAACGACGTCGCTGCCTTCGCGAGCGAGTTGCCGTGCGGTCGCCGCTCCGATACCCGAACTCGCCCCGGTGACGAGCGTGACCGTCCGTGTGTTTCCGTTCGTTTCACTCATCAGTGTATGAGTGTCGGGGGCAGTCCATTGAAACCCCGCCTTTCGGTAAACGGCCGATACCGGTCACTAGCGATCGGACTGGTAGTGGTTCTCGTTCGGATCCTTCGTCCGGTCCCCCTCGACGCCTTCCCTCGATCCGTCCGCGTCTCTCGGTATTTCACCACTTGCCCGCATCGCTCCGCGACGGAGCACGCCCCGCATGGTTCGGGCTTCCCTGCCGGTCGGATGGGCCCGCCCGACCAGCCGTCGGAACAGCCGCTCAGTCTTTTCGATCTTCTCTTCAGGATGGCCGATGTCGTGGAGATACTCGGAGAACGTCGCATGGAGTCCCTCGATCTCGTGTTCGGCGGCGCGTTCGTGTGAGTTGCCGGGATGCTGTGTTGCTTCGACGGTCAGTCCTCGGAGTTCGTAGAGGACGATCGTCGCCGCCTGTCCGAGGTTCAACACCGGATACTCGCCGCTCGCGGGGATCGAGCAGATCCGATCCAGCTCGGCGAGCTCCTCGTTTGTCAGTCCGACGCGTTCGCGACCGAAGACGATACAGACGTCAGCCGCTACGTCTTCGAGTTCGTCGGCCAGCTCGGCCGGCTCGACGAACGGGTATCGGACGTGTTTGGTCGCGTCCTGGTTCGTCGTCGCCGTGCAGGCCACAGTATAAAAGTTCTCGACGAGGAAATCGAACTCGACTATCTCCGCGTTCGGCAACACGTCCTCGCGGGCGTGGCCGGCGAAGCCGTAGGCGTCCCCTTCGGGATCGAGCTCCGGCGGATCGACGAGATACAGCTCCGAGAGTCCGAAGTTCTTCATCGAACGCGCGATCGTGCCGACGTTTCCCGGTGTCTCGGCGCCGACGACCGCGACTGCGATGTTCGGCATTTCCGATCGGTTCGGGACGGACGTGTATAAACGCGTTCGTCCGCAGTCGGGAGGTTCCGGTTTCGATCGGTTTTAGCGCCGAGCGACCGAACCGCGTGTATGCGAACGGTAGACGCCGCCGGGCTGAAGATCGGCGACGAGTATCCGCCGCGGATCATGGGCGTGTTGAACGTCTCGAAGGAGTCCCCGTACGATCCGAGCGTTTTCGACGATCCGGGCGAGGCGGCCGAATACGTCGACGAGCGACTGATCGACGAAGGGGCCGACATCGTCGACGTCGGACTGGAGTCCGCGAACAAGAAGTTCGACGTCCTCTCGGCAGAGGAGGAACTCGACCGCCTCGGAACGGCGGTCGAGACGCTCGAATCGACCTCCGGTGACGCGGTCTGGTCGATCGAGACCCGGTATCACGAGGTCGCCGAAGCCGCCCTCGACGCCGGCTTCGAGATGGTCAACGACATCTGTGGGTTCGCCGATCCGGAGATGCCGGCGGTGTGTGCCGAATACGACGTCGCGGTCTCGAAGATGGCGTCACCGCCAGACCTGGAGCGTCCCGGCGCTATCAAGGACGTCGACGACATCTACGAGGCGCTGGAGTTGAACGGGTTCACGGAGAAGACGATCGTCGATCCGGCCTTCGGCGGGTGGTCCGAGGACAAGACGACCGACGACGACAGGGAGACGCTCGAGCGACTCCGAGAGTTCCGCGGCTACGGTCGTCCCATCTTGGTCTCTATCAACCGGAAGAACTTCCTCCGTGAGATCGCCGGCAGAGACACCGGTGGAGCGCTTCCGGTGTCGCTGGCCGCGACCTCGATGGCGGTCGAACGCGGCGCACACGTGGTCCGAACCCACGACGTCGCCGAGACGCGCGATGCGGCGCTCGTCGGGTACGAGTTTACGAGAGACCGGTTTCGAACCGACGGACTCGAGGAACTCGACGTGACGACCGACAGGGAGTTCGCTCGCCACCTCGATCGGCACTCTATCGAAGCGGCCGATCCCGCGGTTGTGTCTCACGCTGTCGAGTTACACTCGACAGAGGAACGGATCCCGCAGATCGAATCGGCGGCCGAAGCCGCCGGTCTCGACGTCTATTGCGGGGATGGTATCGTTGTGGTCGGGACGGTCTCTCAGTTCGAGACTCTCTCGGCGTCGATCAGGTCCGACCTTGGAGATTTAAACAACGCGATAGCGGACCTCTGTGTGGCGTTCGGAGAGTCTGACGTGTGACTTACGCTCGGCTTACGGTACAAGAAAGCTTATGCCAGAGGCCGGGGAATGGCCGATTGGAAGCCCGGAGGGCACATCTGGGTAGGGGTACCTTGGTGCGCTTCGGGTCCAGTCTTTATACCGAGTAGTGGATATGCTACAAGAAGAATGGGACACGATCTATGAGGCGATTCTGGCCGATTTCGGCTACGACCGGGCGGGCGATGAGGACGCCCGCGATCGGCTGGCCGCGCTCGTCGGGGACGCCGACCCGCTGGTTCCCGACGACATCACGCTCGAAGGAACGGTAGCCGTCTGTGGCGCCGCCCCGACGCTCGCAGACGAACTCGATCTCGCCCGCCGCGCCGATCGTGTCGTCGCGGCTTCTAACGCCGCCGCGATCTGCCTCCGGGCGGAAATCGAGGTCGACTGCATGGTTACCGATCTGGACAAAACGCCCGAAACAGCTCGAAAACTGTCGAAACGTGACGTTCCGGTCGCGGTGCACGCCCACGGAGATAACCTCGAAGCGCTCGAACGATACGTCCCAACGTTCGAGATCGACTCGGTGCTCCCGACGACGCAAACTCGCTCGGCACCGCCGGTCGTCAACCTCGGTGGCTTCACCGACGGCGACCGGGCGGCGTTTCTGGCGGACCGCTGTGGCGCCGACCGGCTGGTGTTCCCCGGCTGGTATTTCGACGATCCGACGGTCACTGCCGAGAAGGCGAAGAAACTCCGGTGGGCCGAACAGCTGCTCCGGTTGCTCGAGGAGCAACGTGGCGAGCGTTTCGGCGTTCTGGACGGGCGTCGCGATCGGATCGGCCGACCGTGGTAGGCCCGGTGCCGTATCAGGTATTCTCGGCGAGAGATCGACGGAACCAGCCACCATTATTAGCGTGGTGGTTGTGTATCATATATGGGATTCCACACGTTCGACCCGGAACGGGCGGATAAACTCGACGACGAGAGCCGCTATCGGTGGTGTTCGACCGAGGAGCTGATCTCGCTTCTCTCGCCCAAACCGGACGACGAAATGGCCGATCTCGGGAGCGGAACCGGGTTTTATACCGACCCGATCGCCGAACGGATCCGGCAGGTTCACGCCGTCGACGTCCAGACGGAGATGCACGACCTCTACGAAGAGAAGGGGATTCCGGAGAACGTCCAGCCGGTCACCGCGGAAGTCGCAGACATGCCCTTCGAGGACGGGACGCTGGATGGGGTCTTCAGTACGATGACCTACCACGAGTTCTCCGGCGAGGACGCGATGGCGGAGGTCGAACGCGTTCTCGCGCCCGGCGGTCGGGTCGTCTTGGTCGACTGGGACAGACACGGCGACGGCGAGGGAGGATCGATGCCCGGAGAGCGACACGAACTCGGTCACGCTGTCTCGGCGCTCGCGGACGCGGGGCTGCGTGTCGATCACGCCGAGTCGCGGACCGAGACGTTCGTCTGTCGGGCTCGGAAGCTGAACTGAGGCCGACCCGCTACGGGATCAAAACGACCTTGCCGCTCGATTCCCGACTCTCGATGAACCGATGAGCGTCGGCGGCGTCGGCGAGATCGAACCGACGGCCGAGTTGCACCTCGAGCGTTCCGGATCCGAGCAGTTCGGTCAACTCCGGAACCGCACCCATCACCCTCGTTGGCACCGCACCGATCGCCCGTCCGAGATGATAGCCGATCACGCGTTTGTTCCCGAAGAGGAGATCCGCTGTGTTGGGTCGGCCCGGTTCGCCGGAGGCGGCGCCGTAGGAGACCATCCGGCCGAAGGAAGCGAGAGCACCCAGACTCTCGTCGGTCGTCTCGCCGCCGACGCCGTCGAGAACGAGATTGACGCCCTCGCTGTCGGTTATTTCCTTGATCCGGGCGACGAAGTCCTCCTCGGTGTAATCGATCCCGTAGTCGGCGCCGAGTTCTTCGGCGAACGAGAGCTTTTCGGGGCTCGAGGCGGTGCCGATCACCGTCGCCCCGGCTTCCGAAGCGAGTTGCACCGCCGCGCTGCCGACACCGCCCGCCGCGGCGTGGATCAAAACGGTCTCGCCCTCGGATAGCTCGCCCCACTCGTGGAGACAGTTGTGTGCCGTCAGCCACTGAACGGGGAAGCCAGCGGCACGCTCAAAGCTCAGATCGCCGGGGATTTCCAGTATCCCGCGGGCGTCGACGACCGCGTAATCCGCGTACCCACCGCAATCGGTGAGCGAGACGACGCGCTGGCCGGTCTCCCTTCCGACACCGTCGCCGGCCTCGCGAACGATGCCGGCCACCTCCATCCCGGGCGTGTACGGCGGTTCTGGACCGCCGTGGTAGTCGCCGCGACGCTGCATGATGTCGCCGAAATTAACGCCGGCGGCTTTCACCTCGATGAGGACTTCGCCTTCGGCAGGTTCCGGCCGGTCCGACTCGGTCGATTCGAGGACGGAGGCGTCACCGTATTCGGGAACCGTGATCGAGTGCATGAGTGTCCGAATGTTTCGGCAACTCGGCGTATGAATCCCCCGGGTTTCGGTGGGTGCTGTCGGTTCCGTTGGGGATCTATCCGGCGATAGCTGACCCGCACTCCCGGTGTGAACAACCCCACCCTACTCGCTCACGGCTGACCCCACTCGCTCCTTGAGGATGGGGACTTAGCGCCTAATTCCAATTAAAAGCGGGCGGCCTGAAGAGCGAGTTCGATGTGGTGTCTCGGGTTCGAATCGACGGTCGGCCCGTGGCCGACGTACATCGTCGACAGCGACGGTCCGACCGACGACAGCAGGTACTCGAGGCTGTGTATCAGCGTTTCCCGATCCCCTTCAGGGAGGTCGGTTCGGCCGAACCCGCCGTTTTCGAAGACGAGATCGCCGGCGAAGAGGGTCCCTGCGCCTTCGGAGTACAGACAGACGTGATCGTTCTTGTGTCCGGGCGAATGAAGCGTCTCGTAGGCGTCGTCGCCGATCTCGATCCGGTCGCCGTCGGTGATTCCGTGGTCGACGAGTTCGTGGGTGGGATCGAACCCCCACACGTCGACCCCGAAGGCGTCGGTGACCTGCGGGACGTTGCCGATGTGGTCGGGGTGAGTGTGTGTCAACACGAGCGCGTCGAGCGATCCGGCGGCGCTTTCGATCCGCTCGACCGCGTCGAAATCGCTGCCGGCGTCGACGAGAACGGTTCTGTCCCCGTCGACGAGGAACGCGTTGCTGGTGAACGACCGGACGCCCCGTGCGATGTTTCGGACTGCGCTCATACGTTCCCTTTCGAGTCGACCGGTTTGGGTGTTCCCGTCCGCATCGGAGGGACCGCGCCCCGACCGACGGTGTTGGTGTCTGCAGTGACCGCGATTACAGACACCTCATCGAATGCCGTTCGAGTAAACGCAAGCAATGGAGAGCTGGACGAGTCGTTCCCCCCGAGGAGAGACGAAAAGCGGTTTCAGTCGGCGTGAACGCGGATCCGATCGTTCTCGGCCGACGCCGTCGGTGGAGTGGCGCCGGTCCGATCGACGGCGCGTCGGAGACTGTCGGCCGGAACGCCGGCCTGATTCGCGGCCGTGTGCAGATCGAGTGTCCCGTTCTCGTACAGCGCCATCGCGGTCCGCATCGCCTGTTGTTTCATACCTGCTCCGATGTGCTTACGGATAATAATAGTATCGAGAGATAATATGTCAACCCATGACCTTATATCCCTACCTACATCAAAGACCATTATATTATCGGCTCGCACGATTGCCGGCGCTCGCAACGTTTTAGTCCGCGCTACCGTCCATCTCTGTATGGAGCACGCCGACGAACTGTTGGACGTCCTGTGTGAGAACGCCCGCTACTCGACGGCGGATCTCGCGCGTTTCACCGGGCTTTCCGAGTCGACCGTCGAGGAGACGATCGAGGAACTCGAGGCGGAGGGCATCATTCAGGGATACACCGCCGTCGTCGACTGGGACGCCGTCGGCAGCGACCGCGTCCGGGCTCACGTCGAACTCAACGTCACGCTCGATCGCGAGACCAGCTATCGGGACGTCGCCGAGCGACTGGCGGGCTTCCGTGAGGTACAGGGCCTCCGACTCGTCTCCGGCGATTACGACTTCGCGCTCGAAGTCGAGGGCGAGAACATGCGCGAAGTCTCACGGTTCATAAGCGACAAAGTGGCCCCGCTGCCCGAGATCACCCAGACGGTCACCCACTACATCATGGAGACTTACAAGCAGGCTGGCCACCGCTTCGACGACGGTGACGACGACGATCGGCTTTCGGTCACACCATGACGTTCGAACCCTCCGCCCGCGTCGCCGACGTGCCGCCCTCGGGGATCCGGCGGTTCTTCGAACTCGCCGAGGAGATGGACGACGTCATTTCGCTTGGCGTCGGCGAGCCCGATTTTTCGGCGCCGTGGAGCGCCCGCGAAGCCGCCATTACCTCCCTCGAGTTGGGCCGGACCTCCTACACTGCCAACCGTGGCAAACGGGAGCTCCGGAAGGCGATCGCCGACGACGTCCGTCGGTGGAACCTCGAGTACGACCCCGACACGGAGATCCTCGTCACCGCCGGGGCCAGCGAGGCGATCGATCTCGCCTTCCGCGCGCTGGTCGACCCCGGCGAGACCGTCGCCGTCGTTCAGCCCTGCTACGTCTCCTACACACCAGGGGTGACCTTCGCCGGCGGCGACGTGCTGGACGTCCCGACCCACGCCGAAGACGAGTTCAAGCTCACACCGCAGGCGCTCTCGGACGCCGGCGCCGAGGACGCCGATTTCCTGGTGTACTGTTATCCGAACAACCCGACCGGGGCGACGATGGACGAAGGTGCGCTGTCGGCGGTCGCCGAGTTCTGTCGCGAACACGACATCGCGGTGCTGGCCGACGAGATCTACGCCGATCTCACCTACGACGGCGATCACACGTCGATCGCCGAACTCGACGGCATGCGCGAGCGAACGATCGTCTTCAACGGGTTCTCGAAAGCCTACGCGATGACCGGTCTCCGACTCGGCTACGCGTTGGGTCCCGAAGGGCCGATCGACGCGATGAACCGGATCCACCAGTACACGATGCTTTCGGCGCCGACGACGGCCCAGTACGCCGCCATCGAGGCACTGGAGAACTGCCGGCGGGACGTCCTCGAGATGCGCGCACAGTACGATCGCCGCCGGAACTTCGTCCTCTCGCGGTTCTCCGAGATGGGGATCGACTGCTTCGAGGCGACCGGTGCCTTTTACGTCTTCCCGGAATGCCCCGGCGACGACGCCGAACGCTTCGCCGAAGAGCTACTGGAGGCCGAATCGGTCGCGATGGTTCCCGGTGACGCCTTCGGTGCCGGTGGCAGCGGTCACCTTCGGGCGTCGTATGCGACGGGACTCGAAGAACTCAAGGAGGCGATGGATCGTCTCGAGCGGTTCGTCGGCTGACTTTCCCCTGACGGGGGGCAGAACCCGTAGATTCCGTCGGTTTCACCGTTCGATTTCTGCGGCAACCTTTTTCAGAGTAGGTGTCTACATCAGGCTATGTCGACCGGTGACTCCGACGATGGCGGTTTCGAGACGACGCCAGCGTCGGCGCCACCGGAACGAGAGCCGGGTGACGAGGATTCACACGGGGATCCGGAGGCCGAGCCGACGGGGAAAGAACCACCAGTCGCCGTCGGACGGTACAGTTGGGAAGATTTCAAACGGGAGTATTACTACGACGAGGACGGCAACGCCCCCGAAGACGAGGAGTTCGACCCGGAACCGTATCTGGGGTTCCTACCACGGGAGATCGAACCTCGAGTGGGTAGCGGAGGCGGCGCTGTCGACGCCCTCTCGGACGTCTTCGAGAGGCGGACCGTCCGCGTCGATCCCGATCTCGACGAAGACGAGTTCTTCTCAAACGACGACGGCACGACGACCGTCGTCACCCGGTACGATCTCGAACGGGCGGTTCCACAGGAAAAAAAGAGCCACTTCCGGGAAGTCGATCGCTACTGGGTGAACAAACCGTACGCCTTCGTCGTCATCTTCCACTCCGAGAAGGAAAACGAAAAGAAGTATTACCTGATCCAGCCGCATCTCACCCCGCTGGAGGCCGAACTCCGGGAATTCCTCGTCGGGAAGCTAAAGGCGGCGATCAAATACTCGGACGACGAGATCGTCATGCAGGACGGCGAGGACGCCCGGGCGACAGTCATCGAGACGGAGACGCACAACCTGCTCGAACGATACGATCTCTACGCCGACGGCGCACGGCCCGACGAAGGCGGATTTCTCGACTCGCTTCGAGAACGCTTCGGTCGGGGGACCGTCGAAACGGACCACGAGGACGGATCGCCGAAAGAACTGCAGGGAATCGCCGCCCGTCCCGAACCCGCCGTCCTGGAGGAGGGATCGAAGACGCTGACCGAACACCAGATCGAGAAGCTCCTGTATCTCCTCAAGCGCGACTTCATCGGCTTCGAGCGCATCGACGGGATCAAACACGACATCAACGTCGAGGACATCTCCTGTGACGGGTACAACTCGCCGGTGTTCGTCTATCACTCCGAGTACGAACAGATCATCTCCAACGTCTATCACGGCGAGCAAGAACTCGACGAGTTCGTCGTCAAACTCGCCCAGCGATCCGGCAAGGGGATCTCCAAACGGAGCCCACAGGTCGACGCCACGCTACCCGACGGCTCGCGGGCACAGTTGACACTTGGACGTGAGGTCTCCGATCACGGGACCAATTACACGATCCGGCAGTTCAAGGACGTCCCACACACCCCGATCGATCTGATCAACTGGAAGACGTTCTCCTTGGAGGAGATGGCCTTCCTGTGGCTCTCGATCGAGAACCAGAAATCGCTCGTCTTCGCCGGCGGGACCGCTTCGGGGAAGACGACCTCGCTCAACGCGGTTTCGCTTTTCATCCCGAGCAAGGCCAAGATCGTCTCGATCGAGGACACCCGCGAGGTCGAACTCCCACAGCGAAACTGGATCGCGAGCGTCACCCGACCGTCGTTCAGCGACGGGGACAAAGGCGACGTCGACGAGTTCGATCTGCTGGAGGCGGCGCTCCGACAGCGCCCCGAGTACATCGTCATGGGCGAGATCCGCGGCGAGGAGGGGCGGACGCTGTTTCAGGTCATGTCGACCGGCCACACGACGCTGACGACGTTTCACGCCGACTCCGTCGGGGAGGTCATCAAACGGTTCACGACCGAGCCGATCAGCGTCTCGAAGACGATGTTCACGGCGCTGGATCTCGTCTCGATCCAGACACAGACCCGGATCAGGGACCGGAAGGTCAGACGGAACAAGTCGATCACCGAGATCAACCACTACGACCCCGAGAACGACGAGATCAACGTCCAGGACGTCTTCCAGTGGCAGGCCGAAACCGATCAGTTCCTCCGGATGGGCGATTCGAACACGCTCGACAGCATCGCCTTCGATCGGGGATGGTCCCGTAACCGACTCGACGAGGAGATATTCACGCGCGAACTCGTCCTCGCGTATCTCATCCACGAGGGGCTCAACACTTACACGCAGGTCGCGGCGACGCTGCAGGCGTTTATCAACGACGAGGAGACGATCCTCTCGTTGATCGCGACAGACGATCTCGAGCGCTCGCTCGAGGACCTCCGGGAGATGGAATCGGTCGAGATCGACATCGATCCGGAGAAGGAGGCGATGGTCCCGCGTCCCGACCCGAGCGAGGAGATGCTCGAAGAGACGGCGAATATCCTCGAGAAGGCCGAACCACTACTTGAGGAGTACCGCGATCGGGAACCGGACGCCGATGTCGCCGACGCGCTCGATATCGAATCCGACGACGACATCGACGTCTTCGGACCGCAACCCGAAGGCGAGTCGGACATGGACACCGTCGGTCTCGGCTTCGATTTCGACTCGGCATCTGCCTCGACGGACGAAACGGCGACGCCGGACGGCGGCCCCGACGTCTCCGCGTTCGATGGAACGGACGACGACGATATTCCGGACCTCGGGGATCTCGGTTCGAACGAGAGCGCGGACGGCTCCGGGGGCGATGCGTCGGGATCGGGCCCCGGAGACGCCGACGAAGACTCCGACTTCGGGCCGTTCGATCCCACTGACGAGGAGTCATGAGTGTCCGAACGCCCCCGACGAGATCCGGTACGGACGCTCTCGCGGACGCGTTTTACCCGCTGTATCGGCTGCTCTTCGACGATAACAGCGACTTCGTCGGCAATCTCGAACGGAAACTGGCGGAGGCTCGGATCCCTCAGACGGTCGAGCTGTACCTCTCGGTGGCGCTCGCACTCGGCGTGTTCGTCGGAGCCCTGCTTTGGGTCCTCGGAACGCTTCTCGGTTGGGCGCTCGTCACCTTCGTGGTCACTGACCCGCCGATTCTGCTCGGGTTGCCGCTTCCGGAGCCGTATCTGTCGACGGTCAACGCACTGAAACTCCCGTTTTTGATCTTCCTCTCGGGGCTTTTCTTCGGCTCGATCGGCTTCGCAACCGGCTTCGGTGGTATGGTGGCGAAGCCGTATCTGGACGCCGACACCCGCAAACGGGAGATCAACGTCCTGCTTTCGGACTCGGTGTCGTTCATGTACGCGCTGTCCGTCGGTGGGCTGAATCAACTGGAGATCCTCGAGGCGATGGCGAAGGCCGACGACACCTACGGCGAGGTCGCAAAGGAGTTCCAATCGATCGTCCTCGAGACGGAGTATTTCGACACCGACTACCGGACCGCGATCAGAAACCAGGCGATGCAGACCCCTTCCGAGGAGCTCAGCCAGTTTCTGACCGACATGCTCTCGATCATCAACTCCGGGGGCGACATGGAGCGGTTCCTCGAGGACCAGAAGGAAAAGCAGATGCGGACCTCCAAACAGGAACAGGAGACTGTCCTCGAGACGCTGGAGCTCTTCGGGGAGATGTACATGACGCTGTCTCTGTTCCCGCTGCTTTTGATCATCATTCTCGTCATCATGTCGATGCTCGGCGAGGCCCAAGACATGCTCCTGTACGGAACGGTCTATGGGCTGATCCCGCTCGTCGGCGTGGGCTTTCTCGTGCTCGTCTCGACGGTAGTGGCCGACGAAGTCGGCGACGGATATCTGCGGACCGAGGGAGAACTCGCGGACGAGTCGAGCGGGATGTTCGATCTCGGGTTGATCGAGGTGTACGCCGATCGATACCCGATCTTCGGCCGAATCAAGGCTCGCGAGGGGACGTACGTCACGATGGAGATTCTCCGACAGCCGCACGTTTTCTTCCGTGAGTACCCGCTCGCCGTGCTCGCCATCACGCTACCCGCCTCGCTCGTGTTGGTCGGGTTCGCCGTCCTCTCGGGTGTCGCCCCGACGACGCTCCAGGCGATGATCGACGCGCCGATCCGGGGCACGTTCTTTTGGGTCTATCTCCCGCTCTATATCAACGTGATCCCGCTGACGATCTTTTATGAGTGGAACGTCCGCTCGCGGCGGTCGATCACGAAGAACCTCTCGGATAGCCTCCGGAAGCTCTCGAGTGCGAACGACACCGGAATGACGCTTCTGGAGTCGCTGAAGGTCGTCGCCGATACATCCTCGGGCCGACTCGCAAACGAGTTCCGGGTGATGTACGCCAAGGTGAACTACGGGACGAGCCTTCGGACGGCGCTCAGGGAGTTCAACAACAAGTATCATATCCCGCGACTCGCCCGAACTGTCAAACTCATCACGAAGGCCCAGGAGGCCTCCAGTCAGATCACGCAGGTGCTTTCGACGGCCGCGCAGGCCTCGGAAAACCAAGACGACATCGAGCGAGAGCGGAGATCCCAGACCCGGATGCAGATGGTCATCATCATCATGACGTACGTGACGCTTCTGGGCGTGATGGCGCTTTTGAAAGTCGAGTTCCTCGATACGATGGCCGCGCTCGTCGATAGCGGTGGTGACGCCGACGACGCCCCGGGTGCCGGCGGCGGCTTCGGTGGCGGACTCGATATCGACGAACTGACGATGCTGTTTTTCCACGCCGTCACGATCCAGGGGATCATCTCCGGGCTGATCGCCGGCTATATCCGTGAGGTGAGTATCATGGCCAGCCTGAAGTTCGTCGTCGTGTTGCCGACGCTGGCGCTGGTGGTGTTCATGTTTATATGATCCGAAACCGCGGCCAGACGACGCTGGATTTCGCCGTCGGGTCGAGCGTCTTCCTCCTGGCAGTGATCTTTGTCGTCGTATACGCGCCGACGCTTTTCGACCCCTTCGCCGGGGGAACTGGCACGAAGCTACTCGTCGCCGACCGCGCCGCAACCGCACTCTCCGGAGACCTGCTTGCGGTCTCGACGGCCGATCCGGGGCTGCTTTCGGCCGGCTGTGTGGGCACGTTCTTCGATGTCGACCTAGAAGAGAACGTGGCCCGAGCGAACTGCCACACGGGGGCGGATCTGGAGGAGTTCGACGAGCTACTCGCCCTCGACGGTCGGAACGCGAACGTCACGATACACGAACTCGACTCGCCCGCTTCGGAACCGGTCGAGCCGTCGTGGGCAGATGGCCCGCTGGTCCGCTCGAACTCCGCGTCAGTGCCGTCGGACGTCGCTGTCGCGACGAGAACAGTCTCGATCGAGGGGCAACAGTACCGACTGACGGTACGGGTGTGGTAGAATGCGCGCACAGGCACACACGCTCGAGGCGTTCGTCGCCGCCGTGCTCATCGTCGGCGGGCTGATCTTCGCGACGCAGGCGACGGCCGTGACGCCGCTGTCGGCGAGTACCTCGAATCAACACATCGAGAACCAACAGGGGGCGACGATCGAGGGGCTGCTCGCGACGTCGGCCGAAGACGGGACGCTCACAGAGGCGCTCCTGTACTGGGATGCCGAGAACGGAACGTTCGAGGACGCGCCCGAAAACGGCGTCTACGCCGATGCTCCACCGAACGCGTTCGGCTCGGCGCTCGATCGAACACTCACACAGCGACAGATCGCGTTCAACATCAACGTTCGGTACTCGACGAGCGGCGGTGGAACGGACGTCGAACCGATGGTTCGGATGGGAGAGCCGAGCGATAACGCCGTCGTGGCGACGCGGTCGGTCGGACTGTACAACGCGTCGAGACTTACCGGGGAAGATACCCGACAACTACACAGGATCGACGACGATCCGGAGGCCGAGTTCTACGCGCCGGATATCGACACCGACCAACTGTACAACGTCGTCGAAGTGGAGGTGACCGCATGGCGGAAATGAACGATCGGGGCCAACTGTTGTTGGTCGCCGGTATCTTGCTCGCCGTGGTGTTCGTGGGGCTGGCACTTTTAGTCAACGCCGCGATCTACACCGACAACGTCGCGACACGGGGCGGCGATTCGGCGAGTGAGCCGCTGGCGTATCAGGCCGGCGTTACGGATGCGGTCGGCGAGCTGATCGACGCCGAGAACGCCGCCGCCGAGGATACTGACGGTTTCGTTGAAATCTCAACTCGGATCGGGGAAGGCGTCGAAACTGCCGACGGCACCCTCGAACGGAACCATCTCAGACGTGCTGCAACGACACACACCGAGGTCACCGATGAAACCGAAGGGTGGCTGATACGGCAAAACGAGACGGACTCCTTCGATAACTGGGAGGCCAACGCTACCGGAGTTCGTGGCTTCGTGCTCGACATCGATACGGATGCGATGGCGACGGACAACCCGTTCGTGCTCAGTTTGGACGGGACCGAACTGGAGATCAACAAGACCGGCGGAGAGATCGTCGTCGAAGGCGGAACCGAGGGGATCGAGTGTTCGGTACCCGTTCCCGCCGATGGAACGGTCCGGTTCGACGTGACCGGCGAGCGACTCGACGGTGAGCCCTGTCGATTCGGCTGGCCGGCGTTCGACGACGGCAGCGATATCTCCCTTCAGAACGGGATGAACGGAGCCGGGCAGTACGAACTGACGATCGAATCGGACGAAGATCCGGGTGCGTTGGCTCACGAAACGACCGAAGCAGTCTACGGCGTGACGGTCGATCTCCGGATCGAGACGCCGGAACTGCGCTACGAAACGACGATCCGAGTCGCCCCGGGTGAGCCAGATGTTTAACGACGACCGAGCCGTCTCGGTGGCGGTCGGCTACGTGTTGAACTTCGCCGTCGCCGCTCTCCTCATCTCAGGGTTGCTCATCGCCGGCGGCGGGCTCATCGAAAGTCAGACGAAGCAGGTCACGACAGACGAACTGTCGGTCATCGGTCACCAACTCGCGGACGAACTGTCCAGCGCCGACCGGCTGGTCCGAGCAGGCGACGCGTCGACGCTTTCGATCCAGAGCGACCTCCCCCGGCGGACCGCCGCCGGCGGGTACACGATCGAGATCGAGATCGAAGAGAACAGCGACAGGGGGACGATCGAACTTCGAACGGCGGATCCGGCCGTGACGGTGACGGTGCCGTTCCGAGCAACCACAGAACTCGAGGACGGTTCAGTAACCGGCGGTCCGGTGTCGATCGAGTACGACGCCGAAGAGAACGAACTGGAGGTGATCTCGACATGACGGATCGTGCGGTAAGCGACGTCGTTGGGTACGTACTCGTCTTCTCGTTGATCGTCGCCACCGTGGGCGTCGTCACGACGGTCGGGTTCAGCACGCTGGACGACAGACAGGGTGCCGAACGGATCAACAACGCCGAGCGGGCCTTCGACGTGTTCGCGACCAACGTCGAGGACGTCTATCGTGAGGGTGCGCCGAGTCGGGCGACGGAGATGCGGTTCGTCGACGGAACGCTGCGCTACGGCGAACCGGTCTCGATCACGATCTCCGATCGCGAAGATACACAGACCAACGTTTCGGTGTTCCCGCGCCCGCTCGTCTACGCCGACGGTGAAACCGAGATCGTTTACGTGGCGGGGTCGGTGATCCGTTCGGAGCGGGATTCGGCAGTCATGCTCCGGAACCCACCGTTCTACGCTGATGCGACCGGGGCCACCTTCCCGCTCGTCGACACCTTCAGAACGTCCGGGCCTGGGGCGACCACGCCCGATGGATCCCTCCGCGTCACGAGTACGTCCAGAGCGGTTAATACGACCGTTCCGACCTCGTTCGAGGAAGCTGACGAATACAATATAACGATCCAGTCTCCGCGGAGCGACGCCTGGACACGGTATTTCGAATCACACGAGGGGTTCAGTGACGTCACACACGACGAGGCGGAGGGCACCGTCGAAGCAACGATCGAGGCTGATCAGGTCGACGCTCCCCGGTTCTTGATCCGGCTTCGGATATCCGAGTGACGATCGATCGGCGATAATCGGTCAGTCCAGATCGACCTCGATCCGGTTCTCGGAGACGTGCAGATACGTGAGTGCCCGATCACCGCCGGCGATCTGATGTCCGTCGAGTTCCTCGGCCCCCCGAACGTCGTTCGGCTCGCCGTTGAGTTCGACGGTGTCTCCGACAACAGCGCCTCTCACGTCGGTGTTTCCGCTTATCTGGACTGTCGACCCCGGTGCGTATATGAGACCCGTATACTGGATGTTCCCACTGAGATCGACCGACTCGGCGTCCGAGTGGACGAGCGTCTCCAGTTGGCTCGCGTCACCGCCAGTGTTGATATCCGGGTTCCCTGAGCTATCGACGTTTCCGGTGACGTATAACGTGACAGTCCCCGAACCGGTGATGTCGATATCCCCGTCCAGATCCAGATCGCCGTCGATCACCACCGTGATATCGTCGTCATCAGACGTATCGAACGTCACGCCGTCGAACGCGTGGTCGCCCTCAGACAGGTAGTCCCCAGCGTTGATCGTCCCCCCTTCTGAGGGTTCTTCACAGTCCTGACACTCTTCCAGCTGCGTCTCAACCTCTGGGGTAACTGAGGGCGCAACTGCGTCGTCGTCCCATTCGTCCGGAACCTCGCTGTTGCCCTGTCGTTCGATCGACTTCGCCTTGACCGGAACGTCGGATTCGATATTGAACGGCACGACGAGATCGACCTCGACCGTGTCGGGGTCGCCGTCCGCACACGATTGCTGGAGGATGCCCTCCGATCGCCGTTCGAAGAACGCCTCCCAGCCCGTACAGTATCGGCTCTCCACGCGGACGATGATCGTCCCCTCATCGAGCGGGTTGGATCGGCTTTCGTCGCCCCGGATCGGATACCAGCTTTCCGGCTCTGCACCGGTCCGCACCGTTCCGCTGACGTCGCCGGACGAGCGACCCTCTCCGGAGACCGTCATGACCGGGAACGTGAGTGTCTCGAGCCGGTAATGGTACTCTGGGGGCGAGAGCATCCGGCTGTGGCTGCCCTGTCGTTCCCAGACGCCGCCACCCTGATAGGCGATCTCCCTGTCACCGGACTGATAGACGACCGCACCGAGCGAGGTACTGTTCAGTTCTTCGGGTTCAGATTGACCGGTCCGGTTGACGAGCAGTGTGACCTGACCGCTGTCCGGCTGTACAGTCACGTCCCCCTCCGAAAGCCGCCCCATCGCGAACCGCTGATCGCCCGCCTCACCGAGACCGACGAGACTGGCCTTCGAACTGAACTGGGCCATGGCGTTTTCGGTCTGTGACCGCTCGGCGTCCCCTCGCGTGTCGCTGAGTACGGTCCCGCCCACCAGAAACAGCGCCGTCACGGCGGCTATCGTGATACCGAGCAGCAGTATCACGCCGACCGGACTGGAGACACCACGGTCGCTCATTCTCGGGGGTTCACACTCTGGAAGCATCAAACCGTGGTCCGACTCAGTTCTCGATTTAGTGGCACGCCCGCGAGATTGAAGAGGGAGGCCTCTGTGTATCGAATATGGACCTCGATACAGACGAGCTATTGGCGTCCCTGACACCGCGCGAGGAAAACCCGGCGATCAAGACCTACCAGAACACCGTCTCCGTGGCCTGTCCGGCCTGCGAGAAGCCGTTCGACGATCTCGTCGTCTGCAAGCAGAACCCGACGAGTCTCAACCTCTCGAAACAGCTCGATCTCTGTGTCGGCGTCGAGGACGAGCGGGCGTTCATCTTCACCCACAAACCCTGATTCACTCCGTGTCGGCCCACGGGCCGATCCCGAACAGCCGCCCGAGTGCCCACCCGATCAGAAGCGGTGTAACGATCACTAATCCGCCGATCCCGACGTATCTGACCGGTGGCGGCTGCAGCGCCAGATAGAGGAGATAGATCGAGCCGACGATCGGCCAGGCGGTCCGAAGCACGGACCGAACGCGTTCGAGCATGCCGAGTTCTCGTCCGCGACGGCCCTCAACGTTCCGGAGTCGTCCGGTCGAGCAGTTCATCGGTGAGACGGCCGCCCCTGTGGCAGGGTTCCCGCCGAATCGGTCTCCGAACCGGTATGAACAGTTAACACGATAGGGCCGAATCAGCCGATATGGACACCGTACGGAAGGTCGGACTCGTGGGGTTGGGAATCGTCCTGTTCGTGTCTCTTTTGGCGGCCAACAGTGCGATAGCGCTCGACCGAACCGCGCTCGACGCGGAGTACGCGAAAGAAAACGCGGCTGAATCCAGTCTCTATGAAACGTTCTGGGCGGAGCTTCGAGAAGATCTCGTCGGCGATGAGTCGGCCGAGGACCCCGAGTGGCCCCTGGATCGGTCACCGGACGAACTCCTCGAGGCGGCACTGACAGACGAGTACGTCCAGTCACAGGGCGAAGAGAACATCGACGCCGTGTACGCGTATCTCCACGGCGAAACCGACGAACTCAGCCTCGAGTTCGACACCGAGCCGCTCAAAGAGGCGGTGATCGCCGAGGCCGAATCAGACGTCGAGACGCTCGAACTCGGGGCAGTCATGCCTTCGGCCGACGAGGTCGAGCGGATCCCCGACGAGGCCGGTATCGAGGCGATGGCCGAAGACCGAACGACGTTCGAAGACGCGCGCGCGCAGTTCCGGGCCGACCGAAAGGAGGAGATCCAGGAGGAAACCGAGCGTGAGCTAAGCGACGAAGAGCTAGAACAGCGACTCGAAGAGTCGATGGACGATATTCGTGCGGAGATGATCGATCAGCTGGACGCCGAACTCGACGGCGAGTTCGATGGAGCGGAAGCCCCGCTCGAAGAGCCAGTCAGAACACTGCAGACGGCACGGATCGACGCACTGACCGGCGAAATCACGTACGAGGAGTACGTCGAGACCGTCGAGACCGCACGGGAAGACCTCGAGGATGCGTTCCTCGAGGTCTTCGAAACCGAACTCGACGAGGAGTTCCCCGGAACGGTCGATTTCACCGAAGGGTTCGGCGAGGAAGAGACCGATGCGCTCGGAACCGCAGAGACGGTCGTCTCGATCGTGAGCACACTCGCGCTCGTTTTGCCGATACTCGCAGTTCTTTTCGCCGGGGGGATCGGCTATCTCGCACCTCGATCGATCGCCGCCCTCGAAATCGGGGCCGTCTCCCTTCTCGCCGGTGTGATCGGGATCGTAAGTTCCGTCGTCGCGGCCGGACAGTTCCGAGACGTCTTCGATCCGGCGGACGCCCCGCCGGGGATGGGGGAGTTCATGCTCGCCTTCGTCGGTGGAACCCTGAGTGCGGTGACGTGGCAATCCGCGTTTTTAACGGTAGCCGGGGTCGTCGCACTCTGCGTCGGGTTGGCGATCCGGTGGGAGTATCTCTAGGGACGTTCGCCGGTCGGCTCCCCTTAAACCGGGGCCAAGCGTTTATGAACGATGGCGGGGCCCAATCCGTGGTGTCGCGGTATGGACACAATAAAACCGATCTTTCGACAGCTCGATATCGACTCGGTCGACGCGATGTCGCCCAACGAGCGATCAGTGGTCGCTACGGAGACCGACGAGCGGTTCGTTTTCGAGAAAGTGAGTCCCGCTCGGCTCAGCGTTACCAGACGTGTCAGTTCGAACGCCGACGGTCGACACGCCGGAGACGGCCGAACGGAATCCGAGATCGTCTTCCGGATCGAAGGCGGCGCGTGGATCCCGATCGAGTACACCCGTCCGCCGGCCGTTCACCGATTCGACGCGACCGGGCTAACGAGTGTGCCCGGTTTCGACGACTGTTCCGACACACACCGGAAGCCGGAGAGCATTTAACTGCAGTGGCTCATGGTGGACGACAATGACCGACACAATACGCGTGTTGATCGATCAGGACGTAAAGCCCCGTTCGGTGCTATCCGAGTCACTCGAACGCACGGCCGACGTGGCCGTGGCGGGAACACTCGACGAGACCGAACTGATCGAGGCACTCGAAGGGATCGACGTCCTGGTGACGACGTCCCGACTGAAGGTGACTCGCCGTGTCCTCTCGGAGACGGGGCTTCCCATGGTCGCGAAGGTCGGAACCGGGATCGACAACGTGGATCTCGAGGCGGCGGCCGATCTCGCCACGACAGTCGTCTACACCCCCGGGTTGAATGCGCTTTCGGTCGCCGAACACGCCGTGACGCTCCTGCTTGCGGTCCGCCGTAACCTTCGACCGGGGCGACTCGCCATCGAGAACGGAGACTGGCGCGATGCGGTCCCGAGTGCGACACCCGTGACCGATACGACCTGCGGACTGATCGGGTTCGGGAACGTCGGCAGCCGGATCGCCCGGTTGCTCGATGGCTTCGACGCCGAAGTTCTGGCGTACGATCCGTACGTCCACCATATCGATACGGATCTCACAGGGGCCGAACTCGTCGATCTCGAGACGGTACTCGAGTCCGCCGATTCGCTTCTGGTCGCCGCCGAACTCACCGCGGAGACGCGGGGGCTGATCGACCGTGCTGCCCTCGAACGGCTGTCGTCCGACGCCGTTCTCGTGAACGCGACGCGCGGACCGATCGTCGAGACCGACGCGCTGGTCGACGCGCTGGAGTCGGGAGAAATCGCGGGTGCGGGGTTAGACGTCTTCGAGGAGGAGCCGCTTTCACCGGATTCGCCGTTGCTCGCGTTCGAACAGATCGTGACGACGCCGCATACTGCAGGTTCGTCGATCCGTGCCCGTTCGGCCATCGTCGAGACGCTCGCGAACCTCATCGACGACCACTTCGACGGCCAACCGCTCCCCGGACGATTCGTCGCCGCCCGTCCCGGGGAGGTATGCGTCTCCAAGCCGTGAGAGTTACACCAGCCTCCAGTCGTTCGGTGTCGGTCTCGCCGGGACAGTAACCGAACATATTTGATGGACCCGGATCAATGCCTGCTTAATATGTCGGATGCCCCCATCGATGCGGGCGGTGTACTGTGTGTCCACATCCGGCTTTGCTCTCGGGATGTCCTCGATTGGATGCTCGGCAATCGACGCCCTGATCACTGCCCGATATGACACAATCGATCCATGTTCTCCATGTCGATGACGATCCGGATTTCGGAGATCTATTGGCTACATTTCTGGAGCGTGAAACTGAACTGATCGACGTTCTATCGGTGACAGACCCCTCCGAAGCGCTCGATCGACTCGCCGAGGGGTCCTTCGACTGTATCGTCTCTGATCACGACATGCCAGGTCGGAACGGTATCGAGTTTCTGGGGGCCGTCCGAAGGGAGTACCCCGATCTCCCGTTTATTCTCTATACCGGCAAAGGCTCCGAGGAGATCGCAAGCGAGGCGATCTCCTCGGGCGTAACGGATTATCTCGGGAAGGGAACTGGAACCAGCCAGTACACTGTGTTGGCAAACCGGATCGAAAACGCCGTCGCTCAGTACCGGGCAGAACACTCGCTCGAAATGACCCAGCGCCGATATCAGCGTCTGATCGAGGAGTCCTCGGACGTGTTCACGGTCCTCGATCGTGAGGGACGTTTCGAGTACGTAAGCCCGTCGGTCGAACGCGTTCACGGCCATCAACCGGTGGAGCTCGTCGGTGAACTGGCGCTCGAATACATCCACCCGAGCGATCACGCTTCGATCGTTGAGGAGTTCGGCGAACTCCTCGAGAACCCGTCGTTCCAGTTGGTCGTCGAAACGCGCTTTGAAAACAGCGAGGGAGAGTGGCGTTGGCTTGAGGTCCGCGGCCGGAACCTCCTCGACGATGACGCGGTCAGCGGGATCGTCGTTTACACCCGTGACATCACGGAGCGCAAAGAGCGCGAGCGTATATTAAGAGAGCTCCACGATGCCACGAGACGGATCCTCTCCGCGAAAACGAGACAGGAAGCCGCCGAAATGATCGGTGAGGCGGCGGAAACTGTCCTGGGTTACTCGAACAACGTGGTGCGGCTACTTTCCGAAGACGGCACCCGGCTAGAGCCTGTCGCACTGGTTAGCGAGGAGCTGCCGTCCGATCTCTCGAAACGACCGACCTACGAGGTCGGCGAGGAGACTGCCGGACTGGCGTTCGAGCGAGGGGAACCGATCGTTTACGACGACGTTACCCAACTCGGGGACGAAAAGCGGCGTCACGGCGCTCGGGCAGGAGCCTATTTACCGATCGGCGAACACGGCGTGTTGACGATCACGGAGTTCGAGCAGTCGGTCTTCGACGAGACCGATATCCAGCTGGCGTCGGTCCTGACGACCAACGCGGCAGCCGTCTTCGACCGGATCACTCACCAGCGCGAACAGGAGACCCGTCTCGGGATGTTGACGGAGTTAAACGAACAAGCCACCCGTCTGTTCCGTGCCGACTCCCCCGAGGAAATCTGTGAGATCACCGCCGCGGCGGCCCGCAATATCCTCGGCTATCCGAACATCGTCGTTCGGTTGCTCGACGAGGAGCGTGGGATGTTGGTCCCGATCGCGGTTACCGAGCGAGCCAGAGAGCGGTACGGCAAGCGTCCCGAGTACCCGATCGGGAAGGGGATCGCCGGCCGGGCCTACGAGAGAAACAGATCGCTAACGTACGAGGACGTCGCCTCGATCGACGACGAGTACTTTCCGGAAGGTGCCAGCGGATCGGTCGTTCTGCCGATCGGCGAATACGGGACGATCAGTATCGCCGAGTCGGGCTCGGACGAACTCGACAAATCGGATATGGAACTCGCCCGGTTGCTCGTGGCGGCGGCGGAAGCCGCACTCTATCGAGTGCGTCAACAGGAGACTGTCGAGCGAAAAAACGAACAGCTCGATCAGTTCACGTCGGTCGTCTCCCACGACCTGCGGAACCCGCTGAGCGTCGCCAGCGGTCGGCTGAAACTCGCCAGAGAGGAGTGCGACAGCGAACATCTGAACGAGGCGGAGAACGCGCTCGAGCGGATGGAAACGTTGATCGAGGACCTGCTCACGCTCGCTCGGGAGGGGGACACTGCGATCGATCTCGTACCCGTATCTCTCCCGACTGTCGCGGAAAGTAGCTGGAAGAACGTTGAGACGTCCGGCGGACAGCTCGTCGTCGACGCCGATAGATCGATACGGGCCGACGAGGGCCGCCTGAAACAGCTCTTCGAGAACCTGATACACAACAGCCTCGAACACGGCCGGACGGGCGAAGAGGGGTCTGTAACGGTCCGAATCGGCGAACTCGAGAACGGTTTTTATCTAGCTGACGACGGTCCGGGCCTTCCGAAGGAGAATCGGGATCGGTTCTTCGAACTCGGATTCTCGACACATCCGGAAGGCAGTGGAATCGGGCTCTCGATCGTCAAAGAGATCGTCGAAACCCACGGCTGGGAGATCGAGCTGTCCGAAAGCGCCGAGGGCGGAGCCCGCTTCGAGATTACCGGCGTCGAGTTCGTCGGGACGTAGGGTTCAGTAGGCCTTCGCGTATCCGACCTGACTTCCTTGGAGCGAACGAGATGTCGACAAGTTATATGATTGAGACATATGAAACAGTAGTATGAACGGCGACCATATCGACTCGACGCTGTCCGAAGAACTATTGAGTATCTGTCGGACGGCCGTCGGTGACGAGCTGCGGAGTATCACCTACTTCACAGAGGACGAAGTCGAACAGATCTATCTGCGGTCCGATCTCGACCGGACGGCCGACCTCGTCGGGTTCGCCGAGGTCGAACGGAACGGGTTCAGAGCCGACGGACTCTACAAGAACTCACAGCTCGGCGAGTACCGAGCGACGATCCGGATGTTCGAGGACGGCTATCTGACACGGGTCATCGAGGGCGATCACGGCGTCTGGGTGACGACCGACTCGATGTCGATGGATCGGTTCGAAGAACTCTCGGACGCGCTCGAGACGACGCTCGGATCGGTCGACAGCAGACAGTAACGGCCATCCGAACCTGGTATTCACGGATTTTGAGCAGACGATGAGCCGTCGGATCGGTGAACGACTACAGAAGGAACCGGTCGTCGTCCTCGCTGAGATCGATCACCGAATCGGCGACCTCGACGAGTTCCTCGGCCATCGAGGAACCGAATCCGACCACTTCGGTGCGGACGCCCTCGTGGCGGAGATGAGTACATAGTCGGGCGAAATCACCGTCGCCACTACAGAGCACGACCGTGTCGACCTTCGGCGCCAGCGTGACTGCATCCAGACACATCCCGAGGTCCCAGTTGGCTTTCTGAGTGCCGTCGGCGAAGGTCTTTATGTCCTTGATTTTCGTCTCGAAGCCGATGTCGTGAAGCGCCTCGAAGAAATCTTCCTCGGCCGGTGAGTCGGCCCGGATCACGTACGCGATCGCACGGACGAGATGGCGGTCATCGACAGCGGCCGAAAGCAGTTCGGTGTAGTCGATGTTTCGCGAATAGAGGCTGTGGGCAGTGTGATAGAGATTCTGTGAATCGGCAAGAACCGCAACTCGCTGGGAAGCGTGAATCGGTCGCATACTGGTGTCTCTTCCGCCCTGATTGATATGTCTTGGTGTCGCCGAATCCGTATTCGGTGTCGTTTAGACTCGCGAAACCGTAGCGTCGGTATGCGTCTCGAGGCGATCTACGTGACGGAGGCCGGCGGCGAACCGATGCATCGACGGGAATCGATCGACGCCGTTTCGGGCGGACTGGCGGGGGACCGATACTGTACCGGGCAGGGCCATTATTCCCCGTTCGACGTCTGTGAAGTCACGCTGGTTCAGGCCGAAGCGATCGAGACGATCGAACAGCAGGCGGGGATCGATCTCGGGGACGGACAGCACCGCCGGAACCTCGTGATCCGCGGCGGGGACGTCCACGATCTGCTGGGGTGTCAGTTCCGCCTCGGCGACGCCGTCTTCGAGGGGACCCGCCCGCGGCCGCCGTGTCGATATATCGAGCGGCTGAACGACAAAGAGGGGTTGATGCGGGCGCTGGGCGACGGTCGGGGTGGAATCTGTGCCCGCGTCGAATCGCCCGGTAAGATCGCCGTCGGCGACGTAGCTTCAGCGATCGAACCGCTGAACGATTTCGAGGGACTCGTTGCCAGCGTCCGCGAGCGGGTCGGTCAGTGACATCCCCTCACGGCTAATCCCCGTGGCTTTCGCCCCGAACAAGTAGCGACAGCTATTTTTCGTCACTCCGATACGCCTGAATACACGCTGGTTGCCGCGCCAAGCAGCGGCGCAGCGCTTAGGACGCTGTCCTGTAGGGGTCCACCGGTTCGAATCCTGAAACCTGAAAAGGCGAAGGGTGTACGATACTCAGAACCGAAGACGGGTGCCGTGGCAGTTGTTTATTCGTCCTCTTCCTCTTCCTCTTCCTCTTCCTCTTCCTCTTCCTCTTCCTCTTCCTCTTCCTCTTCCTCTTCCTCTTCCTCTTCCTCTTCCTCTTCCTCTTCCTCTTT
>LKMJ01000663.1_pt1 | contig 27543 bp, 39 predicted proteins | sample 643391 | NCBI WGS metagenome assembly LKMJ01 (sample SAMN04112250, study PRJNA286221) | soda lake metagenome | biome: soda lake; feature: Kulunda Steppe; material: water; isolation source: sample PL-Br10 brine of Picturesque Lake | place: Russia: Kulunda steppe | collected 2010-07 | reverse complement strand
CGGCTTCAGTAAAGGTGCATGTGAGTATAGATGTTGTGCATGCTTGACACCATCGCAGCAAACAGAGGCGGGTGTGCACTCGGGCGTGTGTGCAAGCGCGAAAGTCAAACGCTGGCAAGGCGAAGCGACCTTCGTGCAATGCAAGCACGATCCGGCTTTCATGAAATTATGTCACGTTACTTGTGTGTGTGTGTGTGCCTGTGTGTGCACACGTGTGTGTGTGTGTGTGTATGTGTGTGTGTGCGCGCGTCCCACGAGGCATCAAGTTGGTGTCCGCCGGCAGGTTTCAAGCTTTGGTTACTCAAATGACAGCCTTCTCATGGCAGCAGTTTGCTCACGGGCACAGCCACAGGGGTGCTCATCAGGGTGAGGACAAGGGGCAGAGGCGCACACAAACCGTTGTGGGGCCGCACCATGGCAAGCCCGCTCTCAAGCGTTTTTCTCTGGGTGTCATGTCAACAAAGGTCAGCAGAAGGCACAAGGCGCCAAGTGAGCCACCAAGTTGGGGCCCATGGACCCCAGGCAGGCTGCATCTGCCCCCTCCGTGCGCGTTGCACGATCACTAGACCGCGTCCATATACAGACTCCTCCACCCCTTTCCCCCCGAACGAAGTCCAAGCGCCTGCACCGCACCACCAATACTGACCCAGTGCATACAATGCGGCCCATAGACTTGAACTCAATGCACAATGCGCGGCCCACCACCACGTGCACATGAGCACCTGCACACCTGCTCTGTGTGCCTGGTCCACACACCAACACCAGCACCAGCACCAGCACCAGCATCGGCAGCAAGAGCAGCAGCAGCAGCACCACCACCACTAGTACCGCCACTACTGCCACGAAGTGCACGAGGCACCAGCGTTCATGGGCATCCATCCTTTCACGACAGCACACTCCCTGTGCTTGCTCACACCAATACCACCACCACCACCACTGCCAGCCTCACAGGCTCCACACAAAGGCCATTGCCACCTGCACGTGCGCGCCTGTGCACATGCACGCAGGCCCTTCTGCCAGAGCAACAAATGGCAATGCACACAGGCGCGTGTGCACATGTGAACGGGTCTGGCCCTGGGGCTAAGCACTCAAACACACTCGCTGCCCGGGCAAAACAACATTAGGGAATCAGTCAGCAGAGAGACAAGAGGTACTCATGCATTTGTAGCTCTCTCCTGCATGATGGTCAGCAGGCCCCATCACAAGATCACGACCGGCAATCCACCCATGTGCACGCACAATCATGACACTGCCCAGGCCATTGGCAGCCCATCTTTTGCACACAAAATCAGGTAAAACTACCGTGACCAATCTCACTGAACGAGGCGCCACGAAAAGCATTCACACAAAACAAGGAGCCAACCCAGGATTCGTACACACCCACACGCATGATTGTCCACAGGCCCCACCACCAAGGCGTATTTGTTGCGCTCTTCACATTCAGCTCCGCCTTCAGCGCCTCTGGGAGCTCATACGTCTTGTTCATGTACCTGCGGACGCAGTGAAGGAGAGGCAAGGTTGGACCTGTGCCAATGGCATGACACACAAGGTAGGACCAGGCCCACATATAAGGTAGGACCAGGCCCACACACAAGGTAGGACCAGGCCCACACACAAGGAAGGACCAGGTCCACATACAAGGGAGGACCAGGCCCACATACAAGGTAGGACCAGACCCACACACAAGGAAGGACCAGGCCCATATACAAGGGAGGACCAGGCCCACATACAAGGAAGGACTAGGCCCACATACAAGGTAGGACCAGGCCCACACACAAAGGAGGACCAGGCCCACATACAAGGTAGGACCAGGCCCACACACAAGGAAGGACCAGGCCCACATACAAGGTAGGACCAGGCCCACATACAAGGTAGGACCAGGCCCCTGTGAGCATGCCATGCCCTTGCAAACTCTGCGCCTGCAGGGCACGTGTTGTGTTCATGCAGGATGTGTGCCTGGACAAGTGTCAGCTTGAGGGGCATCTGAGTGTAATATTTCCCCCTGCCCTTGCATGCACACACACACACATACCCGTGTGTGTAAATTTCATGACAAGCGCCGAGTGTTTCCTGCGATAGAAACTAAGTTGGGGCACACCACCACCATTGAGACGGCGCACACGATGTTGCAAAGCTGGGTGGGCCAAGCACGACATCAGGCACACCACAAATGACATGCTCAATCCCAGCCCCCCCTGGTGCCAGAGCTCCAAACCAACTTGCCCTCCACCCACATATCCAGCTGCTGGTCATTCTCCTTCGCCAGCGTGCTGGAAGAGTAGTGGTCAGCCAGGGCATCCCCGCGGCCCTGCCTGTCCGCATCTGCTGGCGCATCAGGCAGAAGCATGCGAGGATGCGTGCGTACCCATTCAGTTGCTTGCCTGCCTGCCTGCTCACGTGTGTGTGTGTGTGCATGAGCAAACTTCATGTGTGTGCATGTTCAAGCAGTGCCGTACACACATATGCATTCACATGTGCAAATCATATTTGTCCATGTTCACGCAGTACGCGCACACAAGCGCATGTCCACTTTGCCTGCTCACAGGCTTTTAAGGCCTTACTAGGCGTACCGCCATGCATGCAGTGCGAGGCATGGCTTTCAGCGACATCCTCAGCATGCACAGGAGACGCTAGTGGCTGAACGCCTGACTGACAGTGCACAGACTGGTGCCGCCGCGTGCGCACACACACCTGTGACAAAGTCCACAAGGAACTCGGCGTCATTGTACCCCTTCTCCATCTCTTTCAGGTTGGGGCACGCCTCTTGGGCAAACGCCAGGCCGCCATCAATGGGGCCAAAGTACACCACTGCGAGCACATGAGCAGGGGCTCTTTGCAGAGAACATATGTCATGGGCGGCTCCATGGATGATAGTCACAATCAAAATGTCTCCATGGCTTCATCCATGGGGACATGCTACGTCACACTCGCATCGCATTGCCACGCCACGCCACAGCCATAGCCTTTCTTTTCTGCCATGCCACGCCGCAAGGTTTTCACTTTGTAGCCACGCTCAGCCCGCAAGCTAGGCGGCAAACTGAGCACCTTTCAGGCTGGGGTGCATTCAAAAGCCTGTCACACACGTGCCTGCACACACACACACACACACACACACACACACACACACACACACACACACACACGTGCGCGCACACACACGCACGCACACTCACACACGCGCGCACACATGACAGGGCAAGCAGGGCGCGTGGGTGTAAGTCTTACCCTATGGAGCAACACCTCAAGGTTCAGCCCCCACACCCTTGCACCCTCGCATGCGCAGCTCATGGGGCTGCACGCCAGTGCAAAAGCACCCAGGCCCAGCTCTTGTGCGCAGCAGGCAAAGCCGCGCGTGCGCACGCACGCACGCACGCGTGAGCCCCTGCGCCTCACCTCTGCCACGCACGAGCATCATGAGGCGGTTGAACAAACTGAAGCAGTACGCGGTGGGCGAGTGGATGGTGGCGCAGACGGTGACGCCGCCCACAGCCAGCTGCTTCACGGTGCGCATGACCTCATTGGAGGTGTAGGAGTCGAGGCCGGAGGTGGGCTCGTCTGCGCGGCACACACGGAGCAGGAGTTGCGCGCGCAGCCTCAGACAGCTGGTTAGTCTGCGCACTCCACGAGATGCACTGACGGGAAGGGAGCTATGTGGGGTCCCAGCTGGGCAGGTGCTCATTGATGGCCAATATATGGCCTTGGGTGGGTCAGCTGGATTGTTAGATTGAAACGTTATGATAGATTGGGAACTCAATGGACCATCTGAGCACAAGCACCGAATGCTAAACATGCATGCGCGTGGCCTGCACGCCAGCTGCAGAGCGCACATCAGCCATGCAAACGATGCGAGCACCTACAAGGGGACTGGCAGTTGGCAATATCGCAGCGCCCATGCATGTGTGCACAGACACGGAAACACACATGCGCAAAGATTTGCAAAGCCAACACAACAATGCACATGCACGCCAACAGGCGGGGCTCATGTTTGCGTCGGTGCTCGCACCCTGCACCTACCCAAGAAGAGGATGCGTGGGTTTGTGACCAACGCGATGCCTATGTTGGTGCGCTTGGCCTGCCCTCCACTGATACCCTTCACCATCGCATTTCCTATCAATGTATCCCTGCATCCGCGTGCAAGCGTGCAGGGTTTTGAAAACACAGAAGATCTAAGCGACCTGGTGTGCGTGCGTGCAATGCGCACTGTGCATGTGCGCGTGCACCCGTGCCAGATTTCTGAACAATGCAGCACACACAAGTCTCGGTCCCCATGCATGCCTGTGCGCCAAGGGCAGCAAGCACGCACCTGCGCTGCGGCTACTTCACACCTCGTTGTATGCTCTAGCTTTCTGTGTCTGGTCAGTCAAGCCTGCCACTTACCTAGCCTGCTACTTGCTGGTCAATCAAACCTTGGCAGTTCTTGATCAATCTTGCTACTGACTGGTCAATCGAGCCTTTGGCTCCTTTTGGATCAATCCTGCTACTCACTGGCAGGCCTCCAGCGCTAGCTTGCTCAGAACCTCGTTAACCGCCGCTGCTTTGCTCTGATATGACTCTGACACGGGCCGCTTCATCTCAGCAGTGTACAGGAGCTGCGGCCACAGCAGCGCACCACCGCAAATGCAGTACATTGCATCAGTGTCCCCTCCCAGAATGCAAGCCCCACGACCCCTTCACACATGCTCCCACCAGCAGCCGCACAAGCAAGTCATCCACCTCTAGTTTGGACACATGGCCTGACCGGCCACATGAGAAACTGCTCCTGAAACATGAGGAAATCAATATCCATCCATGCCAAATAAGTATCGTGCTCCAATTACCATTTCCTTGACTGTCAGCGTGCCAATGAGCGTGTCAAATTGCTCCACATATCCTGCAAGGACAGAAAGCGAAGCACACTGGTTTTTCATGAAATTCTCACTAGTGTGAGCACTAGTGAGAAGCTTTGTGTACAAGAGATCTAGCTCAAGAGCATTTTGAACAGGCGACCGACTCCAGCTTCCTTTGTACCAGTAACAGCATCAAAAGATGTTAGGCTCATCATTCCACTATGCACACAATAAGGCTGCCTGGGGGCCTACCAAAACAGAATGGCCCTTGCTAACAATACCACTTTCGTTTGCCTATTCCTTCAAGCAAGTACAAACTTCGGAGTTTAAGAACTTGCCTGTGAACCGCCTGAGGAAAGCGATGCCTGGTTTCTGTTGGGTAGGGGAAAACGAAGGCATCACACGTTTATCGAGTGTGCACACAACAGCAATGATGAGTTACAATGATGCCCATGCACAGTGATCTGCACACACAATGACACTGCTGCTAGACACACCTTGCTGCTGAAAGCTTGGTGCACACGCTCACGCGCACGCGCATACTGCCACATACGGCCATTACTGCTGGGCGCACCCAGCTGCAAATTAGCATGGTGCCCATGCATGCGTGCAAACAACCACGTGCGGCCACCCCTGCCAAATGTACCTGGCTGCCGAACAACATGGTGCCTTCGCAAACACCAGCATTCTTGCGGCCCGCCAGCAAGTCCAGCAAGGTGGTCTTGCCTGAGCCACTCGGCCCCATCTGCAGGAATGATGCACAAATAGATACAAGTGGCCAGTGAGGCAGATGTTGCCCACCAGCAGGTCTGGCAGGGGATTTGTGTCTGGGCAGCCCTGTCAGGGCAGTATGGCGGCTTCTGAGCCATGCAAACAGGGAACTTGCAGTCCTTTCGGAGGCGTGTGCCATGGGCACAGGCAAGAGCTCATTCCTGTCCAAGGTTCATGCCACGCTACATGCCCAAGGGTGGCCTCACCTCGAGAATTGGACAAGCTGTGGGACAAGGAGGCGCCCTGTGCGTATGCTTTGCCTTTTGGGGCAAGAGCCCAGCTTTGTGGAAGGAGGGGTGCCAGCATGTGTGCATGGTCCAGCTTTGACAACAAGGGTAGATTTGGGAAGGGAAGTGGCCCAGAACTTGTTATTGACACAACCTACCAGCGCTGTGAGCTCGTTAGGGTTCATAAACCCATTGAGTCCTTTGAGCAGGTAAATCCGCTCTTTCTTGTTCTTATTGGATGGCACATGGTAGTTCAGGTCCTGTACAAAGCAGTTGAGAAGCACAGGAAATGGAACCTCATCACAACTGTCCGATACAAAGATTCAGGAAGTGGCTGCAGGGCCTACATACATAAGTAAGTGTGCATGTGTGCGCGTGTGAGTGTGCGTAACAGTACGGGCGCGCGTGAGCGTGTGCGAATGCGTGTATTTGCATATGCGTGTATGCGTGTGTATGTGCGTGCGTGTGTGTGTGTGCGCGCGCGCGCAAGCATGCATGCTGGAGGGGGGGGGATTCGAGGGTGATAACGGATTACCAAGTGTGGCCACAGACCAGCATTTGCAAAGCAGCTCGCACCATTTGGTTTACTTGCGACCATGTGTGCAAATGATAACTAGATCTTTAAATGAGCCCTGTCCATCCAGCTTGGCTGGTCTGGACATTGTGGGCCACGTGTTTACTGCCTTACTTGCGTCCTCACTCTCCAAACCACTGGCCACCCGGCCGCGCAAAGAATTACGCCCAGCTTCTCACCCGGAAGCATATCTGCAAGCCGTTTGCAGATGTACTAAAACAATTCGTTGGCTGCCGGGAGAAGTCCTTGCATGTCTGGCCCTTGCTAGTCGACCTGGACCCCACTTCCGTCGAACTGGAGCCACTCTCTACATCGGCGACGGGATTGTCATTGACTGAGCGCATGGCCGTGCCAATTGTGGTTTTGCCGATGTGGATGGCTCTCTACCTACTTTTACAGAGGGGCTAGAGCAGTTCGTCTTGCATTGCACACACAACGAAATATTTTAAGATTCCTCATTGTGTTTGAAGGGGTAAATGGGGGTAGTAAAGATAGTGAGTGAAAGGGGGCGTAAACGGGAGTACACAGATAGGTGGAGATCACAAGAGCATACATTCATTAGCAAAAAATCAATTATATAAATTTTTACACAGCCAAGCAAAGCGGATGAAGCGATCTGTTTTGCTGAGCTGCCGCTCCTCTTCAGCCCTTATGTGTTATTGTCTTTTAAGCACACAGAAATAAATATTGTGCTTTTGTTATGTACGTTTAATCGTCAAATGGGAGGACTGTGATTTTAAACCACGTTTAGTGTTCATCATGCAGTCAATGCAGCTCTCATCAGGAAAGGGGCTTGTCAAAAGACAGCCCTTAGCTATCTGTCCTTCAACTCTCAGGCTCAAGCTCATAAGGCCATCGGTGCAAGCCCTCAGGGCTTGGACAGGTACGTGAGCCACAGATTACTAAACGTGCTAACGCAGTTTTGATGCACTGTAGTAGATCCTTGGATTCTTTACATCAACTCATGGCTGATGTTATGCTGCCTTGCCGCAACATTTGTGCAGCTCTTCCCCGCCTCCCGGCTCGACTGTCCTCTATCTTGGCCTCATCTACTCCAGAGTCCTCTGCCGTAACACCTGTTGCACAGACTAGCCAGGCCAATCCCAAGCAACGGCAGCAGCAGCCGGAAAGCGGCTACAAGCTCCCCCCGCAGGAAATAACAGACATCGTGGACGCCCCTCCCCAACCAGGACTGACCTATTCCCCCAACAGGAAGCACTTTCTGCAGGCGAGCAATTGCATGCTTCACCTGCACGCATCAAGGTAGCTTAATGTGCCACAACCAATTGTCTAGTCGCTGTGGGGCGCCCTGAATGTGCGGAATTTTGTAAAAGTGACCCCTAAACTTTAGGCTTAAGCTATTTCTTATGCTCATACCTCGCATGCCGCATCCAGCATGCATGCTGATGAGCTGCTTACGGCCATGAATGCAGATGTTTCGCCCTCCTGCCCTACCCTCAATTGCTGAAATGTCCAGGCCGGAGCTGAAGTTGGCGGGTGAGGCATCTTTGATGGATGTCCTGGTCAGCTGTCTTGACCTGTTCTGTAGTCAGAGCTAATCTGGAGTACAGGACCAGGATAGTCAATGGTCCTGTACTGTTTTCATGACCTGATACCAGTTTAGGACAAGACAGGTCCAGTAAAATCTAAAAGAAAAGTTTGGTATTTGCAAAATTACAAGACTCATGCACTGCAGTCTTCAACCTAAATGCAAGAGTAGAGGATGCATGGCTGTTGGTGCCGGTGCAGCACAGACGCATTGTAGGAGGAGGGGCTTGTTTTCCAGTGTACATATGGACAGCATCGCTCTGTGCTATGAACAGCTGAGCACTTCGGCCATGGAATGGAAGTCACAGCGCTGCACGATTATGGGTGTGGGCAGCGTGCTATTTATCATGTTGGTGAATGGTGCCTGATGTCCTTGGAATTATCGGCTTTTAGGGGTGCTACATGACGCCAAAGCAAGTGTTCGCTCAGAGAACGCTTAAGGCCAAGGATCATCAAGATAATTTTTGGAAAGCATGTGAAAAACCATAAATCCCTGCCTCTGCTGTGTGGTTGGCCCCTCGGGCACCATGGTAATTAGTGTGAGGGAGGCATCCCATAGACAGCAGGAGGCGCGTGCCTGGCCGCCTGAGACCAATGCCAAGTCTCCTGCATTAAGGGCATGGCCTGCTCATGGGGGGGAATACCATCACAGAGCAGGGGATGCCATCACACAGCAGCAGCAGCAGCCCCCTTGGGGCTCCTGCCTGGTCACTGCGCACCATCTGGTGGTGGTGTGCGCCACACCCCCAGAGCAGGCGCTTGGCCTGCAGTTCGAAAGCACCGCACCCCCCACTGCGCTACCCACTGGGTCCAGAAGGCTCTCAGCAGGCTGCTGCCTGCTCCTCGCCAGAGCTGCCGCTGCGATGGTGGCTGCCTCCCTCCACACTGTTGGCGTGTGCAGGCAACGCACAACAGGCCACTGGTGGCGTTTTGAACGCTGCATAGGCTGCATGCTGCTTGAACAATCCACAAGTTGTGGCTGCTATGCCTGTAGGTTCCTTGGCCTCGCATGGCAGCAGCGTGTGTTGCCCTTGCAGCAGCGTGTTGCAGCCTGGACTGGGGGGTCTCTGCCTCATGGCGAGTGCATCCATTGGTCTCGTGGCAGCTGTTGATCTTATGTGTGTACCTGCTGGGCCGGCTATGCCTACAGGCCTCCGGATCGACCCTGAGCTGTTTGCTCGCTCCAAGATGGGCTATAGCACAGGCCTCGCCATCCTGCCCTCTGATCAGATGGTCCCCGCTGCGCCAGACAACAAGTTCATCAAGCACATCACTGGTGGGGGGCGGAGGGGGGGGTGGCTCCAACAATGTGGTGGATGAGGGGCCAAAGGGGGTCGGTCCCCTTGGGCTCATCATCTCAAGTGTATATGGTCGAGACATGCCTAAGCATAGCCAGGGCCAGAGGCTGCCGTTTCTCGCAGCTCCTTGCCGCTCTTGGCGATCTGCTTTTTGCCTCTTGCCACAGGCTACCTGGAACGCCTGACCTCCTCCCGCTTCTTGCTGCTCCTTGCCGCTCCCAATTCCTACAAGCTTTTAGCTTCTTGCCTGGCAGGCTTCCCGGAGGGCTGCCGCCTTACCTCCTCCCACTCCTTGCTCCTCCTCGCCTCTATCAATTCCAACAATATTTGGGCTTATGCTTGGCAGGCTACCCGGAGGGCAGCTGCCTCAACTACGCCATGTGGAGCCCTAACAGCAAGCACGTGAGCTTCACCACGCGCAGCCCTGGGGTGAGTGATGTGGTGCAGGTCAAGGGCTACGCGTCTGGAAGCACATGGAGCCCCTTGTGCTCATGCATGTACTTCACCGTCTGCAACGCAAGGTTAGGTGCTGCGCTGGCTGGATTTTGGGTGCTCATTTCAGCCAAGCAGCACATCTTCTTTGCAGTATCAAAGATGGATTATGACTGGAGGTGCATTCTGCAGGTCTGGATGCAGCAAGTAGGCAGATGCTGCACTTGCGCCCTCTCACCATTATACCGCGCTAATGTTTTCCCATGCCTGCATGCACATGCAAACGCGTACATATCCAGTCAGGAACAGAGAAATACGGACTTGCACCGGACACACGCGCACAGACACACAAAATACACACACAGGCATTGCCTTCTGACCCGCCTCGAGCTCCTTTGGAGCTGTGGATCGCCGATGCTGAGACAGGCAGCGCGCGCCGCCTGCTCGGGCATCCTGACTACGGCCTCCACACCATCTTTGACGAGTGAGCATCGCTTTCAGGCCTGGCCAGTATGGGTGGCGACACATCCATGATGAGTGGGTGGCCCCTGCAAGCTTTGCCCGTCAAGGATGAGCAGGAGGCCACTGGCCCTGGCACGTCTGCGGCGTTCTGTGTGGCTTTGGCATGTCTGCCATGCACTGTGTAGCACCGGTGTGCCTCTTTTGCAATGCACAGCTCTGGCGCATCTGCCTTGTATGGCTGTGGCGCATGTGCGGTGTTATGTGTGGCCCTGGAATACCTGCCATGTACTGTGAAGCGACAGCTTGCCTTACATTACGATGTACAGCTCTGGCGCGCCTGCCATGTATGGCCCACCTGGCACACCTGCAAGGTGGCTTGTTGCCAGCTGGCTGCCCTGCTCGTCAGCTGCAAGAGTGGCGTGCCTCTTATCTGCAAGAGTGGCGTTCCTCTTATCTGCAATAATGGCATGCCTCTTATCTGCAAGAGCGGCATATGCCTCTTAGCTGGGCCAACACGCCAGCTCAGGCGCTCTGGGGCTGGTATCTGGGTTGGTGCCATAGCCCCATGGAGCACATGGAATTCAGGTGTTTAACTTGCTTGTCTTCAATCTTTAATCGACAGCTGAGTTGGCAGCTGCTCTGCTCTGTGCCTCTTGGGCCCTAAGTGCTGCCAGCTCGAGCCGGATCTTCCTTGCATCCCGCGGGGCGTTGAGCATATGTTTGACCAGGCCCTCCACATCTGCCTGTGTGGGGCGACGCTTATTCAGCCTTACATGATCACAGGATTGCAGCCTTCAAATCTCGATCTCAAACACCGCGCTTTTTAGGCCCCAGGACGCAAAGTGGAGGTGCTCAAGTTGGAGGACTTACTATTGCTCATGCAACGAACATCAATGCACGAGCAACCCCCCCTCCCCTTCTCCCCTCACTCGTGCATGAACTAGCTCATGTGACTGAAATCAACAACCTGCGGCATCCAACACCCCATGCTTCACTGCAGCTACTCCTTCTTGGATGACGACAATATCATTGCCTGCGTGCTGCCCAAGGGCGTGTCCGCGGAGAATGCGCCCAAGCGCCCGCCCTTAGGGCCGCAGGGCCCCCGCATCTCTGTGAGAGCGTGTGCCTCAGTGTGTGCGCGTGCGTGTGTGTGTGATGCGCCCAAGTGCTTGGCCTAGGGGCTGCATGGCTCATGCATCTGAGTGCCTGTATAAGTGTTTTACACGCGAGTACCAGGCCTCATGACCGTGAGTCACTCGCATCCCACTGAGTGCATGGCTGGCCCCTGCTGCGCGGTGGCTCTACCACACTCAAACGTCAAATATGTGCAAGGAATGTCATACGCTGTCTCCCCGGGCAGGCAGGCAGAATCCCTATTTCAGATCCTTCACGTGTGCATGTGCGTGTGTGTGTGTGGGCTTTTGTGCGCATGGGAAAAACGCGTGACATGTGTATTTTATGCAGTGTCCAAAATCCAGGCAGCCACTCCACACACATGCATGACGCGTGCGCTGCGCTTGTGCTGTGCTTTGTGTCTACCTTTGCACAGGACAACACAGCCGGGATCAAGTCCCAGAACAGGACCTGGCCCGATCTGCTCAAGGTGATTCACAATATGTGTGCCATATGGTTCTCGTGCAAAGTTTCAGAACAAGACCCTGATCTGCTAAGGTGATTTGCAAGATGTGTGCCATGGTCTCTTTGCACAGGGCCAGAACAGGACCTAAACTGATCTGCTCTAGGTGGAAAATCGGATAGTGTAATGGTTTTCATGTGGAGTGCTAGGCGGGTGCTGGGCTGCAGCCTTTGAGCACTGTGTGTGCACTTGAACTTACCAGTCTTGAGAAATTTCAGAGGCTGATGCTCTATAAGCTCCATGAATGCATTTATGCACATGTGCGCGCACACAGGGCTGTAAGTCATGACATGGTTGCGAGGAATATTATTTTGTTGTACGCATATCTTATGATTTCATGTGATATTAATATTATCAGTAAAAAATAATCTTAGTAGTTGAAGAATTCGACCCAGACTGTGCACTCCGCTTTTTGGACCCAAGGAATTGATTGGCGGAAACCCTGCAAGGGTTGTTTGAGCAGAAAGTTGCCCAGTGTCGTCAGCAGTTTACACAAGGCACAGATGCTGTTTGTGTTGCCGTTTGTCCACTGATAAAGGCCTATCCAAATTGATATAAAGGAATCAAGACAGATGTTGCTGCGGCTGCTGCTGCTGCTGCTGCTGGTTAGGATTATGATAGGCATAATCCTTGGCCATTTCAAGCTGCACCCTATCTGACCCCTGCTGCTGGCCCTTCATGTTGGCCTTGAGGATGGGCCCTCCCCATCGCGACCTCAAGCTGAGCTAGGACCATGTACCTCTCTGATCATGCTGCTCGATTGATTGGGATGGGTCACTGGGGCTGATGAGCTGATCACAGAGTCGGTGTGTCAGGGCACAAGGCTCATGCTGCAGGTCCAAGATGACTGCTTAATAGCCTTCAATGGTCTTACTGCTTGTGGTCCCCAGCATGGACTTGAGCTCCAGCGGAGTGTAGCTGACCCCCAGGACCTTCTGTCGAATTTGCCATCAGCGCCTTGCGCTATCCCAAATGGCTTCCCCGCCATTTGTTTTACTTATGTCGGCAGTGCGCTGAGCGTCAATCAAGCACCTGTAAATATCATGATGCGCAGGATCCGCAAGATATGATGTATAATAAAAATAAACTTTACATATGATGAGGGCGCCTCGCACCCTTGTCACGACAGAGGGGGACACCATGGTTGGAGCTGCATCAGGCCCTCCTCCTCCTCACCCACGCCATCCTGACTGATCTCAAGTTCACTGTGGGATGTGGTGATCTGCAAGTTTGTTGCAATGTGTGAGCTCAGGGCGTGTGCGGCCCAGCACGGAGCTCAGCAGCACACAAATACTTCCATAAACCTTTTCCGCTTGTGTTGGGTTGTTGGAAACTATGTGTGCACCCCTTAAAATTGGCAAGAAAACTGTGCTTACACTGCTGCCACCCTACATGTGGCACACAGATTATTTGCATCAACATGCATTCTTGAACGCACATGGCCTCTCCAGCTCTGTCACTACGCGTTTTGGCCACCAGGACAAGTGGTTTTCCTTTCACAACTTCACAGTTTCACAACTATTGGTTTCGCCGTTGAATTGAACATCTTTGGACCTGCTTTCACAACTATTGGTCCGTGAGGCACTGGCTCCCGGGCAAGCTGGCGCTGCTGCTATGTCTGTGACCCTGACTTACTTTGCCTGACTTGCTCTGTCTGTGGCCCTGACTTGCTTTGCCCATGAATGTGCCTGCCATGCTCGCTCAGGATGAGCATGATGAGAAGCTCTTTGAGCACTATGGGCAAAGCGAGCTCGTGCGCGTCAACATCCACACAGGAGAGGTGCAGCACATCGCCCCGCCACGCCTATACACAGAGTGAGTGTTTCAAACATGGAACGAGCGCACGGTCCTGAGTGGGCACCAGCAGGTTGGGAGGGTCCTGGCCTTCTGTTATGGCATCACATCATGACTATAACGGGGCCCCCATGCCAACCATTTCGGTTCATGCTTGGCACTCCGGCAGCTGCCCCAGTTTGAATGGGGTTGCCCCTTGTAAATCTTGCGGTTTGTGTCATGTAGGTATTCAATTACACGTGGTCAATTGTCACAATATTTGTATGTCCAGCTGGCCCAACTCAGGCGATCTGCAGCCCACATTCCTCACGACCACTGTCTGGCCTCATGTTGATCAAACTGCTCCTTCCTGTTCCTCAAGCTGAAGCCAACCTCGGCCAGCACAAGCATCTCCCAAACCACAGTCTGTACTGAACAATCCCAATGGTGCGCTGACTCAGCTCACTATTCAAGCTCAATGCTCGATTGAGGTTCGCTTCAAAAAGTACACATTGGGCCTGCTTGGACAGAACCTTCCACCCACAACAGCTGTGGAATTATCGGCTTTGCAGCCTGGCTGCTGCTAGGGATGCACATGTGTGTTCCATGTCTTGGCTTGGCAGCTACAAACGCATTCCTCAGTCATGGCACAGCAACAAGCGCATCTCTTTCGGAAGCACGTGTGTGTTCCACGTTTTGGCTCAGCAGCAACAAACGCATCCCCTCAAGTCAATGCATGCCTTTAGCAACCGCACAAGTCCCTCCTGCTCCTCATCGCTCCCTGATCTCCCAAACCCGATCTCACTGGCAAGCAAGCGAGCATGCACCCATGTGAGCGCACACACACACATGCACCCACGCACACACACATGTATGTACAAACGTGTATGTATGGAAACACAGAAACATGCACAGACACACACATGCGTGCACCAGGGCTTGAGTCCTTGTCCTTGCCAACTGCCGGCTGCCGCACCCGCACTTCAGCCCTCCCCTGTGGCTCGTGTGTTGATCACTTCTTCAGCGACTACCCTGTGGCTCATCTGTTGATCACTCCTCTGCAATGACTGCCCAGCACTGTGCACAACAGAGCACAGCCGCGCCCTGGCCGCACTGAAGCCCTGACTGCACTGCAGCCCCCTCCACACTGCTGCCCTATCCGGACTGACAGCAGCCCTAGCCGCACTAACTGCAGCCCCAACACCACTGACTGCAGCCCCAAATCCCCCAACCGCACTGACCTGCAGCCTCAGCAGCCCCAACCGCACTGCATCCCCCCGCTTGGTGCTACCTGTGCAGCGTGGACGTGTCCCCTGACGGCCGTTACATTCTGGTGGGGTGGCTTGAGCGGCCCTACAGCTTCAACGTGCCCTGCGGCCGCTTCCCCAGGCGGGTGCAGCTGTGGCGTGCAGACGGCAGCCTGGTGGGTGAGGTGCTGCGTGGCTGCAAGGGGGGGTGCGTGCAAGGGGTGCTGCGTGGCTGCAAGGGGGGGGGCAGCTGTGGCGTGCAGATGGCAGCCTGGTGGGTGCGGTGCTGCGTGGAAGGGGTGCTGCGGGCAAGGGGTGCCGCGTGCAAGGGGTGCTGCGTGCAAAGGGGGGTGCCAAGGTGCGGGCGTGGTGAGATGCAGAGGGCGCTCTGGTGAAGCCCTGGTTGAGTTGAAGAGGACATCCTGGTGAAGTCCTGGGAGGGCGGCTGTGTCCAGTGCGCGAGTGGCTGCGGGCGGCTGCATGCAGTGCGTGGACGGCAGCCTGGTGGCCACGGTGCTGTGTGTGTAGTGGCTGCAACATCGACTTGAGCTCCAATGAGAACACAAGGCTGCAACAACGATTTGAACTCCCATGTAATCTTAAAAGGGGAGCTCAGTGACGTAGGCTGTGTATGTAGGGCGCAATGCAGAGTGAAAGGCAGCAGCGGCCGTTGAGGGGTTTTGCTTACACGCTGTGGCCTGGCACCACAACACCACCGGGGTTAGCTATGCAGAAGGGTTGAAAGTCAAGCTTGCCCTCTTCACATCTCTGAGGAACTGAGAAGCTTTCAGTGTAACCCTGTTTGTTTTTGTTTCAGCATCCCAACAGGACCACTGCTACCTCACGCATGCCCTGAACACGTAGAGAAAGACTTTTGGGGGTTGAGCTTTTGAAGAATGACTTTCTGGGGTTGCTTTTTTACTGATCATTGGTGCATCAGAGGTGGCAGAGGTTGCATAGATATGCTGCAGAAGCCCCGGCTTCCTCGGGTTCACATGCACATGTTTGTGAGCTTGATTGAGAGGGGGAACAGCAGGCTTGACTTTCATCATTCTCCGAGGCGAGGCGTCTTTGGATCTTGTGAAACCCAAGTGTCAATCACTGGAATCGGGAATGGCCCAAGGCTCTAGCTCTGTGTGTTCTTAGTATGTTGACGTGGCATGCGCAGCAAATGCCAAGGGGGGGAAGGGGAGGGAATTATTCAAGTATGCTTGTTGACTTTCCTGACACACTTGCAAGGCATCAGATTCTGAGGTTGAGTGTGTTTTCTTTCCGGCCTGCACGCCCAGCAAGATCTGAGCCGCGCAACAGGCTGCTCTCTCCCTCTCGGCGGCAGCAGCTCCGCCTACCTGCGGCTCCAAGAAATCGGCCCACTCATGGATCGCACTGCCTGTCTCTGTCTCAGCAGCAGTGGCTGTTTGTGCCCAAGGGCATGAGCATTCTAGCTGTCAGCGCCCCCGGAGGTCCCACCATTTAACCCTATGTTGCCCGCAAAGACGTGCGCATCTTTAAACATAGGTTGCCCGCATAAACCTGTGCACCTTTGAGCACATGTTGCCTGCATAGGCCTGCCCACAGCCCTGGTTCTGCTGCATCGCTCTCTGCAGGTCAGGGAGCTGGCTTACTTGCCATTAGCTGAAGACATCCCCATCGCCTTCAACAGCTGCAGGAAGGTGAGGCTGCCCCTCTTGTAACATACCTGCTCTGCCTCCGCATGCCTAAGACACTTTGGGTGGCATGTAAGGAGGGGTGGAGCGTGTCGGGGAGGCGTTGGAGCGTTTGGGGAGGGGCTGGGGTATTTTTGGAGGTTGAACGCACATGCATGCCCGAACTACACACCGTCTAGTGCCACAGTAAACGTCAGCTGCCTGCTGGGTGGGTGGAAAATACAAAGGTTGCAGCGCAAGGGAGCCCCTCAGGCGTACGACTGCGTTGTGCTCCTGCGCGTCTGCCTGTCCGTGCGTGCACGCACATCGCATGCGTTAAGGCTTGGCTCACCCAGCGCGCATGCCTCGTACGCACTGCAGGGGCCACGTGGGATTGACTGGAGGTCTGACAAGCCCTGCGAGTTCACGTGGATTGAGGCGCAGGTGCGTGGCACAGGGCTGTGACCGGGGGGGTGTGGGTGTCACACATGACGCGGGCAGCGCTTGGCTGTTGGGCACCTTGCTGATGTCGCAGGCAGGCACCTGTGGGGGCTACCCAGGCTGATGTTGCTGAGGTGGCAATGACTGCTGAGGTTTTGTTGGCAGCTGAGGTTTTGTTGGCCGCTGAGGTGCGGGCAGACACGCTGCTAATGATGGCTGCTGATAATCTGCAGTGTGGCTGAGCTGCAGTGCCCTGTCAACCCAAGCAACATGCGTTGCCCAGGTCGGCAAGAGTGCGGCTGTGTGCAAGGCGCAGCCCCTGCTGCTTTTCTCCTGCTGTTGCTCAGGATGGCGGCGATGCAGCCGTGGAAGCCAGCCCCCGCGACATTATGTACGCGCTGGATGCAGACGAGGCCTCTGCAGTGGCTAGCACCAGTGGCCGGCCAGAAGGTACTGCAGGCATGATAAGACGATGCTGCTGCAGTAGCTAGCACCAGCGGCCGGCCAGAAGGTACTGCAGGCATGATATGACGAGGCTACTGCAGTAGCTAGCATCAGCGGCGGGCCAGAGGATACTGCAGGCACGATAAGATGGGCGTATGAATTCCTCTTGGCTGAAGATCAATCTTGGCTTGAGGGTTCTTGGCACAAGTTACTCATGCCTTAACCCCATCTTGGCAATGGCCCTCATCTCAATCTCCACGATTCTTAATGTGGTTTGTGTTGCTCTGTTCACGATCATTTACAACTGGGTAGATTAAGAAATACCGGGCAGACATTTTCTTATTTCCACATTTGGAACCTGGTGTGTGGTCATCCATCGTGAACTTTGAGCACACCCAACAAGGCACCTTCCTCCGCACTTACACGTTGGTAAGAGAGCATTCACATTCCTTGCTTCATTCATCACCGGCAGCTTACCCCAGGACCAGCCTCATGTGCCTCACGCATACGCAGCCTCATGTGCCTCATGCGCCTCACGCATGCGCACACCCTCACAAATGCGCAGCCTCATGTGCCTCACGCACACGCACGCCCTCACAAATGCATACAACATGGCAAGGAGCCAGCACAATTGGTTGGCCGTTGGGTCAGGCTCGTGTTTCGGCAGGTGCACCCATGGAGTGAGAAGATGGGCACCAACAAAACGCACACATGAGCACACAGGTACACACATGCACACAACGCGTGCTCTTGTGCACACACCCTGCACAAGATGGCTACACGCACGCGCACACACCACAAATCACAAATCACCCAGTCACGCATGCGCACAAGTGGGCACACTCCAATCACTGATCACGCGCACTTGCATGCGAACACCCGATGCCAGGGAATGGTAACGGCACAAGCGGCCAGCTGGTTGGTCAGCCTCGCGTGGTGGCACAGACGGACCTGCGTTGCGGGGGAATTGCTTGGGGTGATGACGACCTGGCCATCTTGTTTGAGGTGTGTGCATAAAAGCGCGCGCAGTGTGTGCACGTATGTGTGTGTGAATATGTCTGGCTTTTTATTCAAGGTGTGTGCATGTGTGTGTTTTGGTGCCTATCTGTTCCCATTTGTGCACACAAGAGCATGCGCCGCGTGTGCGAGCTTGCGTGTGCTTGCGTGTGTGTTTGTAAGTGTATGTTTACAGGTGCATGTGCGCTTGAGCTCAAGTTGTGCACTTCAAGAGCATCGGCTGTGTGTGTGTGTGTGCGCGTGTGTGCACATGTGCACCTAGCAAGCCGTTTCAAATAAAAAAAGGTGTTCGTGTCAGGGAGGTCCCTCTGGTGGATCTGGGCCCGCCGGCCATGCTAAGCCTCCTGGCTCCTGCTTTTGTTGCTCCCACTTATTTTGCTGCTCCCAATTCTATTGCTGCTCCCACCCTTTTGCTGTTCCCACTCTTGTTGCTGCTCCCGATTCTGTTGCTGCTCCTGCTCCTGTTCCTGCTGGACTCTACCTTTGCCTTCACCGATCCCGGGACTCCCAGTGCTTGATCTCGGTGCTTGGTCCTGCCCTGCTTTGAAGTCCATCTACTTCACTGCTCCTTGCACCCCACACTTCATAATCGCCTGCCTTGTGCACAAGGTTATGTCACTGTGCACGCAAGATCACTACATGCAAACAAGAGCACTATATGCACGTAAGATCACTATATGCCCACAAGAGCACTATATGCACACAAGAGCACTATATGCACGTAAGAGCACTACATGCACACAAGAGCACTATATGCACGTAAGAGCACTATATGCACACAAGAGCACTATATGCACGTAAGATCACTGTATGCACACAAGAGCACTATATGCACGTAAGATCACTATATGCACACAAGAGCACTATGCACACAAGAGCACTGTGCACACTAGTGTCGCGTGCACCCAAATCTGATTGGTGCACCAGCAGCAGAGCTGCGCAGCTTCAAGCTGGGGGATGAGTGGTGGCGAAGTTGTGGTTGTGTCTCTTGGGAGTTGAAGGGTGCTGCGCTGCACCACCACAGGGCTGCCGCAGCACGCTGCGTGCTGCTGCCTGTGCCCTTCTTCCTGCGCTCACTATCAATCCCCGATCTCCAGTTGCAATTGCCCTGTGCTCAGCGTGAGTGAAGCTGGTGGACGATGCACAGCCGTCGGTGTGTGGCAGTCTTGCAGATATGGTGCTTCTTGTGCGTGTGCGCACGTGTGTTTGTGTGTGTACGTATGTGTATGTGCATGTGTGCGTATGTGTGTGTGTGTGCGTGCCCACATGCCCACGCCCATTGCCCTGTGCCGCCGTGCTTGCATTCCAGAGCTGGTGGAAGACGCGGCGGTCAGTGTGGTGGACCCTTGCTCCTGGTAGGCCAGAGGAGGAAAAGAAGGTGCTCTTTGACAGGTAGGTCAAGGAAGGAAGTCAGTGGGTCAGAAGGAGAAGGCAGTGCTCCTTGGGATGGCAGGCTCTTTGACAAGTGGCTTAGAAAAGGTAGGCAGTGGGTCAAGGGAAGGCATTGATCCGTGGGAAGGCAAGCTCATTGACAGGTGGGTTGGGGAGGTAACGCAGTGCTCTGAGGGAAGGTAGTGCTACGTGAGAGGCCAGGCTTTTTGACAGGAGGGTCGGGGAGGGCAGGCAGTGCTCCAGGGCCAGATCAGTGGACAAGAGGGAGGGGGTGCTCAATGGCAGGTGGGGCGCTGCAGGCATGTGGCGCTGCGTGTGCATAGGGTAGAGATTTCCAAATAGGGACCCGTCATAAGATGCTGCTGGAACAGGGAGTACCTATTGGAGACCCATCATAAGATGCTGGAAAAGGAAATTTCCCTACTGGGTGCCCATCATAAGATGCTGCTGGAACAGGGAGTTCTTACAAGGTACCTGACATATGATGCTGCTGGAACAGGGAGTCCCTACAAGGGACCCATCATAAGACGCTGCTGGAACAGAGAGGCCCTTCAAGGGACCCATCACAAGATGCTGCTGGGGCAGGGAGTCCCTACTAGGGATTTATCATAACTGGAACAGGGAGCCCCTACGAGGAACCTATTGTGATATGCTGGAAAAGGGAGTTTCTACCAGTTAGCCGACATCAGATGCCGGAAAAAGAGCCCCAAAAGGCCACAATGGTGTCGTTAGGGGTTGTTGGGGTTGTCTTGGAAGCAAGCAGGGCCATGCATGGTTCAGCTGCGCTGGGTGAATGTGTGCTGTGTGGCAGGATTGGAGGCACCCTGAGGGGTGCAACACACTGCAGCAAGAGAGTGCGGTGGGTGGCAGGGATGGATGCGCTCTATGACGGTCGTGATGAAAGCACATCTCGTGAGCTCTGTTGTGCTTTTGTATGCCGGAGGCTCAAAAAAAGGTGTCCCCTTGGTCTTGCGATCTGTGCGGGCTCTGTTGAGGACTGCGCAGGTTGGCACGCGCACAATGGGAAGTGCCGACAACAGGACGCAGTTTTGCTTAGCTTCAAGCACATGCACGCGCTCATGTGCTGCAAACAAGGCTCTGGGGTCTAATGCACCCATGCAATGGGGTTTGTGCGGCTATGCCTCCCTTGAGCAAAAGCCAAAGGCCAAAATATGCGCCCATGCAGTGGGGCGTGTGCGGCTATGCCTCCTTTGAGCAAAAGCCAAAGGGATTGCGCGGCTATGCCTCCCTTGAACAAAAGCCAAAGGCCAAAATATGTTGCACCAGTGTCTGTTGCCTGGCTTGACCCTTTCTGGGCGTGTGTGCGCACACGCAGGAACTATGAGGACGTGTACAACGACCCAGGCGCGCCCTTGACGCGGCGTACCAAGTGGGGCACGTACGTGTTGGCCAAGCTGGAAGGCAAGCGGCAGCTACTGATGGAGGGCATCGGGGCCAGTGAGGAGGGCAACAAGCCCTTCTTGAGGTGCGCCCCCATCATCGGTCTCCCGCCCTCTCCGCACTCCCTTTGGCGCGTGCAATTTGGTGTGATGCACACACCCCCTCGTGAGCGATTTCCCTGCGGCGCACCTGTTGCGGCGCACAGCCTCCGTGTGGTGCGCTCGCGCTGGCATGCACGCCCTCTTCCCCTCGCCGCAGTGCCCCTGTCCTGCTGGTGGTGCTATGTGCCGTCCAGTGCGCACCTGCTGAATTGTTGAGCGCGAGTTTGCGTGCGATGCCCCTGTCACGGCAGGCGCCCTGAGGTGCGCATGCTTCTGAAGGTGCGCCCCCTGGATTGTAACCTGCACTGGCGCGCACCTGCCAAGGCATGCTCCTTGCAGCCCCTTGCTTCCTAAATGTGTATCCCCTAAGGTGCCCTCCTCTTGGTGCTGCACCATCTGATTTCTGTGCTCTCTTTGAGGTGAGTGCCCTCCTCTTGGTGCTGCACCATCTGATTTTTATGCCCTCTTTGAGGTGAGTGCCCTCCTTGGTGCCTCTGCACCATCTGCGCCGTGTGCCGTCTGAGTGGAGCGCCCTCTTTGCGCCATCCGCGCCTTGTGCCTTTTGAGGTAGGTGCCCCTCTTGGTGCTGCGCCTCACGTGCCATGGCAACAGGTGTGCTTGCAGCAGCGCGCCCCCGAGCTGCCCTTGCTGAGGTGCGCGCCCTGTGGTGTGCCGTGTGCCATTGTGGTGTGTGGACTCGCATGCGGTGCGCCACCTTAGCCCTGGCCTGCTCGGCCTTGTGGTTGCACACCGAGTACAATGTCCAGATCACCACCTCGTGACGTGTGGTCCTGCAGTGTGCTAGGTGCAGACACCAAGGGCACCATCCTGGGTGGTGCTGCCCTGCAGTGTGCTTTTGTTGTGGGCACCAAAGTGACCACCTTGCGCCGTGTGGTCCTGAGGTGTGCTGTGCTGGACATACAAAGACTTGTGCTCCGTGCTGTCCTGCAGCATATGCTGGTTGTGGACACCAAGGAGGCCATCCTGTGAGGCGCTGCCCTGCAGCGTGCCTGGTGTGAAAATGCAGCACTCCTGTGTACCTTGCTGTCCTGCAGCGTGCTGGATGTAGATACCAAGGAGACCAGGCAAATCTGGCAGAGCGCGCCGCCCTTCTTTGAGACCCCAGGCTCCATTCTGAACGACACAGATTACGTGAGTCACAGCACATGCTGCATGTGTGGCATGCATGCCCATTCCTGTACCCTGAACAACAGCACCTGCGTGAGGCACGCGCAGGCACGCTCTTCCTCTATCCTGAACAAGGTAGGGTGTGTTCAACACGCAAACACGGTCTGGTGCATCTTGCGCAACAAGAATTTAGTGCACGCAGGTGTAGGATGATGCACCTGTATCACTTTTGGACGTGTGAGTCGCACACAGGCGTTGCCCTGATGTATCCTGACATGCAAAGGAGATAACATACAAAAGGAACAAGCGCGGCCCGCATTCAAGGAGGATGTCTGAAGGAGTAGGCCTCAGCTTGCTCTCGTGCTGCTTTTGACCCTGTAACCCCATTCTCCCCCAGCTGCTGGTACCGAGGAGGCCATATCTCTAAAGTGCAGTTCCTCGAGTCACTACCTGCAGCCAATGCCTTGCTGCACTCTCCCTGCGGCGCCTGCAAACACCATTTCATGTGGGCCTTGCCGCACCCTCCCTGCGGCGCCTGCAAACGCTACTTCATGTGGGCCTTGCTGCACTCTCCCTGCGGCGCCTGCAAACGCTGTGGCACGTGGGCCTTGCTGCCTGCAGGACAAGCCCATCACCCTGGACAACCTGCAGATGCTGTGGTCCAGGGAGAGCGCCACCCAAGTGCCGCAGGTGTGCTGAAGGGGGCTGCCCCTGTGACTCAACTAACGCCCTAGAACCTGGCCTTCCTAAGGGTGCCGCAAGCATGCTGAGAGGGATGCTGAGGGGGGCCGCAAGCATGCTGAGAGGGGCCGCAAGCATGCTGAGAGGGATGCTGAGAGGGGCCGCAAGCATGCTGAGAGGGGCCGCAATATGCTGAGAGGGATGCTGAGAGGGGCCGCAAGCATGCTGAGAGGGGCCGCAAGCATGCTGAGAGGGGCCGCAAGCATGCTGAGAGGGGCCGCAAGCATGCTGAGAGGGGCCGCAAGCATGCTAAGAGGGGCCGCAAGCATGCTGAGAGGGGCCGCAAGCATGCTGAGAGGGGCTGTCCTGTGGCCCAAAACACACACATGAGGCAGCTGCCTACAGCCATGAGCAAAGTAAGCGCCACCCACAAAGGGTCTCAAGGCCCCTTTGGGCAGAGGCCTCCATGACTTGGAGAACATGAAGAATTTCGGCCTTTTGGTCACTACAGTTAGCGCCGTCTTAGGGCTCCCTTAGTTTCATAGGGCAACTTGCAATTTGTACAGGGCCGCCTGTGGCTGTCCATAATGCCTCTGATCAAGTGTGAGGCGATGATGGCCCGATCAGGTTGTCTCAAATGATGCACATGCTCGTGTCATTGCACAGCACGCACGCCTGTACCCCAAGCAGTCGGTGCATTGACAGGAACGGAGCCGTAAGTGGCCCATTCCTGCAGGGCGCAACATTAATCACAGGTTGAAGCAGTCTGTGCACGTACCCGACTCACATCTTGCGCCACTTTTGCAGTCGTACGTGAGAACTTGGACCGAAGGAGGCGCCAAATTCACGGAGCAGCAAGTCACCAATTACCCACACCCACACCCACAGGTATAGGGCAGTGTTGGCTGGGAGCGAATGGCAAGCAGTCAGTCGATTTGCCTGGAGGCCTTAGTTCTTGTAACTTGGCTGGGAGCGAATGCGACCTCAGGCACTCCTTGCAACCAAAAGGGTCCTCTTGGGCACTGATGGAACAAGTGTCCATATGGCTGTGCTTGTCCCGTGGCTTGCTGAGCTGGGTCCTGTATTCTCAAAGGCGCGCGCGCAAGCACACGCACACACACACGCACACACACACACGTACACACACAGCTACTCGCATGGGAAAGTGTCCGTATGCATGGCACAGGGCAGGCCATCATACTAAACTTCTGACGTAAGTGCAGATGGTGTGAATTGCATTGCAGTGGATAAAACCCGCCTCTTCGAGGCATTGGAATGTTTCAATCTTCAAGCACGGCCTTTGGTACATGCACGCTTCCTGCACTTGCAGCTCGCTGATATGCAGAGAGAAGTGCTGAGATACCCAAGAGGAGATGGAGTCATGCTCACTGCCACACTGTGAGTACAGTGCACCCTGGCATGGCACGTGAAATCCGATGAAAGCATGTGCGCACATGCCCGTACAAACTTTCTGCTGTCTTGAAAATGCTTCAATACTTATCAGCAGAGCAGCTCTGTCAACTGATTGGCTTTTGCATTTTCCACGGTCACAAACCCTTTTGCTACCCAGTTGGGCGCAGATAGCACATGGGCACAAGGTTGCATTTATGTGCACTCTCAACAAGTTACTCTGAGAGATCTATATCATTAAATAATCATGAACTGTGTTTAGCCTGAACCTAGAAGCGTTTTTGCAATAAATGCTTCTAGGTACACACCACCTGGGTACAAAGCAGAGCGCGATGGCCCCCTCCCCACCTTGCTGTGGGCGTACCCACGTGAATTCAAATCAAAGGTAGGACCATGCCATATGACGTGAATTCAAATCAAAGGTAGGACCATATGCCATATGACGTGAATTCAAATCAAAGGTAGGACCATGCCATATGACGCACGCAAACCACGTTCGATATGGCGCTGTCTATGATGCATGAATGTGAAGAGTTGGTGCAATTGCTCAGAGGGTGCCGCTTGCAGCACAGGATGCATTTAGAGTGTCCTTGGATGTCCTTTGGGGCGCAAGATGTCACCACATTGAGTTTGCACGCAGCGAGAGGCTGGATCAAGTCCATGAGGCAGACGAGCCGTACGTGGTTGGGCACACTCCTTCCCCCTTATGTTAGAAGCCATGCACTCAGGCTTGGCACCTCCCTTGGTCACAAGCTGGATCCCAACACATTTGTTCCCATGAATGTCAGTGAGCCCCCGAATGTACACAACCACAAATGTACATACACACGTACAAACATACGTGCTGAAGCATCTTTATACACAAGCACAATACGCGTGCACACACACACACATCTCACAGAGTGCACACACACACACACACACACACACTTCCCACAGCACACACGCGAACTCATGTGCAGGACGCTGCTGGCCAGATGAGGCGCAGCCCCTACCAGTTCTCGTACGTTGGTTCCCAGAGCCCGATGCTGTGGCTCACCAGAGGGTGCGTGCAAAGCACTGTGTGAATGCGCGCACACGCATGCACGTGCTTGCGTGTGTTTGTGACCGTTGGAGGATACATGCTGTGCACTGTACATGTATGGACACCGACGTGTGTGCATGTGCGTCTGATTTTAATCACCAGAGCGTGCGTGCAGTGCACTGAGCGTGCCCACCAGGGTTTGCATGCAGAGCACTGTGTACCGTGGTGTTCACAAACACGCGTGTACGCATGGGTGTGTGATTTCTCACAAGATAGTGCGCGCACTGCACTATGCATCGTGAGGGTGTGTGGGAGTGTGCATGTGTGGGAGTGTGCGTGTGTGGGAGTGTGCGTGTGTGGGAGTGTGCGTGTGTGGGATTGTGCGTGAGTGGGAGTGCACGTGTGTGGGAGTGTGCGTGCGTGGGAGTGTGCTTACCAAAGGGTGCATGCTGTGCGCCATGGGTGTGTGCATGGGTGTGTGCATGCTTGCCAGAGGGTTCGCGCAGTGCGTGTGCTCTGCTGCGCGCATGCCTGCTTATGATGTTAAGCAGTGAGCGTGCGTCTGGTGCATTGCGAGCGTGCTTGTGTTGCACAGATAGCATGCTTGCGAATGCATGCACGCAACTCTCCTACTCGGGATCGGAGGACGACCACAGTCACTGCGTGCACATGCTAAGCCTCTGTCACTGAAAGCATATGGCTTTTTGGGTGGTGTGAGTTGATCGACGTCCCTATTGCGCTACTTGCACTGGGAATGGACCGCCCGTGCGCGAGTCCATGGCCAGTGTGATGTAAGGAGTCGGTAGGTGCCGCCTCACGGCGGCTGTAGGCCACAGTCCATCATATGACATTTTGATGCACAGTTCACCCGGGTGCGAGTCCGTAGATGATGCTCGCACGTCCACACTCAACGCCCAGGCTGGCGCTTGTGTGACTCACCTAGCATCCACAGTGTGCCATTCCAGCCTTGAATGGCATGGGTGGTGCACTCATCATCATGTTGAGCGCATGTGCTCGAGGGTGCCTCCCCTCTACCGCCAGAGTTGGCCGGTGTGATGTGTGTGTGTGTGTGTGCATTGAGGTGCGCTAAGGCTGTGCGGCCCAAGCGATGTCACTACTCTGACCACCCGGAACATTTTGACATGCATCGCCCCTTGCCCCACTCAGGTATGCTGTTCTGGATGGTCCAACGCTCCCTATCGTGGCAGAGGGCGACGAGGAGCCCAATGTGAGCTATAAGCGCCCTTTTGCCTGTCTGCTCTGCGTGCTGCCAGCTGATGCCGACCGTGTGCTGCCCCAGCACACCGCTGCCTTGATGCGCGGCCTCTGCCTGTCCAAATGTACGCGCTGCTGCACCCATGGGGACAGGTCACGGACTGACGCATCCTGGATGGCAAGCACGCATAACAGCTAATCATGCGTCATGCCAGTGCATGGCGATGCATGCCAGCGCATCTCCCTGCGTGCGCTGGGTGTGCAAAGTGCCTCTGCGGGTGGAAGGGGGAGGAGGGTGGGGGGAGTGTGTGTGGGGAGTGTGTGTGGGGAGTGTGTCTGCTTGTGTGTACAAAGGCATGTAGGTGTGAGAGCTCACAGCACGCTGCATGGGCCCTTTGTTGCCTGCGCAGGACACCTCAGTAGTTCTGCACAGGCATGCTCATGCGGTTTCTGCATGCGCCCCACCACGCCGCCCACGCAGGATACCTTCGTGGAGCAGCTGTGCGCGGGTGCCAAGGCCGTGGTGGATGAGTGCGTGGGCAAGGGCGTGGTCGACCCCAAGCGTGTGTCTGTTGGAGGACGTGAGTGTGGCACAGGATGCCAGGCCCGGTTTGCCTGCGTGCTTGCCTGTTGGAGGATGTGAGTGAGCCTCAGGATGCCGAAGCGCGTGCCTGTTGCAGGACGTGAGTTGGGCGCAGGATGCTGGCCCCAGTTTTCCTAAGCGCGTGCCTGTTGCAGGACATGAGTTGGGCGCAGGATGCTGGCCCCGGTTTTCCTAAGCGCGTGCCTGTTGCAGGACGTGAGTTGGGCGCAGGATGCTGGCCCCAGTTTTCCTAAGCGCGTGCCTGT
>LKMJ01000662.1_pt1 | contig 27571 bp, 27 predicted proteins | sample 643391 | NCBI WGS metagenome assembly LKMJ01 (sample SAMN04112250, study PRJNA286221) | soda lake metagenome | biome: soda lake; feature: Kulunda Steppe; material: water; isolation source: sample PL-Br10 brine of Picturesque Lake | place: Russia: Kulunda steppe | collected 2010-07 | reverse complement strand
CCCGGCGATCGACACGGGCGGGTTCGCTATCTTCGACCGGACGGGTAACCAGCTGCTCGACCCCGTTTTCGCACTGGGGGTCGTCTCGTTTTTCATGGCGGTCGGCATCGCCGTCTTCGCAACGCTTGGAGACATCGTCAACACGGAACTCGACCAGGGACCGGAGATGTTCGGCCTCCAGTTCGCCGCGTTCGTCCTCGCCCAGATACTCTTACAGGCACCCATCGGCCGCGCAACTGACTTCTACGGGCGGAAGGTGTTCATCGTCGCTGGTACTGTCCTGCTTGTGCCGACCACGCTCGTCCAGGGAATCATTCCCGACATTACACTGTTTGACGGGCTCATCTCCGATCCGTGGCTCATGTTCCTCGCGCGATTCCTCCAGGGGGTTGCGGGTGCGATGGTGTTTGCTCCAGCGCTCGCGCTCGCGGGCGACCTCGCCCCCAAGGACCGGTCGGGGTCGACACTGTCGGTGCTGACGATGGCGTTCGGGTTTGGTGTCGCGTTTGGCCCGCTCCTGTCGGGCTTTCTCGTGGCGTGGGGCTTCGTCGTCCCGTTCGCGTTCGCAGCCTTGCTCGCGGCCGTCGGCGTCGTGTTGGTGTTGACACAGGTCGAGGAGGTCATCACGCCACGTCGGACGGTTCCGTTCGCCGACTGAGGAGTCGCCTACCCGCGATTGCCGACCGAGGACTTGCCTGCTTGTCATCGCCGAACGTCGCCCGCCCGTCAGCTAAGTGCGCGTCCGCTGTAACTTTGTACATGAGCGACCGCTTTCTCGTCATCGGTGGTGACGCTGCGGGGATGAGCGCTGCGAGCAAGGCAAAGCGCGACGACCCGGAGCTCGACGTCGTCGTGTTCGAGCGCGGCGATTGGGTGTCCTACGGCGCCTGTGGCCTCCCGTACTACGTCGAGGGGGCTATCGAACACCTCGACGACCTCGTCGTCGTCGACCCCGAGAAAGTCGCCAAGCGGGGAATCGATCTCCGGCGTCAGAGCGAAGTTGTCGACGTCGACCCGGCTGAGCAAACTGTCACCGTAGAGCGTGAGGATGGGCGATACGAGGAGCCGTACGACTACCTGTTGCTGGCAACCGGTGGTCACGGAACGCTCCCGGACGTACCGGGTGTAGACCTCGACGGTGTGTTCACGATTCGGAATCTCGACGCCGGTCGCGCGCTCCGTAACTACATCCACCCGGAGGAGTCGAACGTCGTCTCCAACGGCGAGGCGGAGTACGGAACCGCCCTCCAGACGCAGGTCCACGACGCGGATGCAGTTGCCGTACTGGGTGCGAACAAGATCGGTCTCGAACTCGCGGAGGCGTTCGTCGCTCGCGGTATCGACGTCCACGTCTTCGAAACCGGCCCGAGCGTTCTCCCGGTGTACGGGTCGGACGTGGCCAGTGTCGTCGAGAAACGGCTCCGCAAGCGCGACATCCACCTCCATCTCGACACAGAGGTCGAACGGATTCGGGGCACAGACGGAACTGCTGTCGCGGTCGAAGCCGCGGACGAGTCGGTCGAGGTCGACGCTGTCGTGGCCGACCTCGGTGTCGAACCGAACACCGAACTGGCGACAGCGGCAGGTATCGAACTCGGGAGGTCTGGCGCTATCGAGCGCGACGAGTACGGCCGAACCAGCGAACCCGACGTCTACGCCGCTGGCGACTGTGCGGAGAAACGCCACCTGCTGCTCGACGAGAACGTCGCCTGGCCGTACGCGCTGGCGGCCAATCGGGCGGGTCGGGCCATCGGCAGCACCGTCGCAGGGACGCCCACACCGGTCGGCGAGATTGTTGGGACGACCGTCATGAAATCGTTCGGTCTGGAGGTCGCCAAAACCGGACTCACGGAGGACGAATCCGCTGCTGTCGGACTCGAAACCGTCTCGCGAACTATCACGACAATCACCCGGGCGCACTACTACGCCGGGTGGACGCGAATCACGGTTCGCATGACTGCCGAAGCGGAGTCGGGGCGGCTGCTCGGCGCGAGCCTCACCGGTGAGGAGGGTGCGGCTCACCGGGTGAACGCCGTCGCTACCGCCCTCCACGCAGGGATGACCGTCCAGGAAATCGGGTCGCTGGACTTCGGCTACGCGCCGCCGTTCGGTCCGGTCTGGGATCCGATACTCACCGCGGCGAAGGTGCTCGAAAACGGCGTCAGGTAGCGTCGTTTCCTACTGCTCGTCGAACGCCGCAGCGACGCCTTTTTTCACTTCGAGTACCGGCGCGATATGCCCGTCGTGGTCCGGGAGAAACGGCGACCCGAGGAATCGAGTCACGGCCTCGAAGCTGTCCGCTTCGACGATGATGTAGAACGTGTGCTCGTTGGGTGTGACGTACGCCCCGCGCAGGTCGACATCGTGTTCTTCGGCGTTGTCATCGATATTCGCAATCCAGTCTCGTGCCTTCGTTTCGTTCTCCTCGCGCATCCAGCAGTACTCTGGCTCGTGTGAGAGAGTCGCGACGTACAGCATACTGGTGCTACCGCCGACGGCCCAATAGTCTCATTTCACAGTCGCCGTCGAGGTGTGTTCCACCTCCCTTCGGTTACGTTCGACGTAATTTCCGAACGGCTAGAGTGCTCCAGAGATTTATTCCCGCATCCGGTGTAGCCTCCATATGGTCCGCGTCGATCTGGGATACTGCCCGCAGTGTGGGAACAAACTCGAAGAGTGTGATCCGCCCCGTGTACACCGCATGCACTGCTCGACGTGCGGAGACGTCATCTACAACAGCCCGGCACCAGTCGTGGTTGCGACGGTCGTCGACGGGGACAGCGCGCTGTTCGTCAAACGTGCCAGAGCTCCCGAGAAGGGGTGCTGGTCGATGCCGGGCGGGTACATGGAGATGGGCGAGCGTCCGCGCGACGGCGCTGCCCGCGAACTCACCGAGGAGACCGGAATCAGCGTCGACCCAGAGGACCTGAAGTTCGTCGGCACCGACTACGAGCCGATTGACGAGAACAGCGGCGTCGTCTCGATTATTTTCGCTGCCCCGAGTTCCAGGGCCAACGGCGAGCCGGTCGCGGGCGACGACGCCGAGGCGGTCCGATACTGGAGCCGGGACGAGATTGCACAGAACCCCTTCGAACTGCGGGCTGGTGACGTGACGCCGATTCTCTGGGCCATCGATACGCTCGGCAAAGCCGACGACGCGCCGCTGTGGTGAGCCTACGCTCGCATACGGCTGTACTCGAACAGTTCTGGACAACAATCGAGCAAGCGTCGATAGGTAACGAGGAAATGAGTCCGCGACTGTCGTTTTGTGGCTCGCAATTGTATCACCAGATATGACCACGCACGTTCTCGTCCCGGTCGACGGTTCGCCGCTGTCAGAACAGGCGCTCGAAACCGCGTTCCAGGAGCACCCGGACGCAACGATTACCGCGCTGCACGTCATCGACCCGACGGAGGTCGGCTACAGCTACTATCCCGTCGACAGCAGTCTCGACCTCGACGAGGAGCCGTTGCACGGGTCCGACGAGTGGTTCGAGCGTGCCGAAAAACTCACCGAGGAGCTGTTCGAGGAGGTCGAGGAACACGCGCACGAACACGGCGTCGACGTGGAGACGAAACTGCTGGTCGGCCAACCGGGCCGGGCAATCGTCGACTACGCGACCGACCAGAACGTCGACCAGATTCTCATCGGAAGCCACGGGCGCGGTGAGGGCACTAGGATTCTGCTGGGAAGCGTCGTCGAAGCCGTCGCGTTCCGTGCTCCGATGCGAGTGAGTCTGATTCGGTAATCGCGATATCGACCCCGAGTGATATGCCGATGGTAGTGGAACACGAGTCGGTGTCGTTGCACTCTCCAAAGCTACGTGCGCTGCTGGCGTGTACTCTCGTCTTACCGCTCGGTGTCTCCCTCCTCAGCCCCGTCTTGCCGGTCATCAGCGCCGCGTTCGACCTCAGCGACACCCAGGCGAGTCTCATCATCACGTTCTATTTCCTCCCGGGTATCGTCTTCTCGCCGATACTCGGACTGCTCGCGGACCGGTTCGGCCGGCGGACGGTGCTCCTCCCGTCGCTCGTGGTGTTCGCCGTGGCCGGCAGCATCGTTGTGCTCGTCGACGACTTCGTCCTGTTGCTCGGGTTACGGATGGTACAGGGAGTTGCCGCTGCTGGCATCTTTATTCTGACAGTAACGTTCATCAGCGACGTCTTCGACGGTATCGAGCGCAACACCGTACTCGGACTCAACGCCGCCTGTCTCTTCGTCGGCGCGGCGGTGTTCCCCTTCTTCGGCGGCATCCTCGGTAATATCTCGTGGGAGTTCCCGTTCTTCACGTATCTCGTCGCCATCCCGGTAGCGGGCTACGTGTACACTCGCCTCGACGAACCGCCGCACGTCGAGTGCCGGACCGGACCGGGCTACCTGTACGGAGCCTCTCACGCGCTGCCGTTGCGCGAGGCGGGCGCCCTGTACGGGGCAACGTTTCTCCTCGAAGCCATCGCGTTCGGCGTCGTCCTGACCGCACTCCCGTTCATACTGGCGCGCGAGTTCGGTGCGTCTCCGGTCGTCACCGGGTCGATTATCACGTCGATGATGCTGGTCGCGGCGACCGTCGCGATACTGAACGGTCGCCTCGTCGCCAACCGCTCGAACCATCGTCTCATTGCACTCAGCTTCTGCTGTTACGGTACCGGCATCTTCGGCGCCTGGTTGGGCCTCTCTATCCCCTTCGTTCTCGTCAGCGCCAGCGTCGTCGGGCTTGGGTTCGGGATGGCGCTCCCCTCGGTCGACGCCGCAATTGGCCGGCTCGCTCCGGCCGAGTACCGCGCCGGGGTGCTCAGCCTCCGGAACACGATGACGTTCCTGGGGCGAACTGTCGGCCCGGTTACGTTCACTGGCCTCGCCTCCCTGACGGGTTATGAGCCGTTGCTGGCCGTGACCGCCGCGGGAACGCTCTGCATCGGCGTGGCCGCTGTCGTCGTCACCGACACCGGACCGAGAACACTGACAGACGTGCCGGAGTGAGCCAAAGTCGTAAGAAGTTTTAGTGGCTTTGACTGACTAGTCAGTCAATGAGCGAAGAGGAACCGCTCGTCGCTGACGAAATCATGGACGGGGTCTACCGGGCCCTGTGTGACCACGGCTACGCCGAGCTGACGATGCAGGATATCGCCGACGCGTGTGGTAAGAGCAAGTCGCTGTTGCACTATCACTACGACACCAAGGAGGACCTGCTGGTCGCGTTTCTCGACCAGATGCTCGCGGATTACGAGGAGAAAATCGAGTGTCGGTCGGGTCAACCGCCAGTCGACCGACTGGTCGAATTCATCGCACGCTTCGTCTTCACACCCGAAGACACCGAGCGAGCGTCGTTTCACCTCGCGCTGCTGGAGATGCGTTCCCAGGGACCGTTCAACGAGCGCATCCGCGAATCGCTCCAGCGCAGCGACCAGTTGCTCCGGGACGCGGTTGTCGACATCCTCGAAGATGGCATCGAGGAAGAGGTCTTCGAACCGGTTGACGTCGAGGAGACTGCGGTGCTGTTCGTCGCCATGCTCGACGGTGCGCGGACCCGTCAGGTAACACTCAGCAAGGACGCCATCGACGAGGAACACTACACCCGGACGGTAGCCGAACAGGCACTCGAACAGGTCGTGGACCCGATGTTGAAACCCGGCGTCGAGCGTCCGACGCTCGATGAGGCACTCGAATCGGTCCACGAGTAGCGATTTCCAGCCCCCGAGTTCCCCATCCACTGCAGCGATATCCAACGCGCGCGTTCGCCGCTGCGCGCTGATCTCGTTGGCTGTGAGCCGAACCCACCAATGAACGCCCCACCCCCGATATCGTGGCTGCTCGCCTGGGTCGTCGCTGTCGTTGTAGAGCCGACCCGTCGCCTGAGCCGGTGGCTTATCGACCGGACTCCCAACCCGGTCCACCTCACGATTCTCTGGATAGGGCTCGGTCTCGCTCGACTGGGTCTTATCGACCGAAAGCGGGCGGAGAAGACGACCGAATTAGCGTGGCCCCGCGTCCTCACGGGTATCGCCAGGATGTCGAAAAACGCCGTCGACGTAGCGATGGTCGGCGTCGCCGTCGGCACCTCGGCGGTCGCTGGCGTCGGCTTCGCCAGCCCGTTCTGGGGGCTTGCCTTCTCCCTCGGCGGCGGCGTCGCGGGCGGGACCATTGCGCTCGTCTCCCAGCGCTACGGGGCCGAGGCCTACGAGGAACTCGGCCGCGCAGTCAGGTCGAGCGTGTTCCTCGCCGTCGTGACGACCATCCCGCTGTCGGTGACGTTCTGGTTTTACGCCGAGCCGCTCGTCTCGATTTTGACCAGCAACGAGGCCGCGCTCGCCGAGGGCGCAACTTACCTGCAGGTCGTCGGTCTGGGGATCCCGTTCGCCGCGCTGAACCTCGTCGGGAGCCGGGTGCTCGTCGGCTGTGACGACGCCTACACTGCGATGTTGGTCCGCGGGGGCGGTGCGGTCGCCAACATCGTTCTGAACGTCATCTTCATCTTCGGGTTCGGGTGGGGTGTCGCGGGCGCCGCACTCGGGACCGTGCTGGCGAACGTGGCGGTGACGACCATGTTCACGCTCGGTCTCGTCTGGGGGCGGTTCCCCGGAATGGGTGAGTTCCCGGTACAGCTCGCTCCCTTTGGGAGCTACACCGACCCCGCGATGGTTCGCGACATCGTCGAGATCGGGACGCCGGTGATGCTCCGGAACCTCGTCTGGACCACGTTCCAGTTCCCGATGCTCGGCATCCTCGATATGTTCGGCGAGAACACGGTCGCTGGCTGGGTTATCGCCCGGCGCATCTGGGGCGTAATGAACGCGCCCGGCTGGGGATTCGGACTCGCCTCCTCCAGCCTCGTCGGACAGCAACTCGGCCAGAACAACGAGCGCGAGGCCGAAGCCTACGGCCGAGATATCATCCGATTCGCCGTCGCCACGTATCTCGTCTCGGCGATTATCGTGGCCGTCTCCGCCGAACAACTGGTGCTCCTGTTCGCCCAGGACGCGACGAGTCCGGAGATTCCGATTGCGCGTGACCTCGTGTACGCGGCGTGTTTCGCCATTATCTTCCAGGCTGTCTCGGGTGCGGCCGCCGGACCGCTCGACGCCAGTGGCGACACTCGCATCCCCTTCGTCAGCCAGTTCATCGGGCAGTACGGGGCGTCGATTCCGTTCGCCTACCTCGGTGCGGCCGGGCTGTCGGTCTCGTCGACAACCGTTCCGGTCGTTGGGGTGACGACGCCAGAGATTGCGATTCCGGCGCTCGGCCTCTGGGGGCTGTACCTCGCCTTCGTCTCGGAGACGGCGATACCGGCCGCCATCAACTACTGGCGGTTCAGGACAAACAAGTGGATACGAATCAGCGAGGCCTACCGGCCGGACGCAGGGGACGACCCGGCTGATGGGGCGACACCGGTCGACGAGACGACCGCCTCACCACAGCACAAGGACGATGACGACTGACAGCTACCGAACGATAGGTCCGAACGCGACACCAGCGGAGGGGGTCGAGCGGTGAGGGTCGACCGAAAGCGGCTGTTCACACTCTGGCGGCGCGTCTCGTCACTGTCGTGGCCGGTGATGGTCGAGCAGGTCTCGCGGACGCTGATGCGGACGACAGATATTTTCGTCACTGCCCTCTTTTCGCCACTCGCAGTGGCGGCAATCGGTCTCGCGGACCTCTACGCCCGCCTGCCGTTGCGGATCGGACTTGGGCTCGGTGCTGGGGCGATTGCGCTCTCCAGCCAGGACACCGGGAGCGACGCGACGGCCAACCGTGACGAGGCGGTCACACAGGCCATTCTCATCGGTTTCCTCACGGGGATTCCGTTCGTCATCTTCGGTGTTCTCTTCGGCGAGCAGGCAATCAGCGTCCTCGGTATCTGGGCCGACCGGGACGAGATGGCAGAGGTCGCCGAACTCGGTGGCATCTATCTCGCTATCATCTTCGCCACCGCGCCCGCGAGACACGTCGCGCTCGTCGGCGCTCGTGCACTGCAAGGCACGGGCGACACGCTGACGCCGATGTACGTCAACCTGGTCTCGAACGGGCTCAACATCGTCCTGTCGCTCGTGTTGGGTCTCGGCCTGTTCGGCGCACCTCGGCTCACCATCGTCGGCGTCGGCATCGCGACGGCGATTGGTAACGTCTTCACCGCTACAGCGTTCGTCGTCGCTATCGCCACCGACTGGACGGAGGCGGATTTCGTCTACCCGCGCAACCTCGTTATCGGCAAGCAGTTGCTCGTCGTTTCCGCGCCGAAAATCACCGAGGGAATGGTTGCGACGGTCATCGAGTTCCCGTTCAACTCGCTGCTGTTGTTCTTCGGCGCGGAGGTCAACGCAGCCTACCAGATTGGCCGCCGGGTCTACCAGCAGGTGACCAGCCCCCTCTCGCGCGGGTTCAGCGTCGGTGCGAGCATCGTCGTCGGGCAGGCGCTCGGTGATGGACGACCCGACGAGGCGCGGTTCAACGGCTGGGCGACCGCTGCGCTGGGTCTACTTACCGTCGGGACCATCGGACTCATCCTCGCTGCGTTCGCCGAACCGCTCGCCCGCCTGTTCACCAGCGACCCCGACACGCTCCCCGTCGCCGCCGGATTCGCGTTCACGTACGGTGTGACCGCACCCTTCACGGTCCTGTACGTCGCCCTCTCCGGCTCGCTTCAGGGCGGTAGCGACACCACGACGCCGTTCATCGCACGGACCACTGGACTACTGCTGTTCTACCTCGGCTTCTCGGCCGTGACCAGCGTCTGGCTCGGCTGGGGTGTCGTCGGCATCTACGTCGGCATCTTCCTGTACTACGTCTCGGCGCTCGCTATCGTCGTGACCGGCTTCCACTACGGCGGGTGGGCGGGCCGAGCGACGCAGATGATGGAAGACCGGGGGAGCGTCTCGACCGACGACTGATTTGTACCCTGAATACATTGTGTGACAACGAAAACAAGTCCCCTCTGGGCTTCCATTCCTGACCGTCGTACGGACACACCAACCCCGACCGCAGTACGGACACGTTCACCGACTGGAGACACACGTAGTTTTATCAACCTGAACGGCGACACTCCACCGATGCCGAACGCACCCGTTCACAACACCGATCGTCTGGAGCGACTCATCGAGACGGACAACCTCGATGCAGTTATTGCGCGCTCCGGTCGAAGCGTCTCGTATCTCAGCGGTCTCGGCTTTCCGGGGACGCTCGGTCGGTTACAGGACTTCGCGCACAGCCCGCGTGCCGCGCTGGTCGTCTGGCCCACCGACGGTGAACCGGCCCTTCTCGTTAGCAACATCGCCGAGGGGTTAGCACGCCGGGATAGCTGGATAGACGACATCCGGTCCTACACGGAGTACGTTGAGTCTCCCTATGGCCGGGCAGCCGAACTGCTCGCCGAATCTGGCGACGAAACCGGTCGAATCGGCGTCGAGCGCAGGGAGCTGGGTGTCGAACACTGGGAGGAGTTGCAGCGCTCGCTCCCTGACGCCGAACTCGTCGAGTGGACCGACGAACTGGACCGGGTTCGAAATATCAAGACGGCGGAGGAGCTCGAACTGCTGGAGCGGGCGGTACAGGTGCAGGAGGAAGCCCACAGAGTCGTCTTCGAGGAAGCGAGCGCTGGTGACACCGAGCGGGAGCTCCACGCCCGGATGCTCGAAGAGATGACGCGGCGTGGAACGAGTCACGTTCACGGGATGTTACAGTCGGACAACACGGACGTCATCTACGGCGGCGAGCGCGACGTGACTCTCGAAGACGGTGACGTGCTGAAGACGGACTACGTCTGTTACTACGAGGGATACGCTGCAAACTTGTCGCGGATGGCGGTCGTCGGTGAGGCCGACGAGGCGGTCCAGAAGACCTACCGCGACCTGTACGAGGTCCACCGGTCGGCAATCGAGAATCGGCTCCGGCCGGGAGTCACTGCGGAGGAGGTGTACTCATTCGTCGAGAGCGAACTCGAGGCTCGCGGCTACGACTCCATTCCTGGGCTGGTGGGCCACAGTATCGGCGTCTGGTGGCACCAGGAGGAGCCCATGCTCGTTCCCGGGGAGACACGGACGCTGGAGGCAGACATGGTCGTCTGTCTGGAGACGGTCATCGAGGGGTTCTGGCATCTGCAGGACCAGGTCCATCTCACAGAGAACGGTCCAGAACTCATGTCCGACGTGATTGAGACGGACGAGATATTTCGGATCGAGTGACTGGTAGATGAGCGCGGCTTCGGCTGCACACACAGGGACCAGAGTGAGCCGAAACTTACTCCGAGGCCGCCTGCGAACTCCGAACAATGAGCGACGCAGTCATCGTCGACGCGGTCCGGACGCCACAGGCGAAAAAAGACGGCGGACTGGCTGACACCTACCCCGAGGACCTCGTGGTCGCGGTACTCTCGGCGCTCGAAGAACGCACCGGCGTCCCAGCGGAGGAGTGGGACGACTTCCGCCTGGGCTGTGCCAACCAGGAGAACGAGCAGGGCCGCAACCTCGCCCGGCAGTCGCTGCTGGCCGGCGGGTTCCCCGAGTCGGTTCCGGGTGCAACCCTGACGCGTCTGTGTGGCTCCTCGCTGACGACGCTCGTCGACGCCGCCCGCGCGGTCGAGGCAGGCGACGGTGACGTGTTCCCGGTCGCGGGTGTCGAGCACATGAGCCGGATTCCGTTCTCGGACTGGCTCCACCCGGCTATCGAGGAGCGCTACGACGCCGACGAGTTGCCGATGGGAGCCACGGCGGAGCGTGTGGCCCGCGACCACGACATCGGTCGGGAGGACCAGGACCGGTTCGCCCTCCGTTCGCACGAGCGCGCAGTTGAGGCACGCGAAGCGGGGCGATTTGACGACGAAATCGTTTCCGTCGAGACCGAAGCGGGCACGGTCGACACCGACGAGGGGCCGCGTGCAGACACCACGATGGACGCGCTCGCGGGCCTGCCGACCGTCTTCGCCGACGATGACAGGGCGACGGTCACGCCGGGCAACGCCTCGCCGCTGACCGACGGCGCGGCCGGGTTACTCGTCACCAGCGAGGAGTACGCGCGCGAGCACGACCTCGACGTGCTCGCGCGGGTCCATTCTCGTGGCGTCGCTGGCGTCGACCCCCGCGTGATGGGTACCGGCCCGGTGCCCGCAACGAGAACTGCTCTCGAAGGAACCGAACTCACTGTTGCGGACCTGGATCTCGTGGAGTTGAACGAGGCCTTCGCCTCTCAGAGCCTCTACTGCCAGCGCGAACTCGGGATTCCCGACGAGCGACTGAACGTCAACGGCGGCGCAATCGCGCTCGGTCACCCGCTGGGCTGTTCTGGCGCGCGCATCACGACGACGCTCCTGCACGAACTCCATCGTCGCGACGGGCAGTACGGGCTGGCGACGATGTGCGTTGGCTTCGGGCAGGGCGTCGCGACGCTGTTCGAGCGACCGTGACGGGGGGTCTGGACCGCGTCGACCGCTTCCGCGACGAGGCGATGGCCTTTGCCGCCCGGCCCGGCGTCGTGTTCAAGGTCCAGATTCGCCACGTCGACAGGGAGACGCTCGAGGAAGCGAGGGCGTGGAACCAGTCCATCGAGGGAATGGCCGGCGTCGCGGTCAGGAACGAAGAAGGGGAACTGCTGTTCATCCACAACGAGGGCTACGGCGGGTGGGTGCTGCCCGGTGGCCGCGTCGAGGAAGGTGAGTCATTCAGGGCCGGAGCAGTTCGAGAAGTGCGTGAGGAAAGCGGCGTTGAAACCCGACTCTGCCAACCCCTGTTCGTCTACCACCTCGTCAATAGATTCGAGGGGCGGTCGACGGACTCGTCTCTCGTCATCTTCGAGGGCGAGGCAGTCGACCCCGAACCCGCGGAGAACCCCGGCGTTGCGGACGAATCAATCACCGACGTTCAGTGGTGTTCGACGGTGCCCGAACCATACCCCGACGACGAGTTCTCGCGGGAAACAATTGGGAGGGTTGCCGACCGGTTCGAGAGCGTTGACCGTCCCAAAACGCTGTGATTACTCAAACGGGACCATCTTGAACCCGTACCGTGTCACATCTTCCTGCGTGTAGATGCGCCGTATCGTCGCCTTTACACGGTCCCCGATTGCCACGTCGTCGGGGTTCGTGCGGACAACCTGTGCCGGGATGGAGACGCTCTCCTCGCCGCTGGGGCCGTCGAGCGCGACAACTGCGCTGACGTAGGGGCCGCTTCTGGCCTGCTGTTCGACGAACTCTGGTGGCGCACCTCCGTGTCCTATCGAAGTCACCGCTTCGACGGTCCCTGTTCCCGGGAGTTCGACCTCCTCGTACTCCACGAGCGCGCCGCAGTCGGTACACGCGCCGTCCGGCGGGAACGAGAGCGCGCCACACTCCGGACACCGACCGGCGACGAGTCGGTGGCGCTGCGGGATGGTGCGCTTCCAGCTCGGCACGCTGACGTAGGCACCGCCGCCCTCGGGCTCACCACCAGTAATCTCCCCGCGCATCCGGAGATACTCGCCGTAGGAGAGCTGGACTGTCTTGTCGTCGTCCAGAGTTGCGGGGGCGAGTGAGACGCCGTCGTCCTCGAACGCCACTGCAGTCGCACCGCCACCGGAGCCGTATCCAATCAGCAGTACTCTCTCGGCTCCCGAGTCGAGCGCACTGGCCAGTCCGAGCAGCGGGCTGGCTGTCCCGGTGTCCCCAAGCTGGTGGACGACAGTCCCTTGCTGGATGGCGTCGGTGTCGACGCCGAGCGCTCCCGCTGCCCGGTAAGGGAGCTTTCCGTTGGGCGATTGCAGTGCGACCGCGTCTGCGTCGGCGGGGTCGCTGTCGAGTCGTTCGACAGCGGACCTGACCGTCTCGATGAACGCCGATCTGTCGTAACTGGTGACACCGAGACCGGTCGTCTCGTCGGACCCGGCGGGGCGGAATCGAGTTCCCGGGTAGGGCTCGACGTACTCCACAGGCACTCCCAGCCGTCCGCTTCCCGACGCTGTGAGCACGGCAGCGAATGCCCCCGCCCCGCCCACCTGCTCGTGTTCGCTGTCGGGTGCACCGCGAGGTGCGTCAGTCGCGACCACGAGCGTCGTCCCGTCGGCCTGTTCGGCTCCCGTGAGCAGTGCGTCGACGCCAGCACGCGTGCTCCCCGTAAGCTGTCGCGTTTTCGTCCTTCCGTCGAGTCCCAGCATACTGACGAGGCGCGGACCCATTTCCTCTTCCTCGTTCGGGGGCGTTGTCGTTCCAATGAGCAGGCTGTCGACTTCGGCCGGGTCGATGTCCGTCGCGTCGAGTGCTCTCGATGCAGCCTCGTAGCCCATCGTAAGCGTGTCTTCGTCGGCTCCCGGAACCGCCGTCTCGGAGATGCCAGCACCGTGGAACTGCCCCCACGCTTCCTGCACTGTCTCGGCAGACAGCCGGTAGCGCGGTACGTAGGTTCCGATGCTCTGGATATTCAGTGTGTCAGTGTTTCTCTCGCTCATCGTCCCACCTCCTCGTTCTCGAAGATGTGAACCGCGGTCGCGCCGCCGCTCCCCCCGACGTTGTGGGTGAGGCCGTAGCGTGGCTCGTCCAGTTGTCGGTCACCCGCACTGTCGGTGAACTGGTCGAACACCTCGACGGCCTGTCCGGTACCGGTCGCGCCGATTGGGTGGCCTTTCGACTTCAGTCCGCCGGACGTGTTCACCGGCAGGTCGCCGTCGGGGTCGGTAACGCCCTCGCGGAGCAGGTGGGCAGCCTCGCCGCGCTCACAGAAGCCCAGATCTTCGTAGGCGAGCAGCTCCGCGATGGCAAAGCAGTCGTGGACCTCTGCGAAATCGAGGTCTTCAGGACCGACGCCCGCCATCTCGTATGCAGTCTCCGCCGCCGTCTCCGAGGCCGAGAGGCCGATGTAACTGTCACGCTCGGCGAGTCCGACGTAGTCGCTGGCCGCCCCGACGCCGGCGACTCGGATTCGTTCGTCGGTGTACTCCCCTACCACATCCTCGCTCGCCAGCAACGCGACAGCAGCTCCGTCGGAGGTCGGACAGCAGTGATAGAGGTTGAGAGGATTCGCCACCTCAGGTGCACCGACGGCGTCCTCCAGCGAGCACTCGAAACCGAGGTGTGCTTTGGGATTCTTTGCGCCGTTGGCGTGGTTCTTGACGGCCACCCGCGAGAGGTCCTCGACTGTCGCGTCGTAGCTATCGAGGTAGGCGCTGGCCATCTGGGCGTAAACGCCCGAGAACGTCGTCCCAGTCAGTCGTTCCCACTCAGTTTCGCCGCTGACGCCCAGCCAGTACTTCGTCACGTCGCCGGACATGTCCGACATCACCTCGAACCCGCCAGCGAGGGCGACATCGGCCATCCCGCTTCGGATTGCCTGGACGCCCTGTCGAATTGCAAATCCGCCCGCAGCACAGGCGTTCTCGACTCGCGTGCAAGGGACGTTGTGCAGGCCGACGTGCTCGGTAACTGCCGGTCCTGAAAGACCGAGCTGGCGACCTCCCACGCCGAGCGAGCCCACGACAGCCTCGTCGATGTTCTCTGCCTCGATATCACCGTCGACGCGCTCGCAGGCGTGCTGGTAGGCCTCGGCGAACAGGTCACGGTAACTCCGTTCGGGAAACGACCCGAATGGGGTCTGCCCTGCCCCAATAAGATAGACGTCGCGCATGTCTTCCCGTCAGCCTCAGCCGATAATATAGCTTCGGGAGCCAGAAGCGGTGGTTCGCTCTGCCGATGGGTCGAGATCGACCCTCAAGAATTACACCTACCTCTAGACAGACGACGTAAGTCCACCGTCGACGCGGAGATTCTGTCCCGTAACGTAACTCGACTCCGCCGAGAGGAGGTACGCGACTGCGTCAGCAATCTCCTCGATTCTCGCGGGGCGTCCCATCGGAATCTCCGCTCTGGTCTCCTCGTCGACCTCGTAACTGTCCGCGAACCCCGGCAGCACTGAGTTCATCCGGATGCCGTCTTCCGCATAGCGGTCGGCGTAGAGCTTGGTGAAACTCCCGAGGCCGGCCCGGAGAACCGACGAAACGGGAAAGTCGAGCGACGGCTCGAACGCCGAGAACGTGGAGATATTCACGATGGCACCGCTTCCTTGTTCTCCCATGACGGGCGTAACCAGCCGTGCCATCCGGACGGCGTTCAACAGGACGAGGTCCAGCCCCTCGTGCCACTCCTCGTCGGTGATATCAAGCAGCGGACCCTTCGGCGGGTGGCCAGTATTGTTCACCACTGCGTCGATACGACCGTAACGCTCCTTGGTCGCCTCGACCAGCGCCGCGAGGTCCTCGGGGTCTGTCACGTCGCCTTCGAATCCATCCCCACTGAGTTCTCGTGCGATTTCGACGGCCCCTCCCGATTTCGACAACAGGACTGGCGTGTAGCCTTCACTATGGAGCTTTCGCGCACACGCCTCACCGATGCCGCTCCCTGCAGCAGTTACGATCGCGACTTTTTCGTCTGCCATAGCGTGTTATTCACACACTGCCACAAAAGATTTTACCGACCTCCTCGACCCCTCTCCCAATGGCTCATCTCCGTCGCCTCCCCGCAGACGAAGACGCTGCACGCCGATTCGCCGAGGAACTCTGGCTGCCCTACCACCGTGACCTCGAAGCCACCGTCGAGTCCTACGCCCTCGTCGACGATGTCCCTCTCGACGAGGAGGTCGAGTTTCGTCTCGACTTCCTCGAATCTGACACCTACCGGGCGTGGGTTGCCGTGGAGGGCGATGACTCGACCGACGCTCCGCTGCCCGAAGTCGAGCGGGAGCTAGTCGGGTTCATCACTGCGGATATCGATGAGTGCCCACCTGTGTTCGACCGGCCGAACAGGCTCAAAATCGGCGACTTCTACGTGCGTGAGTCACACCGTGGGACCGGACTCGCCCAAGACCTCTTCGACTGCGCCCTCGAGTACGCACGCGACGCCGATATCAGCGAATTCTCGCTCGACGTCGACGCTGACAACGACCGCGCTCTCGGATTCTACGAGAAACTCGGATTCGAACCCCTCCGTTACGAGATGACCGCCCCTGTCGATGACCTGTAGGAGTCCGACTTACTCCACGGGAATCTGCGTCCCCTCGTCGTCTGCACGCTGTTTGGGGAGCGTCACTGTCAGCACGCCATCGTCGTAGCTGGCTGTTGTTTCCTCCTCGTCGACGACCGCTGGGAGTCGGATGGTTCGACTGACGGCTTCTTCTGTTCGTTCCCGTGTGAGATACTGTCCGGTTTCGACCGCCCGCGTTTCTCGTCGTCCAGTCTCGACGGTGAGTCGTCGACCCTCCTCGAGACTCACGTCGATGTGGTCGGTGTCCCTGCCCGGCAGGTCGACGATCACCGTCACTTGGTCGTCGGTTTCGACGACATCGATAGCTGGCGTACTTCCCGTTGGTTCGAAGGTAAGGAACTCGTCGAACAGCTCTTCGAGGTCTCCGAACGGAGTCGGTTTTTCGGACATATCTCTAGCTAACGCTTCGAGGCCGTTAAACGTCGTTGCTGGTCGTCTGCGAATTGGAAAATGCTGCGAGATGCTGACGCACCGGGGGTCGCTTACTTATCTACCCCTGGTACGGGTGGTACTCCAGTCCTTTGTGCTTCAACTCATTGCGCTTCTCCTCGAGGAACGAGTAGACCGTTCCGTGAGGTGCGCCTTCAAGGATCATCTCGGCGGCCTCGCGAACTGTGGCAACCTGTTTTGGACCGCCGATGATAGCGAGGGTCGAGCCGTAGATAGCGACGGAGGCTCCGGTGAGCTCTTCCATAAGTTCACGCGTTCGACCGCCTTCGCCGATGAGCCGACCTTTCTGCCGACGCAGGTCGTTTCGGTTCCGCGAGGCGGCGTCGATGTCGACAATATCGAACATCATCATGTCGTCATCGAGCAGCCGCAGAGCGTCCTCTGGCGAGAACCCGCGACCGATGGCCTTGACGATATCCGGGCCTTTCAGACCCAGGACGGGGTCACCGACCTTCTCGATACGGACGTTCCCGGACTCGGAGTCGATGTCGAGGCGGACCTCTGCGCGGTCTTCGATTTCACGCATCGTCGCGCCACCTTCGCCAATGAGAACCCCGATACGGTCGTCGGGTATCTTTACGTGCTGCATAATATACGCTACAGTATGCGACTGGCCTGTTAAAGTCCTTCGCCCTGGAAACTGGCGGATTGCCCTGTCGCCCCTACGTTTAAACCGGAAGACGAGGCCAGTATCGCCATGACCTGATGAACGACTGCGGAGAGTTCTGCGATAGCGTGAGACACCTCTCCGTATTTCTTTCGACCAACCTGTATCACATCCCGAGGTCGACAGAACGTCTCGCCTGTTCGCCCCTATCCGTCGAACCCGGCTTCGTTGAGTGCGTCGTTGAGGTCTTCGCGGACTCGCTCCCCCAGTTCGCGGTTACTAGCTGTTGTCACGACGCGGTTCTCCTGTACGCTCGACCCGTCTCGAAGTAACAGCCGTACGTTGCCGGTGTCGTCGGCTCGCGTGACCTTTCCACGGACACCGGTCCGTGATCCCGATCCGCCAGCGTCGATTGGACCGGGAATTATCTTCTTCACGTGAGGGTGTTCGGCGACAACTTCGAGGACGTTGCGCCCGGCGCGTCCTCCGATGAGTGTCGAGTGCGCCCCACCGAGCTTCTCGGCGACGGACGCTTCGACGACCTCCAGCGGGGCCTCGCCTGCGCGTTCGATGACGTGTTCGACCGGGTTGTCCGCCTCGATACGGTAGAACGGGTACCGGAGCTGCGCCCGGACCTCTCTGAGAACGTCGCGCTCGCCCGTGGCATACACCTCTTCAGGCCGCTTTCGGCGCACATCGTCGGCAATCTGTCCGGCGAAGTACCGAAGCTCCGAGCGGATGCGCTCCTCGTCTGGTTCGGGAGTCGTCGTCACCGTCCTGTGGCCGACGACACTCTCCTCGAGCAGCGTCGTAACAGTTGCGCGGTCGCGCTGGAGTTCGAGGACGACTGTGTCGGCGTTTTCCGTTCGACAGACGAGGCAGTAATCGCCTGGCCTGTCGAGCGGCGTCGCACACTGCCGACACTCCATGTTGGGGGATAGGATGACCGAGCGCGATAAGCCCGGTGTTTCAGACGCGACGAGGGTAGTGAGGAGCGTCTGAAGCTCGGGACACTGTGGGATTGACCCGGTGTTTCAGACGTGACGAGGGTAGTGAGGGGCGTCTGAAGCTCGGGGCACGCGATGAAATGACCGGGTGTTCCGACGACGGCAGCAGCCCCTTGTTGTTACAGAGACTCCGGGTCGCACTTCATGAACTCTCGAAGGACGACCGTTGCGTACGACCCCCGGGGAAGTTGGAACGACAGTTGAAGCGGGTCGGACGTAATGTCGAGCGTCGTCCGGACCATGATAGCGCGACGGGTGCCCGACGAGTGAAACTCCTCCGGGAGGTCAAAGTCGCCCGACTCGATGCCGACTTCGTCGAGGGCTGTGCGCTCGATCTCCCCGGGTTCGCCGTCGGCGAGAACCGTATCGGTGCCGACTAGCGGCGCAGTCACGAACGCCCGGCCGCGCTCACAGTGTCGCGTGACGGCGTCCACACGCTTCCCGCTCACGCGTTGTGTCCGGTTCGCATCGGGAAGCGCCAGCCCATCGGGGGCGTCGCTGTCCGCGAAACAGACGACATCCCCCTCGACTGGTCGGTCGAACGGTAGCCCCCGTTCAAGCCGCATCGAGAGGATGCGGTTGAACACGTAGGACTGAGCTGCGTGGACGAACAGCTGCTGGAGGTTCGTCGGGAGCGTTTCCAGTGCAGCCCGGAAATCCCCAGGACTGTCGTCACCCTCGACGAGTCTGTGGAGCATCGACCGTTCGTAGGTGAGCTGTCGGGGATACTGTTCGAGCGCTGCCTGCCAGTTACGGCGCTCCTCGACGAACGCTCGCGCTGCTCTCGTCTTGTCGGACTCGCGCTCGTTCGGGTTGCCGACGTACGTCATGACGGCGTCCTCCCAGTCCTCGCGGACGATAGCCAGTCCGACTTCGTGGGTGACCGGTCGCTTGCTCCCGAAGCGCTGCTGACCGAAGTAGTTCGGAACGCCGACGACCGTCTCTCCGTCTGCAGTGACGTCTCCGCCAAACTCTGCAAGCTGCGTGACGGTCTGCTCGGCAGACGCGGACTGTTCCGTCTCGCGGATAGTCACCTCGAACGCGTTGCCAGCGAGGTCGCCGAAGAGAATTGGTCGGCCGGTGCGACCGACGACTTCGCAGGTAACGTCTGAGAGGTCCGGAAGCTCGGCAGGTTCGACTCCGTCCACACTGAACAGCTGTGTCGTGACGGCGCGTTTGTCTTTCGTCCCTGCCCAGGAGATTCGCTCGCGCGAGATGCCAAGTTTGTTCGACAGCACCCGTGCAAAGTCGTTGGTGTCCCAGTTGTGTAGGGTTACCCGGAGGAGCAGATGTGGGTACGCTCCGACATCCGAATCGACAGGCTCAGCCTCGAACTGCTCTAGCTCACGAACGCGAAAATCGCCTGGGTCCCGGCGAAGCCTCCCACCGGTCCCCTCGCTATCACTCACGTAGTAGGAGATACCAACTGCCCGTTCGAGCGGGTGTGCCTCGCGCATGCAATGATTTCGAGTGACGTCCCTGTTGAATAAATCAGTGTCGTCACTCTTTCGCGTCAGTCACGCTGGCGTCGGTTCCCTTTAGATCGTCGAGAAGTCCGCGTCTATCGACAATTACCACGGCAACGAGCAGTATTCCACTCAGTGTCAGGAGAACCGATTGCGTTCCGATGGTCCCGAACATGCTGTCGAGCGCGACCGTGAACCCTTCTGCGAAGAAATCAGCGTCACCCCCGCTCGTGTCAAGAACCATCCCACGCGCGACGAATCCGATTACGAGGCCAGCCACGCCAGCGAGAATCAACGCCACACCGACTGAGAACATCGTCTGGCGGCCAGAGCGCGTAATGGCACCGACAACTCCGACGAGACCCAGCGAGAGAAGCGGGAGAACCAGCGCCAGGGTGCTCGTCAACTGGACGACATCCACCATCTCTGCAAACGCGTCTCCAGCGTTTTCCTCCCCTCCACCGAGCGTTCTCGAGTCGTCGATATCAGCAACTGCCTCGGTGCCGAGCGCACGCTCCAGATTCTGTTCGTCCTGTGTGAGTTGTTCGGTGTACTCCTCGAACGTCAGCTCGCCAGCCAGTCCATCGACCACGGTAAACTGCAACGAGACGAGGGCGTCCGTGAGCTCCGGTGTGTACCCTCCAGCCTGTACGTCAGCTTCGATATCTGCTTTCATCGATTCGACTTGCTCTTTGCTGAGGTCCATCTGGGCTTCCTCGAAGCTCTCTTCGTCCTCTTCGAGTGCAGCAACCTGATCGCGGTCGATGTTGTCACTTCCTTCGCTGATGAGCATCGGCGTATCGACTGTGGCCGCGTCGGTGACTGCGTCGGAGATGCCGTCTTTGACTGGTCCGAGCTCGAAGACGAATGACAGGTCGTCCCGGTCCCCGTGCAGGAAGGCATAGAGCTGTTCGAGATTGTTTACCATCTGATTGCGGACGTGAGACTCGCTGACGCTTTCATCAGCAGTTGTATCCGGATCCAGGCCAGTGAGGTCGATTCCCGGTGGCAGGTCCATTCCATCGGTTGCATCGGAGATTTCACCTGCGACATCGGTGCGAATGGTATCGGTCTGGTCTGCAAACAGCCCTTGTCTGTCCATCTGGTCGACGACGTGGTCGACATCCAGTACGGTTCGGTCAGCCGCAATGGCGACGTTCGCACCGGCAACCGACGCGAACAGAAGGAGGGTGACTAGCAAAATTGCTACCCAGGTCACTTTCCCGATACTGGATGACGATGACCTGTTGCCGTCTGGCGGACTGCCTGCCCCCTTTTCTCTGCCGCGGCTGCTTCCGGCTTCTCGGTCGGTAGTCTCCGGGGGAGCACTCCCACCCTGACGAGTCATTGTGCCTAGAGGGGTCTGTCGACCACATAAACGCTCGCACGAAGTTCTTATATTTGATACTGACTGCTGTGAGTAGACGCTCGGGTGCCGAGAACTGAGCCGGTCGGTTTCAGGCGAAGGCGGCGCTGATGTCGACGTCTTCTTTCGCTCGCTCGCTCGCGCGGAACAGCTCCTGGTCATCGAAGCCCATCTGCCGGGCAAGAATGACGTACGGAAACTGTGCAATACGCGTGTTGTAGCGCGTCGTCGCTTCGTTGTAGAACTCCCGGCGGTCGGAGATCTGGTTTTCGATGTCCGTGATACGCTCCTGGAGCTGCAGCATGTTGCCCTGGGACTTGAGTTCGGGGTACTCCTCGACACGGGCGCGGAAATCAGCCATTGCGGTTCGAACGAGCTGGTCGGCTTCGGCCTGTTCCTGTGGCGTCTGTGCCTGCTCACCCATTTCACGGGCCTCCGTGATTTCGGTCAGTACCTCATCTTCGTGGTCCATGAACTGCGATGCAGCGTCCACGAGTTTCGAGAGTTCGTCCTGTCGTTGCTTGAGCAACACGTCGATGTTCTGTTTCGCCTGGTCGACTCGCTGGCGCAGACTCACCAGCTGATTGTACAAGCTCACGACGTATCCCACCAACAGAAGGATGACGACGAGAACGACGAACCCCACCACGATTGTCAGTACCATAGTTGATACTGTTCTATATCATTCGGTTAAAGATATTTCGGTTGTGTTGTCATGAACCGCTTGTGTTCATTTGCACGTTTCGAGATGCGTACCACGAAGCGTATACCGGACCGCATCCAACCACCACGCATGCAACGACGGACGTTCTTGCGTCTCGGAGCCGCCGCCGCCGGGGGAGCAATCGCGGGCTGTCTCGGTGACAGCTCAGACACGGTGCTCGACGAGCCGGACATTGCGGATGTCGACCCGGAAGCGTTCGTGTACCCGGCTCATGGGGAGGAGCTCCCGGACGTGACGCTTCCGGCACCTCTCCACGACCGAGACGTTTCGACGCGGGAGTTCGTCGGCGAGCGAGAGACGCTCCTGACGTTCATCTTCACTCGTTGTCCTGGCCCTTGTCCGGGGATGACCGCTGCGCTCGCACACGTACAGGTGGACGCAGCACAGGAGGGGTACGCCGACGAGGTTGCGCTGATGCCGACGACGTTCGACCCCGAGTCCGACGACGTCGACCGTCTCCACGAGTTCTCCGAACGTAACGGTGCAGACCCAACAGCCGAGAACTGGCTGTTTCTCCGCCCGGAGACGCCAGAGGAAGCCGGGGAAACTGTCAACGACACGTTCGGGGTCGGCTTCGAGGAAGTCCCGTCGGAGGAGGACTCCCACGGCGACCACGACGACCACGGCGAGACGCTCGACCCGGACGAGGGGGAGAAGACGTTCTCTCACCTCAATCTCGTCCTGCTGGCCAACCGTGACGGCTATGTCGAGCGTGCCTACCAGCGGGTCCCTCGTCCTGACGAACTGCTGTCAGACCTCGCAACCGTTCGGGACGGCTACTAATCCGTCTTTGCTATCGCACCCTGCTTTCAGACCTCATCGCGGTCAGTGAACGTATACCTCCTCTGTATTTTTCCGTCGACGAACTCGTGGAAATCCGCGAAGTCGAACTCGACTACAGTTCCGTCCTGCACTCCCGAGAACGTTCCGCGGACGGCAGCGATGTTTTCGTCGACGATCACGTCGTGAACTTCGTGTGCGCCGTCTTCCAGCGGGCGTTGCTCGAGATAGAACTCCCGGAGTGACCCGTGTCCCTCGATTGCACCTTGTCCGGGTCGTTCGTATCTGATGTCTTCGGCGAACAGGGCGAAGAGGCCCTCGTACTCCTCGGCGTCGACCAGTTCGTAGTACTCACGGACGGTCGCTTCCGGGTTGCTGTCGGCCATACTGCTACAGTTGGACCGCAGGCCCATAACGCTGGGCCCTCCCTGGTAGTTTTCGGTGGCGATTCACGCAGCCCCAGACCGCAGGATTCAATTCACGAGGCGCGCGACCTACCTACAATGACCCACTACCTCGCTACGGAGGAGCTGTAAGCCGTGTCCGTCGCGTCTGCGGGCGACCCGGGAACGCAGGCGAAGCAAATTCTCGGTTACTCGCGGTGGTGGCAGATCGTCGCCGCTGCGGTGATGATGGCGCTCGTCAGCCCGTACCAGTACGTCTGGTCGTCGATAGAGGGGCCGCTCGCTGCTGACCTCAACGCGTCGTTGTCCGCACTGGGCTTTGTCTTCACGGCGTACGTCATCATCATGGCGCTCGTCCAGTTCCCGGCGGGCTGGTGGCGCGACCGCTATGGACCTCGTGCCGTCACGCTCGCCGCTGGCGTACTCGCGGGCGGGGGATACGTCGCACTCGCCTTCGCGACCAACATCTGGCTGGTGTATCTCGCATACGGTGTCGGCGCGGTTGGCGTCGGAATGGTCTACACGGTCGCTGTCAACACAGCAATCAAGTGGTTCCCCGACCGCCGCGGCCTTACGACGGGTATCGGCACGATGGCGTTCGCAGCCGGGAGTGCGGCGTTCGTCCCCTACGTGCGGATGATGGTCGACAGCGGTGCGCTCACCACCGCGCTGTCGAGTATGGGTGTACTCATCGCGGTCGGCATCGTCGTCGGAACAGTCGTACTCCGTGACCCGCCAGAGGAGTGGCTCAAAGCTGACGAGGCACTCGCGTCCGAGACGACCGACACCGCCGCGGTGGGCGACGAAGAGCCGGACCGCGCACCCGACGGCGGCACGCGAGCCGAACCGGCGACGACGCAGTTCACCTGGCGAGAGATGGTTCGGACCTGGCAGTTCTGGGTGATGTACTTCATGTTCTTCGCGGTCAGCGCTGCCGGACTGATGATTACCGCTCGCGTCATCCTGTACGCCGAGGAATCCGGATTGACCGCAGCCGCCGCAACCATTGCGGCTACGCTGCTTCCGCTGGCTTCCGGCGGCGGTCGCCTCATTGTCGGCGGTCTCTCCGACCGCTTCGACCGAGAACGCATCACTGCCGGGTCGTTTCTCGTCTGCGGTGCCGGAACAGTAGGTGTCGTCATCTTCGCGGGTGTCGGCTCTGCAGTCGGTTACGTGATTGCCGTCGCAATCGCGGTGTTCTTCTGGAGCTCACAGTTCTCGTTGTTCCCGAGTCTCGTCGGCGACTACTACGGCCCGAAACACTCCTCGACGAACTACTCGCTGGTCTACTCCGGCAAGATGTGGGGCGGCGTCTTTGGCGGCGGCGTCGTCGGCTGGCTCGTCGTCGTCATTGGTTGGGACGCAACGTTCTTGATAGGTGGCGCGCTCGCGCTCGCAGCAGGGGTCGCGGGACTCTTCCTCCGGCCACCGCAGTGATTGAGCTACTCTCGGGCCGCCAGTTCACATGAAATCCGAGAGTCCTGCCTGCTCGTCGCTGTCCGTGGAACTGGCGTCGTCCGTCACACTGTCCTCGGCCGTCTCCCCGCTCAGGCTGACTTGCTGACCGTCGGTGTCGTCTGGACTATCTTTATTTTCTGTCTCGTTGCTCGCCGTCTCCTCGCCACTTTCGTTCGACCCGTCGTCGTCCGTCTCGTCCTCGCTTGTGACTGCCGGGTCAAACGCCCCACCTGTGTTCTCTGCGGCCAGTTCCTCGCGAAGCGCCTCGGCGTCCTCGACGATAGACTGCACCTTGTTGGTGTCCTCACCGCTTCCCGTGACGAAAGAGACGTGTTCGGCTTCCAGTTCGTAGCGGGCCGTCATCGCCACGGTGAGCTCGCGGTTCTTGCAGTGATGAGTCATCATCGCGAGGTGGGGCATAATTTCCCGTCGAGCCGTGCTCATGCTCGTCCCGTTTGCTTCGGCGATTTTTCTGGCGATATAGTCACGCTTGTCCCGGGTTCCGCGCGACCGCCCGAGCTTTGACCAGTAGCTCGGCGGGCTGTATCGCGTCCAGCCACCTTTCGGCTCGCGGCGGGCAGCTGCCACGCCAGCGGTCATGTTGTCACCGGCGTACCGCCAGTACGAGTAGTTCTGTGTCGCTCGCACCCGGCCGAGCCAGCGGTCGGCGTTCGAGAGGAACTCGTAGGCGACCACCAGCTCCTCGCCGTGGTAGTCTTTGGGGATGTTGTCTTCTATCCAGTTGATGAGGTCATCGGGCGTCTCGTCGACGTCGTAGCTCGCCTGCAGCGCTTCCTGCGGTCCAGCCTCTTTGATGACCGTATCGAGGTAGTCGAAGATGCCGGTCGTGGTGTCGCGCTCGCCGGTCACCACGTCGTCGGCAGCGAGTCTGTCTCGGCCCTCCCCGAGCGCCTGCAGGTCGTTGATTGCACCACGGAGGTCACCACTGTTCATCGCTGCAATCTGTTCGAGGGCGCCCGTCTCGAACTCGATACCTTCCTTTCGACAGATGTCACGCAGGACGGGCAGAATCGAGCGCTTGGAGACGCTGCGGAACTCAATATCTTGACAGGCATTTCGAAGCGCATTGGACATCTCGTAGTAATCGTTGGCGATGAGAATCATCGGCTGGCTCGCCTCCTTTACGAGGCTCGTCACCGCGCGACTCCCGCCCCGGTCGGCGTTACCGTGGATGTTGTCGGCCTCGTCCATGATGACGAGTCGTCGGCCGCCGCCGCCACCTGCGAGCGTCCCGCTCTTTGCGGCCTCCCCGGCCACCTGCTCGATAACGTCTTTCGTACGCGTGTCCGAGGCGTTCAACTCGATAGTCGGCCAGCCTTTGTCGGCCGCGAGCGCGTGTGCCGAGGAGGTCTTGCCGATGCCGGGTGGGCCGTAGATGATGACTGCCTCTCGGTGGTTCTCCCACGTCTCGGCCCACTTGCGGAGCGCGTCTCTGGCCTTGTCGTTGCCCCGCAGCTCCGAAAGGGACGACGGGCGGTACGTCTCCGTCCAGTCGGTCATTGTCGGGTACAGGTCCGTCCCGGATATAGTGGTTGTGGAGTTACTCTTCGTCGGCTGTCTGCAGGTCGAGCCGCGTCGTAACCCTGTCGTACGTATCGTCGCTGGAGACGATGGTCTCTCCGTTTGATTCGACGAGATGCAAGGCGTCGAACGGTGTGAACTCGTGGTCTTCGACGTAGGTCGCAGCGGTGACCACTGTCTCCACGTCACCGCGTACCTCGACGAGGTTCGCGGCGTTCGTGACGACCCGTTCGGTATCTCGTCCCTCTCGATAGGCGACCAAGAGGAGTTCGATGAGCGTGAACTGTGACGTCCACAGTTCGTCTCGATGTTCTCGGTACACCGTTTCTGCAGCCTCCCCCAACCAGTCGTCGTCCTTGATGAGTGCAAGAAGAAAATCCGTTTCCACGTACATCTATCGTCCAGCCTCGTCGAGGGCAGCTTCTCGCGCGTCTTCGCGGAGTTCAGCAGCGCTCTTATCGACATCTGCAAACTCGTCTCTGAGCGCATCGAGCGGGTCGCTCGCGACTGGAACGAGTTTGATTCCGTCCTGTAGCTGAACGATGTGATAGCGTTCACCGTATCGCTCTCGAACCTCCTTCGGGAGCGTGAGGCGGCCGCGGTCGTCCAGCGTTGCGTCGGACATGGTCTGACTTACGGTAGGAATAAATAAAAATTTTCCCACTCAATCTTTCCAAACCCACAAACTGTGTGATTACCCCATCCTCGCGTACCCGGCGGCGGGTAATGCTCGCTCGCACACGAGGCAGATAGTTGCCTGGTTAGTGTGGCGTAAATCATCGCAATTATTGTGGTGGTATCCCATGGAAGTCTCATGGCGACGACAGAACCCGACACAGACGCGCCAGCCGCCTACGAGCAGTTGCTCGAACGGAACCGACGCATCACAAACCTCGGCAACGCCGCAATGCACCTCAGCTGGGACCAGCAGGTGATGATGCCCGAGGGTGGCGCACCCGCGCGCTCACAGCAGCTCTCCGCACTCTCCGCGACCACGCACGAACTACTCGTCGACGACGAGGTCGGCGAGTGGCTCACTGAGCTCGACGAGGCGGAGCTGACCGACGACCAGGCAGCCAACGTCCGTGAGATTCGCCGTGTGTACGAGCGCCAGGCGAACGTTCCCTCAGAACTCGCCGAGGAGATTACGCAGACCGGCTCCGAGAACCAACAGATCTGGCAGGATGCGAAGGCTAACGACGACTACGAGCAGTTCGCACCCCGGCTCGAGAAACTGTGCGACCTCCAGCGCGAGCGCGCCGAGTACGTCGACCCCGACGCCGACCCCTACGTGGTGATGTACGAGGACAGCAACCCCTACGTCCCCATCGAGACGATGGAGGACATCTTCGAGACGCTCCGCGCGGAGATTCCGCCGCTCGTCGAGGAGATTCGGAGTTCGGGCACGGAGCTCACCGACCCCTGGGAGGGCGAGTACCCCGAGGAGGACCAGGAGGCCCTCAGCGAGGCCGCTCTCGATTTCATCGGCTACGACCGAAACCGTGGTCGACTCGACACCGCCCCGCATCCGTTCATGGCTGGTACGCAGTTCGACGCACGGGTGACGACGCGGTTCAAGGCGGAGGACCCCATCGACGCCCTCACTGCTACTATCCACGAGTACGGCCACGCGAGCTACCAGCAGGGACTTCGACAGGACGCCTACGGAACGCCGCTCGGCCAGTCCCGTGGCTCGGGCGTTCACGAGTCACAGTCGCGTTTCTGGGAGAACCACGTCGGCCGAACCAGACCGTTCTGGGAGGAGTTCCTGCCTACCT
>LKMJ01000661.1_pt1 | contig 27656 bp, 24 predicted proteins | sample 643391 | NCBI WGS metagenome assembly LKMJ01 (sample SAMN04112250, study PRJNA286221) | soda lake metagenome | biome: soda lake; feature: Kulunda Steppe; material: water; isolation source: sample PL-Br10 brine of Picturesque Lake | place: Russia: Kulunda steppe | collected 2010-07 | reverse complement strand
CTGGCTCCTGCTCCCGGCGCAGCGCGAGGAGCCCCTAGCCGCGATCGTCGAGTTCGCGAGCTACAGCGGCGGCCGCGGGCTGCCCCACGATCGTCTGGTGTGGTCGGCGGCCGGCTACGCGCACCTGATCATGGACAGCCGGGGACAGGGCTCGAGCTCCACCACCGGGACCACTGACGATCCCCACGACACCGGAGCTCCCGCCAGCCCCGGGTTCCTGACCCGCGGGGTGCTCGACCCCGCCACGGCCTACCTGACCCGGCTGTTCGTCGACGCGGCGCGTGCGGTGGAGGTGGCCCGCACCCACCCTGTCATCGATGCTGCACGGGTCGCGGTGGCAGGCATCAGCCAGGGCGGCGGGCTCGCCCTCGCCGCGGCGCACCTCGCCGATGAGGTCTCGGCGGTGCTTGCCGCGGTGCCCTTCCTCGCCCACATCCGCCGGGCCGTGGACATCACCGACGAGGATCCCTACGCGGAGATCTCCAGCTACTGCGCCACCCACCCCGACCACGTCGAGCAGGTGTTCAGGACCCTGTCCTACCACGACGTGGTCAACCACGGACGTCGCATCACCGCACCGACGCTGCTGTCCACGGGGCTGGCCGACGCGGTGTGCCCACCCTCGACGGTGTACGCCGTCGCCAACCACCACGGCGGGTCCGCACGGGTCCTCGCCTACCCCTTCGACGATCATGGGGGCGGCGGATCCCACCGGGTGCGTGAGGAGCTCGCCTTCGCCGCGTCGCACCTGCGTGCGGGGGGACGGTAACCGGTCGCCGGGTTCAACCGACGGCACCACGATCCCGGGTCACCCACCGCAACCATCCTGCAGCGACGCCGAGCAGCACTGCTCCCCCACCGATGAGTGGTCCGGCGAACCCCCTCAGACCCAGGGCGTGATCGAGGGAGTAGGCGCCCGGTCCGGTGACCGCCACCGCGAGTGCCACCGCGATCAGGTAGCCGTTCAACTCCCAGCCCTTGTTGACCGACCAGAAACCCGCGTCGGCGTTGTTGACCAGGGCTGCCGTGGTCATCGTGCCGGCCACCGCCGCCGCGCTGAGCGGTGTGAACAGGCCGGCTGCGAGCCCGAGGCCACCTGCCAACTCCCCCGTCCCGGCGAGCACCGCCGCGGCGCGTCCATCGCCGAAGCCGAGTGACGCGAACCAGCCCGCGGTGCCTGAGATACCACCGCCACCGAACCATCCGAGCAGCTTCTGTGCCCCGTGCAGTGCGAAGGTGACCCCCACCAGGACGCGCAAGAGCAGCAATCCCTCATCGACGGCCGGCGCGGTCATCAGGTCCATGGGTCGAACTCCAGGTCGGTGACGGACAACACGTCGACGACGCGGTGTGCGTGCGCAAGATCGGCGCGGGGGAGGTGACCGCGGACCACGGCAACGGTGAACATGCCGGCGGCGAGGGCACTGGCCACGCCGACATCGGTGTCCTCGACCGCAGCGCATCTGGCCGGTGGCACGCCAAGCCTGCCGGCCGCTGTCAGGTAGGGCTCGGGTGCGGGTTTGTGGCGCGCGACGTCGTCGGCTCCGATCACCACCCCGACCAGGTCCTCGACACCGGCGCGGGCGAGCACGCGTGCCACATGTGCATGGCTCGAGGAGGAGGCGACACCGACAGCCACCCCGGCCGCGGCCATGGCACGCAGGACGCTGAGGGCGTCCTCGAACAGGGTCAGGTCCGTGTCGAAGTGCGCCAGGAACCGTGACCTGAGCCGGGTCCGGAAGGCGGTCGCATCCCCCAGCGGCACGCGTGCGGCGAAGTGGGCGAAGGTGGCGGCATACGGTCGCCCCACGGTGGCTCGACGGTCGTCGGCGGTCGGGCTGTAGCCGAACTCACCGAGGACCTCCGCCCACGCCCGATCAGAGATCGGCTCGGTGTCGGCCAGGGTGCCGTCGCAGTCGAAGACCACGCCGGCCGGACGGGTACCCGTCACCTCGCATCGACCGGCGAGGTGGAGGACGACGGCGCCAGGGGTCCGGGGCCGGCCAGGTCCAGGACCGCCGCAGCGACCGCATCGGGCGCTTCCTCGTGGACGAGGTGGCCTACCCCGGGCACGGCCACCAGGCGGGCGTCGAGGTCGTGGGCGACGCGGCCGGCGAGGTGGAAGGGCGTGACCCGGTCCTCCTCGCCCCAGATGACCACGGCCGGTACCCGCATGCGGTGGGGTTCCTGGGGCTGGCGCAGCAAGGGGACCCGGCGACGCACCTTGCGTATCCCCCAGTCGACGAGGGCCTGTCGCGACAGCGTCCGGTAGTAGGCCAGCCATGCACTCGGCGCCACGGTCACCGCATCCGCGTACCGATCCATCGCCGCCTGGTCGAAGGGGGTCTGGACGACCGCCGAGTACCGGATCGCCGCACGGGTGAGGGGTCGCCCGGCGAGCCGCCAGGCCAGCTGGGGCAGCACGGGGATGTTGAACAGGGGAACGTGCCAGGAGACGGTGAGGTCGAGTTGACGGAAGGGCGAGGACGCCACCACCAGAGCCTGCACCCGGCCCGGATGCCGGAAGGCGGTAGCCAACGCGATCGCCCCGCCCCAGTCGTGCCCGACCAGCACCGCCTTGCGGGCGTGCAGGTTGCGGATGAGTTGGGCCATCTCGTCAGCCAGGGTGGCCGGGTCGTAGCCGGTCTTGGGCGCGTCAGAACGCCCGAACCCCTTCAGATCGGGGCACACGACCCGGTAGCCGGCCGCCGCCAACTGTGTGGCGACAGCCCCCCAGGAGGAACCGTCCTGGGGCCATCCGTGCAGCAGCAGCGCCAGGTCGTCGCCGCGGGAGGCCTCCCCGTCTCCACCGACACCGGCGGCAGCGCCGCCCGCGAGCGCCGCGGGCTCGCGCCACGCCGGTGACCCCAGGGCGCGGACGTAGAAGCGGGTCTCTCCGCCGCGGACGTAGCCTTCTCGCCACACCAGGTGCACCTCCCCCTCGCAGCGTAGGGGCACGGGGCCGGGAGCCCCACACCGGCGCGCATGATCGCGGTCACAGACCGTCGTAGAAGAGCCGCTCGCACACCGCTCGCACACGCCGCGCGTACCGGCGTCGGTCATCCTCCAGCTCCTGCCAGCCACCTCGCCCGTAGCCCATCGCCCGGGCCAGGGTCTCCAGCTGCAGCTGCGAGGAGGGCAGCACATCCACGTCGCGGTGCCGGCGCAGGTAGAGACGGTTGCGCAGCTCGGACAGGAACCGGTAGCCGTCCCTGAGCCAGTCGGCGTCCTGGTGCTCCAGCAGGCTCGCATCCTGTAGCAGGTCGATACCGGCCATGGTCGAGGGCGTGCGGAGGGCAGGCTGGGTGCCGCCATGCTGCTGGAGGAACAGCTGCACCGTCCACTCCACGTCGGAGAGCCCACCGGGGCCGAGTTTGAGATGCCGCTCGGGCGTGACGCGTCGCGGGATGCGCTCCTTCTCCAGACGCGCCTTCATCCGGCGCATCGGTACCGCCACGTTGCTGGTGTCCTCGGGGTAGGCGTGGAGCTGGGCGGCGGCAACCAGTCGGTTGCCCAGATCACGGTCACCTGCGACGTGGCGTGAACGCAGCAGCGCCTGGTGCTCCCAGGGCTCGGCCCAGCGCTCCCAGTAGGCCGTGTAGGAGGTGAAGGAGCGGGACAAGGGCCCGTTGCGGCCCTCGGGGCGCAGGTCGGCGTCCACGACGAAGGCCGTGCCCTCCGAGGTGATCGTCGACAGCGAGCGCATCACGTTGCCCGCTATCTCCAGGGCCAGTCGCGTGGCATCGCGCTCGTCGGCGCCCTCCGCAGCCTCGTGGACGAAGAGCACATCGAGGTCGGAGACGTAGTGCAGCTCCCGACCACCGAACTTGCCCATGCCGACCACAGCGAGGCTGACGGGCAGCTGGTCGGGACCGGACAGCCCCCGGTCACGGGCCTGGCGCCGCAGCTCATCGCGTAGCGCTCCGGTCAGGCAGGCTTCGCCCAGGGCGGTCAGCTCCTCGCCCACGCCCCCGACGGTGGTGCCCCCAGAGAGGTCCCGGAGCACGATCCGGAGCAGCTCGTGCCGCTTGAAGCGCCGCAGCGCGGCGGTGGTGTCCTGCCAGTGCAGCCGTCCCACCGCCAGCTTGACCAGCTCATCGCGGCTGCGCGGCTGTTCGCGCACCCGGGGATCCTTCAGCCAGTCCACCCCCTGGGGTTGACTGACCAGCAGCTCACCCGCCACCTGGCTGGTCCCGAGCACACGACCGACCAGGTCGGCCGCATCGGGGTGGTCACGCAGGTACGCGAGCAACTCGGGGGACGGACCCTGCGCCTCGACCAGGCGCCGGAACGCCGTCAGCCCGGCGTCGGGATCGGGGGTGTCCTGCAGGACCTGGAGGACCTTGGGCAGGACCGCACGTACGGTCCGGGCGCTGCGGGTGACCCCGCCGGTGATGGACCCGATGTCCTTGAGTGCAGCGGCACCATCACGGAAGCCCAGCAGCCGCAGACGCTCGATGGCCGCGGCTTCACCCATGACGCTGAGCTCGCCGGGGACGCTCACCCCGGCGGCCTGCGCGGGAACGCTGGCGTAGGTCTCGAGCAGGGGACGGTAGAACAACCTCGCGTGCAGATCGGATACCTGGGCCTGGACACGGGTCAGCTCGGCGAGGAACGGCTCACGTGCCGGGGCCTGGCCCTCCGCCCGGTAGCCGAGGGTGCGTGCCAGCCACTCCTGTCGCTCACCGTCAGCGGGGATGGTGTGGGTGCGCCGCTCGTGGGCGAGCTGGAGACGGTGCTCCACGGTCCGCAGCTGCCGGTAGGCGGCAGCGAAGGCGGCCGCGTCGGCCTCGTCGACGTAGCCGTTGGCGGCCAGCGCGTCCAGCGCCGGCAGGGTGGAGGTGCACCGCAGGGAACGGTCACCCCGTCCGTGCACGAGCTGGAGCAACTGGACGGTGAACTCGATGTCGCGGATGCCCCCGGGTCCGAGCTTGAGCTGTCGCTCGCCATGTCGGCGCACCTCGGGCTGGGCCTCTATGCGGCCCTTCATCCGCCGGATCTCCGCGACGACGTCCGGGTCGAGGTGCTCCGGCCAGACGTAGGGCTCGGCCGCGGCGAGCAACCGTTCGCCGAGGTCGAGGTCACCGGCGACGGGTCTGGCCTTCAGCAGGGCCTGGAACTCCCACGTCTTGGCCCACCGCTCCCAGTAGGCCTCGAAGCTGGCGATCGTGCGGGACAGGGCACCCGAGCGACCCTCGGGACGCAGGGTGGGGTCGACGTCGTAGGCCCGCCCCATGGTCGTCGAGGCGTTGAGCAGCTCGAGCAGGCGGGTCAGGACCTCCGTGGCCTCCCGGTTGGCGTGCTCCTCCTCCGCACCGTCGATCGGTTCGTGGACGAAGACCACGTCCACATCGGACACGTAGTTGAGCTCACTGCCACCGAGCTTGCCCATGCCGATGACCGCGATCCGGGCGGTGGGATCGTCGCCGGCCACCGCCTGGTGCACCGCAGACAGCGCCCCGGTCAGCACCCCCTCGGCCAGTCGGGCGAGCTCCGCTCCGACCTCGTCGAGGCTGGCATGTCCCGTCAGGTCCCGCCCCGCGAGGTCGGCGGTCGCGCGTCGACGGATGGCGGCGATCCCCGCAGCCTGCTCCGAGGCCGCATCGCTGGCGGCCACGGCCGCCGCGACGGCGCGTGCGGTGGGCTCGACCTCGACGCGGTCGAGGGTCCTGAGCGCGTCGACCGCGTCGGAGAACCTGCCGAGGAGCTCGCCGAGCGGCCGGGACGCGCCGGCCACCGCCACCACCCGGGTGAGCCAGTCGGGGCTGGCCCGCACCCGGTCGTACAACGCACGGTCAGTGCTCGCCAGGGTGGCCACCGACCGCAGGGCGTCGTCGGGCGCAGCCGCTTCGGAGATGGCCAGCAGCAGGCCCTCGTCGAGCACGTCGTCGACGAGCAACCCCGCGTCCTCCAGAGCCCCGAGGGCAGGGTCGGGTCTGAGCCCGGCGCGGGCCAGGCGCGCGCGCAGGCTGCGGCGTTGATCCTCGCTCACGGCGACCTCAGAGCAGCGGGAGGTAGCGGGCGAGCTCGAAGTCGGTGACGTGGGCCGAGTACTCGTCCCACTCCGCACGCTTGTTGGCGATGAAGTGGCTGAAGAGGTGTTCCCCGAGGGTCTCGGCCACCAGCTCCGAGGACTCCATCACGGTCAGGGCTTCGCCGAGGCTGGAAGGTAGACGGTCGATGCCCTCCGCTGCCCGTTCCGCATCGGTGAGTTCGAAGCTGTTGTCCTCGCTCTCCTCGGGCAGCTGGTACTCCTCCTCGATGCCCTTGAGCCCCGCCGACAGCAGCAGGGCGAAGGCGAGGTAGGGGTTGCATGCCGGGTCCGGGGAGCGGTACTCGATGCGACTGGAGGCACCCTTGCGGGGCTTGTGCATCGGCACCCTGATCAGCGCGGAACGGTTGGAGTGGCCCCAGGTCGTGAACACCGGTGCCTCTCCCGAGGGCAGCGGTCCGTGCAGGCGCGCGCTGAGCCGCTTGTAGGAGTTGACCCACTGGTTGGTGACCGCGGTGATCTCCCGGGCATGGCGCAGCAGGCCTGCGGTGAAGGAGCGTGCCAGGGGGGAGAGCAGGTACGGGTCGCTGGCGTCGTGGAAGGCGTTGGTGTCGCCCTCGAACAGCGACAGGTGCAGATGCATGGCGCTGCCCCACTGCCCCTCCATGGGCTTGGGCATGAAGGAGGCGTAGATCCCGCGCTGCAGGGCGGTCTCCTTGACCACCAGCCGGAAGGTCATGACGTTGTCGGCCATGGTCAGCGCGTCGGCGTAGCGCAGGTCGATCTCGTGCTGGGAGGGCGCGACCTCGTGGTGGGAGAACTCGACGCTGATCCCCATGCGCTCCAGGGTGTTGATGGTCTGGCGGCGGAAGTCCTGCTGGACGTCCAGCGGGGTCATGTCGAAGTAGGAGCCGTTGTCGAGGGGGGTGGGATCGTCGGGGCCGGCGAAGAGGAAGAACTCCATCTCCGGGTGGACGTAGAAGGTGAAGCCCATCTCCGCCGCCCGCTCGAGCTGGCGCTTGAGCACCAGGCGCGGATCGGCGGCGAAGGGTTGCCCGTCGGGGGTGAGGATGTCGCAGAACATCCGGGCCACACCCTGGGACTCCGGCCGCCAGGGCAGCACCTGGAAGGTGGAGGCGTCGGGGACCAGGACCATGTCCGCCTCCTGGACCCGCGCGAAGCCGTCGATCGAGGAACCGTCGAAGCCCATGCCCTCGCTGAAGGCGTTCTCGAGCTCCGCAGCCGTGATCGCGACGCTCTTGAGGAACCCGAGCACATCGGTGAACCACAACCGGATGAACCGGACATCACGCTCCTCGACGGTGCGGAGCACGTACTCCTGCTGCTTGTCCATGAGCCTCATCCTCACATCGCCCCCGGTGCCGCGCGACGGGAAGTGGGTGCGCACCGGGCCGGAGCAGTGACGTTGCCGCCAGCGTAGTGGCGGTCACCGCAACGGTACGGTCCAGCGGGTCTGCGGTGAGGAGGATCCGGGTGTGTGACACGGTCGTGGTGGTCGCGGGCGACCGGGTGCGGTTCGCCAAGAACTCCGACCGAGACGCCAACGAGGTGCAGGTACTGCACTGGCAACCGGCGACGACGCACCCACCGGGCACGCAGCTGCGCTGTACCCATGTCACGGTGCCGCAGGCCACCCGTACCTCCGCGGTGGTGCTGTCGCGCCCGCTGTGGATGTGGGGCGCGGAGATGGGCACCAACGAGCACGGGGTCACCATCGGCAACGAGGCGGTGTTCACCACCGCACCCCGTCCTGCCACGGGTCTGACGGGCATGGACCTGCTGCGTCTGGCGCTGGAACGCAGCGACGATGCGGACACGGCGGTGCACACGATCGTCACCCTGCTCGAGCGCCACGGTCAGGGAGGGCGGTGTGGTTTCGAGGACCCGTCCTTCAGCTACGACTCGAGCTTCGTCGTGGCTGACCGCACCCACGCCTATGTACTGGAGACCGCGGGCAGCGGCTGGGCTGTCGAGGTGGTGGACGCCGGGGTGCGCAGCATCTCCAACGGGCTCACGATCCCCGGGTTCGCCGAGGCCCACGCCGACCGGCTGCGTGGCCGCGTGGCGGCCTGCGACCGACGTCGCGCGCGCACCACCCTGCTTGCGGCGCGCTCGGCCGGGCTCGGCCCGCTGCTCGCCACCCTGCGGGATCACGGGGACACAGGCCCCGTACCGCGCTACCGCTGGCACCACGGTGCGCTGTCCGCGCCCTGCGCGCACCCCGGGGGGCTGCTGACCTCGACGCAGACCACGGCGTCCTGGGTCAGCGAGCTGTCCGGGGCCGGGGATCGCCACTTCGCCACCGCCACGGCTGCTCCCTGCACCTCGGTGTTCCTGCCTGTCGCGGTCGATCATCCCCTCCCCCTGGGATCGGAGCCCACCGCCGCGTACGACGACGGGAACTGGTGGTGGGGCCACGAGGCCGTGCACCGGCGCGCCATCCAGGACCCCGCGCGCTGGCTGCCACGTCTGGCCGCAGACCGCGCGCCCGTGGAGCAGGCGGTGCTGGCCGGCGCGATGGACGGTCCGGACGCCGTCGCAGCCGTGGCCGACCTGCGCGCGAACTGGTCGCTGGCCCTGTCACAGGAACCGCCAAACGACGCGCGGCCTCCTCTGGTGCGACGGTTCTGGGCCCATCGTCGGGCGCAGGCTGCGGCTGCGACGGGGGTGGTAGCTGGCTGAGCACCAGCCAGGTCGACACCACCCCACAGCGGTCTGACGCGGATGGGGGCCGCGATCCTCAACGGATCCGCGGCCCCCACCTGCACCTCACCCAGCCCGTGGCCTCAGCTGCGCGCGAGCTCCGGGTAACCAGGAACGCCGTGCTCGTGGACGTCGAGGCCCTCGATCTCCTCCTCCTCGGAGACGCGCAGCTGGCCCATGGCCTTGAGCACGCCGAAGAGGATCGCCGAGGAGACACCGACCCAGGCAGCCACACCGAGGATGCCGATCACCTGCGAGAGCAGCAGCTCAGCGCCACCACCGAAGAACAACCCACCATCGGTGGCCGCGAGACCGACCCACAGGGTGCCCAGGATGCCGCAGGTGCCGTGGACGCTGATCGCACCGACGGGATCGTCGATCTTCAGCGAGTCGAACAGCTGCACGGAGAGGGCGACCACCACACCGGCCAGCAGACCGACCAGCACCGCCATGTTGAAGGAGACCGCGTCCGCTCCGGCGGTGATGCCCACCAGTCCGGCCAGGATGCCGTTGGCGGTCATCGCCACGTCCCACTTGCCGTTCTTCAGGCGGGTGAAGATGCCCGCCGCGGCGCCACCTGCACCACCGGCCAGGGCCGTGGTCACGATGACGAACCCGATCAGTTCACCGTCGAGCTCCAGCACCGATCCGCCGTTGAACCCGAACCAGCCGAAGAACAGCAGCAGGGTGCCGAGCGCGCCGAGCGCGATCGAGTGACCGGGGATGGCCCGCGCCTTACCGGTCTTGGGGTCGAACTTGCCGATACGGGGGCCCAGGAACGCGGCGCCGACCAGCCCGGCCACGCCACCGGTCATGTGGACGATCGTGGAGCCGGCGAAGTCCGCGAAGCCCAACGCGTCGATCCAGCCGCCACCCCAGGTCCAGGCGCCGACGATGGGGTAGATGAGACCGGTCATGACCACCGCGACGGCGACGTAGGCGCCGAACTTCATGCGCTCCGCAACCGCACCGGAGACGATCGTGGCCGCGGTGGCCGCGAACATCGCCTGGAAGGCGAAGTCGATCTCCAGGGTGCCGTCAGGGTCGTAGGTGTCCCCGATCAGGAAGAAGTTGTCCGTACCGAACAGGCCTGCGACCTGCTCGCCGTACATCAGCCCCCAGCCGATGGCGTAGTAGACGAGGATCCCGAGCGAGATCGTCATCAGGTTCTTGCCGATGATGTTCGCGGTGTTCTTCGAGCGGGTGAAACCCGCCTCGAGCATCGCGAATCCGGCATGCATGATGAAGACGAGCACCGTCGCCACCATGAGGTAGAGCACGATGGTCGCGAGCGCCAGGTCCTCGACGCTGATGCCATCCTGCGCGTAGGCAGGCGCACCGAGCATGAGCACCAGCGCGGACGTGACCACCCCCAACTTCAACAGACGCTTCACCGTGTCCTCCAACTCGACTCGTGTCGTGGGTTCGGTGGCCTCGCGGGGCCCGTCAACGCGGTGTTGCGCGCGGCACCCTGCCCGGTTCCACCGGTACGTTCGGAGACGCTACGAAGCGGCGGTTTCTCCACCGTTGATCTCGCGTTTCCACCGTGTTTCGTGTCACAGGGAGGTTCGAACCGTGCCGCTGAGGGTCGCGCTCGCGCAGTTGCACTCCCAGGTCGGTGACATCGACGGCAACGTGGAGCGCATCCTCGCGGCGTGGCACGCGGCGGCCGCGTCCGGGGCGGAGTTGGTCGTCACCACCGAGCTCACCATCACCGGCTACCCACCCGAGGACCTCCTGCTCAAGCCGGAGTTCGTGAGCGCCAACCTGGCGGCCGTGGACCACCTCGCCGCGGCCGGCCCCGCAGGTTGCACCGCCCTGATCGGGTACGTCGGGGCGGGCGAGGGGGATGCGACCGATGCCGCGCACTGGGACGTGGCGTTGGCCACCCGCAACCTGACGAACTCCGCGGCCGTGCTGCGCGATGGCGCCGTCGTCGCCACCTACGACAAACTCCGCCTCCCCAACTACGGCGTGTTCGACGAGGCCCGGTACTTCACCCCCCGCGATGCGCCCTGCGTGGTCGACGTCGCCGGGGTGCGCGTGGGCATCACGGTGTGCGAGGACCTGTGGACCGAAGCCGGCCCCGTGCAGGCGGCCGTGGCTGCCGGCGCCGAGGTGGTGGCCAACCTCAACGCCTCGCCCTACCACCGCGGCAAGCGGACCGACCGTGCGGCCTGGGTACGCCACCACGCCCGCACCGGTGGTGTCCCGGTCCTGTACTGCAACGTGGTCGGTGGTCAGGACGAGGTCGTGTTCGACGGCGACTCCATGGTCGCCGATGCCCGGGGCGAGGTGATCGCCCGCGGTGCACAGTTCACCGAGGATCTCGTCCTCGTCGACCTCCCGACGCCCGCTGCCGGTCAGCCGAGCGACCCATCTACGCCCGCTGTCGTCGCTCCCGCAGCCGGCTGGCGCCCCGCTGACCAGCTCGATCCCGTGGGCGAGGTCTGGCACGCGCTCACCCGGGCGACCAAGGACTACTGCCAGCGCAACGGCTTCGATGCCGCGATCGTCGCGCTGTCGGGGGGGATCGACTCCGCGGTGGTCGCTGCCCTCGCGGCGGACGCACTCGGTGGCCCGCAGGTGGTCACCGTCGCACTGCCCTCCCCCTACTCCTCCCCCGGCTCCCTGCGTGACGCCGCGGCACTGGCCGAGGCCATCGGCAGTCAGCATCACGTGCTCGACATCGGTCCGCCGCTGCGGGCGGTGGGCGACATGCTCGGCGACCTGGTGATCACCGGGTTCGACCGCACCGATGGTCAGCAGCCGGGCGTCGCCTATGAGAACCTGCAGTCGCGGCTGCGGGGGGTTGCGGTGATGGCCCTGTCGAACGAGACCGGTGCCATCGTGCTCACCACCGGCAACAAGTCGGAGTACGCCGTCGGCTACGCCACACTCTACGGTGACATGTCGGGCGGCTTCGCACCGCTCAAGGACGTCCCGAAGCTGCTGGTCTACGAGTTGGCTCGCTGGCGCAACCGCGCCGGCGAGGTGGTGCCGCAGAGCACGATCTCCAAGCCTCCCTCGGCGGAGTTGCGGCCCGGCCAGCTCGACCAGGACTCGCTGCCCTCCTATGAGATCCTCGACGCCCTGGTGACGGGCTATGTGGAACAGGACAAGAGCATCGCCGACCTGGTCGCCGACGGGCACGACGAGGAGGAGGTGCGCCGGGTGGTGCGGCTGATCGACCGTGCGGAGTACAAGCGGCGTCAGGCGGCCCCCGGCCCCAAGATCACGCCCCGCGCCTTCGGACGGGATCGACGGGTGCCGATCACCAGCGGGTGGCGCGGCTGACCCTCCCCCGGTCGGGTGCCCTCATCCCCGGGCGAGCAGCCCCTGGGCGACGCGCGTCGCCCGGTCGCGGGGCGCACCTTCGGCAGGGGCGGGGCGTGCAGCCAACCGGGTGGGCCGTACGAGCACCGCTACCACGCCGACCAGCACGCCGACCAGCAGGAAGGCCGCCGTCGGGCCGGCGAGGTCCGCGACGCCGCCGTTGACCGCCGCGGCGACCGGTCGTGAGCCCAGGAAGGCCACGGACCACAGCGCCATGACCCGGCCGCGGAGCGCATCGGGCAGTCGTGCCTGCAGCAGGGTGGAGAACGAGGTCAGGGCGCAGGTCATACCGGCCCCACCCACCACGAAGCCGGCCACGGCCACCGCCGGCAGCAGCGCTGCTCCCGCCAGGACGGTGCCACCCGCCAGCAGCGCGAGCCCGAGGACACCGAGGCGCTCCAGACCCAGCCACAGCCGCAGCCGCCCCAGCACCACGAAGGCCAGCCCGGCACCGATGCCGAAGGAGGACGCGAAGGCGCCAACCAGGGTCGGATCGCCACCGAAGCCGTCTGCCAGGACCGGGGTCAGGGTGATCACCGGGTCGGCACCGATGCCGATGGCGCCCACCCCGAGCAGCAGCAGCAGGATGCCCCGGTCCTCACGGAGGTAGCGCAACCCGGCGCGGACGCGACGGTCACCCTCACCCGCGTGCTCCGCCCGGCCCTGGATCGGCAGGGGAAGCAGCAGCAGGACGAACAGCAGGTTGGTAGCAGCCGCCAGCGCGAAGGCCGCGGCGGGCCCGAAGGCTGTGGCGATGACGGCACCGAGCGCGGGCCCGGCGGCGCGGGCCACGGTGAAGGGGATCGAGTTCACGGCGATCGCCGCAGCCAACTCGTTGGGCCGGACCAGATGCGGCAGGAGCGCGTTCATGGCCGGCCCCCCCACCACGAACCCGATCCCCACGACCAGCGCGGCAGCGACCACCGGCCAGGCACCGGGCAGCCCCTCCACCCCCACCAGGGCGATCCACAGCGCGAGCCCGCCAGACCCGAACATGGCGATCAGCCGACCCCAGATCAGCTGGCGACGCCGGTCGCCCCGATCGGCGAAGGCACCGCTCAAGGGTGCGAACACCAGCTGCGGGCCGAACTGGGCCACGCTGACCAGGCCCACCACCAGCGCCGAACGCGACAGCTCCCAGGCCAGGATCGCGGCCACGATGTTGTGCACCCAGATCCCGGCAGTGGACAGCGACTTGCCCACGAAGAAGGGGCCGAAGACCGGGTCGGCCAGCAGCTTCCAGGAGCTACGGGGCGGCGCATCGTCGGGGAGGACGTGGGCGGGTCGGCGTCGGATCAACGTGCCACCTCGACGCGGTCGAAGCCCTCGAGCAGCTGTGCAAGGCCGCCGAGCAACGTACGCAACGCCGCCTCATCCCACCCGAGGGTGGCGTCGGCGAGCACCGCCCTGCGACGTTCGGTGACCGCACCCAGGAGCCGCTGTCCCGCCGCGGTGAGGTGGAGACGTGCCCGTCGCCGGTCCTGGTCGCAGGCACGACGCTCTAGGGTGCCGGCGTCCACGGCCCGGTCGACCAGGCGGCTGGCCGTGGAGGGGTCCACGACCAGGATCTCGGCAACCGCGCCGATGGTGGGTGGATCCGCAGCCCGTTGGACGGCACGCAGTAACCGGACCGTCGCGAGCTCGACGGTGCCGGCGAGCTCACCGAGAACCGCCTGCCGGTACCCGGGACGCTGGAGGACGCGGCGAACCTCCACCAGTGCCTGGTCGAGGTCGTCCAGCAGCGTGCGGCCTGTGGCGGCGGGTGATCGCTCCGGGAGACCAGGCTCGGTCGTAACGGCAGCGGCGGTCGTGGTGGGCGCGGGGGTCGTCGTCATATAGATGTGTGTACCACGCATGTGTCAACGTGTCAGTACGACGGGCCGTCCACCCGACCGGTGGGCGGCAGCGCATCGGGGTCGATCGGGCCCTCCGGCAGTGCATCGAGGTCCGGCACGGAGCGGATGGTGTGGGCGCCGCTGACCCGCAGCACCCGTTCGGCGCGACGCGCGGTTCGCGCGTCGCCACATCGCACGCCCACCGCCACACCACCCGGCACCAACGGGGAGAAGGTGCGTTCCCAGGAGTCGACCATCGTCGGCGCGAGGAGGAGACCCCCGAGCGATCCCACCGCGGCGCCGAAGAAGGCGCCACCCGCCGCACCGGACAGCACGACCGGCAGCGTCCAGCCACCGAACACCGCCAACAGCACCGCGCCGAAGGCCGTGCCTGGCAGCAGGCCGACCAGCAGTCCGCGCAGGACGAGTCCACCGAGCGCGAGGCTCGAGCCACGGTCGGTCTGCCGGTCGCCGTAACGACCGGCGGTGACCACCTCCACGGGTCCGATGATCTCGATGTCGTTGCCGTCGATGCCGGCCCGTGACAGCCGTGCGATGGTGGCCCGCGCCGTGCGACCGTCGTGGTGGAAGGCCACGAGGTCCGGATGTCCACCGGAGGGTGTCACGCTGCAACCTCCCGATCGCTGCCGTCGCTCATCACGCCCCGGGGTCGGTGTGCCCGGCGGCTCGCCACGCACGGTCCGGAGCAGGCACACTAGGCGGACCGCCATCGGACGATCCGCTGGACCCGCAGCGCGGGCCGGCAGGAAGGCTCCTGAGGTGTCCGTTCACACGTCCACGGACGGGTCGACGCCCGCGCGTCGCCCCGTCACCATCCACGATCTGCGCGCCGCGAAGGCGCGCGGTGAGCGCTTCGTCATGGTCACCGCCTATGACGCCGGTAGCGCTGCGCTGCTCGATGAGCTCGGCGTGCCTGTCCTGTTGGTCGGCGACAGCCTCGGCATGGTCGTGCTGGGCTACGACTCCACCGTCCCGGTCACCCTGGAGGAGATGCTGCACCACACCCGTGCCGTGGCACGTGGCAGCAGGGACGCGCTGGTCGTCGGCGACCTGCCCTTCGGCAGCTACCAGCAGGGCGCGACCCAGGCCCTGGCATCCTCGGTGCGGATGCTGAAGGAAGGTGGCGCCAGCGCCGTGAAGTTGGAGGGTGGTGGCGCCATCGTGGAGACCACCGCGTCCCTGGTTGCTGCCGGTATCCCCGTGATGAGCCATCTCGGGCTCACGCCGCAGTCGGTCCACCAGTTCGGCGGCTTCAAGGTCCAGGGACGTGACCCGGCAGCTGCGGAACGCATCATCGCCGACGCCGTGGCCCTCGCCGGGGCGGGTGCCTTCGCCATCGTGCTCGAGGCCATCCCCGCGGAGATCGGACGACAGGTCACCGCTGCGGTCGACGTGCCCACCATCGGCATCGGTGCGGGGCCACACACCGACGCGCAGGTGCTGGTCTGGCACGACCTGCTGGGCCTGACCTCGGGCCGCCTGCCGCGGTTCGTCAAGGCCTACGCCGATCTGCGGTCGGAGATCGCCGGCGCGATCAAGACCTTCCAGAGCGAGGTCGCTGACGGCGAGTACCCGGGCCCGGAACACACCTACTGAGCACCGCCCTGAGCACCGCCGGCTGGTGGCCGGGAAGTGGTCGACGACCGCACAGCGGTCGACCGCCGCCTGTGGGCGAAGCTCGGCCCCACGCCCGACGCGGTCCTGCGCCCGAAGCGCGCGCCAGCCGGGACCTGAGCCGGTCCTAGTCGGGCCGGGAGGGCAGGTGCGCTCCCTCGACCTCGCGTGCCAGGACGTAGAGGTAGTCGGCGCAACGGTTCAGGTAGCGCACCGGCGCATCGTCGGGCAGCAGGTCTGCACGGTCCATCGCCACCGTGTGACGCTCGGCACGGCGGCAGACCGTTCTCGCCAGATCGAGGGCGGCGGCAGCCCGGTTGCCACCCGGCACCACGAAGTGCTGCGGGAGGGGGTGGCGGGCGACGGATGCATCGATGCGGGCATCCAGCGCATCGACCATCGCGCTGTCGACCCGGCTGACCCCGACCTCGAGGCGTTCCCAGTGGTCAGCACGCGTTGCGAGCTGCGCCCCGACCACGAACAGTTCCCGCTGGACCTCGAGCACGGCGTCGTGGAGGTCCCCATCGAGCTCTGCCCGGGCGAGCCCGAGGGCGGAACAGGCCTCATCCACGGTCCCGTACGCGGTCGTGCGCACGTCATGCTTGTCGACCCGACCGCCGTACAGCAGTCCGGTCGTCCCGTCATCGCCGGTCTTGGTGTAGACCTTCACGCACACACCTCACACTGGGTCGCAGCTACCTGGTCCGCTGGCGTCTGCAGCCTACCCAGGGCACCGGCCGGCCCCGGGCGGCGTTGTCCTGGCCACGGCGCGGCCGGTATCGTCCGGTCAGCGCCGAGCCGGCGACCCACCTACGAGGTACCCGTGAGCGAGGAACGACCGCCCCACCGCGACTTCCGCGTGCTGACCCGGCAACGGGGGGGCTACGACGGTGCCTGGATGGTCGACGTGCAGCTGCAGGTCACCGCCACGGGCGCGCTGGTGTGGGCACAGACCTTCTCCGACACCGCCCAGGCGGATGCCTTCCAGCACCGGCTCGAGGAGGACCTCCGCTCACTCGACGGGACGGCCTTCCGACGCAAGTACGGCGTCCCGATCAGCACGTGAGCCGCAACGACCCGACTGCTCCCGGCACGCTGCGTCGCGACGGGGTGGAGGCGCCGCGGGATGCCACGGGGCGGGTGGACCTCGATGCCTGCCTCGCCGTCCTCGGTCCGGCAGATCTGCTCGAGACCGCGACCGGCCACGGGTGGAGCTACCTCGTGCCCCACACGGGCTGGTACCTGCGTGACGACGGCCACCGCACCGTCCTGCGGGGCCCGGACGGGACCCGCCGTGTCCTCGGCACCGACCCGTTCACCGCGTTGGATGCCGCCTGCTCCTTGCTCGGTGTGCAACCCGAGCCGTCCCCTGCCGTGGGCGCCGCAGAGCCGGCGTGTACCGGTGGACTGGTGGGCGCCTTCGCCTACGACCTCGGACGACGCAGTGAGCGCCTCCCCTCACTGAGCCGGGATGACCGCGGCCGGGCACACCTGCGGCTGCGTGTCGCCGAGGTGATCTGCGCCGTTCCTCCCGGGCGCGATCACCTCCAGCTCCTGGCGAGGGCGCTACCCGGGGAGCTGTCACCGCACGAGCCCGCCCTGGCGCGCCGGGACAGGCTCGCGGCACAGGTGCGGGAGCGGCTGCGATCGGCGTCGCTGCGCCAGCAGCAGATCGCACCCCAACCGCGACCGACGGCGCAGGTCGCCTGGACGAACCTGCCGCGTGATGCCTACCTGGCTGCCGTGGAGGAGGTCCTCGAGGCGATCGCGGCCGGGGAGCTGTTCCAGGCGAACCTCGCGCAACGGCTCTCCGCACGGTGGCCTGGCGACGTCCACCAGCTGTACCGGGCCCTGCGAGGTGCCTCACCGGCACCCTTCGGCGCAGCACTGCCCGACGCCGGTGTGGCCTCGGTCTCACCGGAGACCTTCCTCGCTGTCGATGGGGACCGGGTCACGACCCGCCCCATCAAGGGGACGCGGCCGCGGGCCGCCTCAGCTGCGCTGGATGCTGCGCTCGCGGATGACCTGGCGACCTCCGCCAAGGACCGTGCGGAGAACGTCATGGTCGTCGATATGGAGCGCAACGACCTGGGGCGTGTCTGCCGCACGGGTTCGGTGACCGTGCCGGAGCTCACCGCGCTCGAGGGGCATCCCACGGTCTGGCACCTGGTCTCCACGGTCACCGGACAACTCCTCCCCGCCACCGGCTACGGGGAACTGCTGCGTGCCACCTTCCCCTGCGGCTCGATCACCGGTGCCCCCAAGATCGCGGCGATGACCACCATCGAGGGCCTCGAGGGTGTCCGGCGCGGCATGTACTGCGGCGCGATCGGTTTCCTCTCCCCCGGCCAGGCCCGTCTCTCCGTGGCCATCCGCACCGCGGTGCTCCACCCCTCGGGCGTGGTGGACCACGGCGCGGGGGGCGGGATCGTGGCTGACTCCGATCCTGATGCCGAGCACGCCGAGACCCTCGACAAAGCGGCAGCGTTCCTGCGCGCCGTCGCGGCCCTGCGTGTCGATCCTGGACCCGACGTCACCGGGGGCCGGACAGCGGGCCGGGCGGCACGCGTGCCCCTCGCCGCACAGGAGACCGCACGGTGACCACCCCCCGGGTCTGGGTAGGTGGGCAACTGGTCCCGGCGGAGCAGGCGCGGATCAGCGCCCTCGACCTCGGCTTCCGCAGCGGAGTCGGGCTGTTCGAGACCTTCCGGGTCGACGGTTCCTGCACCTTCCGCCTCGACGACCACCTCGCCCGGCTCCAGGACGGTGCGCGCCACCTCGGCTTCGACCTGTCGCCACACCTCCTGCGCACGGCCGTGGCCGCAACGGTGCACGCCAACCTGCCGCTCGGCCCCCACCTGGCGGTGCGGATCACCTGCTCCCCCGGGCCGATCGAGGCGACGGCACCCTTCCCTGGCCGCCTGGCCGGTGACACGACCATCGTCGTCACCGCACAGCCGACCGCACCGCTGCCGGCCCGACCGTCGACCGCAACCGCGACCCTGACCGCGCTACGACGCGAGGTCGCCATGCTCAAGCACAGCTCCTACCTGGTCGCGGTGCTGGCGCAACGTGCGGCGGCTGCGGCCGGGGTCAGCGATGCGCTGTGCACCGATCCCGCAGGCGCACCCCTCGAGGGCGCAACCGCCAACCTGCTCGTCCTGCACGACGAGGTCCTGACCACGGCGCCCGCGAGCGCCGGCATCCTGGCCGGTGTCACCCGCGACGCCGTACTGCGGTTGGCGACAGCGCACGGCCTGACCATCAGCGAACGTGTCGTCGATGCCGAGGAGTTGGCGCAGGCCGATGAGGCCATGCTGACCTCGGCGGTCGGCGGCGTCCGCCCACTGGTCGAGGTCGATGGCAACTCGATCGGCACCGGGCGGGCGGGCCCGGTGGTCACGGCGCTCGCGGAGGCCTACCTACAGCTGCGCCGACGCGATGCGGTGCCACTGCCCCTCAGTCCACCTCGAGCCGACTGAACCGGATCCCCGCATGGGTCCGGTAGCGCTTGTTGACCCCGATCAGCACCGGCGTGAGCGACTCGAGCACCACCGACAGCCGCAGCGCACCCACGGCGACACCCCGGGCGCCCTCAAGACGGTTGGCGAGCCCGATCACCACCTCGACGGCATCCGCATCGTCGCCGGCGACGAGCACGTCCTCGTCAACGGGATCATCCACCGCGTTCAGGACCGGGCTGGCAACGGTGTTGAAGGCCGACACCACCCGTGCCGTCGGGATGCGCTGCGCGATGTGCTCAGCGACGGAACCCGCGGCCACCGGCAGCGGATGGGGCCCCTGGGCGTCGAAGCCGAGGGGGTTGACCATGGACACCACCACGCTGTCGGCGGCGCTGTCGGCGATGGCCTCCAGGTTGGCCTCCAGGGCCTCGAAGGGCACGCTGAGCACGACCACGGGCGCCCGTGCCGCCGTCGCGTTGTCGGTGCCGGTGATGGGCGGCGCATCCGGGGCCAGGTGGGCGTTCAGCTCCTCGGCTCTCGCGCCACCACGGGCGGCCTCCCTGGAGCCGAGCACGACCTCCACGCCCGTGCGGGCCAGGCGTACTGCCAGACCCCGCCCCATGGCGCCGGTCCCTCCGATGATGGCGACCTGCTGTGACACGTGTGTCCTCCTCGATGGGGGTATCCAACCACATCCTTCGCAGCCACTGGGTCAGGCGGCCTGCCACCTGTAGACTCGCGCTGCGGTCCCGTTCGCGCCCTCGGGGTCCGTGACTGACCTGGCGGCGGTCACGGAGCGCACCTCGGCGGCGGGTCCGTAACCAGACCCGGCGGCGATGAGGGAGGTCGAGGTGGCAGCGCGACCCGACGCCGGTCTGCGCTGGCACCGGACGACGATCGCCGGACGGACCGTGGCCTACGGCGACGCTGGGGACGGCCCGGCGGTGGTGTTCCTCCACGGCTGGGGGCTGACCGCTCGCTCCTACGCCCAGGCCTTCCCGCTGATCGCGGCCACGGGCTCGCGGGTGATCGCCCCGGCGCTGCCGGGCTTCGGCCGCAGCGACCCGCTGGAGGGCGAGTACACCTTCCCACGACTGGCCGCCTGGGTCCTCGAGCTGCTCGACACCCTCGACCTGCGCGAGGAGGTCACCCTGGTGGGCCACTCCTTCGGCGGCGCGGTCGCGACCGCGACGGCCTGGGAGGAGCCCGAACGGCTGCGCGCACTGGTGCTGGTGAACTCCGTGGGCGGTTCGGTGTGGAAGAGCTCCCGCGACGGCGAGCGCACCCTGGCGGACCGTCCCATCTGGGACTGGGGTCTGCGGATGCCTGGAGAGTTCCGACGTCGCGACTACCGCCGTGTGCTGCCGGTGGTGGTCCGTGATCTGGTCGGCAACGCGCTGACCAACCCCGGTGCCATGCGCCGGGCCGCCGACCTCGCCCGCACCGCCGATCTGCGCGAGGAACTGGCGACCTTGGCAGCCAACGGCCTGCCCGTCTCCATCCTGTGGGGCTCGGAGGACGAGGTCGTCCCGGAGGCGACCTTCCTGGCCATGTGCGATGCAGCTGGCGCGCCAGGTGACATCATCCCCGAGGCCGGTCACTCCTGGCTGATCGCTGACCCGGCAGGCTTCGGCGAGCTGGTCACCAACTCCCTTGCCGTCCAGCGCACCCTGGCGGAACGCACCGTCGACGTCGACGCGGAGCGCCCCACCGACCAGGGATCGGTGGGGCGTAGCGCCTGAGCGACCCCGCCCTCAGCCGGTGTTCTGCAGACCGGCGGAGAGCCCCGCAACCGTGGTCTTGACGATCAACTGGTCGAAGGCATCGGGCGCATCCTGCGCACGCAGCCGCGCCAGGGTGGCCAACTGCAGCAGCGACAGCGCGTCGATGTCCGGCGCACGCAGGGACACCGCGGCCCGCAGCGCCGGTTGCCGCTCGAGCAGTCGATCCTGACCGGTGACCTTCAGCACCCACTCCTCGGTGAGCTCCCACTCGGCCATGATGCGCTCCGCCAAGCCGGGGTTGCCACCGAGTTCCAGGGCGTACCGACCGAGCAGCTTGTCCGCCTTCGCGAGGCTCATCTCCGCCATCTCGACGACGGGGGTGAAGAAGGGCCACTCGCGGCGCATCGACCGCAGGGTGTCGAGCCCCCCCTCGCGGGCACCGATGGTGGCCAGGCCGGTGCCGACGCCGTACCAACCGGTGAGGTTGACCCGGCTCTGCGACCAGGCGAAGACCCATGGGATCGCCCGCAAGGAGCTCAGGTCCCGGGCCTTGGTCCGGTGAGCGGGACGCGAACCGATCGCGAGCTGGCCGATCTCATCGTAGGGCGTCGCCAGGGTGAAGAACTCCGCGAACCCCTCGGCGTCCAACAGGTCGCGGTAGGCCCGCTCGCTGGCCTCGGCCATGGTGGTGGCCAACTCATCGAACCGCTCCTCCTGCGCCCACGCACGCTCCTCCGCGTGCGGTGTGGAGGTGGCGATGACGGCATTGACGGTGCGCTCGAGGTGGCGACGACCGGTGTTCACCGAGCGGTAGCGGGCGAAGATGACCTCGCCCTGCTCGGTCACCTTGAAGCGGCCGTCGACCGAACCGCCACCCTGCCCGCGGATGGCACGGTTGAGGGGTCCACCACCGCGCCCCATGGAACCACCGCGACCGTGGAAGAAGGTCAGCTCGATGTCCTGTGCTCGAGCCCAGCGGGCCAACTGGCCCTGGAGCTGGTGGAGGGCGACGTGCGCGGCCAGCAACCCGGCATCCTTGGCGGAGTCGGAGTAGCCGATCATCACCTCCAGCCGGCGGCCTGCCTCGTCCAGCTTCTCCCGCTCACCGGGGGTGGACAGGACCTCCTCCAGCACCTGGGGCGCACGTTGGAGATCGGCGCGGGTCTCGAACAGTGGCACCACCGACAGGTTGAAGCGCTGGTAGCGATCCTCGTCCAGTGCCGCGCGGACCAGGGCCCGCACCGCCAGGAGGTTGGCGGCGCTGGTGGTGAAGGAGATGATGTAGCGGTAGCAGGCTTCCGGGCCGTAGCGCTCCTGGAGGTCCGACATGGCGCGGATGGTCTCCAGCACCTCCTTGGCCTCGTCGGAGGTCGGCTCGGTGCCCTCGGGCCAGCCATCCCGCACGAGCGCGGCCAGGGCCCCGGTGTCCTCGGAGCACCCCGGCTTGAGCTCCTCGAGGACGCGGGCGTGCACGTCCGAGTGCTGGCGGACCTCGAGGGAGACGAGGTGGAACCCGAAGGTCTCCGCCCGCCAGATCAGGTCCTGGATGACGCCGTAGGCCAGGCGTGGACTCCCCGCCTCGTCCAGGGATCGCTGGACCGCGAGTAGGTCAGCCAGGAAGGCATCGGGCCCGTGATAGCCGTGCTCGGTGCCCTCGCGGGTTGCAGCAAGTCGCTCAGCCACGAGGACGAGCCGGTGGCGGTAGGGCTGCTCCGGCGCCCCGCGCTCGAGTTCCGCGGCACGCTCCGGGAAGCGCTCGCGGTCCGCGTCGAGGGCCCGCTGGACCTCGTCGCTGACGGGGGTGCCGCTGGCAGGGTCCGCGGTCAGGCTCAAGGCCACGGCGCGCGTGTGCTCCTCGAGCTTGGTGATCGCCACCTCGGCGTAGCGGCGGCCACTGTCGCGGGTCACCTCGGCGGTGACGAAGGGGTTGCCGTCACGGTCGCCCCCCACCCAGCTGCCGTAGCGCATGAACGCCCCGGTCAGCGGCGGCCGGGCGCCGACGGTGGCCTGGTCCAGGGCCCGATCGACCTCGCGGTAGACGTCAGCCACGACGTGGAAGACCTGGTCGCCGAGCACACCGAGCACCCGCTGGACCTCGTCGACCGGTTGGGGACGGTTCGGCCGGAAGGGCGAGGTGCGCCACAGGCTGGTGACCTCCTCGACCAGCCGGCGCCGCACGTCCTGGATGAGCGCGTCGTCCACCTCGATCTCATCGAAGCGCTTCAACTCAGCGGCGACCCGGCGCAGGATCTGGGTGACCGACCGGCGGCGCGCCTCCGTGGGGTGCGCGGTGAAGACGGGGTGGATCCGCATGCGCTGCACGAGCCGGCGCGTGTCCTGCTTGCCGACCAGCGCGGTGACCTCGCTGACCCCGGCCACGATGCCCTCACCATCGACCTGGCCGGCACGCCCCTTCATCCGCGAGGTCTTGATGCGCTGACGGTCCTCGGCGATGTTGAGCAGCAGGCAGTGGTTGGTGAGCGCTTGTGCGATCTTGCGGCAGGTGTCGGGCTCGAGCGCGCCGACCTGTTCGAGGAGCGCATCGACCGAACCGTGCTCGCTGGCGCGCTCGCGCACGGCGGCATCGCGCAGCCATGCGACGGTGTCGACGAAGTCGGGACCCTCGCACTCGGCCAGCACATCGTCGAGCACCCCAGCGAGGAGGTTCACCTCGTACTGGAGCCCTTCGGGTAGCTGCGGCCGGAGCGGACGGATCGGATGTGGGGCGGGCATGTCGTCCTCTGCGTCGGGAGACGATTCACGTCTCCCAACGCTAGACGAGCCCAGGGCGTGCGTGGACTCGTCCGGATGGACCCCTCGGTCGGGCCGAGGCGGTGGTGGAACCTCGTGCCGCGCGTACGCGACGACGCGTCAGCGCGGCACCGCTCACAGGTCCTCGTCGAGATCCTCGAGGCCGAGCGCCACGGTGCGACGACGGTGCCCGGTGAGCACCTCCATGGCCAACCGCTTGACCTGCGCTTCCCCGGTGGTTCCTTCCGCCTCGGCCTCGGCCGCGAACAGGACCTTCAGCGCGTCGGTCTCCCCCATGGCTTCCTGGTAGCTGGTCAACGCACGTCCGAGCAGATCGCCGGCGAGTTGACGCGCCCGGGAGCGGGCCTCCTCATCGGTGAGCAGCTCACGTAGTTGTTCGGCGGCGGCCTCCTCGAAGCGTTCACGCCCGCCGATCGCCTCCACCACCAGCGCCGCGGTGTCATCGTCGAGTACCGGCGCGAGCGCGCGCGCGAAGTCCGCGGCGATCGGCAGCCCCAGGGCGAAGAACACGCTGCACCCGAACCAGTCGCCCAGGGGAGCGCGGTCGAAGTAGCTGTCGAAGAACGGCTTCATGCCGTCCATCACCTCACTGGGCTGCTGCGTCCTGGACCCGAGGTCATCGTGCAGTGTCCGGTAGGCACCGAACTCATGGTTCACGACGTCAGCCGCGAGGTCAGCGGTCGCGGCATCAGGGGCGACGGCGATGAGCCGGGCGGCCGCCTCGATGGCTCGCAGCTGGCCGTAGGCCAGGGCACCGAGCAGTTCGGTGACCGCCGTCGCATGGTCGGGGGTGTCGGTGGTGTCCGTCACGATCAGGTCGCCCTCCGCGGCCGCCAACCCAGCCGCTCCGAGATCTCACGCGCGGATCTGAGCACGCGGAGCGCGATGGTCTCCGGCTCCGGCAGCCGCGCTGTCGGTGCCACGATACCGACGGCGGCGACAGCCTTGCCGGTGTGATCGAACACCGGTGCAGCGACACCCGACGCGCCGGGTTCCAGCTCATCGCGGGTGTAGGCCACCCCCCGCTGCCGGACGGACTGCAGTTCAGGATTGCGGGCACCCTCCGGCAGGAAGGCCAGCAGCGCCTTGCCGTGGGCAGCCACTCCGAGCTCGTGGCGGAAGCCCACCCGGTAGTTGACCTGCACGAACCGGTCGCCGGGTTCGATGACCTCCACCACGACCAGGTCGTCGCGGTCGCGCACGGCCAGGCACGCCGTCTCCCCGGTGTCATCGGACAGCGAGCGCAAGGGGGGGCCGGCCAGGCGCCGCACCTCCAGCCCCTGGGCGGCGCGTACCCCGAGCTCGAGCATCGACAGGCCGAGGCGGTAACGGCGCGTCTCCGCATCGCGCGTCACGAAACCTTCCGCGACCAGGGTGTCGAGCAGGCGGTAGAGCACGGCACGGTCGAGCCCCGTGCTCTCCGCCAGGCCTGAGACGGTCGCCCCATCGCTGTGCTCGCCGAGCGCGTTGAGCAGGGACAGACCCCGCGACAGCGTCCTCGAACCGCTGGACCTTCGCCCGCGTTTGGCCTCATCCTCGATCATGTCGCTCACGGAGCGCTCTCCTCCCGTCGCCGACCCCGACGAGCTCCTGCTGACAGCCGTCGGACGGGACCCGTCTAGCCGCACACCGAAGTGCGGTAGTCGCGTGAGTGTGCTGCGCGACCCGCGCACGGTCAAGGGCCTCACCCCCACTGCACGGCCACCACCGGCGAACTCCCTCGCCGTGGCTGCGCCTGCAGGACGCAACCTCGCAGTGACCGAGGTCGCCGTCGCTACCATCGCGGCCCATGGCAGCACGCCATCTCACCCAACGACAAGGACGGTCCGTGCCCGAGGAGATCGAGAAGCTACTGGGCGGCTCCCGCCGAGCCTTCGACACCCTGTTCGAGTCGCGGATCCTGTTCCTGAAGGGGCCGCTCGAGGACGACATCGCCGACAACCTCGTCGCCCAGTTGCTCGCGCTGGATGCGGAGAACGATGAGGACATCACCCTCTACATCAACTCCCCCGGCGGCATCATCACGGGCATGTTCGCGATCTACGACTCCATGCGCCTGCTGCGGAGCAAGGTCAACGTCCGTTGCATCGGCCTGGCAGCCTCGGCCGGCGCCTTCCTGCTGGCCACGGGGACCGGCTCGCGTTCCGCGACGGAGAACGCCCGCATCATGATCCACCAGCCCCTCGGCGGCGCGCGCGGGACCGCCAAGGACATCGAGATCCAGGCCAAGAACATCGTGTGGATCCGGGAGCGCATCAACGAGATCCTCGCCGAGCGCACCGGCCAGACCCTGGAGACGATCCAGCGCGACACCGACCGTGACTACTGGATGACCGCTGCGGACGCCCTCGCGTACGGCCTGATCGACGAGGTCATCCAGCCGGGCCAGGGCAGCTGAGCACAGGCACGATGTCGGGGGAGCACGCACCCGCCGGGCGCGCCACCACAGCAGGTGGCGCGCCCGTTCGTCGCATCGCACTGCTCGAGTGCGACCATGTCGATGACACCCTGCGGCATGTGGCCGGGGACTACGCCGACATGTTCCTTGCGCTGTTCGCCGCCCACGGACCGCAGCTCACCTTCGAGCGCATCGACGTCGTCGGTGGTGCGCCGCTGCCGTCACCCGATGCCTACGACGGCGTGCTGGTCACCGGGTCACGGCACGGCGCCAACGACGACATCGCCTGGATCGACCGGCTGGCGGACTTCCTCGTGGAGTTGCACGCCGCAGCCGTGCCCACCGTCGGTATCTGCTTCGGCCACCAGATGATCGCCCACGCCTTGGGAGGGCGGGTCGAGCGTGCCGGTGTCGGGTGGGGCCTCGGCGTCCACCGGGCCCTGCCGACCGACCTCGGCGCCGCGGCACTGGACAACGCGCAACCCTTCGACCTGCTCGTGAGCCATCAGGACCAGGTCGTCAAGCTGCCACCGGGGGCGGAGCTGCTCGCCACCAGCGACCACGCCCCCATCGCCGCCTTCCGCGCAGGATCGCTGCTCGCCTTCCAGGGGCACCCGGAGTTCACCCCCGCCTACGCCGCCGCACTGCTGCACAGCCGCGTCGACCGTATCCCGGCACCGGCGGCCGCCCGCGCTGCACCGACCTTGTCCGCGCCCACGGACCACGCCACGGTGGCCCGTCGGCTCGCCGCCCACCTGGCATCGGAACCCAGGTGAGTCCGCGCGCGCTGGCGGTCTCCCTCGATGCCGTCGTGCTCGCCGTGACCGACCGCACGCCGCGCGTGCTGGTGACCACGGCCGCGGATGACGCCCTGGGCCTGCCCTCGGGTCCCCTCGACGTGGAACACGACGAGACCCTGGAGCGTGGCCTGCGCCGCTACGTCCGGGAACAGACCGACCTCGAGCTCGGCTACGTCGAGCAGCTGTACACCTTCGGCGATCGGGACCGTGCCCCGGACAGCGCCGCCGTGCGACGCTTGAGCGTGGGCTACCTGGCCCTGGTCCAGGAGAGCACCCCGCTGGCCGGCACCCGCTGGGTGGACGTGCACGATCTGCTCCCCTGGGAGGACCACCGCGGCGGTGCGCCACCGGTCCTCGAGGAGCTGCTGGTGGCGCTGCACGCGTGGGCCGGCGATGACCCGGAACGCGGCCAACGGCTGGCGATGACCTTCCAGTCCCCCTGGGACGGCATCCGTGCGCTGGAGCGCTACGAGCTGCTCTACGGCGTCGGTCTGGTGGCGGAACGCTTCCGCGACGACCACCAGACGCCCCCCGACCTGGCGACCGCGCACCCCATGCGCAGCGATCACCGCCGCATCCTGGCCACGGCCCTCGGCCGGATCCGCGGCAAGCTGACCTACCGGCCCGTGGTCTTCGAGCTCATGGCCGAGCCCTTCACCCTGCTGGAGCTCCAGCACACCGTCGAAGCCCTGTCCGGCGTTGACCTGCACAAGCAGAACTTCCGCCGGCTGGTGCTGGGCTCAGGGCTCGTGGAGGGCACCGGTGCGACCCGCCAGACCGGAGCGGGACGCCCGGCGCAGCTGTTCCGCTACCGGCCCGAGGTACAGCTCGAACGACCTCGACCTGGCTTCGGGCTGCCCTACCGATGACCGCGGACAACCCGCGCCGTCGTGGTCGCGGCGGCGCCGGCGACCGATCGGGGTAGCGCAACCGGCCGGGTGCCGGGTAACCTCGCGCTTATGCTCTCAGTGAGCAT
>LKMJ01000660.1_pt1 | contig 27659 bp, 19 predicted proteins | sample 643391 | NCBI WGS metagenome assembly LKMJ01 (sample SAMN04112250, study PRJNA286221) | soda lake metagenome | biome: soda lake; feature: Kulunda Steppe; material: water; isolation source: sample PL-Br10 brine of Picturesque Lake | place: Russia: Kulunda steppe | collected 2010-07 | reverse complement strand
TGGTGACCGATGGAGTTTTCAGCATGGATGGAGATATTACTCCCCTGCCGGAGATAGTTGATCTGGCCCGGGAATTTGATGCCATTGTCATGGTAGATGATGCCCACGGCGAGGGTGTGCTGGGGAGCCACGGTCGGGGAATTGTCGACCATTTCGAACTCCACAGCCAGGTGGATATTGAAATTGGCACCTTTTCCAAGGCCTTTGGCACCATGGGAGGCTGTGCCTCCGGCAGTAAAACTCTGATCGAATATCTGGAGCAGCAGGCCCGGCCCTTCCTTTTCAGCTCGGCGGTAACTCCGGCTGATGTGGCCGCCACCATTAAGGCTGTTGAGATTCTCCAGAAGGATGATGAGCTGGTGCAGAAGCTCTGGAATAACAAGGAAATATTCCAGGAGAAGATGAAGGAGGCCGGCTTCGATGTTGGCAAGACCGTCACCCCTATTACCCCGGTAATGATCGGCGATGCTAAAACAGCCCAGAAGTTCAGCGAAAGGCTGATGGAAGAGGGTATTTTTGCCACATCCCTCGGCTTCCCTACAGTACCCCGGGGTAAGGCTAGAATCAGAGTGATGCTTTCTGCCACTCACAGCCAGGATGACCTGGAATTTGCTCTGGATAAGTTCAAGAAAATAGGCCGGGAGCTGGATCTGATTGAATAAAAACTTTACTGGCTTTCAATAAGTTCTCCAGAGAGAGTTTTTCAGAAAAGATAAATTTAAGATTTTCTCTGTAAGATTTTCCCTGTTTAGAATTTAACCTGAAGTAACTCAAGGTTTATTCTGATTAATTTAAAAAGCAAATTAAATTTTATAACCCCCGCATGAGAGCGGGGGTTTTTCCCTGATTTTTCTCTGACTTTTCTCTGAAGAGATATTAGCCAGATTTATTTAATATTTATTGGATTTATTGGATAAAGCATTTTGATTAAAACATAAAGACTTAAAACTGAAGTTTAAAATCTAAAACTCATAGTCAAAACTGTCGCCCTGATGCTTTAGATCCGGGATCCAGCTTGTATCCTCAGTAATTTTTTCCTTAAATCTGGTTATGATCTGATAATCATCCCGGAAGTGTAGCGGCACAAAGACTTCTGGTTTTAGTTCAGAGATAAAATACTGACCGGCCAGATGGAAGCTTTCTCCCAGCCGGGGATCTACCGGAACAAAGGCCAGCTGCAGTTTGTGATTTTTGACCTGGCTGACTACTTCTTTGTACTCTTTTTCTTCTCTGGATCTTTCCTCCGGGGAGAAATCACTCCAGTCCCACCAGTTAAGGTCGCCGGCATGGAAAAGGTTCAAATTTTCATCCTTTACATAATAGCTGACACCCTGATCGGTTGTTTCATAGGTTTCCAGATAAATCGATTTTAGATTCAACTTTTTTTCACTGGCAACAAAATAATAATCTTCATCGGACAGTTTTCTTCTGACCCGGGATGTTTTTACATCGCTGCTCAATATATAAGTAGTTTCAGGAAATTTATCCCTCCAGTCAAAAATCATTGTGCTGAAATGATCCTGATGACTGTGGGTTACAAAAAAGAAGGCCTTCTTTAGTCCGGGAAGCTCCTGCCAGCAGTCGGGAAAATCCGGAGACCGGGAATCTTTCGGATGCTGATAGTAATCGAAAACCAGTAAAATCCCGGTATTTCTGTGATAAACAGCAGTGGAACTGTGATTAATATGCCAGCATTTTATCTGATTATTTGCCATTGAAATCCCTCCTCTGTATAATTATAGCATCAGCTTTAAACTTTAGCAATTTATTTAACATCCCTTTTTAACACTTTTTTAACACCTTTTGAGAATTAATTATTTTACTCTGAGAACCGGGAATATTTTACACTAAAACAATCCGGTGTTATATCCGGCTGATAACCCCGGGCTTTATTTTTCAGCTTGATTTTAACCTCTAGTAAAAATATATCTCAGGGCAAATCAACTGCAAATCAACTTTAGGATAGCTGTAAAAAGATTTTTCCTGGTATCCTTAACTTAACCTCTTTTTAATGTTATAATAACTAAAGTAGATTAATATTGGAGCAGATTAATATCGGTTCATAAAATAAGAGTTCTGGAAAAGAAGTATTATCAAATCCAGAGGGATAGAGCTGCCATCAACCAGATAACACAAAATCTATAATAAGCACGGCTGGGATAACAGCATTATTATTAGCATCATAATAATCTAATTCTACAAGTATAATCTCAATTATAACAATTATTATAAGATAACCCCCCATGCCCCTTCTTCGGAGCACGACAATAGATGGAAATATAAAGGCGTATTTTAAAGGCAAGTATAAGGTTAGTGGAACTAACAGCAGGGTAAGCGGCGTCACTGAAATGACAGGTGGTGTTTGTCATTAACACTAACACATCCAGTCAGGTAACCGGGGTTTTCGAAAAAGCCCGGGCCAAAATTAACCTGGCTCTTAATATTGTGGGTCTTTATCCCGATGGTTATCATAAGGTAGAGATGATCATGCAGTCAATTTCTCTGGCTGACTGCCTTAAACTTACAGGAATCTCTGAAGGACTGGAACTGGAAATTGTCAGAGGAGGGATTGAAAATGATCTTTCTGGGGACAGCAGCAACCTGGCCTGGCAGGCAGCCCGCCTGCTGAAAGATAAATTTCCCCAAAAAATTTCCGGTGTGAAGATAGAGCTTGAAAAAAACATCCCGGTGGCTGCCGGTCTGGCCGGGGGCAGCACCGATGCTGCGGCTGTACTGCGGGGCCTGAATAGATTGTTTGGCTTGCATCTTACCCGGCTGGATCTGGAGAAACTGGCAGCTAAACTGGGCATGGATGTACCCTTCTGCATTGCGGGAGGAACAGCCCTGGCCCGGGGCCGGGGGGATGAACTAAAATCCCTCCCCGACCTGCCGGCTCATAGAATACTGCTGATCAATCCCGAAGCTGAAGTTTCAACAGCTGAAGTATATAATCTTTTTGATGAACTGATTTGTCGCGGAGCGGAGAATGAAAAAGCATTTCCTGATTCTGGACCAGAGCCTGATAGCTATTCTCTTGAGAGTCTGCTGGAGCTGATTAAAGGCCAGAAGTCCATCAGCTGGCAGGAGGGCTGGCATAACATACTCCAGCCGGTCACCTTCAGGCTGGTTCCGGGGCTGGCAGAACTGGAAGAAAAACTTTATGATTTAGGAGCAGTTCATGTGCAGATGACCGGAAGTGGACCTACCCTGATCGCTTATTTCAGCAGAAAGAGCCAGCTGGAAGAAACTCTAAATAGCTGGCAGGGTCAGGAAAAAGTTATTCCGGCCAGATTTTCCTGTCGGTATTCACTTGAATAATAATTAGTTGAATGAATAATAAAAGAATAATAATTAGTTGAAACAAATATCATAACTGCATGATCAACATAATTTTCTAAGTTAAACCTTCATGTCCTTAAGGGAACAATAGGATATGAAAAATTTTCCTGCTGTTTTTCAAGGTAAGCTCAGTGTCCCTGTGAGGGTAAAAAATCAAAAAAATAATTTAAACTGGTATCCTTAAGGAATAAGGAAGCGAGTGAACTTGATATGAAGATTGGAAAACTTTCAACCGGACGACTGGAGAATACAGTTCTGAGCAAGATTTCCCATCACCGTAAGGATATTCTGGTTAATTCCGGGGTGGGAGAGGACAGTGCCGTGGTAGATTTTGGAGAAGAGGTCCTGGCCATTTCCTCCGACCCCATCACCGGGGCCGGACAGCAGGCCGGTTATCTGGCCGTGCATGTAGCCTGCAATGACCTGGCAGCAGCTGGAGCTTCCCCAATCGGAGTCCAGGTGGTGCTGCTGCTGCCTCCAGAGGCTACCGATGATATGATTGGAGACTTAATGACAGAAATCAACGAAACTGCCTGCAGTCTGGGCATCGAGGTTCTGGGCGGCCATACCGAAGTACTCAGTGAGGTCAGCAAAACGATTATTGTGGTAACAGCCATCGGCCGGGCCGACAGGGATAAATTTGTGGCAACCGGTGGAGCCCGGCCGGGAGATAAAATCCTCCTGACCAAGGGAGTGGGGCTGGAAGGAGCCTTCATCCTGGCTGGAGACTATCCTGATTATCTTTTAAAACAGGGTGTCAATCCTAAAGCTCTGAAAGAAGCGCTTGGTTATCAGGAAGAACTCAGCGTCCTGCCCGAAGGTCTGCTGGCAGCTGACTATGGCGTTAATTCCCTTCATGATATTACCGAGGGCGGCCTCTATGGTGCCCTTCAGGAAGTCTGTTCCGCCTCGGGCTGCGGCTTTCATTTAAGGCCCGGCTCAGAAATCGTCAGGCCGGCGGTAGCCGAGATCTGCTCCAGACTGGATTTAAATCCCCTGGCTCTAATATCCTCCGGCAGCATGCTGATTACCCTGCCCGAAGCTGAAGAACTGCAGCAGGAACTTTTCCGGGAGGAAATCGAGTCCTATCAGGTCGGAGAAATTGTTGAGGAGAGAGTCAGCCTGATTCAAACAAACGGGGATCTACAGCCGCTGGAATGGGACGGAGAAGATGAGCTCTGGAAATTTTTAGAGAAAATATGAAATCAGCACTTGACTTTCCTATATTTACCAAATATAATTAATATATTACATTTAAAGGGGGTAAATATAGGATGGAAATAACCGAAGTCAGAGTTTTTCCTTTTCAAGGTAACAGCAACTTCAAAGCTTATGCTTCATTGACCTTTGATGATCAGGTGGTGGTCAGAGGGATCAAAATTGTTGAGGGCCGCAACGGGCTTTTTGTTGCCATGCCCTCACGCAGAGGGAAAGATGATTACTATGATATCTTCTTTCCCATAACCGCTGAAATGAGGGAGAAAATTCAGGAGAAGGTTATTGAAGCCTATCACAACCGGGAGAAGAAAGCGGTCTAGAGAGGAAAAAACCAGACGACAGGCGGAAAGAAAAGAAGAAAAGTCAGGAAAAAATTATCAGGCAGGACAGACAATCAGGCAAACCGACATTGGCAGCACGGAATAATACAGGATGAATGGAGAGGAAAATTTGCCGGAGGAAGGAAAAGTTTTTCAGGCGGAATGTAATACCAAAAAACTATCGGTATGGCTAAAATGATCACAGGAATTGATGCCGACCGCAGGAGCATCCAGGGGATTCAGAAAGCACTTTGTTTTCCTGCCGCAGACCCGGGGATTAACAAAACCGGCCGGGCAGGACTTCTGCGGCCGGCTTCACCTTTAACTTAAGCTGAAATTATTCCTGACAGCACCATTGATTTTGAGTATTTTGAGCATCGGGCAAAATCTACTTCCGGTTAGTTGAGAAAGGGCTTGAGTAGACATTCATAGATTTTTGTGATGTATAATCATATGATTTGACAGCCGGCAGTTTTTTTGATAAAATTTCTCCGTTATTTTGGTTCATCCTCAGGAGGTATAGCAATGACCGAGGTTTTAACGATAATACTGGCCGCCGGTGAAGGTACCAGGATGAAATCCAGCCGTAATAAGGTTCTTCATAAGCTGGGCGGGAAACCGCTGATCGGACATGTGGTGGAGCTGGCTGCCGAGATAAGCGAAAAGGTGGTCTGTGTGGTGGGCCACCAGGCCCGGGAAGTCAAAAAGACCGCTTCCCGCCATGCCGAACTGGAATTTGTCCATCAGAAAGAACAGCTGGGCACCGGTCATGCTGTTCAGCAGGCTGAAAATTACATAGCTGAGCATCAGGGACCGGTCTTGATATTATATGGCGACACCCCGCTTATTAAGACCAGCACCTTAACCGGCCTGATGGCCGGGCACCGGAGCAGCAGTGCCGGGATGACAATTCTCACAGCTGAGCTGGATGATCCCGCAGGCTATGGTCGAATTGTCAGGGACAATTACGGCGGAATTAAAGCCGTTGTGGAAGAACATGACACCGATCCCGAAACGGCAGCGATCGGGGAAGTTAACAGTGGTATTTACTGTTTTAACAGCCAGCTGCTGCTGGAGGCTCTCAGGCAGCTGGATAATGATAACCAGCAGGGAGAATACTATCTCCCTGACACCATGCATTTTATTTCAAAGAAGGCTCCTCTGATTCCTCTGAAAGCAGAGGATTCCCGGGAAATCCTCGGGATAAATGATAGGGCTGACCTGGCAGAGGCTGAAGGAATTCTTCAGGAGAGAATTCAGCAGAAACATCTGGCTTCTGGAGTTACCCTGCTGGATCCTGCCCGCACTTATATTGAATCCGGGGTGGAAATAGAGCAGGATGTGCTAATCTATCCCGGCAGCTATCTCAGTGGCAGCACCCGGATAGGCAGCGGAACTACTATCGGACCGAACTGTCAGCTGGATAATGCTGAAATAGCTTCTGATGTCAGAATCAGGCAGGGCAGTATAATTTTACAGAGCCGGGTGGATTCAGGTTCAACCGTTGGTCCCTATGCCTATCTTCGCCCCGGGACCGAGATTGCTGAATTCTGCCGGATCGGGAATTTTGTTGAGCTAAAAAAATCCCGGGTAGGCAGGGGCAGCAAGGTTCCCCATCTTAGCTACGTGGGCAATGCCACTATCGGTAAATCCTGCAATATTGGAGCCGGAGCTATTTTTGCCAATTATGATGGAAAGAATAAGTATCAGACAGTTCTGGAAGACAAAGTTTTTGTGGGCAGCAATACCACCCTGGTGGCCCCGGTGAAACTGGGCCGCCGCAGCAGCACAGGAGCAGGATCGGTGGTAACAAAGGATGTGGAGGAAAACTCCGTGGTTTTAGGAGTACCGGCAAGATTCTATAAAAAGAAATAACCTGGGAGGCCTGGGAAAATAATGACTACCTATGGTGAAAAGATGAAAATTCTAACAGGTAACTGTCACCCGGAACTGGCCGGTGATATCTGTGATTATCTGGGTACCGAACTGGTCAGCAAGGAGATTGGCAGGTTTCAGGATGGAGAGATTTCGGTTAAGATTGAGGAAACTGTCAGGGGAGCTGATGTTTTTGTAATACAACCGACCAGTCCCCCGGTTAATGAAAACCTGATGGAGCTGCTGGTTATGATTGATGCCCTGCGCAGGGCTTCAGCCCGACGAATAACAGCAGTGGTACCCTATTACGGCTATGCCCGCCAGGACAGAAAGGCCCGTCCCCGGGATCCCATCACCGCCAAACTGGTTGCCAATTTACTTACTACCGCCGGGGCCCGCCGCCTGCTTTCCATTGACATGCATGCCCCCCAGATTCAGGGTTTTTTTGATATCCCGGTTGACCATCTCTATGCTTTCCCCATCATGGTGGAATTTTTTGCTGAAATGGATCTCTCTAATTTTACCGCAGTTGCCCCTGATATCGGTTCGGTTCGCCGAGTGAGGGCCTTTGCCAGACGTCTTGATATTCCCCTGGCTATCATTGATAAAAGAAGACCCCAGGACAATGTGGCCGAGGTCATGAATATTATTGGTGAAGTTGACGATAAAAATGTGATTCTTTTTGATGATATAATTGATACTGCTGGAACCATGACAGCTGCAGCCCGGGCTCTTAAATCTGCCGGGGCGGCTAAGGTTTATGCCGCTGGAACCCATGCCCTCTTTTCCGGACCGGCTGTGGAAAGGCTTAAAGCCGCTCCCCTGGAAAAGATAGTGGTAACCAACAGCATTCCCCAGGATAATCATGGTGAGGAACTTGACAATCTGGAGGTACTTTCCATTGCTCCCCTGTTGGGAGAGGCGGTTGATAGAATCTTTAAAGATGTTTCCGTCAGCGTTCTCTTTAAATAAAAGCGGCAGGTAAATCCGGCAAATGAATTGATTAACAGCAGAATTGATGTTATAATTATTAAGGTTAAGGTCAAATTATCAGGCAGAAGGCTCTGTTCTTTAGCTGAATGACAGCTGGTTAGCCGGGAAACTTCCTCCAGCTTGATTTAGCTTTGTCTTGATTCAGCTTTCATTACAAGTTTATCAGGTTTGTCTCAGGTTTGGCTCAGGTTTGGCTATAAAATAGATTTCAGTTAAAATATTTTTTAGCTCGATCCAGTTTTATCAATCCAATCTTTAGATTCAATCTTTATATGTAATTTAAAGCTTGTTTTTACCTGGCAAAAAAAACAATTTTCAGAGAACTTTTCAAGGAGAGGATAGTTTATGGATAGGTTAGCAGTAGAAGCACAGGCCAGAAAGGAAACCGGTAAGGGCGCAGCCCGCCGGATCAGGCGGGAGGGAAAAACCCCTGCCGTGGTTTACGGCCGGAATCGTGAACCTCAACCCCTGATTGTTGATCCGGTTGAACTGCAGGGTATGCTGAACAGCAACGCCATAGTAGAACTGACGATTAAGGATGGCGAAGAAGAGGTTACCACTGAAACAGTGATGATCAAGGACTATCAGAAACATGTAATTAAAGAAATGCTGATGCATGTGGACTTCCATCAGATCTCGATGGATGAAAAAATTGCTGTCACCATTCCCATCAAGCTCGTTGGTAAGGCTTTTGGTGTTCAGGAAGGCGGTGTTCTGCAGCAGCTGATGCGGGAGATAGAGATTGAATGCCTCCCCGGTGATATTCCGAAAATGGTTGAGCTGGATATTTCTGAGCTGGATGTGGGAGACTCTCTGTCTGTTGGTGATCTGTATATCGGGGAAGAGATTGATCTGATCAGCTCACCCGATGATGTAATTGTCACCATTGTTACTCCCAGTGAAATCACTGAAGAAGAGGAAGAAGCTCTTCTCGATGTTGAAGATCTCGAGCCTGAGGTTATCGGTGAAGAAGCAGAAGAACTGGAAGAGGAGCTTGAGGAAGGCGAAGAAGAACCTGAAGAAGAGGAAGAAGGACAGGATAAAAGAGATTATATGTAAAAAAGAAACTATATGTAAACATGTCAATCCCGGAAGTTATCCGGAAAATATCCGGAAAGCAGCATAAACATTGCTGAGAAACAGGCAGCTTAAAGGCAGCCTGTTTCTTTCTGGCAGGGAGAAGGCTACAGAAGTAAAATGATTTAATATCAGGAAATATTCAGGAAAACAATAATGAACTGTAATTCAGCAGCGTAACTCCGGGCCCGGCAGGCCGGGGGTTGCGCTTGCCTGTTATATTGCCGGTTCTGGTGGTGAAATTTTCATGAAATTGATTGTTGGTCTGGGTAATCCCGGCCGGAAATATGCTCGAACCCGCCATAATGTGGGTTTTCAGGTGATAAAAATTTTGGCGGATGAGCATGACTTCAAAAGTCCGAAAAATCAGTGTCAGGCTATGACTGCCCGGGGAACCATCAATCAGCAGGAAGTGATTCTGGCCCAGCCTCTGACCTATATGAATAGAAGCGGTCGGACGGTAAGCTGTCTGGTTAGCCGCTATGAGCTTACCGGTGAGGATCTTCTGGTTATTTATGATGATTTAAACCTGGAACCAGGCCAGCTCCGGCTGAGAAGATCTGGCAGCAGCGGAGGGCATAACGGCATGAAATCCATTATTGACAGGCTGGGAAGTGACGGTTTTCCCCGGCTGAGGATTGGTATAGGCAGCCCTCCGGGAATCTCTGCCTCGGCCTATGTCCTGGAGCCCTTCTCTCCCCAAGAAAAAGAGGTAATAGAGCCGGCCCTCAAGGAAGCAGCCCGGGCTGTTGAGGTCTATCTGGCAGAGGGTATTACCGAAGCCATGAATCAGTTTAATTAAATCCCCACCTGAACCTGACCCGTACTTAATCGAGTAGGGGTCATTTTGGTATTTTTCCTGATATTATTTAATGACCCGGGCTCAGAAACAGACTAAAAACACCAGAGTTAAGCAGGCTGGAGGTAGCTTTATTTTATGAAAATTTATTCCCGGAATGAGAGTGAAAAACTAAACAGTCTGCTGCGGGCTATCCGCCAGCAGAAAAAATTCAAGGTGGCCGGGCTGAGAAATTCCCGGCTGGCTTTAATCCTGGCTCTGCTGGAGCAGAACCTGGAGGAAATTTTAATTATTTTGACTCCTGATGAATACCGGGCCGAGTCCCTTTATGAAGACCTGCTCCGGCTGACTGGAGAGGAAAACATTAAATATATGCCCCATCAGGATGTTTATCCCCACGAAGAGATTCCTCTGGACCGCAGCAAAGAAATTAAGCGGCTGGAGGTTCTCCGGGATCTCTCCCGCCGGCAGGAGGGGCTTTACCTGATCCCGGTGCAGTCCTTCTCCCGCTGCCTCTCGCCAGTCTGGCGCTGGCAGGAATTATCGCAAAAAATAGAATTGGGAAAAAATTATGACCTGGAGCAACTTACATCCCTTCTGATCGAAGCCGGTTACAGCCGGGAAGCAATGGTGGAGTTCAGGGGCCAGTTCAGTCTCAGGGGAGGAATTATGGATGTTTTCCCTCCGGGCTGTCCCCATCCCTACCGGATAGAATTTTTCGGTGATGAGGTAGAATCCCTTCGGAGCTTTACCATTGAGGACCAGCGCTCTGTGGAGGAGTGCCAGGAGGCCCTGCTTACCCCGGCCCGGGAGCTGATTCTGCCCGATGACCTGGAAGCCCGGATCAATTCCATAGCAGCTTCTCTCGATAAGAACCATTCCCGCTTCCTCTCCCGGGAAGAGGAAGAGGCGGCCGGCAGGATTCAGGAGAAAAAAGAGAAGCTGTTAAGCGAAGGCAGGGAACAGCAAAACCCCGCCGTTCTTCGGGAATATCTTCCCTTTCTTTATAATAACCTGGCCTCCCTCTTTGATTTCTTTCCCCGCCGGACCCGGCTGCTGCTGGCCGATCCCGAGAGAATCTTTCAGAGCTACCGCCGGCATCTTCAGGAAACCGGAGAGCTCTTCAGCGAACTGCTGGAGCAGGGAGAGGTGCTTTCCTATTATTTAGATAATTTTCTCCAGCCCGAAAAACTGGAGAGTGCAGTTTATTCCAGCCATCATATAGAATTTATCTCCCGAACCGGGCCCCGGACCGAGATTGACCTGGAGTTTAAGGGTCAGAGCCTGGAACCTTATCATGCCAGATTTGATCTTTTGGCTGACAGAATCAGGGAACTGCGTCGGAAGAATCTGACGGTGCTGCTGGCCTTCAGCAGTGAAAATAAGATGGTCAGGGTGACAGACCATCTCCATCAGGAACTGGATATCAGCAAGGTCACCGAGCTCAACATCAACCACCCCGGAATCTATGCCGGTACCGGAACTCTGGCCGAGGGTTTTATTCTGGAGGATTTCAAGCTGGCGGTTTTTACCGAGAAGGAAATTCTAGGCCGGAAAAAGCGCCGGAAGAGAAAGGTGGAGGAGCTGGAGCAGAGCGAAAAGATTTCTTCCTTTACCGACCTCACCCCCGGTGATTTTGTTGTTCATGAAAATCACGGTATCGGTCGTTATCTGGGAATTAAAACCCTGGAGGTTCAGGACCAGCAGCAGGACTATCTGCTGCTGCGGTATGCCAATGATGATAAGCTTTATGTTCCCACCGACCAGATAAATCTGGTGCAGAAATATATCGGCGGAGAGAGCCAGCAGCCCCGGCTCTACCGGCTGGGAGGCAGCGAATGGCAGAAGGTCAAGCAGCGGGTCAGATCTTCGGTCAAGGAGCTGGCCATCAATCTGATAGAGCTCTATGCCTCCCGGGAATCGATTCAGGGCTATTCCTTTTCTGAAGATACCGTCTGGCAGCAGGAGTTTGAAGATGATTTTCCCTTTGAAGAGACCCCGGATCAAAAGCAGGCCATTGTAGAGGTCAAGGAGGATATGGAGAGCCCCCATCCCATGGACCGACTGCTTTGCGGGGATGTCGGTTACGGCAAGACTGAGGTTGCCATCAGGGCAGCCTTCAAGGCCGCCATGGACGGTAAACAGACTGCCATGCTGGTGCCAACCACCATCCTGGCCCAGCAGCACTACAATACCTTCCGGGAAAGGCTGGAGTACTATCCCTTAAAGGTGGGTATGATCAGCCGTTTCCGTAGTCCGGCTGAGCAGAAAAATATCAAGCAACAGCTGGCCTCGGGTCGAATTGATATCATTATCGGAACCCACCGGCTCTTTTCCTCCGATATCGAATTTAATGATCTGGGACTGCTGGTGATAGATGAGGAGCAGCGCTTCGGAGTGGCCCACAAAGAAAAATTAAAAAATCTCAAGAAGAAGGTCGATGTTCTGACCCTGACCGCCACCCCCATTCCCCGGACCCTGCACATGGCTCTGGTGGGTGTGCGGGACATGAGTGTAATCGAGACCCCCCCGGAAAACCGCTATCCCATCCGTACCTATGTCAAAAAATTCAGTAAGGAGACGGTCCGGGATGCCATACGGCGGGAGCTGGCCCGGGACGGTCAGGTCTATTACGTCCACAACCGGGTCGAGGATATTGACAGCCAGGCTGAAATGGTGCAGGAGCTGGTGCCCGAAGCCCGGGTGGCCATAGCCCACGGCCAGATGCGGGAGAGCAAACTGGAAAAAATCATGATGAACTTCTATGATAAAGAGTATGACATACTGGTCTGCACCACCATCATTGAAAATGGTCTGGATATTGCCAATGTCAACTCCATCATCATCAACCACGCCGAGAAGCTCGGTCTGGCCCAGCTCTATCAGCTCAGGGGCCGGGTCGGCCGCACCAACCGGGTGGCCTACGCCTACCTGATGTATCAGGAGGATAAGATCCTGCCCGAGGTTGCCGAAAAGAGACTCCAGGCCATCAAGGAATTTACCAGCCTGGGCTCCGGTTTTAAGATAGCCATGCGCGATATGGAGATCCGGGGAGCCGGCAATATTCTCGGCCCCGAGCAGCACGGACATATCGCCAGCGTGGGGTATTCTCTTTACTGCAAACTGCTGGAGCAGGCCATGGAGGAATTAAAGGGCGAGGAGGAAGAGGAGAAAGTGGAAGCCGAGGTCAGACTCAACCTCGACGCCTTTATTCCGGAAGATTACATTCCTGATTCCAGCCAGAAGATAGATATCTATCAGCGGATAATGGCCGCCGGAAGTGATCATAAGCTGGCTGATATTAAAGCCGAACTAGAGGATAGGTTTGGAGATCTTCCGGAGCAGGTTGCTAACCTGCTCTTCATCAGCCGGGTAAAATTAAGGGCCGGCCGGCTTAAGATAACGGAAGTTAAAGAGGAACAGGATAGAATAAGCTGTTACTTCCAGGATAAGAAGAGTGTTGACAGTGAGGCTGTCATGAAGCTGGCTCGGGAATATTCCCGGGAAATCAAGATCAGATCGGCCAGCAGGCCGGTAATCAGTGTCAGAAAGTCCGGCAGCAGAGACAAGAAAGAGCTGCTGCTGGCCGTGCTGGATTCCCTGCGGGAGTTTGTTTCCCGGCATGTTGAGCTGGAATCCGGGAAAGTCGGTGATGAGGTTGGAAGCTAAGAAGTCCCGGAATTTCGTGGTGGGAGCGGCTATTCTCAGCGTTGCCGGAATTCTCTCCCGGGTCATGGGCCTGGGCTACCGGGTGGTGCTGATCCGCATGATCGGTGCCGAGGGTATGGGACTCTATCAGATGGCCTACCCTCTGTATACTATCATGCTAGTTATTTCCCGTTCCGGAATACCGGTGACCCTGGCCAAAATGATCTCGGAGAGAATTGCCCGGGAAGAAAAAAAGGATGCCTATCGCATCTTTACCATAGCCCGGGTTTTAAGTGTTGTCATCGGGCTGCTGGCAGCCCTGACCATGGCTCTGATAGCCCGGCCGGTGATCTCTCTGCTCAGGCTTGACCCCCGGGCTTATTATGCCCTGCTGGCGATTTCTCCGGCCATCCTGGTGGTTTCAATTATGGCCAGTTTCCGTGGCTTTTTCCAGGGACTGCAGGACATGAAGCCGACCGCCATCTCCCAGCTGATCGAGCAGTTTGTCCGGATGATAACCATGATATCTCTGGCCTATCTTCTGCTGCCGCTTGGTTTAGGTTATGCTGCTGCCGGTGCTTCCTTCGGGGCTTTTACCGGCGCGGTTGCTGGACTTTTGCTGGTAATTTATATATACTATAAAAGGAGAGGGGATATCTTTGCCTTTCTGGCTGAAGACCGGGCTATTTCCAGCCTTAAAGTCCGGCCGGTTTTAAAAGAATTTTTCGGGCTGGGAGTGCCCATCACCCTGGGTGCCCTGGTCATGCCACTGATGAGCTTTGTGGACTGGGTATTTGTCCCCCAGCGCCTTCAGGCAGCCGGTTTCGTCATGGAGAGGGCCACCACCCTCTACGGTCAATTTACCACGGTGGCCATGCCCCTGGTCCATTTTCCCACCATCATCACCGTTTCCCTGGCCACCAGCCTGGTGCCAGCCATCTCGGAAGCCTTTGCCGTCAGAGACGAAACCCTGATCCGGGAGCGCACTTCCACCGCCCTGAGGCTGACAGTCATGCTGGGCATTCCGGCAGCCATCGGCCTCTTTGTGCTGGCCGCCCCCCTGACCGGGGTGATTTTTGCCGAGCCCCAGGCTGCCAGCATTCTTCAGATTACTGCCCTGGGTGTTGTCTTCATTACTTTACAGCAGACCTCTTCGGCCATTTTGCAGGGAATCGGCAGAACCGACCTTCCTGCCAAAAACCTTTTTCTGGGCGCGATCTGTAATGCCGTCATCAACTTTACTCTGACGGGAATCCCGGCCTTTAACATTCACGGAGCAGCCCTGGGAACGGTAGCCGGCTTTGCCGTTGCCGCAGCCCTGAACATAATTTATGTCAAAAAATTAACCGGAACACTTTTTACCTCACCGGCCCGGGTCGGTTATCCGGCCCTTTCAGCTCTAATTATGGGTATAACGGTATACTTCTTTCATTCCCTGATGCTCTCCCTGTCAGCCGATATTTTCAGATTTTCCGGTCTGGTAAGTCTCACTGCCGCAGTGGGACTGGGAGTGGTGCTCTATGGCTTTCTGCTTATTTATTCCGGAGAGGTTGGAGCTCAGGAGCTGAAGCTGATACCGGGTGTTGGTGCCAGAATATCAGGAAAACTACAGGATTGGGGTGTATTATAAGAGCTTATGGAAGAGCTTATGAATAATCAACCTAGGGATAAAGATATTTTATGTCAGGAAGTTAATAAACTACACCAGGTTATGGCCCGCCTCCGCTCCGAGGAGGGCTGTCCCTGGGATCGAGTTCAAACCTATAAATCCCTCAGACCCTATATAATTGAGGAGGCCTATGAAGCGGTGGAGGCCATTGACACCGGCGATCCGGAGCTGATGGCCGAGGAACTGGGCGATCTGCTGCTGCAGGTGGTTTTTCAGGCCAGGATTGGAGAGGAAAATGATGATTTTGATTTGACCGGGATTATCAGCCGGCTGACTGAAAAATTGATCCGCCGCCATCCCCATGTCTTTGGTGATGAGAGAGCTGACACTCCCGAAGATGTTAAGCTGACCTGGCAGGCTGTCAAAGATGCCGAAAAGGAAAAGCTGCTTAGCAACAAATCCGTCAATGGCAATAACGAAGTTTGTCAGCAGGAGGAGAGCAGAGAGAAGCAAGGCAGCGAAGAGATGGAAGAGATGGTAGACAGCCAGAAAATGGGAGAAATCCGGGAAAATGAGGGCCTAACTGAAAGTACTGCCAGCAGGTCGATTCTGGCTGACTGCCAGAAAAATCTGCCCGCCCTGCTGCAGGCCCGGGAAGTCCAGGTTTTAGCTGCTGAAGTGGGTTTTGACTGGGAGGAAGTTGACCCGGTTTATAATAAGGTCGGGGAGGAACTGGAAGAGGTCCGCCAGGCAGCCCGGCAGCAGGACCGGGAGCAGATTGCCCGGGAGATAGGGGATCTTCTTTTTGCCGCCGTCAACCTGGCCCGTTTCCTCGATGTCAATCCCGAAATTGCCCTGCTGGGCTGTGTCCGCCGCTTCAAGGAGAGGTTTTCTTTCATAGAAGAGAAGGTTGAGTCCAGGGATCTCAAGCTGATCGAGATGACGCTGGAAGAGCTTGATGCCATCTGGGAAGAGGCCAAACTCAATCAAGAAGGTGATGAGTAGATGCCGGGGAAAAAAGCAGGAGTTTTTTTAGTTACCGCTCTGCTGGTGCTGGGAATTACCCTGACTGCCGGAGCTCTTGATAACAATGATCTTTCAGCAATACTGATGGAAGCTAAAACCGGTCAGGTCTTCTATGAAAATAACGCCGATGAAGAGCTGCCTCCGGCCAGTGTTACTAAAATTATGACAGTTCTCCTTACCATGGAAGCCATTGAAAATGGTGAGCTGGAATTAACCGATACCACCATCATCAGCAGCGGGGCATCTTCCATGGGAGGTTCCCAGATATTTCTTGATTCCGGCGATGAAATCCCCATTGAAGAACTGCTCATGGCTGTTACCATTGCCTCAGCCAATGATGCCAGCTACGCCCTGGCTGAAGCGGTAGGCGGGCATTACGATAACTTTATTGAGATGATGAATGACCGGGCCCGGGAACTGGGCATGGAAAATACCAATTTTACCAATCCTCACGGTCTGTCCGATTCCGACCATTACAGTACTGCCCGAGATATCAGCAAAATGGCCCGGGAACTGGTGCAGTACCAGGAAGTTCTAAACTGGAGCCAGAGCTGGCTGGAATATCTGGAACTTCCGGACCGGCAGGCTATGCTGACCAACACCAACCGGATGATTTTGCAGTATCCCGGCATGGACGGTTTGAAAACCGGCTATACCAGGGCTGCCGGTTTCTGCCTGGCTGCCACAGCCAGCCAGGGAGATTTTCGCCTGATATCAATTATGCTGGGGGCCGATTCCCGCCAGCAGCGTGAAGAACTGACCGGCAAGTTGCTGGATTACGGTTTTGAAAATTATCGTCAGGAAATTCTGCTCGCCCGGGAGGATGAGATCGAAGGGATTTTAGTCCCTGAAAGTGAGAGTGAATATGTCAGCATCCGCACGGACCGTGATTTAACTGCTATTATCCCCCGCTATGAAGAACATACTGTCGATACCGATATAAAAATTCAATCCGAGCTAGAACTACCGATTTTAGCTGGCACTAAACTGGGCGAAGCAGTCGCTATGGTCGATGGCGAGGAAGTCCACCGCACCAATCTTCTGGCCGCCCATGATATAGAGCGGGCCGGCTTCTTTACCCGCCTGCTGCGCAGGGTTAGGAGTTTGCTCAGGCGTTGAGTGGTGGAACCGTAAATGGTGGAACCGGGTACTTCCTGTTTTCTCGACAAATTTACTGCAAAAACAACAGGCCTTATTCAAAAATAACAACTAATAATTAAAGTATCAGGTGATCAGCAAAACCCGGTTATTACAGCCGGGTTTTATCTTTCTTTATTTTATGATATTGGCTGTATTGAAGCAGGCCTGTTCCAGAAAATATAGAAATAAATAAATTGCAGGCTAATTATTGCAAGCTTATTATTGCTAGCTAATAATCTTAACCGCCTGAATTAGATCAGGGTAATTCTGATCAGGCTCAGAGAAAAATCAGACAGAGTTCAAAATTTTTGAGATCAGGAAAACTGGCAGAATAGAGCTGAAAGAAATCTGTTGTAGAGCTGGGAAATCAGGCTAAAATAAATAAAAAAATAAAATCAAGAAGGAGGAGGTGAATTTGCCGGAGAAAAAAACCTGAGGTTGATGCCCTTCCCGGAGAACGCTGGTTTCCGGAGGAGAGCCGGTCAATTCAGCTTTGACAGGACCCGGTGTATCTGCTGGGAAGCTTCTTTAAGCAGCCTGATATCCTCCTGAGATAAACCTGAAAGATGTTTTTTGATTTCCTGTCTAAATTTTCGCCTTAAATCTGCTATAAGCTTTTCCCCGGAACTGGAGAGAGTTATCAGGGTCCGCCTTCTATCATTCTGATCCTCATTTCTTTCGATATAACCCAGTTCAAAGAGCCTGTCCACGGCCCGACTGCAGTTGGAGGTGGTTAGGCCCACCCTGGCTCCCAGTTCAGACAGGGACTGTTTTTTATGATATTTTAAGGTGAAAAGAATTCTAGAAAGGGTGGGAGTCAGCTGATATTCCTGCATATAATCTCCGGTGTTCATTTTTTTAATAAGCGGTGGAAAGCTTTCCTGGAGAGTGCGGACGACTATGTCAAGTTCATTTTCATTCATGTTTTCACCCCGATTTTATTTTAATGAATATAAAAGAATGGGACTGGACATTTGTCCTAAGTGTAGCAAAGATAGAAAAAATCATATATAAATCAACTATATTATATCTAATTATGTGAAAATAAACAAATTAGCTCTTGAATTAATCAGGGTCAGGAGATATAATACTATTCAAATGATAATGAATATTTCAGGACAGCAGGAACAGGTAAAATAAAAAGACAGCAGGATCAACAGTAGAGAAAATAAGAACCAGCAAAATTCCTGACCCGGAAACCGGCTCCCGGTAATCAGCCCGGACTCCAGCAAAGCCGGACAGCTGCAGCTAAATGGGCTCCGGTAAAATTCTGTCCTGAATGGAGGCTGCCATGTTCAAACTGGAATTGAGTTATACAGACATTTTAAAGAGAGCCGCTGTCTTTATTCTTATTGCTCTCACTTTAAATATAATTATTTTCCAGCTGACTCCCTTTCTGCTGGCAGCTTTGATCGCCATTATTCTGGAAAGGCCGGTGGCGCTGCTGGCTAAAAAAACCCCCCGACTGCCGGCTGTCCTGATAGTTTTAACGCTTTTTTTTCTCCTCATGGTTTTGTTGTTTTTAATAATTTCTTCCAATCTAATTGGGGAGCTGATGGATCTGGCCAGGTTATTACCTCGTTACAGTGATCAGATTGTGGAGGGAATCAATGAACTGGTTCAGCGGCAGGAAGATTTTTATGAGATAGTTCCTGATGAAATTGCCGAGGTTATCAGCCAGAATATAGACATGATTTTTCAGCGGGTAAATATCATGTTTTCTCAGGCTCTCAACCGTTTTTTAGATTTTACCTTTAATATTCCCATGATGTTCATCTTTGTAATATTTACCATCCTGGCCACCTTCTATATGAGCAAAGACAAGGGAAAACTGCTAAATTATTTCTCGGGGAAAGTAAATCTGGAGGACCGGGAAAAGGCGAAACTGCTGAAGGATTTTACCGCTTATATCAGGGTTCAGCTAATGATAATTACCAACACCACCCTCTGGGTCTGGCTCACACTGAGATTTATGGGGATCCCCTATGCCCTGCTACTGGGTCTGCTGGCCGGTCTTCTTGATCTGATACCGGTGGTAGGTCCCGGGGGAGTTCTCTGGGCGCTGATGGGTATCCATTTATTGATTAATCCCCTCTATTCTCTGATTTTATTGATTGTATATTTCATAGTTCAGAGCTTCCGCCCCTTTCTGGAGGCCAGGGTCCTGGCTACCAATATCGGGGTCCATCCTCTGATCCTGCTCCTGGGTCTCTTTCTGGGCCTGAGTCTTTATGGTTTTAAGGGAATTATCCTGGCCCCTCTTTCAATCATAATTTTTAAGGTGCTGGTATTAGCTGGATTGATTTAGTATCGATATCAGCTGAGCAGGATTATCAATAACAAAATCAGCAAGTTCTTTTAGATCATCTTGAGAACCGATTCCACAGAGAACGGCTATTTTTAGACCTACCCCAGCATTATGGGCTGTGTTCATATCGGTTAGAGTATCACCGACGAAAGCTACCTCTTGAGGAGTAAGCCGACAGCAATCGCAAAAATCTTCAATTACTCTAGGGTGAGGCTTGGGGGGACAGTCATCATCCCCACAGCCAATAAAATCAAAGAAATTTTTGATTTTTAATTGTTTTAGCATGAACTCTGTCGATAGCCGATTATCTGCTGTAGCAATTCCCAGTTGAAGATTCATATTTTTTAACTCCTGCAAAACTCTCTGGAGATCTGCTGTAGGTTTTAGGTTATAATTAAACTGGCTGGCACTTATTTTTATCAGGTTAATAATTTTTTCGACTAAATTTCCCCTATGTCTGTAATCTACCAGATTATTTTGCCGAAGAAATTCAGCTACCTGCTGGGTGGCTTCGGTTATATTGGAATTTGCCAGTTTTCCTTCAGGATCGATTTTATTCTCATCGAGATATATTCCCAAATATCTTAGGCAGGACTGCTTTATTTGTTCTCTGTTGCTGGTTATACTGTCCGTATCAATAATCTCATCAATGACATGTTCTGTTGTTTTTTCAATTATAGGTATCCAAAGAGCATTAAAGTCCAGAAGAGTGCCATCCTTATCAAACAAGATTCCCTTGATTTTTACCATATTAAACTCTCCTTGTTATTTTTTCGCCATTTTCATTGCTTTTCCCCTGAATGTTATTTCATTTGATAAAAACTATTTCTTTCCTGCCTGAAAGACCTGCAAAGAACAACCTGCTATAAATTTTCAATAGAACTTGCAATTTAATCTATTATATCATATAATGTATTTCAAATGATAACATTTATATTAATAAAAATAAAGCTCTAGGCATCTTAAATTGATAATTACTCGGGAAATTATTGCAAGAGAGCCATCCCCGAGCCCTGCTTTCCAAATCTGCCTCCTCGCCACAAAACAAAGGGAAAGCGGGGCTTTTAATTTGCATTGTTATTATAGGTATGTTATTATTTTTTTACTGTTTATAGACTGACCGGTCAGTATATATAAAATTATAAATATTTACAGGAGTTGAAGCAGAGTGGAAAGAGAAAAAACGAAGGCTGAAATAATTGAAGCCACCCGGGAACTTTTCTGTCTCAAGGGTTTTCATGCAACCAGGATGGATGATATTGTAGAGGCTTCAAATACCAGCAAGGGCACGCTGTATTATTACTTTGATAACAAGCAGGAGCTTTTTGAGGCCATGATTAACAAGGTGATCAGCAGGCTGTTTCAGGAGATTATAGAGATTACAGAAAATAACCTGATGGTTAGGGACAAACTGGCGGGAATAATTGCAGCCATAGCAGGATTTTACCGGGATAATTTCGAACTCACCTATGCTGTTTTTATGCAGAGCGGGGCTCCAGATCCGGAGTTTAAAAAACAGCTCTGGAATTGGCAGAATAATTTCCTGGACAAAACTGAAGAGGTAATAATTGAAGGTATTGAAAAAGGACTTCTCCAGGATAAAGACTCCCGTTTAATGGCCCGCAGTTTTTTGGGACTGACCAGCTTTTTTGGTCCCTCAACCATTGAAGACAGCTATGATCTGGAAACGCTGGTTGATTTTGTTCTCGATCTCTATCTCAAGGGGGTAGAATCTTGAAATGACAGTGAGAGCAAGCTTCCCGGTCGTTAAACCGACAGGTATATTTTTTATAATAATACTATTAACCGGACTGCTGCTGTCCCCCGGTCCGCTGGTGGAGTCAGCAGAAGCCCGGGAACTTACACTGGCTGAAAGCCTGGAAATTGCCCTGGAAAACAACCTGAGCCTCAGGGCTGCGGAAGAAGAGATTAGGACTTTGAGTCCCGCGGTTGATATAGCTGAAGCCGCCCGTTATCCCGATCTTTCTCTTTCGACCAGTTATGTCAGAATGGGCGGTGATGCTGAAGAAATTGATTTTGATCTGGGGATAGACTGGCTTGATGAAATTCTGAATGAAATTTTTGCCGAAGCCTTTGAGCCGCCTGACAGCCTTTTTCAGACCGAGTTAACCCTGCAACAGCCGGTTTTTACCTTCGGCCGGATCAGCAGTGGCATTGAACAGGCTGAAGCTGCCTACCAGGCCGGTGAGTCCGGTTTCAGCGGAGAGAGGCAGGAGCTGATTCACGAGGTTATCACCACCTATCAGGAGGTTATTCTGGCCCGGGAGATGGTTAATTTTCAGCGCGAGGTTAGAGAACAGGTCAGGGTTCACAAAGATGTTGTCAGATCCAATCTGGATGCCGGTCTGGTAACAAAAGTTGATTTATATGAAGCCCGGGTGGCTCTCTCTGAAGTAGAACAGGAGCTGATGGAGTCCAAAAGCGGTCTGGACCTGGCCCGGGAAGGCTTTCGCAGCCTGCTGGGGCTGGAAAGAGGCACCAGCATTACTCTGGCTGACAGCAGCCAGCGGCTGCTTGCCGCTCTGGAAGAGCGGGCGCTTGACCTGGTCGGGGCTGAAGATTATCTCGATCTCTCTGATAATCCCGGTCTGGAGCAGTTTGAGTATCAGCAGGAGGTTTCGGAAGCCGGCCTGGATCTGGCAGAGGCAGAGCGTTATCCGGTAATTTCTTTGATGGGAAATTATTCCTGGGAGGATGAGGACTTTGGCTTTGAAGACAGTTCCTGGTCTCTGGCAGTTAATGTCAGCCTGGACATTTTTTCTGGCGGCCGGCGTCGGGCTGAGATTGAGCAGGCAGAGGCGGAGCTTAGGCAGCTGAAATATCGCCGGGAGGAAATGGAAGATGGCCTCCGTCTGGAGGCCGGCCGGGCTCTCAGGGCTCTTCAGGATGCCCGGAGCCGGCAGGAACTGGCTGCAGAAAGGTTAAAGGAAACTCAGGCCCGGGTGGACCTGGCCGAGCTGAGATATGCTGAAGGAGTGGGAACCAGCACTGATGTACTCAATGCCAGAACCGATAAAAACCAGGCCCGGCTGACCGGCCTGGAGGCTGAATTCAGCAGAATAGAAGCGGTGGCTGATGTCTATCTGGTGCTGGGAGAAGCCGATAAACTATTTGAGGTGGTTGTTCAGTGAGAGCTTTACTCAACAAAATTACTGGAAATATTTTTTTTCTAACGATTTGTGCTGCCCTGATTCTGGCCGGGCTGCTGGCCGGTTATTTTCTGGCTGGAAATTCCTTTCTTGAAACCGGGCTGGAAACCGGGAAGGAAGAAGCGGCTGCTGTCCAGGCTGGGGTTGAGGAACTGGAAGAAGAGAGAGCTTTGCGGGTAATCGGAGCAGAGGTTATAACCGATGTTATTCAGGAAAGAAACAGCTTTAGTGCTGTAATGCAGCCCGTCAGTGAATATGCTGTCCTGCCCCGGCTGGAAGGCGAAATAGAACGGATTGAAGTAGAAGTTGGTGACCGGGTTGAACAAGGTCAGCTCCTGGCTGAGCTGGATGATGAGCGCTACCGGGCTGAACTGGAGCAGGCTGAGGCCGGCCTGGAAGCTGCTCAGGCGGAGTTTGCCAGACTGGAAATGGGAGCTACTCCTGAGGAATTACAGCAGGTTGGAGCCCAGGTCGAAGAAGCCCGGCTTTCTGTGGAGGGAGCCCGGGATGAGGTCGGCTATGCCGAGGAAATTTATCGGGAGCGGACTCCAGATGATATGGAGCTGGAGCAGGTTAAAAATGAACTGGAACAGGCTGAAGTTCAGCTTGATATGGCTGAGAAGGAACACCGCCAGGCTGAACTGGCCTTTCAGGAAGCCGAGGATAACTATCAGCGAATGGCCAGCCTCTATGAACAGGGAGCCATCAGCGAGCAGCAGTATAATGAAATTAAGACCGGCAGAGATCAGGCTGAAACCCAGCTGGAAACTGCTGAAGATCGGGTCAAACAGTCAGAGATAGCTCTGGAAGGAGCCCGGAAATTCAAGGATATGACCGAGGAACTTTATGATTTCAGGGTGGAAGAGGAGCGTATGGTATCCCAGGCCAGAACCCAGTATGAGGCAGCTAGTGCGGCTTTAGAGGGGGCTGAAGCAATGCTGGCCGAAGCTGAGCGGGGTCCGACTGAAGAAGAGCTTGAAGCTGTAGAAGCCCAGGTCAAACAGGCCCGGGCCGGACTGGAACTGGCCAGAATAGCCTATGATAATATTGAAATAGCCGCTCCGGCCGACGGGGTGGTTGCTGCTGTTGAGATGGATGCCGGAGAGATGGCCGCTCCCGGGAATCCACTCTTTTATCTGGTAAATCTCGATGAAATCAAGGCCACGGCCAGTGTCAATGAACCCTATGTAGGTCTGCTTGAATCCGGGGCTGAAGCCCTGGTGAAGGTCAATGGACTGCCGGGTGAAGAATTTATCGGCAGGATCAGCTCTGTTGCTCCCATGGCCGGTGAGCAGGGGGGTTTCCCGGTGGAGGTAACTGTGGCCAATTCCGAACATGCCATTAGAGCTGGGATGCGCGGCAGGGTAGAATTTGTCATCCGGGAAGCAGAGGAGGCTCTGCTGGTTCCCCCCGATGCCATCTTTACCCCTGAAGGCCAGGCTGAAGAGGCTGTCTATCTGGTGGAAAACGGGCTGGCCCGGCGCCAGACTGTCAGAACCGGGCTGCGTTCGGATAACCGGGTTGAGATTACTTCCGGTCTCCAGGAGGGCGATCAGGTTGTGCTGTACGACCATGATCACCTTGTAGATGGTCAGGCCGTTAAGGTGGTGGAGAATGAATCTTTCTAAATTCACAGTAAAGCGACCTGTTTTCACCATCATGGCCATTCTGATTATCGTCTTTTTAGGTTCTGTCAGCCTGGGAGATCTGGGACTGGATCTTTTTCCCGACCTGGAATTCCCGGTAGTTGCCATTTTAACTGATTATGAAGGTGCTGCTCCCGAGGAAATTGAAACCCTGATTACCAGACCGATTGAGGACACGGTCAGCACCGTGGATGGTCTGGAGGGGATTTCTTCTGTCTCCAGTCCGAATCAATCGATGGTTATGGCAGAATTTTCCTTTGGGGCTGATATGGATTTTGCCATGCTGGATGTCCGGGAACAGATCGATCTCGTCCGGGGATTTTTGCCCGATGAAGCTTCTGATCCCATAGTGGTCGGTTTTGATCCCGAGATGCTGCCTATGGTTACTCTGGGGATTTCCGGTGATAGGGAGATCCAAGAGCTAACCGCCTGGGCTGAAGATGTCCTGGTTTCCCGGCTGGAACGGCTGGAAGGAGTTGCCACTGTTGATATTACCGGAGGCCGGGAACGGGAGATTCAGGTCAATGTGGATCAGGACAAACTTCACGGATACGGGCTGATCCTGAGTGATCTTACAGAAACTCTGCAGTCGGAAAATCTGCGACTGCCTGGCGGTGAAATTCAGGACGGTAGAACAGCCCTGCTGACCAGGACCACCGGGGAATTTCAGTCTGTGGCTGAGATTGAAAGTCTGCAGTTAAATGAAAGCGGGCTCAGGCTGGCTGAGGTGGCTGAAGTAGTTGACGGGGAAAGTGATATTGATCAGTACACCCGGATCAACGGGGTTGAGGGCATCGGTCTTTCAATTCAGCGGGAAAGTGGAGCCAATACCGTGCTGGTTTCCCAGAGAATTTCGGGAGAAATATCAGAAATTCAGGCAGAAAATCCTGATGATATTAACCTGAATTATGTTTATGATGAAGCAGAATTTATCATTGATGTCATCACTAATCTGGCTTTCAATGCAGCAATTGGGGCTCTTATTGCAATTATAGTTTTATATTTGTTCTTAAGAAGTATTAAAACTACCATAATCATCGGTCTGGCCATTCCCATCTCGATTGTGGCCACCTTTGTGTTGATGTTTTTTGCCGATCTAACCTTTAACATTATGACCCTGGGTGGACTGGCTCTGGGAATCGGGATGCTGGTCGATAATGCCATTGTGGTTATTGAAAATATTTATCGCCTGCGGCAGAACGGGAAAGAACCGATGCTGGCAGCCACCGAAGGCAGCGGAGAAGTTGCCGCAGCCATTACTGCCTCTACCCTGACGACCGTCGCAGTTTTTCTTCCCATTGTTTATATCGAGGGCCTGGCTTCCGAGATTTTCAGTGAACTGGCCATGACCGTGGCTTTCTCCCTGCTGGCCTCTCTGCTGGTGGCCCTCTCTTTAATTCCCATGCTGGCCTCACGCATGCTAAACGGCAGGGTGAGCCAGAGGATTGATATGAGCAAGCTGGACAGAGCTGGCAGCAGGGTTAAAACCCTCTACGGCAGCTTTCTTGAAATTGCTCTGGGCCACCGGGCTGTAACCGTGACTGTGGTGCTGCTGCTCTTTGCCGGCAGCATGCTGCTTCTGACCGGGATTGGTGCCGAGTTTATTCCACCCATGGATGAAGGAGAAATAATGGTGGAGATGGAACTGCCCCAGGGCATGATACTCTCAGAAACCCGTCAGGTTACCCTGGAGGTTGAGGAGATAATTGCCGGCCTACCAGAAGTGGAAACAGTCTATACCAGCATAGGTGCAGCCGGAGGCCAGGCTGCCATGCTGGGTCTGGGAGGAGGAGCCTCCCATCAGTCCTCGATTGAGGTCAGTCTGGTTTCCCGGGGGGAGCGGGAGAGAAGTACCACCGGGTTTGCTGAAGAAATAAGGCAGCTGACTGCAGGTATTCCCCGGGCTGATATCACTGTTACCGATATGGCCGTTGATCTGGGTGGTATGATGGGAGGAGCCCCGATTGCCCTGAGACTGCAGGGGCCCGAGCTGGATACCCTGGAAGAACATTCTGAGGAGCTGGCCCTGCTGCTGGGAGAGGTCGAAGGTACCAGCAACGTTCAGACCAGTTTTGAAGAAGCCCGGCCCGAGGTGGTGGTCCGGGTTGACCGGTCCCGAAGTTCGGATCTCGGCATACCGGCTGTCCTGATTGCTCAGACCGTCAATACCGGTATTGACGGTCAGGTTGCTTCTCAGTACCGGGTTGCCGGCGATGAACATGATATCCGGGTCAGGCTGGCTAAAAGCGGCCGGGAGAGCCTGGCAGATCTGCGCCGTCTGAGAGTGGCCTCACCGGAGGCAGGTTTAATTGAATTGCAGGAGATTGCTGACATTGAAGTTGTCGACGGCCCGGTTCAGATAGACCGGGAAGACCAGGAGCGGACGGCCCGGGTCACTGCTAATTTGAACGGTCGGGATCTAGGCAGCGTTATTGAAGATATTGAAGCCGAACTGGTTGATTATCAGCTGACTGAAGGCTATCTGCTGGACATAACCGGAGAAGCGGAGGAGATGGAAGAGGCCTTCGGTGACCTGTTCTATGCCTTTGCCCTGGCTGTTGTTTTAATCTATATGATTATGGCCGCTCAATTTGAATCACTGGTCCATCCCTTCGCAATTATGTTCTCGGTGCCCCTGGCACTCATCGGGGTGGTTGGTGGACTTTTTCTTACCGGTCATAACCTGAGTGTGGTCTCAATTATCGGGGTGATAATGCTGGTTGGAATTGTGGTAAACAATGCCATTGTACTGGTAGACTATGTCAACATTCTGCGCCGTCAGGGTCAGAGCCGGCGGAAGGCTCTGATCAACGCCGGTATGATCCGGCTGCGGCCGATTACCATGACTGCACTGACCACCATGCTGGCCCTGCTGCCCCTGGCAGTCGGGCTGGGTGAGGGAGCAGAGGCTCAGGCTCCCATGGCCGTGGTTGTTATCGGCGGTCTGCTGACTTCCACCTTTCTGACACTGATATTCCTGCCGGTGATCTACTCCCTGCTGGACGGCTTTACTGAAAGATTGAAGAGCCTGATAAGCTAAGCAGGCAATCCGGCATTGAAGGACAGTAATTAACAGAAAATTCATAGAAGAGAGACAGGGCACACAAAGCTTCTGGCACGTAAACCAGATATTTGGTTGCTTTTGCGAAATTAATTCTATGTTAAACAAATATTTGGCTAATTTTTACGAGATTATTCTCTGATCATTTTGCTGTACTTGCAGAAAAAGCATGTGTAATGTGTCTGAAAATTTTTTTTTAAAGGAATGCAGGAATTTATATTTCGGACAAATCCATTTATATTAAGTGGTTCTTCTCCATATCGGTTGGTGGAAACCTTCCGCTCTTCCTTACAATAAGGCAGACTTCCGCTCTTCCTTACAATAAGGCAGATAAGAGACATCTTTAATTGAAAAAAACAGAGCAAGTTTGTGCCCACAGCTTCAAATCCTTTTAAAACCCAGCAATTAAAGGAATAAGCAGCAATGATTT
>LKMJ01000655.1_pt1 | contig 27666 bp, 30 predicted proteins | sample 643391 | NCBI WGS metagenome assembly LKMJ01 (sample SAMN04112250, study PRJNA286221) | soda lake metagenome | biome: soda lake; feature: Kulunda Steppe; material: water; isolation source: sample PL-Br10 brine of Picturesque Lake | place: Russia: Kulunda steppe | collected 2010-07 | reverse complement strand
GGAGAGCAGTGGAGGGGAGGGGCGGGCAGGCAGCGGGAGGGGCGCGGGTGCGGGAGCCCATCCAGGCTTGCTCAGTGCGGACCCCGGGGGGGCTGAGGGGGGGGGCCTGCGGGGTCAGGGTGGTGGGGCTAGTGCCAGGGCTGCGCCAGGCCAGTCGCGCGACAGCAGCGGCACTCGGGCGCCTGTGATGTCTGTGGTGCCTGGGGGCCGGCCATCTGGATTCCCCACCTACTCCCACCACCGGGCGGTGCAAGAGGCGCTGTACGGGCCCCATCGCTTAGGTGGCGTACAGCGTGGCAGGCTCGGGGGTGGCAGCAGCGGTGGCGGCGGCAGGGGGGATTTGGGAGTGGGCCTGAGCACCCATGTCCCAGGCAACGAGACGGAGGGCGGGGGTGGAGTGCAGAGGGCTATGCCGCCACCAGCAAGTGGCGGAAGGCTGCCTCACAGGCCTGCACTGAGCAGCAGCGGTAGCAGTGGCAGCAGCAGCTGCACTGCCCGCCCAGGCCTGCCGCGCAGCCGCAGCTTGCCACACGGTAGCTGCAGAGAGCCGCTGCCGCAGCCACTGGTGCCCCTGCAGGGCGGGTACACATGGAGGGGCTCCGGCTGCCGCGGCTTTGGCCCCAAGGCTCCCCTCGCGCCCTTGGCTGCCGTTGAGGAAGGTGAGGCAGGAAGCCTCACTGTGGGTGCGGCCAGCGTATTTGCAGGCCGGGAGCGCGAGTGGCGGAGCGGTCGAGGGCGGCCCACGACGCAGCTGTGTGTGGATGGAAGGTGAGAGCTGGGTCAGGGCGGGGGGAGGGGAAAGAGGGGGCGCACGCCCTGCACAGTGCATGTGTGGTATCCTGCGGCAGGTAGCAGCTGGGAGGTGGGTGGCGGGCCTGGAAGGGCTACAGAGGGGGCAGGCATGTGGGACTCGGGCAAGTGTGTGCGGGCATGTGTGTGGTGTAAAGGACAGAGTACGAGTGGTGCAGCATGGGGCTTGGTCAATTGTGGAGGGACTGCCTGCGAGCGGCCGCGCTGCAGGAGCGTCAACGCATGACAATCCTATGGACCTGAAGGTAATGGCAATTTAATATCATGGGATAATATCATGGGATATTACTGAGGAAGAGACCAAGGTCTGATGATATACACTGGCCCCATCTCTACAATCAGGATAACGACATATCAGCCCATTTTGCGACGACTTTGCAACTTTGTGTTTTTTATTGGTATAATATGCCTTCATACACAAATGGGGGACACCAAGGGGCGCCCTGGGCCTCCAAGGAAATGTAGGACGTACCTTCCTTTGCCAACGGATAGTTGGGGCCGAGGGTGTCCTGCCTGCCCCCATCCAACCTGCAACTTGCATCATGGGCGCTCCAGTGTATTTGCATGTTTGGTGAGATCGTTGCAGCTGTGTCTGCATGTAAAGCTGACGCAAGATTCGTGCCAAAGCTGCCGCCCGTGCATTTTTTGTGCACCTCTGTGCAGCGAAGATGCTGTCCGTGGGCTGCAGGGCATGCAGGAAGGATGCTGTTGTGGGTCACAGGAGGTGTGCAACAGCACATGCACTTTTGGGTACGCTTGTGATATTAGTAATGCTGCCCTGCCCACATGTGCTCATGCTCTGTCTAGCGCCTCTTCAGCCCCAGCTCTTGTGTATGCTCTTGTGCATGCTTACGCGGCATCATTCATATTGGTGCTGTGCAGGTCCTTGCAAGACTCTCTGGATCTTACCAAGCCGCAGCCGGACAGCAGCCTGGGCGAAGAGGGGATTGGCGGTAAGAGCCCCAGCTCTTGTGCATTGCCCACGAGTATGCCAAAGGGTGAGTGACCGGGGCTATTCGGCCAGGTGTAACTCACCTGTGTACCTGGGTAGACAATGCATGATACTAGGGAGGATGTGATGCGCTGTGCTTGGGCATCCGCAGATTCATGAAACGAACAGCGGGTTGGTAGTGATTGCTCATATGCTCAAGGCCTGCACATGATGTGCAGATAGGTCCTGCACATCATGTGCAGATGAGGGCACTAGAGATGGGCCAACAAGGCAGGGCTGCCTGCTGCTCTGGAGGCCAATCAGGATGATTCACGGTCATGGTATGCATTTGCAGGATGCCAAAGAAAGCACGCTGTCTGCAAATCAAGTGCTCAGCAAGAGCACTGCTTTTGCTGAGGCCATGCAGCGATGGAGCGTTCGCGTTTTGCCCAACACCCGTCAAGCAATTTGCTTGTTTTAACAAGAGCATTAGGGGAGACACGGGATCTCTTTGAAATTTCCTTATGTGCTGATCTTCAAGGTCACAGGACGAGCCTGCGCAATTCTCACACGGTGACATGATCACTATGCACAAGTGCCTGCTGATTTAGGCTGGTGACATGCCTCCCTAGCACTTGGAGACTTCCTAGGGAGACTTCCCATCTTTTCAAATCATTCAATCCACCTGCCTTGCTACTGCACCTCTTTGATGCGCGCCTAGCGACTGCATCATTCTTTGTGGGTTTTTAATCAGTCTATTCCTCCTCAGACGTCCATGACAATACTTGGCAAGGGCTGTGACAGACATCATAAGCTGTCCACCTGCCTGCATTGCCCACAGGCCAGGGTGATGACCTGTCGCGCATACCCGGAAGACGAGTTCCTCTTCAACGGTTGTAGCAGATGCTCACAAGCAATGCCGGCCTGCCTTTCCTGCCCACGGGATGGCCTGCAGATGCGGATCAGATCTTGATCCTGAAATGAATCAGGATTTGTACATGAATCATAGTGCTAAGTGCATCCATTCTTATCCATGCCTGAGCGCCTATTATGCTCTGTATTCATTCAAATTAGGATAAATCAGCCTCACGGCTCTCTGGGCCAATGTGTCTCCTTTTCCTTAATTGGTGTGGGGAGTTGTTTCACTGCCTACCTAGTTTTTCTTTTCTGTTCCTTAGCCTCGACCAATAGCACAAGCTCAACTTATGGGTCCCCGCTGCCCTGTCTTGTGTGTCTCAGGCAGCCATGAGTATCAGGATGTGCAAGGGAGTGCTTGGCATGATGTCACTTTGGTGACATCATGTCACTTTGGTGCTTGACATGATGTCACTTTGGTGCTTGACATGATGTCACTTTGGTGATGTGACTTTGGTTGAGGGTTGCACTTGATTGGGTGCAAATTGTGCTCTACCTCCAGGTTAGTACAACCCATGCAATCATGACTTCCATTTGTCATATGTCTTACTAGGCCTAGATGTTGCGATCAAGATAGGCCAGGCTACATAATCTTAGCCTTTTAGCTTGTGCGGTGCAAGACGGTGGAACAGGAAAAAGGATTGTGTGGAACCAAGTGGAGAAGGACTGGTGTCCGCCTGTTGTCATCGCCCCAGTGGTGTGCTTTTACTCTGCAAGCCAGGCTCGTTCCAGGACTTGGCTTACCAGCACTGGCGTACCTCTTCCTGGTTTCATTATGATGGTGTGCATCTGGGGCCTAGGCAGCGTTAGCCCCCTACCAGCAAAACAGAGACCAAAGAGGTCAATGGGTATCAGGAGGGTGACGGGCAGTACCCCATTCCTGACCTTACAAGATTACAAGATTGGGTTACCCGCCAGCCAGGTCGTTAGGCTGATTGGTTTGTTGCTGATCTTCGCCAGCCAAAAAATACCAGTAGTCCATAATGTCCGAAATGAAATGGCAAGGTCTATTGTGCCGTTGAGAAAGAAAATCAAAGACAGTCTGACTAGGCAAGGCATGTGGAATATAAGGGGCCTCCATAGAAAAGGATTGGCAGAAAGGGAAGAAAACGGAAGAGTACTTTCTTCTGAGAGAGCACACAAACAAGTCTTGACAGTGACTCACGAGCTCAATGTCAATATGAGGGAGATACACCTCGTTGAGGTTAAATACCGCGAAGACACACGGTCTGGACACCAATTAGAAGCCTCTAGAATACAACATGAAGTTCTTTCAAAGACAAGTTGTAAGCGCTTAAAGGCCAAGAAAGTCATCCTTCACACCATTCTTCTTGGTGTGGGAGGCTCTATTTATACCTCACACACTTTGAATCACCTTAAAGAGATCGGCCTTGATACACAAAATGCCCATAAGGCTGCCCTGAAGTTACATGCTCATTCTGTGCTCTATGCACACAATCTGTCAACTACTAGACGCGCTCTTGAAAAATCTGGTTGCTCTCAAGGTCTTGGTCTGGAGCAGGGGGCGGCTTGTCACCCCCCAAATCCTCACTAGTCCTTCCTTCTCCCTGGTGGAGGAGACTCACGGCTCTGGGCCAATGTGTCTCCTTTTCCTTAATAGATGTAGGGAGTGGTTTCCCTGCCTACGTAGTTTTTCTTTTTCTTTTCTTTTCCTTTGACAGTGAAAAAGAACATGCACCTCATTTTGAACAGCAGCACAGGAGCACTTGTCACAGTGGCCATTTCCACCACGCCAGATAGCGGATTCCACCGTGGAGAGTGACTGCGAGAGTATGTGCTCGCAAGCGAAACCTGCTCACATTCCTCATAACAGGCTCAGGGAGATCAAGGTGCAGATAGCGAGGAGGCATCAGGGGGGCACCCCCATTCCGCACCCGAGTGCGTGAATCAGCTTGAAGATCTAAGAGGGGACAGGCAAACCAAGAATGATAAGTCACCAGTTTGTTGTCGCTATCCAGAGGGTTCATGTCAGCAATGTTCCTCCACACTTTTCTCATCCTAATTAGGATTTATAAACCTCAGGTCGGCAGTGGGTTCTGAGTAACAAATAGGGAGCCCCTGCAAGAAAGCTTGTGTATAAGTGTCACAGCTTCGTAATCCCTCAACGGCGCGCAAAATATCCAAAGCCCAAGATGTTTTAGCCCGAGGCACCAGCTTCAGGTCTGCATGAAGGTTCTGCTTAAGAGTGGCACTATTAGAGGACAACAGCCCGTTGTAAAACTTAATGGCAGCTCTAAACCAATAGAATTGCAGCGGTTCATATGCACACTCACGTAAAACTGCCCAGTTAGGCGCAGACCGCTTCACACCTAGGGTGCCCTTTAAGAAATTCAAATGCAGTGTCTGGAGGGTAGGTCTAGATACATCACCTTCACGCAAAAACCCTGAGCTCCAAACCTGACAGCCATACATACCAGCAGGCACTACATATGCCTTAGCTAGCCAAAGGGAAGCAAAAGGTTTGTCACTTTGGGCAGTGTCCCATACAAACCCACATATTCGATGAGCTGCAGCAAGCATTGGTATGGCTGCGTGCTCAGACGAGGCTGTCATGTTCAGTGTTCGGCGGTCTTTCATGCCAAGGTTCTTGAACGAGTACCATTCCTGACCTTAGCAATGAGAGGTCTCAGAAGTTTTCAAAAGAGCATGTCTGCTACAAACATGTTCATAAGCGTGCTAAATGAAATGAGCGTGAACTTCTCGGCTTTTTAGTCCAATTCAGATGGAGTGGGCTCTGGATTAAATGTGATTCAAGTGCAGATTTTCAAGCTTCGACCATCCAAAAAAGCTGCTTGAATCCCATTTGAATCAAGTTTGAACCCATTTGAACATCGCATAACTTCAAATGGGTGATTCAAACGTGAATCAAATGGCTTTAATTTGATTCAGTAAGGATTCAGTAATGATCGAATGAACCACAACTTTCCAACAAAGCTTCATAGAAGTGATTCACTCCCTACATCAATGGGGCAGGGGTCTACCCCCCCAGCTCGGGCAACTCTACTGGAGTTAGTGGAGGGAGTGAACCAAATGGTGCTGGTATAACCAACTCCATAGGGGGAGCAGAACTGGCCGCTATAGCTGCTGCTATCGCTCAAAATCATATTTATATTGCCACAGACAGCCTTACCTCACTCCACCAAATTATAAAACAATTGTTAAACACAGAGAAGCACCTTCACCATGTCCAAGGAGACCTCAAAATTCTTTCTAGTACCGTAAAGTTATACTATCCAAAACTCTCAATTCCATATACTCCTTTATCAAGAAAAATCTCTGAGATTGATGAGTCATGCCGGAATTGCCAGAAATGAATGTGCAGATGCCCTTGCAAAATACCAAGCTTGCCATCATGGCATGATGGAGACAGCCCCTGAGCTACAACAACCATCTGCAACACAGGCGTGGCAATCCTTTGTTGACATTTGCTAGCTAGCTGTTGAAGAAGTTAATCAGCAAGGATCTGGCAAAAGAGGGAAAGAAAAAAAAAACTGGCACTGAAGCTCCCCAACACGGCCACAGATTGACTTACCTTCCAAATCTCCAAGCCGCACTAAAATCCCACATGCACTCAAACCATAAACTGGTTATGCCAACTCAGAAACTGGGTAGTATTCTAATTACCAGAGTCTGATTCCGCATGTCCGCAAACGTATTAACAACGCTTTTTGGAGCATGTCCAAACTTTCTCTCCAAATGAAGCGCAATATCTTCCAATACTGCACAGGCACCCTTCTTAATCAGAAACACGCTATCTGCTTTAAAATGTCCACCAGCTTTCAGTGTACACTGTTGGCAAGCAGATAATGCTCTCCATATTCTCTCAGGGTGTCGACATACGATCATCTCGGGTATGATCACTCAACGCCATTATGTTGCCTGCAGGCTCATGATGAAAGCCAGCAGCAAAGGCTCTCTGGCAGGTTGTTTAGTCCAGTTGGATGCCGGCAGCACTTATTGCTTGGCCCAACAAAACCTTCAAATTCCTGAGCAAGCGTATAACAGGACACTACCTAGCTGGCTTTTTGATGCTCATTTATCTGCTAGAGATAGACTCACCTCTAGTCGCCCCGATGCTATTTTGGTCACTCCCTTACCTACTAAAAACCCAAATCGCCAACCACTCCTCATTTGCACCAGGTGTCACAACCAAGACAACCCAGCAGAGATGTGCGCTGAGTTTACGAGCTCAACGTCAACATGAGGGAGATACACCTCATTGAGGTTATATACTAGGTTAAATACCATGAAGATACACAGTGTGGACACCAATTAGAGGTACACCTATAGATCTAGAAAACAGCACGAGGTTCTTTGTAAGCGCTTGAAGGCCAAGAGTCTTGGCCCAAGACAGTTGTCCTTCACATGGTGTTGTCCTTCACACCATTCTTCTTGGTGTGGGAGGCTCTATCTATACCTCACACACTGAATCACCTTAAAGAGCTCGGCCTTGATACACAAAATGCCCATAAGACTGCCCTCAAGTTACATGCTCATTCTGCGCTCTATGCACACAATCTGTCAACTACTAGACGCGCTCTTGAAAAATCTGGTTGCTCTCAAGGTCTTGGTCTGGAGCATGGGGCAGCTTGTCACCCTCCGGATCCTCACTAGTTCTTCCTTCTCCCTGGTGGAGGATACTCATGGCTCTTTGGGCCAATGTGTCTCCTTTCCTTAATAGATTTAGGGAGTGGTTCCACTGCCTACATATTTATATTTTCTTTCATTATCTTTCTATTGGGAAAAAATAGTCACTTATGGAAAAAAATACGAAGGCATTGAAACACTCCCCTACGTCAATTAAGGAAAAGGTGTCACGTAGGGCCTGAGCACTGTATGACTCCTCCACCAGCAAAGAAAACAAAAGATGTCAGTAGGGATCAGGGGGTGACAGAAGTCTTCCTCTGTTATTCATTTGCTTTATAAGTAGATGCACCAACTCTGATAATGTATGCAACTCTGGCACTTCCTTACTCCTTTGAAGGAGCAGGGGGATCCTGGCAGAAGTGGACAAAAAATGGTCAGGCTTAGTCACAAAAAAATCAGGATTGATAACTAGCCTGGTCATTGGCTGCTGACACGCCAGAAAAGTGCAGTGCCAGATTCATGCTGCATTTTGACCTGGAGGTTGGTTGAGTCAGTTGGTGGAATAATTGGTCCTGTCATGAGTTCAGCAGTAGCTGTATTCACATCAAAGACGAAATCACAATTATTCCTTGTTTGCTTCAAGCGACCTTGTACGATGTAAGCCAGTGAGTTGACTCATCAAGCCCTTGGGGGGCAACAGGCGTGACAGCGCCATCCAGTCCAGTCCAGTCCACCCGTACAGTGTGAGTATGTCCGACAGCATCTGCATGCAGACCCGTCCTTGCCTGTCCGCAGGCTGGACAGAGAGAGAGGGTACAGGGAAGGATAAGAGTATCAGATATTCTACAGGCTCATCATGGGCAAACTGTTGTCTGCTTGGCCAGCACTGCCGCTGTCTGCAGCCAGTCCACACACCCCATTACTGCTGATTTGTAAGTATTTGGCATGACAAGGTCTCTGCGCATCATTCACTTTCTGCTTGAGACAAGGGGTTTAGTCATGGTCATGCCACAATTCTATTTGGTGTACAGCAGTCACTCAATGTAACACATATTGGCTTGTGACCGGTCATCACCACCCAAACATAACCCACAATGCTTGAAATGAAATGGTGGTGTATTTTGTCGACTAGCTGGTCGCCAACATGTTCCAAATGAAAAATTGGAACCACCATACTCACTCTTTTCATTCGAACCATTCTAGGTATTCATGGTGTCATCCTTGCACAAGGCCATGCTAGTCTTCTCTGTATTGTTCCAACATTTGTCCAAGAGGACTGGACACTTTTTTTGGATAAGGGCCCCAAGAAGTTGCAACTTCCCATAAGGGCCAAAGCAAGGGAAGGAGGCTCAAGGGAAAGGAACTGGCGAGGAAGCGGGCCAAAAAGAAGGTAAGAAAGGCAGGAAACGCAAGCTATAAAGAGTGCGCTGTGCCTGAGGGCTGGATAGCAGCTCAAAAGAAGGCAGGAGGGCAAGAGGGGAAGGTCTGCTAGGTCTTCACTTTTAAGTGTAGTACACTTAGTGTACATGAACCTCATTGAAGTAAACGCTTGATAATTTGCACCCAGATGACAACTACAAAGAGCAGCTGAGCAACATAGAAGACTCGAGTTGAAAAGCTTGCGCGCTTAGAAGTTTGTACGCTACCTTTCCCTTATGGTTGTAGGTAGCATTATAGAGCCATACTGAACAAGCCTCAAGTCACTTCCGCAACAAGAAAAAAATTGAAGTGTCATGCTGAGAATATGCTGCAGAAAAAGTAGTGTAATGGCACCGATGCAGCATGTCTCCCTAAAACCAGGAAGTGTTACAAGGTAGAAAGAAAGGAGACAAGCTACTTTGGAGGTGCAAAACAACCAAGTAATGCAAGCAAAACAAGCCATTAACCCCCAGTCAACTACCACAACCAGCAGTGCATGCAAATGTTTTATTTATTTTTTGTATATTTATTTTTGTACTGATGCCTTGTCAAAGCCACTTGGCAAATGCAGCATAAACATGATGCTTCTCTAATCTGACATGACAGCAGGCAGTGAAATTGCTCCCTATATCAATCAAGAAGGAGGCACCACCGGCAAAAAAATAAATAGACAAAAATTCACACACACTTATTCAGTGCGCTACCGAGGAGGAACAATTGATAAATATTCACACCAAAATGTCCCCAACAAATTTGTGGTGTCACCAACAAAATCCTCAGAGGGTTGTCCCCTTGGAATCCCCCCTGATACCTTCTGAGTCATGGTGGGGGACCCTCCCTAAATTCATGCTGCCAGGGTACCTTAACCTAAAAGTTACAGTAGTTAGCCCCCCCAGGTAACATCCCTTCTGGTGTGATCTTTCATTCTTTGGCACTGAGAGTACTTCTTCAAATTAAACTCAGATACTCTGATTTTATGGCATACAATTGATCTCCAAGGAGATCCAGGAAAAAATCTGAAATATCCCACCACAGACCTCGGAAGCGTGGTAGATAAGAAAGTTATATTTTCACTTCAGTACTTGAGACATAATGAGATCAGAAACGGCAAAAAGGTAAAGAGCATACAATCTCTCTTGATAGGAAGAACAATTGCTCACATGTCAGTGAATAAATGGTGGAGACGACCAACGGGAATAGGAAGCGGCTTGTCGAAGACAAACTTTCCAAAAAAGAATTGTTTAGGAAACCCATAAGTTGTTATAAGTAATGGTGCGTTTATAATGGGGTGATCAATTATTAATTTGGAATAAAATGCAATTTATCACGTTTTATGTTTACAAGGGTGTACTGATCAATAAATGGTGCGTTTACAAAGGTGTGTGATGAATCCGAATTATTTGCTTGAATTAATCGCGTTGGGATTTATCATGGGGATTTATGCTCCCTTGCTTAATCATCCTGCGTTTACGATGGGTGTGATTTATCCCAGCTGAATCAGCGTGCGCACTGGAAGCAAGTGCAGTTGAGTGCAGCTCAGAAAGAAGAAATCCAAGTCTTGATTGCTTGCATTGCACTGCATGCACTGTGCTACGGCGGCAACATCCTTCCATACCTGTTGACTGCCACCCAAAGCCCTGACTTCGTTCGTAATTAATTTCACGGTGGAAGTCAAACGTTCCATTGTGCTCATGGAAAGGCTGAAAAGGCTTCATTGGAGAAGAGAATGCTGAAGACATCTTTGGAGCGGGCCAGTCAGGGCTTCGGGTGGCAGTCAACGGGTATGGAAGGATGTTGCCGCAGCAGCACAGTGATGCAGAGCAATACAAACAGTCGAAATTTACATATCTTGTTTCTGAGCTGCACTAAGCTGCACTTGCTTCTGGTGCGCACGCTGATTCAGCTGGGATTCATCACCATCATCGTAAACACACGGTGATTTAAGCAAGGGACCAGAAATCCAAGCACAATGAATTCTAAGTGATTGATTCAAAATTAATCTTCAAACCATCTAAAACGCACCGTGACTCATATTTTCCGTTCGGCTATATGCCCATTGACATACAAATTGATTATATTTTTTGTTGTCATTTGAAGTGAATGGCCGCGCCAATGTTGGGAACACCGAGCTCTCTATCGATGGCCAGAAGCTCCTCGAGTTTAAGATCCTCAGGAGCTCCAGCCCACATCAGTCTTGGCATCAGCATTAGCTCCAACCCCTCATTGCTTGCCACATCGCGGCAATGTCCCCCCGCCGGGCCGGGGCCCTCTTCGATGTTGTCATCGTTGTATTTCAGAAGGAGGAGAGGCAGAGGGAGCATGCCTCTGACTGCCCGTGGCCTGGCGCGGGAAGTGTTGCAGCAAAATAGAGAGCACCTCGAGGGCGATCCACTGGCTTTCATTGTGAGTGGGCCACCCAAATGTTACCCTCTTCATTTGCTTGCTTTGTTGCTGAAGTTGAGTCAGCGAGTGCCAGCGTAAGCAACCTGTCCAACGTGGACCCGAAGTCCCCTTGCTAACAAAGAGGACCTGGGTGATAGGGAGAAAGAAGGTTTACAGTTGAGAGTTGAAGTGCGAATGAGGCCAGCTGATGAGGCCAGCCGAGCAGAAACAAAAACCTCCTAGCGACCTGTCACAGCAGCAACCACCCTGTACTCATTTCGCACAAGATTGCCTGTTTATAGCCTCTCACTAACCTTTCATTCCTTGCCAATGTGCTGAAGTGGTTGCCCTGCTGCGGATAATTGTGCCCAGTGCTGAAGGCAATTGAACGCTCTAATCAACCGTGATGTTTGTTGCGTGCGAGCAAAACTTGCGTGACTGAGGAGAGAGGAGATGAAGCATCTTGTCAGTGATGATGCACTCTCACATCAAAGCTTGCTCCAGGCTTGTTTACAGGCAAACAACGTTCTCCACCTTGGCTCATGACACTTGCCCCACCTTCCTTGTACATGTAGGACGTTACAGAAGCATACTGGAAGGTGAGCTAAACGAGGCTCATGGCTGTCTGCTCAGGGGTGTTGTGTTGACCCTGAGTGCTGCAAGCAACGATTCAAAGTGAGCTCCCTATCATCCTCTGCCTTAACCATGCAAGCACAGTGAACACAGGCTGTGATGTTGTGCTCTGTATCGCCAACCCCCCGCCTTCCCTGTCTCTCTCTCCAACATTAACGCATGCGTACATTCAGTGTGCCACATAAACACACGCACGCACTCACATGCTCTCGCGCACTCACCCGTGCATGTGCGCGCGCACATACACGCGCACACAATGCGCATAAACACACATACACGTACGTTCGCATGCACACTCACATGCACACATAAACATGAATAATAGCCATCATCCATGTCTGTGCAACTTTTGCATGTAGGCCCTGCGCAACCAAAAGCACCAGCCCAACAAGCCGGGCCCCCGCGTTGTGCGCATGCTAGGGGATGGCATCACTGCCATGGATCCGGAGGTGGGTGTGGTAACTTGGTTTATGGATGGCTGTTCTGGTAGGCGTACATGCAAAATGTGCACTACATGCTTGCTTTCAAGCGCGCACGACTGTGCTTGTTTCAAGCAGGTGCGCCCGCGTTTACTTTTATAATCAATGCAGTGTGTGAATGCTTGCGCTGTCTCATCCTACCTGTGCACACATCCACTTGCGGTGCAAGGTGCGCTCACACGCATTTTTGGCATGCCCATTAGCAGGTCAGCATCAAATGACTGTAATGGCTTGGGTGCTGTTGGCAGACGTGCTTGCCCCTACTTGCGTGTGCCTGCTTCAAAAGCGCTGCACACTTCCACCCAGCTACAGCGAGTGCAGCTTGGGCGGCGCTCATCCTTGTTCATGGCAGACAAATCACGGTGGACAAACTCTGGATCGCTGTCCTTTGCTGCATGCGCATGATCTTGCAGGAACTCGACTTTGATGTGTGCGTCTGTGGTGGCACTCTGGGCCTCATGCTGGCCACGACACTCCAGCAGAGAGGCTTCAAGGTGCGGTGCAAGTCGCTAGCAGTGAGCTGTGGCTGGCGTCTACAGGGGGTCGTGCACATGCCAAGGCCACACCATTCCCAAGCCTTGTGTTGCGCGATCTGGGAGCTTGAACCTGGCCTGCCCTCGCAGACTTCCTGGTCATGGCATGGCCTCAATCATGCACGAGTGGCTGATCATGGCTGATCGTGGCATGGCCTCGATCATACACAAGTGGCTGATCATGGCTGATCATGGCATGGCCTCAATCATACTGAGTGGCTGATCATGGCTGATCATCACATAGCCTCAATCATATGCAAGTGGCTGATCATGGCTGGGCCTCGATCATGTGCGAGTGACTGATCATAGCCGATGGCTGATCATGGCATGGCCTCGATAATATGCGAGTGGCTGACCATGGCTGATCATGGCATGGCCTCAATCATACGCAAGTGGCTGACCTGTTGCTGCTCACCTACCATAGATGAAGGCCCTGAGCGGCCAAGGCAGGCAGGCAGGCGCGATCAAGCTCAGAAGCTGTGTAGCCCCCATGGCGCTCTGTGCTTTCTGGCTCTTTGCAGCCAGTGATCCATGTCCAGGCTTGTGCAGCACATCACATGGCAATCACGCGGTACACCACAAGGAGTGCTTGCAGCAGGTCACAGTACCGCTGCAAACCACTGCAGTCATATATTGTGTCACAGCCTGTCACAGCCATGCTCTGCTATGGGAGGTCCCACAGCTGCCATTGGCCCCAAACCCCTTTATTCTCATCCCACCTGAAAAGGGCACACGCCAAGGGGGGCAGCAAACCTTTGCCCTCATCTATTGCTTGCTATAGGGCCATGCAGGCCGAGTCGGCCTCATGATTTTGACATTTAATACATTTTTATTCAGCTGATATGTCCTTGTTCGGAGAAGAAAGGATTTTGTTGTGTCCTGTGTGGCCAAGCAATAAAGCAGGGGTAGATGACAGGGCACGCGCGCGCAAATGCAGGTATGTGTCCTTGACAAACGTCTAATTGAAGGCCGTACCCAGGAATGGAACATCAGCCGTGGCGAGTTGCGGGTGCGCATGAATTTGCATGCATGCTTTAATGTGATTGATGCAGTCACTCTTGCCTTTCTTGCCTGCCTCTCGCATAAGTACTTGAGCCATTGATGCCAACCCACAACGAGTGAGCTCCAGCTGGCCTTTTTATTTGCCACTTGTAGAGTCTCTTGGAGACTGGGCTGTTAACAAACAAGGAGCTTGACAGCTGTATCGTGTCTGACTTCAACCCAATACGCGTGGGATTCAAGGGTGGTCCAGAGGTGCGGTTCTTGGCAGCAAGCTGATTGCCTCTTGTCTTCTTCCACATCTTGCTCCCTTCGAATCATTCCACACACAGTCTGGTTGCAAATAAGTGCCATTCAACCTTAAAGTAAAGGAATTCGAGTCTTCCTGCGCTTGATTGTGGATCTTGCTTGTACTCGCGGGAATTCTGTTTTGCACGTTCCTTTGAACTTTGTTGCAAACCTGGGAATTTAAACAGATGCAAGGTTTAAATTGTGTTCCTGGTCCTGCAATAGGCTGTGCCTGGCTACCGTGCTCAGGGAGCGTACTGCTGATCAGCTTAGTGCTGCTTCAAGCAAAGAAAGTCCACCTGGATCATGCACTGATACAAGTAATTTGAGTTGTAATCGCCCACTCTACGGCACGCCTGTTTTTATTGCTCCTGCATGATGCTCTTTTGCCTCTGCAGATCTGGGTCAACGACTGCCTTAATCTGGGCGTATCCCCTAAGCGACTTCTTGACTTGATAAAAGCCAAGGTACTGGTAGCTTTACTGTGGCTTAGTTCGTTTCAGGGATTGAGCCCAGATGTGCCAATAGGCAGCAGTTCACAAGACCCCGCTTAAATTACCACCTGATGTTTTGCTTCCTGGCATTGTGCCAGCATGGGCAACCACCAGCTTATGCTTGAATGCCTGCTGGCTTTCGCTTTGAATCCTTGTGGAAAGAGACAAAACCTATCAAACTTTTAGAAAATCTGTCCTCTTTTTCCCATGCTGCTTGCACGATCTTGCTTAGCCGTGAATGTGCTTCATACAATCTTGCTTGACTTTGATGCAATACTGTCCTCACCTTCTTTGGGACATGTGTTAAAAATGGTCCGATACAAAGAAGATGAGCATGGCCCCTGCGCAAGGATGACACCATGAATGCCGAGAATACTGTACACAGCAACAAAGTGCCCCCTCCTGTCCAAGCCTGGATGCAGCAAGGCTGACATATTTTCTTCCCTCTGGAGCCTGATGACGATCCCTGATGAATCAAACTACTTCTTTGTCATACAGGCAGGCTTCCTAAGCATGGTCGGGTCCGACACATGGTCCTGCCAAAGCTTCTGGAGTAGCCAGGTTGCGCTGCTGGAGTCTTTTGCCCTGACTCTCTGCTGAAGCAAGACATCTTTGCACATAATTCACAGCAGCCACTGATACTATTGCATTTTGTGCATGCAGTTTGTGGAAGCTGGAGGCACACTCATGGAGAATACAACCTTCAAAGCTGCAGAGGTCACTCCCGGAGTCGGCGTGAAGCTGAGAATGGTATGCACAGTCGGGAGTTCATGTGTTTGATCGTGCCTACTGGCGGGCGTGCATGCACATCACAGGTGTTTTCTGTCAGCTGTTCCCACTGACTCAGCTCCACCCCAAGTGCAGAATCCGTCTGGATTTTGCTGGATTGTTCTGGAGCTCCTCAATTGCCTGAGCCGCTGTTGTGTGGCATCAGAAGCTTGGGGGCAAAGCCCAGCTGGATGGCACACTGCCCTTGAATTGCAATGACAAATATCAATTAATTAAATACTGTAACAGGCAGCAACAGAACAGCTGGTTGCATGATGCCTGTCTACAGTCTAATGACAGGTATGCACCTTGCTGCAGTCTGTGGGAGCAGCCTTGGGTGCGATCTCAGTGGGAGCGGCCTGCAAGCTTAGCCTGTGTGGGCACAGCCTTTCCTTTATCACATGCAGCTCGATTCTTCCATTGCGATTCTTCTGAAAGAAGGCCGCACAAGACACGCTCCATAACAGATCACACACGCGCGCGCACATGCACGCACACGCGGACATGCACACCACAGCTGTACACCGCCGCTGGCCTGTCTGCAGATGTGCCACAACGCGGGCGTAGAGGATGAGCCTTTGGGGCCTGGGGATGTAAATCGCCCCAATGGCCTTGGGGATATGCGCCGCGCGAGCAGCCAGCCCTCAGCTGCAGCAAACAGCAGCAGCAGCAGCGGTGGCGGCGGCGGCAATGGGACTGCAGGGGCGGGCGGCGTGGGCGAGGCTCCAGCACCTGGGGGGGGCAAGGGCACGCAGAAGCAGCTTGGTTGCCGGCTGCTGCTTGACTGCATGGGGCACTACAGCGACATTGTGAAGCAGGTGAGGGCAACTTGGAGGATGGGGATACGGGGTTTGGGTGTTTCTTAGCAGGATGGGGGCGAGCGAGACCAGCCTGAAGCCGAGGGCTCTGTGCTCACTCAAACAGAGTTGCTGGGTTGAGCAAGCGGATCTCACAATCAGCTTTGAATGGTGCCTGGGCACTCTATCCTGTTTGACTGCTGCCTGGTGCTGTGGGTGTGTGTACGTGGAGGCACTGTGCTGTGTCAGTGTCAAGCCGCAGTGAGAGCTCTGTTCAGTGGCCTCGCTGTGCTCAGCCCTCACAAGCTGCAACAGGGAGCCGCCACCTATTTGGGAGCCTCCAGTCTTGTTGACAGGGAGCACGCCTGTGGGCCAGAAGATGGGTTTGCGCTGCTTTGTTGACGCCTCTGCTGTTTGATCGTATGCCTGCAATATGTGTTGCGGCATGCTTCCGGACACAGCAGCAGGCTTTTAAACCAACATGGACGCCAGCCTCTGGTGTCCTGCCTCGACTCATGATTTGCCTTCCGGCGTTGCACTGGAGGCCGTGCATCTAGACACCGAGCTGCATCCAGTGACTATGCATGATGTCGGAGCTGATTTGGGTCCGTGGTTTGGTGTGCGCAGGTGCGCGGGCGCTCCAAGCCTGACGGCATGGTCCTGGTGGTTGGATCCTGCGCGGAGGGTGTGCAGCCAGAGAAGAACACGCACGCCGACCTGCTGTACACCATCGGAGATGCACAGAACGACATGCAGGTGAGGAACACTGTTTGATTCCGCACATGCATTGGAGATGCACAGAGCAACATGGAGGCAAGGAACACTGCCTCCGCACATACATAAGCGTGCATAAGCACAAAAGCTTCTGGAGGTCCAAGGGGGCCCGTCGCTGTTAAGAAGCAACCTACATGTGAAGTGATGCTCTTCCCCACTACGGCCAGTGCACCTGCAATCAGGCCAAGTGCTGGGGCCCCAGGCCTTTCAGCATTTCATCCAGGTACAAATATAAGCTGTTGCCGATGCTCATCAGATTGTGCAGATCCATGTGCACGTGTTCCCTGTTGAGGCATCAGATCTCTGTTGAGGCACCAGACTGTGAGCCATCAGAATCTGATCTCTGTATGAGTCATCCACCTGTGCCTGATCTCTGTTTGAGCCCTTGGAGCCTTACGAGCCTTAGGAGTCCAGGCATGAATGATCCAACGAATTGCCTTCTGCTGCAAAAGACAGTAGCTTTGCGCCTTGCCCTGGGCCCTCCCTCAACTTGAGTGCCCAGCCATGGGCCTTGCTGCCCCACCCCCTCCGCCCACGCACCTCCTCTTGGAGGTGTTGTGTGGTCAAAATGTTCTGGCATATCTAGATTGAGGAGCATTTCTCTGTTGTTTGTGCCGGCCCTGTCATTCTGGAAGGTGATTTCCGCGGAGGGCAGCCGGGTATGCACCAGTTACATGTCATTGTCATTATCACAATAACTTGTTTATCATCCACTGATGTTGGCGCTGGCGCAGTTTTTCTGGGAGGCATTCCCAGCAGAGGGCGGCAGGGCACGCACAACCTATATGTTTGCCTACAGCGATGCAGAGCCGGCGCGGCCCACCTTTGAGGCACTGCTTGATCGCTACTTTGAGGACCTCGTGGCCTACCAGGTGCGGCGCAAGATGGCAATCGTGCTTGAATGCCAGGGTTTAAGTTAGGCTAAGCCCTGAACCCTGACTTTATCTTGAGCCCTCTGACGGCGCTCAGCACACCCGGCCACGTATCACTTCCTCCCTCCTCTCTCTAAGCCCTGACCTTATGCATCGCCCTGATGGCGCTCAGCACGCCTGGCCGTGGATTGCCCTCTGCCTCTTTCTCACTCCAGGCCTCAAACAGTTCTTGCAGGATATTTCATCAGTTCTTCCCCTGGGAAAGCTTCGGCCACCGAGTGATTTGGTCTGCTCACAGTCTGATACTCAGACCAGCATGGACACGAGACTCCTGCTGTACATTCTGTGGCGTGCCCTAAGAGGCGACGTGCTCGTCGCTCTTGAGCACAAAAAGCATTTCAGCATGGGGTACTTGCACTGCTCCTGGTTCAGGCTCAGATGAGTGCTGCGCTCCATGTTGGCACGCCTGCTCCATGTTGGTATGCCTGCTCCATGTTGGCACGCCTGCTCCGTGTTGGCTCCACCCCAGGAGAAGTTGGCAGCTGGTTTTGTTAATGCTGTGGAAAAGGCTCGGGTCATGTCGTGCAGGGTAGCCAAAGGGCCAGAGCGTGGGGCAGCCCTATTCTTATCTGGCAGACAGGCTAAGAGCACTGGTATGGCAGCTGCTGTGGCTCAGGCTGCATAGCAGGCTGCAAAGCACACGACACCTGAAGTCGCGTGCCATGTCCTGAATTGCATTCAAGAGCCCGTGCTCTGCGCGTTTGGTTGCTCCGTCCTTGTTCCTGTGCTCTGAGTCCTGGGCTGTGCACGCAAGAGTCCATTCCCTATGCATTCCGTGGGTGCTTCCTTATCTATGTGCTCTGTGTCCTGGGCTGCGCACGCAAGAGCCCATACTCTGTGCATCCCATGGGTCCTTCCTCATCCGTGTGCTCTGATTCCTGTGTGCCCTGCGTCCTCTGGGCTGCGCACGCAAGGCCCCATGCTCCGGGCGTTCTATGCATCCTTCTTGAGCTTAGTGCTTTTTGTCATGTGCGCTCTGTGTCCAGGGTTGTGCAGTGCATACAACATTGCTCAGTGCGCACGTTTGCTTTGCATGCATCATTGCTCTGCGCGCGTGCGCATGCGCAGGGTGTGCCTCTATCGGAGCTGCGCTTCAAGCGTGTTCTGTTTGGTGGCTTCCCTTGCTATGCCAACGGGCCGCTGCAGCCTAAGTGGGACCACATCATGCAGGTGAGGCACAGGGCTGCTCAGGTGCTGCCTCTTCTCATGCTTTGAGCACCGCTGTCTTGCTAAGTTACGTCTGCTGGAACTGCTGCTGGTCCTTCAATCCCCAGCCACCCAAGTGAGACTGCACCATGCAGTTGCTGCGCAGAGGCTGCTGGCTCCATCCGCCATCATACACCCATCCCCCACCAATCAGGCCAACTTGTGACCCATGGCCAGATGCAGGCTGTGTGCTGCGTGGGGAGCAAGCAATGCATTGTGTGCTCTCAAGGTTTGTGTGTTCCGTGTGGGAGCACGTGCAGCAGGTTGCTGCGCGGGGAGCAAAAGCAGGTTGAGGCTCTGAGGCAGAGCCAACCACTGCCTGGCCCACGCCCCTTTCTGTATGCCATGCAGACCAGCAGCCACACCAGAGCCTGGAGGCTACAAGCCAAGTCAAATGCTGCCTGCTCTCTGCTGCAGATCGGCGACGCCAGCGCCACCCAGAGCCCACTCTCCTTCGGCGGCTTTGGTGCCATGATGCGCCACCTGGGCCGCCTCACGCGCGCCTGCGAGGACGCGCTGCGCTGCGGCACACTGTCCCAAGAGGACCTGGCGGCCATCCACCCCTACCAGCCGTCCCTGTCCTCGTCGTGGCTGTTCCAGCGGTGCGTGCAGGCTCCGCTGCGCCTCGGCTCTCGGTGTGGCTGCTGTCGGTGTGGCTGCTCTCGGTGTGGCTGCTTTCAGTGTGGCTGCTCTCGGTGTGTCTGCTCTTGGTGTGGCTGCCCTTGGCGTGGCTACTCTCGGTGTGGCTGCTCCTGCATCCGTCCTGCCCTTGTGGCTCTCCCAGCAGGGGGTGTGCAGGACGGTGCGTCGATATTCTCAGTGGGCCTGTTCCTGCATCTGTCCTGCTGTGGTTGCTCCAGCGGGGGGTCGTAGGGTGTTGCGCCTGTGCTTTTTCGTGCAGCTGGCCCAACAGCAGTGATGAGTACAGGCTGCTGCTCCTGCTCCGTCCACAGCAGCCGTTTGGGTGGTTAATCCAGGCGCTGCTGCCGCGCTCCTTCGTACAAGTGTGCAACTGTGTGCATTCCGCTCCAGCTCACTGCTCAGCTGTGCAGTAGAGGAGACAAAGGCTGCACCGTGCCCTAGCGTTGCACATGCCCTAGCAGTGCACATGCACACAGGCGGAGGGTGTGAGCGCAGGCATTCAGGAGACCAGGCATGCTTGCGAGCACAAGTGTGGTGCGCGTGCGCATGTGCATGTGCGCGTGCGTGTGTATGCAAGTGCCCGATCACGCCCCAACACAAGCCCACCCCGTGTGTGTGTGTGCTGTGAGTGCCAATGAACTGCTTGCGCCCATCTGCACATGTGCCCAGGTCGATGAGCATGGGCGTGGGCCAGCTGCGCAGAGGCTTAGACCAGCTGAAGGCCGGCGTCCCCGGCCCTGCTGGCTCAGTAGACGGGAGGTCAAGTGTGAGAGATGTGCTCAGCAGTGCATGGAGCAATGGCAATGGAGGCGGCAGCAGCAGCAATGGTACCGGCGGGGATCAGGGTCCCGAGAGCATGCAAGTGCACCGGCAGATGAGCCAGGAGCCCTCTGTTGGGATGCATGGGTCCGTCCATTATAAGAGCAGCAGGTGCGCAAGGAGGCAGCCACCTCATGCAAGCGCATGGGCTGTGCAGGCCGTTGCGCAATAGCGCGCCTAAATGTGAGCAGGTGTGTTGCAAGTAACTTGTGAACGTGCGCCTGCACGTGCACTTGCGCATGTCTGCATCAGCAGCCCCCTTGAGATGGCACGCTGGTACGCCACGCAAACCCCTGACTTGTGCTCGCACGTGCGCATTGGACCTAATGGATTGTTTGCAGGAGCTTGGGGGCATTTATTATTAGAGTGGTATGCACGCACGCGCAAATTGGACCCATTCTGTTCCTTTGCAGGGGCTTGGGGGCAGTTCTGGAGTGGTATGCACACGCGTGCAAAATGGACCCATTCTATTTGTTTGCAGGGGCTTGGGGGCAGTTCTGGAGTGGACAAAGCTGCCTGCCCACCACATCAATGAAGTGCTGGCGTGTAACTTCGATGTCATGAAGGTTATGGGGGACAGAGTGCTCCGGCCGTTCCTGCAGGACACCATCCAGGTGGGGGGCTGTGAGGGGTGTGAGGGGTGAAAGGAAATGTTGGCAAGTATGCTTATGTGTGTGTGTGTGTGCATGTGTGCACATGCACATGCGCGCACATACTTGCATACTTGTGTGATTGGGAGACCATTTGTATACGCAGCTTGTTAGGATGGCAAAGCATGAGCACAAGAATGGGCCAGACTTGCATGCTGCGGGCGGTGTTTGGAGTGCCTAGAAACAAGGGGTAAGCAGTACTAATAGGCTGCACCAGCGTGGAATTGATCTCTGGGAAGAGTGGCTTTAGCAGATGGCCATTGGCCTCTTGCTTCAAGTGGCGCCCGCCAGGCAGTCCTGCTGCCCAGCCAACAGCTGTACGAATAAAAGCTGCAACCTGACTCTTGACCTATTGAAATTGGGGTTTAAATCGCGTTCCTTTGCTCGCATGCAGCTTGTACCGCTGTCGCTGACGATGCTGGGCATGATGGTAGCCAACCCTGTGGCCATCAGCAGAGTGCTGCTGCAGGTGGGGTCATTCACATGCGCACATGAATTTGGTGGCAACAAAAGCCTCATCCATGCATGCACGTGAAGATTGCTGCAAAACTCCCAGTCACCGGCATAAAAACGCTGCAGGTGTAAAAACTGCGCGAGCACGTGAAACAGCAGCTGATTGTCCAACAGCAGCGCGCTTACGCGCAAGCACAAGAAAGAGCAGCTGAGCACGTGGCTACCAGCAATGCTGCTGCATCGGAAGCACTCATGCACACACATGCACATGCACTTGAATGCGATGTCTGTGTGCGCACAGGCAGTCGCGCATGAGCACATTGAGATCGTTCGTGTATGCACACATGCAGGAACACACATGCGGTGGACACTCATACGGGCACGCAGGAGTCCGTTCTTGCACATACAACGCAGATGGCTGCATCATGATCCTCATCTGTGCCAAATTTCACTCACAGACCATGTTCAATTGCCTGCATGCTGCTGCTTTTTTCAAGAGTGCACACCCCCCCTGTACGGGCTTTGCTTGCACCGACGCCCACGCTCCCCCTTACTCCTGCCTCCGCCACCCCACATTGATGCTCAGGTCGGCCCCCGGACGCTGGCGGGCTGGTTCTACCACTACTTCTTCCTGGTGTGCTACACGGCCATGCATACCCTGCTGACGCCCGTGCGTGCAATGGTCAGGAAGGACACAGCAGCAGCCGATGCTGCTGCTGCGCCACTTGCGCGCTCATCCCCTCCCCTGGATGATGATCCTTTGGTGGGTGGGGACTGTAATCTATTGGTGAACAGGGGCAGCAAGAACAGAGGGTGAAAATTGTTAGTCCTGTTTCAAAAGGCGCACAGAGACGAGGGTGGGGGGTTGATTTGGCGTGGGAGCACGCGCGCATGTGCACACACACATGTTAGAGCCTCGGCTGTAAAACGCTCTGTGTGCTGGAACTCCTTCAGAAGGCGTAAGCCATCATCAGCACAAGCGGCATTAAGTTCTGTGGCCAATCCTTGCTTGCCTGCACTATGAAGACAAGTTGATGATTGGATTATCATCGAGCAGCAGAATGGGGAGGCCCCTGTAGGTTTCTGCCATGATCCCTCACCTGGCCGCCTGGCTTCTGGACCCAAGTGCAGCCCTCCACCGCCTGAGATGTGTCCCTGTTTGACAGTCAGGTGTTGAACAAAGGAGTAGGCCTGCTTTGACCACAAAGCCAGATGCAGCAATTTTGGTCCCCTGATAGGGAGACTGCCTGTCTATGTCAATACCATGCCTGACTTGGTGCGTGCACTCCAAGGCTTTGTCCATGTGCCCCAAACTCCTGGCCCTGCTTCCAGCAATGATGCTCCACCTGGTGTGGCCATTAAGCGCTGCCAGGATGTGGGCGTGCTGCGTACAAAAGACAGCCATCTGATGTGCCGCGACATCTGACTTCCAGGCCATGCACTTGCTCACGCAAAAACTCTGCTGGCGTGCAGGTACGGGCAGGGTATCGCTTCAGGCGCTGGCTGGACGCATTGGAGTATGGGTCGGGCCAGGACTATGAGTACCACCCTTCTGAGGCTACACCCTCACCGCCAACCACCAACCTGTCAAAGAAGCTGCAGAGGTCCAGCGAGACGAACAAGGCCAGAACGGTTGGTGTGCCTGAGGTGGTGGGGAGCGGCAGCAGCAGCAGTGGCGTTACGCCTGTGGCATAGCTCACAAGCACAGCAGGTACATGGCACACATGCTTAAAGCTCTCCTTTTCAAGTGAGTGAGCTGCATTGTACATGCAGTGCCTCGAGTGCCTCAAGGCTTGGAAGGCCTGAGCTTAAAGCATTTTGACGTATTGCACATTTTGATGAAGCTTTGGGGAAAAAGCTGTATGACTGTGTGCTTGCTTGTTGTATACCTGCTCCTGTATTTGGTATGTGGTATGGCAGATGTATGGCCTTGTTTATAAACAATTGGAACGCAATTTGAGGAGGCAAGACATTAAGTGTGTACAGGCTGGACACATTCTTTGAAGAAGGATTTTTGCAACACCCCGGCCCAGGGCATCCTGTTTTGGATGGTTCTTGCACTTGATGCACGCTCCTCCTTGAATGCATGCGACCAGGGAAATTTTGAGAGCGCTTCTTTCTTTTGTTTTTCAGTGTGGATTTTGTTTGGTTGCTCCCAATCTATGCTGAATACTTAAGCTGCACATTAGTGGCTCCCAGTCTATGCTGATTACTTTAGCTGCATATTGGTGGGGCTGAAGTTCACATGAAACCTGCATGGGCCGTACATCAAGCCCTTGTTAGCAGGCTTGGCTTGTTTGACCTTTAGTAAGCTGCTCTCTTTTGGCAGGCACTATGTAGCCTGAATACCAGGTGGAATGGTGGTTCATCATCCGCAGAGTGTGCGCACAATGAATGCTCAATTAAGGGACGTTTGCTTGTGGCTTTAAAAAAAACACCACGGCTTAGTTGTGCTCTATGCAATTGTGCACTGCACTGTCATGTGTGTGTACGCAAAAGGGAGACCCTTGCCTCTTGCTCCCTCGGTACTCGTACTTCAGACCTAAGCTTTTGTTTTTAGGAATGTGAGCAAGACACATCTGTATGTGTGTGCGCAACCTTGCAGTGTACTTCTGTTGGTGAGGCAGGGATGGACGCTGTAACAAATGCTCTATTGCTGCTGTGCATAATTGTTGATGAGATGCTCTTTTCCAGCGTGAGGACTTGTCTGTATGCATTAAGTATGTAACACATGCCTGCGTGAAGGCTCAGAAAAGAAACTAGGCAGTAAATTCATTTCCTTGATCAATTTAGGTAAAGTGGACAGCTATGGCCTAGGCATCGCATGCCCCCTCAACCAGCAAAACAGAAAGAAAGATTCCATAGCTGTACCTGCTGAACAAGGGCAGCTTAGCCTCCTACCTCTGGCCTGCAATCAAAATCTAAACTTAAAGGTTGTGTTGAAGAAACAGCTTGGCAAGCTACAAACGCCAGCGGGGACACAATTTCTTTGGTAAAAGACAAGAACCTGTTTGATTCGTTGCCATCAGCGAAGACAAGACACACAAAGCTTAAGCAAGGGCTTACAATGAGTGCAAACAAGAGAAGTCAATGGGGATCAGGATGGTGACTAGCACTACCCCACTCATGTCCTTGGTGATGGGCGATGGGTGGCACAAGTTTCTCAAGAGCACGGCACTCTTCATACTGAAGCAAATGAGCATGAAGCTTCATAGCAAGCTTGGTAGCTTTCTGAGGATAAAGACCAAGGTCCTTAAGAGGCTCCAACTCGGGCAGGTAAGGCTAGGTCACGTAGCTGTATCCGCCGAACGAGGGCAGCTTAGCTGAAGCCTAAGTTTACAAGTTTAAGTTCGACCTTCAGCCAGGTAGTTTGACTGTTCAGGTTGCTGGTGAACACCAGCCATACAGAAAACATCCATAAGCTCAGATAAGTTTAAGTTTGACCTTCAGCCAGGTAGTTTGACTGATCAGGTTGCTGGTGAACACCAGCCATAAAAAAAACATCCATAAGCTCTGAGATAAAACGATAGGAATCATTAGTTTGTTTCTGGATAAAATTGAAGACATCCTCAGAACAAGCTTGGGAGAAATAAAAAGCTCCAGTTGACAGTAATTTTGTATGCCAGTGGTAAATCGTGAAACAAGTCTGCAAATTGAAGCCTCAACGAACATATTTGCATGCAAGGACACAGGAAAAGAAGGTGTTTTTCGTCTTGAAGCTGAAGCCTTTTAGTAAAAGGCCTGCAACCCAAACCAAAACTAAAAGCTCTCATCATGCCGCTATGATAGCAGGCCGCCTATCTTCTGAGAAGATAGGTAGTGTCTGAAAGCCAGATGTCTTTGGCGAAAAGCAAAACTGAAAATCGGGAGACGCTCGAAGGCAGTTGACAAGCACGCAAGGGCAAGATCAAGGCGAAAGATGACCTCTGAAGAGATCAAAAAGAGCAAGGCTCGCTGGCTAACTACTTCAACCAACCAGCCGCCAGAGCGTTCGCACGTTAGTTGGTTAGTTGATGAATTTTTGTTGTGACTGGACCTCCCTCTCCCATTGATTGTAACGTTCCTCCCAGTCGCCTGGAATACTCCCCAGAGAAGCTGGCTGCCCAGCCAGGGGCCTGGCATCCCTATGCGACACGAGCGTGGTTGGGGCTGAGTAAAGATGAGAGCAGAGAGGCAGAGGCACCTGTGGGGTATGAATGGCCCATGAATGACCCGGGGTGGCAGCAGCATTAAATGGTCCGGCGCAGATCCAGTTAGGTGTTCTTAAGCGTTCAATCGAGGTCCTTTGTAGCATGGTTTAAGGCTACTCTGGATGGGCGAGACCGCCTCTCCTTGCCAACCCCAAATCTTATCTACATACTCAATTGCTCGTGGCTGTGATTTGGCATGACAGAATTGTGTGAAGGCTAACCGGCTAACTGTGGCTGCGGCTTGACAAAGGTGCTGATGAAGCACGCTGTACTGTTGGTCAGCGGCTTTTGGGCTTGCTCCTCAGGCTCGGTCTGGTATCTTTGCACTACTTGCATTCCCGTGAAATGGATATGCTGCCGATTGGATGGGAGCTGACTGGAATATCTTAGTTTATGGAAAGTTGACAACAAAGAAAGAAAAGGTCATCTAGGACCAAAGCATGCCTTGTCCAATCTGACTTTCTTTTTTATTGTTTGTTAAAGCTGTTTAGCTTTACTTTGGCTGGTGATCACTGGCCACTGACCTATTGACCTAACAACCACTGGCAGGTTGGCAGGCAGGCAGGCAGGCTCCCTTAACTTTAAAAAGAGGGTACTTGCACCCCGAGAGCAGTTGTGTTGTGTTCAACACTTGCCATTGCAAGCATCAAGGGTATTGTCCCATTACCAAATGCAGTGCTTTTGCTATTCAAAAAGGGGGCCACAAAGGGCACCAGTCCCTTGTAACACAACAGCTCCTCTTTGCTGGACAGCAAGGCTGGGCGCATTGTCATAAGAAAACACTGATGCTGAGCATCTCTGTTGATGCAGCTTGCCCTTCACATTTGGAGCATCACTGGGGTTCCTTCTCGCACGGGAGTGCATGATTATCGTCCCCAAGTGATTATTTAGGCTTCTTTTGTGCCACGTTCAGCCCAGCACAAGGGACATAGCATGTGGCCCATCGACTTCCACATATTTGTCAAGTTTGAAGGGCTTATTTACAATCACCACACTGTCACAAAACTTGCAAGCAATATGTTTGCCTGTGCTGCGATGGTAGTTTAGAGAGTGGACAAGAAAAAATGGTGCTGAAGGGGCTCCGTCAGGTCAGACCTTTATTGTGCTGCCACTGCTTTCACTGCTGCTACTGCTGCTGCCGCGGGGGCAGCGGCAGGAGTTCGGGCGCATGCATCACACCCCCAGCCAGCAGCTGCTGTGGCTGCTCCTGCTCCAACTGCTCCTTCTGCTACTGCTGCTGCTGCTGCTGCTGCTGGGGTTGAGGTGCATTCATTGCACCCTCAGCCTGCAGGTGCTGCAAGGGCTGCTGTAGGGGTTGTCAAGCATGCATTGCACCCTCAGCCGGCAGCTGCTGCGGCTGCTCCTGCTCCAACTGCTGCAGTTGCTGCTGTTGCTGCTGCTTCGTGGGTTGCTCCAGGGGCCACGATGCATGCATCACACCCTCAGCCACTGCTGCTGCTGCTGCTGCGGCGGCATAGGTTGCTGCGGGGGTTGTGATGCATGCATTGCGCCCTCAGCCGGCAGCTGCTGCGGCTGCTCCTGCTCCCACTGCTGCTGCTGCTGCTGCTGCAAGGGTTGCTGCAGGGGTTGCGGTGCTTGCATTGTACCCTCAGCCGGCAGCTGTTGCGGCTGCTCCTGCTCCCACTGCTGCACCTGCGTAGGTTGCTGCAAGGGTGGTGGTGCATGCATTGCACCCTCAGCCGTCAGCTGCTGCGGCTGCTCCTGCTCCAACTGCTGCTGCTGCTGCTGCTGCTGCTGCAAGGGTTGCTGCAGGGGTTGCAGTGCTTGCATTGCACCCTCAGCCGGCAGCTGTTGCGGCTGCTCCTGCTCCCACTGCTGCACCTGCGTATGTTGCTGCAAGGGTTGTGGTGCATGCATTGCACCCTCAGCCGGCAGCTGCTGCGGCTGCTCCTGCTCCCACTGCTGCTGCTGCTGCTGCTGCTG
>LKMJ01000658.1_pt1 | contig 27670 bp, 27 predicted proteins | sample 643391 | NCBI WGS metagenome assembly LKMJ01 (sample SAMN04112250, study PRJNA286221) | soda lake metagenome | biome: soda lake; feature: Kulunda Steppe; material: water; isolation source: sample PL-Br10 brine of Picturesque Lake | place: Russia: Kulunda steppe | collected 2010-07 | reverse complement strand
GATTCGCCTGATCCATCTCTCGGGAACGCTGGTTCGTCTGACTCATCTCTCGCTGCTCGAGGTAATCTTCGATCTGCGTCACCCACAGGATCGCGAACAGTACGAAGGCTGTCGACGTTATTGCCAGTACTTGTAATACGTTCACACTGCGTATGGTAACAGCTATTTTATTTATTATTTTTGGTTTGATTAAATAATACGCAGATAATTAACCGTAATAAAATGGGAAATCGCCATACAGAGGAGAGATTCCAGCGCTCTGTCGAACCGTGGGTAGCTCCCGATATCGCGGAGATGACACGCCTGCAAAAGTTAAAAATAACCGAGGACCGTTTCTTCGCCAATGTCGAAACGATACGGTGCCATCGTCCTCGGCGTCGGCGGGATGGGAAGCGCGACGGCGTATCATCTCGCCAAACGGGGCGTCGAGACGCTCGGGCTCGAACGGTACGACATCCCTCACGAGATGGGTTCTTCCCACGGCGTCACACGCATCATCCGGAAGGCCCAGTACGAACATCCATCGTACGTACCGCTGGTTCGGCGCTCTTATGAGCTGTGGCGGGAGCTGGAAGCCGAAACCGCCAGAGACCTGCTTCACGTGACGGGCGGGATCGACGCCGGGACACCCGACAGTCAGATCTTCAACGGCTCGCGCCGCTCCTGTGAGGAACACGACATCGACTACGAGATCCTCACCGGAAGCGAGGTGAACGATCGGTTCCCCGGCTACGATCTCCCCGAAGAACACCGCGCGATCTATCAGGAAGACGGCGGCTTTCTCGTCCCCGAGCAGTGTATCATCGCCCACGTCGAGGCGGCCCAGACCGAGGGCGCGGAGATCCGGGCCAGAGAACCCGTCGCCGACTTCACGCCGCTCTCGGACGGCGGCGTCCGCGTGACGACCGCGAAAGGAACCTACGAGGCCGACGAACTAGTCGTGACTGCCGGCGCGTGGGCCGGGAAGCTGCTGCCGGAACTGGACGCACAGCTCGTCCCCGAACGGCAGGTGCTCGGGTGGTTCCAGCCGACCGAACCCGAGCGGTTCGACCCCTCGAACTTCCCGGTTTTCGTCCACGATACCGGCGACGGCCACTACTACGGGTTCCCCCGATACGACGTCCCCGGCTTCAAATTCGGGAAGTTCAACCACCTGGACGAGAACGTCGACCCGGACGCGATGGACCGAGATCCCCGCCCCGAAGACGAGGAACTCCTCCGGTCGTACGCGCGGCGATACTTCCCCGAGGGGGCGGGGCCGACCATGCGGCTCGCGACGTGTATGTTCACGAACACGCCCGACGAGCACTTCGTGCTCGATACGCTCGCCGAGCAACCGCAGGTGACCGTCGGCGCCGGGTTCTCCGGCCACGGGTTCAAGTTCGCGAGCGCGATTGGCGAGGTCCTCGCCGATCTGGCGATCGACGGCGAAACCGACCTCGATATCGAGCTGTTCCGCGCCGACCGTTTCGAGTGAGCGCGTCCGCATTCGACGGACGCCCCCGTCGGATAGTTATAATAACACGGGGACGGATCTCCTCCCATGACGGAGACACAGGACCTGTCGCTCCCTGAGCTTCGACGCGATCTGCATACGTACCCAGAAGGCGGCTGGAAGGAGTTCCGGACGACCGCACTGGTGGCGAAAGAACTCGACGAGCGAGGCTACACGCTGTATCTCGGCGCCGACGCGCTCTCTGTCGACGAACGGCTCGGCGTCCCCGAAGACGACGAGATACAGCGCGCGAGAGAGCGTGCCCGCGAGGAGGGTGCCCCCGAAGCCTACCTCGAGCAGATGGGCTCTGTAACCGGGCTCGTGGCCGAACGGACCTTCGGCGACGGGACGGGACCGATCGTCGGCGTCCGGATCGACACTGACGCCCTCGAGATCACCGAATCGGGCGATCCCGACCACCGACCGCAGCGAGAGGGCTTTGGGAGTACCCACCCGGGTGAGATGCACGCCTGCGGGCACGACGGCCACACCGCGATCGGCGTCGGGATCGCCCGACGGCTCGATTCCGACACCGGGTTCGACGGCACGGTGAAACTCTTCTTCCAGCCGGCCGAGGAGGGCGGCCGCGGGGGGCTCTCGATGAGCGAGACCGACCACCTGACGGACGTCGAGCACTTCATCGGGCTGCACCTCGGGCTCGGAAACGAGACGGGGACCGTCATCGCGGGCTACGACCGGCCGCTTTCGAACGCGAAGCTCGACGTGACGTTTCACGGCGAGTCGGCCCACGCCGGCAAGGCACCGAACGAGGGGCGCAACGCGCTGCAGGCGGCGACGACGGCGATCCAGAGCCTCTATGGGATCCCGCGACATCAGGACGGTGCGACCCGGATCAACGTCGGCCGCGTCGAGTCGCCGAACGTCCAGAACGCGATTTCCGATCTGGCCCGGATGCGAATCGAGGTTCGCGGGGAGCGCGCCGAGGTGAACGAGTACATGCTCGAATCGGCAGAGCGGATCGTCGAGCACGCCGCGGGCATGCACGAGGTCGAATACGAGACGTCGCTGTACGGCAAGACGACGACCTTCGAGGCCGACGAGGCACTATTCAGCGTCGTCGCCGAGGCAGCCCGGTCGGTCGAGTCGGTCACCGACGTCACCGAACACGAACAGCTACAGGTCAGCGAAGACGTCTCGTATCTGATCAGACGGGTGCAAAAGGAGGGCGGAGAGGCGACGTTCGTCGGGATCGGCGCCGATCACCCTTCGGGACATCACACGCCGCAGTTCGACATCGACGAGGATTCCCTCCGGATCGGTGTCGACGTCGTCGTCGAGACGCTGGAGAACCTCTCATAGGCGAAGAAAGCCGACCCGGCGGCTTGGTCTTCATCGAGACCCGCGGAGACGGGTCGAATATCCCACATAGAGAACGAACAACGCGATCACGAAGTCGATACCGTGGCCGACGACGTGATGGACGAGCATCGGCGTGATCCCGAAAACGGTTCCCAGACCGACGAGACAGCGACCGAACAGAAGGCCCAGCGCGATCGCAAGCAACAGATACGCGCGTGACCGCCGCCGTCCGTACGCGGCGAGCGCCACACCGAACAGCAGGCCCGTCCCGATGCCGGCCACCACGAGTATCGCGAGCAGTACGGGCGCGACCTGTGGGGAAAGCCAGGAGCCGAGAACGGTGGAGAACATCACGTCAGTGTCGCGGTCGGTCGATGCCGGTCAGTGGGCCATGCCACCGCCGAGCGGCTGGTAGTGTGGAAGCGGCGGGTGCGGAAGGTGGATGCCGAGCGCCATCAGCCCGTGGGCCAAGAGCACGTACCCGAGCACGACGAAGACGGCCCCGAGCAGTCGGTGAAGACGTCGGCGATGAACCGCGTCGACGGCCTCGATGATCGTTCCGTAGGCGAAGACGGCCGGGATCGTCCCGATCCCGAGCGCCGCCAGGGCGATGGCACCGGAGACCGCCGAGCCGGTGGCGAAAGCGAACAGGTACGCGGGGTACAGCATCGGACACGGGAGCAACGCGTGAAGCGCGCCGAGCCCGACGATGCTCGGGCTGTTGACGAACCGCTCGATACGGACGGCGAGCCAGTTCGTCGCCCGCCCGACACCCGGTATCCGGATCCCCGCAGAGCCACCACCGAGGAGGTATTTCGCGCCCGCGGCGACGATGAACAGGCCGACGACGATCCCGACGCTGCCCCGAAGCAGGTCGGCTGCCGCCGTCAGCTGGTCGGCGGTGACGAAAACCAGCCCGCCGAGCGCGCCGAAAAGCGCACCCAGAAAGGTATAGCTCACCGTCCTGCCGACGTTGAAAAGGGCGTGCTGGCGGACTTCATACAGCCGCAGGTGATCCTGCCGTCCCCGGCGCGTTCCGGTCGTCGTTCCCCCGTCGGAGCGTGGCCGCATCCGTTCGGAGTACATCGTGACGAGCGGGCCACACATCCCGATACAGTGGGCACCCCCGAGCAGCCCGATGGCGAGAAACAACAGCACGTCCACGCGGAGTATCGCTTCGAACATCCCGGTCTAGCGGGCGCTTGGGGGCGAGCCTCATTAGCGGTTCTGGTATGAGAGACAAAAACGCGGTGCCGTTTCGGCAATCGTCACTACGTTTTTGTGCGACGACACCGACAGATAGGGAGTATGAGTGGAACACTCGATCACACGATGATTCGTGTCGGCGACCTCGAAGAGTCGATCGCGTGGTATGAGACGCACCTGAACTACGAGGAGAAAGACCGCTACGACGGCGACGGGTTCAGTATCGCCTATCTCGGGCCGGAGGAGATGGGTGACGACGAGGCGATGTTGGAGCTTACCAGCAACGACGGCCAAGACGAGGTCGAGATCGGCGACGCGTGGGGCCACATCGCCGTCCGCGTCCGTGATCTGGAGGCCGCCTACGAGGGGCTGATGGACGGCGGCGTCGAGGATTACCGCGATCCCGAATCCTGCGGCGGCCGATACGCCTTTGTGAAAGACCCCGACGGCCACGAGATCGAACTCGTCACGCGCGATCACGGTAGCCCGTGGAGTCTGGATCACACGATGATCCGGGTCGAAAACGCCGACGAGGCGATCGGCTACTGGGTGCGAAAGTTCGAGTACGTCGACACCCGACGATGGGAGGCGGACACGTTCGCGAACTTCTTTTTGGAGCCGGAAGGCGCCCCCGAGGAGGCGATGAGCCTCGAGTTGACCTACAACTACGACGGGCGAAGCTACACCCACGGTGACGGCTGGGGGCATCTGTGCGTGCGCGTCGATGACCTTCATGAGGACTTCGAGGAGCTGACCCTGCGAGAGATACCAGTCGACCGAGATCCCGAGGCGTGCGACGATATGTACGCGTTCGTCGAGGATTTCGAGGGGCACGAGATCGAACTGATAGAGCGCGATCCGAACGCCGAGTCGCTGTTCCCCTTTTGAGAGACACCGGGTCATCACACCCCGAACCGACAGCGGTTATCGACAGCCGAGGGCGGAGAACAGACACCCGGTTCGGACACCGGTGAAGCGGCGTCCGCTATCACCACCCAACACTGTTAATAGTTCCCACAGCAATATCCGACAATGGCAATATATCCTCTCGTCCGTCGGCTGGGGCTCAGTGTGACTATCGTCGTTCTCAGTCTCCTGCTTTTGAACGGGGTCGGGCTGAAACTACTTCCCGGGTGGCTTTTCAAACCGTTCGCCGGCCTGAGCTGGTTCGCGTTCCCACAGGTCGTCCCGAACAACGCGCCACGGGAGCTTCTGGCAGGGGCGGTGTATGTAACCGGCTACGTTCAGGAGGCTGTCTCAGAGGTCGAAAGCGAACGAACGGCGGTCGAAACCGAGCGGGAGGCCTTTCTCGCGTTCGCCGACTCCGTGCGGCGGATGGACGCGAGTCCGCAGCCGTCGTTCGACGCCCCGACGTCGACCGTCGTCACCTCGCGTTCGGATCACGAACAGCTACAGACGGTACAGGAGCACTACCGGGACACGGTCATGGCCGTGCCGGGATACGAAACGGAGTACGGCGAGAGCCTCAGACAGAACATGGCCGCCGAGTTCGGCGACGATCTGGCGGCGGCGGTGCTCGACGGCCAGCAGTTCACGCCGCAGCTGAAGAACCTGCTCGTCACACAGGCCAATACCGCCGCCAGACAGCGTTCGGATCTCCTCGAAGCGATCGACGGCGAGTGCGAGTCGCTGGCCGAGTCCCGTCGCCGGTTCGAGTGCGCCGAGGTGAGTTTCGAGGATCGAAACGAACTCGAACTCTCCGGGGAGCCGTTCGAATCGCTCGTGGCCTACGATTGTCGATCACGCCGGGAGGAACGACGCTACGAGAAGTTACTCGCGGAACGACAACGCGATATCCACCGGGAGAACCGCTGGCTCCGGAACTCCGAGTCCGTGTTTCTACAGGGGTATCTCTACCGCGATCTCGACGTCCGGTTTCCCGTCCTCCGGGAAGGGCTCGAACGGATCAAAGGCCTGCGCAAGCGTCGCCGAACCGTCGCCCGAATGGTCGGCCGGCTGGATTGATCGGCGCCCGAAAACCCGAGTCGGGCGACTACCGACAAAAGAACGTCACCCGTCGATTTTGATGATTCCGTCGTTATAGAGGGATTCGAGCTCGCCCTCGGAGGCCGTCGTCCGCTCTAAGAGCACCTCTAGGGTGTGCTCGCCGAGGTGCGGACCCGTATGCTCGACACGGCCCGGCGTTTTCGACATCTTCGGGAAGACGCCGTGCAGCGTCGTCTCGCCGAGGTCGTCGTCCTCGACCGTGATCAGCGCGTCGCGCTCGTGGAAGTACGAATCGTTGTAGATGTCCTCGATGTCGTAGATCGGCGCGATCGCGGCGTTGTTCTCCTCGAAGATGTCGATTATCTCCTCGCGGGTGTGTTCGGCCATCCAATCCTCGATCTGCTGGTCGAGTTCGTCGATGTGTTCGACCCGACCCTGATGGGTCTGGAACCGGGGGTCCGCGGCCAGTTCGTCGCCGCCGACGATCCGGAGGACTCGTTCGGCGATGCTGGGTGAAGAGGCCGAAAGCGCCACCCACTCGTCGTCGGCGGTCCGGTAGGCGTTGCGGGGGGCCGAGTAATACTCCACCGTGTTGCCCTGTCGCTCGCGGACGATGCCCTTCTCCTCGTATTCGATGACGTGATAGTTCATCAGCGACGCGAAGATCGGCTCGAGGAGGCTGGTGTCGATGTACTGGCCGGTGCCGCCGTTGACGTCCCGCCAGTAGAGTGCGAACATCGTCGCGAACGTCGAATACAGCCCGGCGAAGGAATCAGCGAGTGCGAACGGCGGCAGCGTCGGCGGGCCGTCCGGCTGTCCCGTGAGATGGGCGAAGCCGCTCATCGATTCGGCAAGCGTCCCGAACCCGGGGCGATCCTTGTACGGCCCGGTCTGGCCGAATCCGGTCGTTTTGACCATGACGAGATCGGGGTTCGTCTCCGATAGCGACTCCCAGCCGAGGTTCCACTTCTCGAGCGTGCCGGGGCGGAAGTTCTCCAGAAAGACGTCGGCGTCCTCGACGAGATCGTGAACGAGCGCCTGACCCTCCTCGTGGTGGAGGTCGATCGCGACGCTCTTTTTGTTCCGCGCCATCACCTTGATCTGCAGTTGTTCGTCGTGGAGTCCATCCCGGAGCGGGTCGCCGTATTCGGGGTGTTCGATCTTGATGACGTCGGCACCGAAATCGCCCATGATCGTCCCCGTCCAGGGGCCGGCGAAGATCCCGGCACACTCGATCACGGTGATCCCCTCCAGCGGTAGTTCCGGCGGTGACGTGTCCTGGTTAGACATTATCTACGGGTGTAGCACAGACGCCGACAAGAAGGTTGTTATATTCGAATCCCGACGGCTGTCCGGGCTACGTCCGATCGAGTTTCCCGATCGCCTCGGCCGCCTCCAGGATACCCTTTGCGTGCTGGTAGTGGGCGATATCGACCATGACGCCGTCGAGGTTCACCGCGCCTTTCCCCTCGATGTCGCCCGCCTCGAGCGCGTCGGTGATCTCGCGTGCGTGTTCGATATCGGCCTCGCTCGGTCCGTAGACCTCGTTTGCCACCTCGATCTGGTTCGGGTGGATGAGGAACTTCCCGTCGAAACCGAGGGCCGCGGAGGTCTCACAGTGAGTCCGATACCCGTCTGGGTCGTCGAAATCCGCATACGGGCCGTCGATCGCATCCAGGTCGTTCGCCTTCGCCGCGTTCAAAATACGCGATCGAACCGAGTGCCACAGATCGCCCGGATACTCGAATCCACGATCGCCCGAGGCCGAGGGATGCGGGATGCCGATCGACGCCGAGTAATCGCCGCTCCCGAAGAGCAGCGACTCCAGCCGGTCGCTCGCCGACGCGATCTCGCCGACGTTCTCGATCCCCTCGGCGGATTCGACGATCACGGAGACGCCGATGGGATCGTCGACGCCCGCCTGGGTTTCGACCTGTCGAAGCAGCGTCTCGACGACGTAGACGTCCTCGCCGCTACCGACCTTCGGTACCAAAAGCGTCTCGAGTTCGTCACCGATCGCCTCGACGAGGTCGATCACGTCGCGGTAGAAATACTTCGTCGCCAGCCCGTTCACGCGGACGGAAAGCGTCGTCTCGCTCCAGTCGTCCTCACGAGCGGAGGTGATCACGTTCTCTCTGGCCCCGGGTTTCTCTTCGGGGATCACCGCGTCCTCGAGATCGAGCGCCACCTCGTCGGCGTCGCTCGCCGCCGCCTTCCGTATCATCTCCCGGTCGCTCGCAGGTGTCGAAAGGAAGCTCCGTCGCAGATTCATAGCGTCACAGGATACTCGAAATCCCCTGTTATACTTTCGGGTCGAGCGCGTGGCCGCAGCGGGACAGTCACGACCCGATCGATCACTCGATCGGCCAGTGGGTCGCGTGATGCTCGACCGCGCGGTCAGTCCATTCTTCGACCAGACCGAGGTTCTCGTCGTATCGGACGAACGGATCGGATCGACCGGCGTCTTCGAGTTCGACGGGCGTATCGAGCGCCCCCTCCAGAACGCCGAGCGTCGCGAACGCCAGATGGCTCGGTTGGTAACCGCCCTCCTGAATCAACGCGAAACGGCCGCCCGCGATCTCGGCCGCGAGTTCGCGAAACCGCGCGGCGATGGTCTCGAACCCGCCGCGGGTGACCAGATTCCGCGCCAGCGGGTCCGAAACGCCCGCATCCTGCCCCGCCGAGGCCAAAAGCAGATCAGGATCGTGCGCCCGGACGATCGGTTCGACGACCCGCTCGAAGACGTGTGCGTATCCCGCGTCACCGGTCCCCAACGGTACCGGTACGTTGACCGTATATCCCTCGCCGGCACCGACGCCGTCCTCTTCGAGGCTCCCTTCCTGCGGGTGGTACTCTGGATGCCACGACCCGTGATCGTTGTGCAGCGAGACGACGAGGACGTCCTCCCGGTCGTAGAATATCTCCTGTGTTCCGTTGCCGTGATGGACGTCCCAGTCGACGATCGCGACGCGATCGACGTCCGAAGCGAGCGCGTCGGCGGCCGCGATCGCGACGTTGTTGAGAAAGCAGAACCCGTCGGCGCGGTCGGATTGGGCGTGGTGACCGCTGGGCCGACACAGCGCGTAGTGAACGCCGTCCCGGGAGCGTGCCCCACGGGCCGCACGGATCGCGGCGTTCGCCGCGTACCGGGCCGCCCGAAAGGTGTGTTCGTTCCCGCCGGTCGAGGTGTCCTCGATTCGCCCGGTGCCGTCGGCGAAGAACTCCTCGAGCCACTCGAGGTATTCGGGATCGTGCACCCGTTCGAGGGACGGTCGAGGGGCGGGATCGACCGCCTCGAAGCTCGCCCGCTCGCCGAAGGCGACTTCTATCATCCGCTTTATGTTCTCGATTCGCTCTCTCCGATCGGGGTGTTTCTCCGCGTCGGCGAGGACCGACGTGTGCGGATACGAGAACGCCCCGGCCGGCGGTCGGTGTTTCAGCGTCTCTTCGTTCCAGTAGACGGTCAAATCGGACGCGCTCATAGGCGGGGATACGTCAGGCTAGCATTTATAACTGGTAATCACGGGGGTGACAGAAACGTTAACTGCGGACCTCAAGTAGGCGATGGTATGCAAGATGATAGCAAAAACCCGCTAGGCGGGGAGTTCCCCGTCCCCGGGGAGATCGAGCCGCTCGTCGAGGAGATACACGAGTTCATCGAATCGGAGGTGCGGCCGATCGAGCGCGAGTACGCGGAGTATCTCGGCTCGCCGCTCGGCTATCTCGACGAGGACGGAAAGCTCTCTCCCGAAGTCGAAGCGGCCCGTGCGGAAGTGCGACGCCGGGCCGGCGAGGCGGGCTACTACGCGCTTCACCTCCCGGAGGAAGTCGGCGGCGGCGGGTTGACCCAGCGCGAGCACTTCTACATCATCGAGGAGATCTTCCGGTACGGGACGGGGCACGGAACCGGGCTCACCAAGTCGATGCTGGCGTGGACCGAAGGCCCCTCGCCGATGTTGCTTCACCTCGACGAGAGCCAGCGCGAGCGGTGGCTTCGACCGCTCGTCGAGGGGAGAGAGACCGCCTGCATCGGCATCACCGAGCCCGGCGCGGGATCGGACATCACGGGCATCGAGACCCGCGCCGAGAAGGACGGCGACGAGTGGGTGATAAACGGCCACAAGCGCTACATCACCAACGGCCCCTTCGCGGACACCGCCCAGATACTCGCAAAGACCGACCAGGGCGAGGGCACAGACGGCATGGCGATGTTTCTGGTCGACGCCGACAACCCCGGAATCGAACCCGGACGTATCAACCGGAACATCATGATGGACGGAATCACGTCCGATCTCCATCTGGACGATTGCCGCGTCGGCGAAGACCAGCTCGTCGGCGAAGTCGGCGAGGGGCTACAACTCGCGTTGACGTGGATCAACTGGCGGCGGGTCACCCGCGGCGGGATGTGCGTCGGAATGGGCCGATATCTCCTCGATCGGATGCTCGAACACGCGAGCGAACGGGAGACCTTCGGTTCGCCGATCGGGACGAACCAGGCGGTTCAGTGGCCGATCGTCGAGACGGCGACGGAACTGCGGGCCGTGCGGGCCTTCTCGCTGCAGCTGCTTTCGGAGCTGGATGCGACGACCGACCTCCACCGGCTCGACCAGCCACCGTCGGCCCGCCGGAAGATGTCGATGCTCAAATACTACCCGGAGAATCGGCTCTTCGAGTGGGCCGACCGCGCGGTGCAGGTACTCGGCGGGAGAGGGCTCATGCGCGATGGCGGCGTCGAGCGCGTCTTCCGGGTCGCCCGGAACATTCGCATTCCCGCCGGATCGACCGAGATGCAAAAGAAAACGATCGCGCGGACCCTGGGCCTCGAAGGCGGTGACCGGTGACCCATGCGCGAGACCGGTCGGAGCGTTCTCCTCGTCGTCCTTGACGGCGCTGCGGATCGACCGGCACCGTCGCTTTCCGGCCGAACGCCGCTCGAAGCCGCCGAGACGCCACAGCTCGACCGGCTGGCGAGCGCGGGCGTCTGTGGGCTCCTCGACGTCGAACGGCCGGGCGTCCCGCTTTCGAGCGATCGCGCACACACACTGCTGTTCGGATATGAACCGGAGGAGGTTCCCGGACGCGGCGTCCTCGAGGCGCGCGGGTTCGACCTGACGATCCCCGACGGCAGGTGTGCGGCAAGCGCCAGTTTCGCCCGCATCGAGCCGGCCGACGGACGGGGATGGACGATCACCGACCGGAAGGTGAAAGCGAATCGCGGGGACTGTCCGGCGGCCGCCGATCTCGTCGACGCCTTCGAGTACGGCGACGTCGACGTTACCTTCACGTACACGTGGAAGAACCGCGGGATCGTCACGCTCGAATCGGAAAGCGAATCCATCTCGGCCGCGGTCACCGACGTCGATCCCTTCCAGACCGGGCTGCCGATCGTCCGCCCGGAACCGCTCGAAGATGCGGCGTCCCCTCGGGCCGCCGATCGAACGGCCGACGCGCTCGCCGCCTACACTCGCTGGTCAATCGATCGGCTGGCTGAGACGCCGCTCGACGTCGTCCTCACCAAGTGGACGGGCGAGCCGACGGCACCGCCATCGTTCGAAACGCGACACGGGATGACCGCGCGAACGCTCACGCCGAAACCCGTCCTGCAGGGACTCGGCCGGACGCTCGGGATGGCAGTCGACGACCTCCGTGGCCCCTACCCCGGTCGCGTCGAGCGCGCGCTCGACGCGCTCGAAACCGACGCGTTCGTCCACCTGCACTTCCCGGAACCGGACGAGATGGCCCACGCACACCCCCCATCGCGAAAGCGATCGGAGCTGGAGGCGATCGACGCCGCCCTGGAACCGATCGTCGACCGTGCCATCTCCGATCCCGAGCTCATCGTCGCCGTGACCGCCGATCACACGACGCCGAGTCGGGGGAACGTCGTTCACTCCGGCGAGCCCGTCCCGCTCGTGGTAACCGGCGAGACGGTCCGCACCGACGACGTCGAAACGATCGGGGAGCGGCCGGCCGCAAGCGGCGGGCTCGGTCGGCTCCGGGGGCGCGATCTCCCCTACGTCCTCCGGGCGCGGGCCGACCGGATGCTCCTTTCGGGCCTTCGTCGGACGCCGTCCGTGCCGGACCACCCGACGACCGACCTCCGTCCGCTCGATCGAGAGCCATGAGCGAGGAGCCCGGGGCCGTCCCCTGTGGCTGTATGGGGAAGACCGCACTGAAAAGCGTCGTCTATCCAGCGCGACAGCGCGTCCGTCACCGGCTCGCGGCGGCGGGAGTGTACCTCTCCGGCACGCTCGATTGCGGCTTGCTCCCCCGGCGGGAATCACTCGAGCGGGAGCCGACACGGATCGTCATCGAAGGCGGAGCCGTTCGGCAGTCGGCGACGTCGACAACGCCGAAGCGGCGACGAGACGCCTGGGGACTCACCGCGGTACTGGCCGACGCCGGGGTCGGAACCGGCGTGGCGACGTTTTCGGACGCGCTCGAGTCCGGGTACCGGACGCTCTCGGGAGGCGGTCGAGTGACGATCGCCAAGGGTCATTCCGTCCAGATCGCAGGGAGCGATCGGACGACCCTCCTCGCCGAGTTGCTCTTTCCGGGCGGCGAGCGCCGGCCCGGATACGTCGCCGGAAACGTCGACGTCGTTCACGCGTTTCCCGGGCTGGATCAGCCGACGCAGGCCGCCATCGCGGGCGCACACGCGCTCAACGACTGCTACGCCTACGGCGGGATCGAAAGCCGCGTCCTGCGGCCCGTCGTTTGCGTCCCCGAGGCGGCCGAGGAGCCCACACCGGGCGACGTCGAGGCGTGGTATCGTGACGGCGTACCGGACGGCGTCGAGATCCGCCGTCCGACGATCCTCGCTCACGGCGGCGACGGGCGGCTCTTCGGTGCGACGGTGACGACAGAACTGACCCACACGCCGCCGATACACGCCGGGCGGCTCGAAGCAGGCGACGTCGTCCTGTTGCACCGGCCGCTCGGCGCGGTCGCCGCGCTGTCGATGGCCCGTGCGGACGGCGATCGGGCGGCGTTCGAACGGTTTACCGAGACGCTCGCGACCGATCACGCCGACGTCGCCGAACTCGTCGCGGCGCTGTCGCCCGAGCGAGGTGCGGATTTCGATCCCGACCGACACCTCAAACTCGCCAGTGACGTCTCGGGGCCGGGAATCGGTGGAATCGCCGAAACGGTGGGTCGAGGCGACCACGAGCTGCGCGTCGAACGGCTCCCGTTCGTCGACGAGACGGCAGTGCGCCGGGCGCGGGACCGCTGGCTCGTCCCCGACGCGACGGTCGGGACGAACGGCCCGATCGCGATGATCGGCCGATCCACGGTCGTCGACCGCGCGGCGGCGCGGCTGGAAGCCGCCGGCTTCGAGCCGGTGCGACTCGGGTGCGTAGACCGAAGCGAGACGGACGGTCGCGATGCCGCCGGTCGATCTCATCCGAATTCTCGCTCCGGTGTGATCTCGACCGTCGACGGCATCAGTCTCTCGGAGTTCGTCGAGGACGCGACGCTTTTCACCGACGGCTTCGACAGTCCGGACGGGACACCACAGCGATGAGTGAGAAAGAACTCGCCCACGTCCACGGTCGGTTTCAGCCGTTCCACCGGGAGCATCTCGCGTACGCCAAGTGGGCCGCCGACGGTGCCGACGAACTGCTCGTCGGTGTCACGAACGCCGATCCCGGACACGTCCGCTCGGAGAACGCGGACGCCGATCGGGACGATCCGAAACACAACCCCTTCCGATATCACGAACGTCACCGGATGATCCGGGCGGCGGTCGACGCCGCCGACCTGGCGTGTCCCGTCCGGATCATGCCGTTCCCGATCAACCGGCCCGAACTGTGGGAGCACTACGCTCCTGCCGATACCGTCCACTACGTCAACGTCCTCGAAGAGTGGCACCGGGTGAAAGTCGAACGACTGAAAGCCCGCGGACGCGCTGTCGTCACGAAAGAGGGGACCCGAACCGTCAGCGGGACGGACATCCGCGAGCGGATGGCTGCCGGCGAGCCCTGGGAAACGCTCGTTCCCGAGGGCGTCGCCGGCGTCGTGGGGGCGATCGGCGGCGTCGAACGGGTTCGACGACTGTTCGAGGGAGCGCGAGAGGACCCGTGACGCGCGTCGTCCTCGTCCGGCACGGGCGGACTCCCTGGAACGAACAGGGTCGGCTCCAGGGGCAGGCCGACGTGTCGCTGTCCCCGGCCGGCCGCCGGGAGGCCGAACGCGTCGGACGAGTTATCGCCACCGCGGGCGCTCCCGGGCGGATCGTCACCTCGCCGCTTTCGCGCGCCATCGAGACGGCCGAGATCGTCGCCGCCGAGATCGACGACGCCTACGGCACCGACACCGACAGCGGCGTCCGGATCGAAACGAGCCCTCGATGGGCAGAGCGCTCGTTCGGCTCGCTCGAGGGGAAACGGGCGCACGCGGCGTTCGAGGCCCACCCCGAGTTCCACCCGAAATCGGGGGCGTTCTCGCCGAGTGCCGCCGGTGACGGCGAATCCTGTCGTGCGGTCCTCGCGAGGGTTCACAGGGGCTGGCGATCGATCCGACGAACGGGCGACCCGCTCGTCGTCGTCACCCACGAGACGCCGCTTCGAATCGTGACGGGACTGCTCGACGGCGACAACCCAATCGAGACCGTCCAGCGCCGGTCGTTTTCGCCCGGTGTGGCTATCGCCGTCGACGCCGATCCATGTGAAACCGACGGCGAGTGGCGACTCCTTTCCACAGATAGCAGCGAAGAGGAACCGGAGGAAGGTTCCTGAACGACCGCCTTCTGGGGAGCCGGGTTCGGGACATTTCGTCCGCTATCTCATCCTCACTCTGTTACGGCGTCGAACGCCCGCTGGAGATCAGCTCGCAGATCGCGGCTGTCCTCTAGTCCGACGCTGAGCCGGATGAGCTCGTCCGTTACCCCGGCAGCGAGTCGTTCCTCCCGTGGGATGGCCGCGTGTGTCATCGTGGCCGGGTGTTCGATGAGACTCTCGACGCCGCCGAGACTCTCGGCCAACGTGATGATCTCGGTGCTGGCGACGAGCGTGCGCGTCGCCTCCAGAGAGCCATCGAACTCGAAGCTCACCATCCCGCCGTAGTCGTCCATCTGTGTGGCCGCGACGTCGTGCTGACCGTGCGATTCGAGCCCGGGGTAGTACACTCGCTCGACGCCCGGATGCTCTTCCAGCCACGTCGCCAGTTTCCGAGCGTTCTCGCTGTGACGCTCCATGCGGAGCGGGAGCGTCTTCGTCCCCCGAAGCACCAGAAAGCAGGCGAAGGGATCGGGCGTCGCGCCGACGCTGTTCTGATAGAACCCGAGCCGTTCGTCGAGGTCCGCGTCGTCGGTGATTAACGCGCCGCCGACCACGTCCGAGTGGCCGCCGAGATACTTCGTCAGCGAGTGGGCGACGATGTCGGCGCCGTGTTCGAGGGGTCGCTGGAGCGCCGGCGTCGCGAACGTGTTGTCGACGGCGAGCAGCGCGTCGTGGCTGTGAGCGACGGCCGCGACATCGGCGATGTCGACGACCCGCAGGAGCGGATTCGTCGGCGTCTCGATCCAGACGAGTTCCGTGGCCGGCGTCACGGCGTCGAAAACCGCATTCAGATCGGTCGTATCGACGAACTCGAAGGCGAGCCCGTACTCTTCGTACACCTGGGTGAAAAGCCGGTGGGTCCCGCCGTAGACGTCCGCTCCGACGACGACGTGATCGCCGCTTTCCAGCAAGTTCAATACGGTGTTGATCGCGGCCATCCCGCTCGCGAACGCTCGCCCGTGCGCCCCGCCTTCGAGGCTGGCGAGGTTCGCCTCCAGCGCCGCACGAGTCGGGTTGCCGGTTCGGGAGTACTCGTAGCCACGGTGATCGCCCGGGGCGTCCTGTGCGAACGTCGAGGACGCGTAGATCGGCGTCATGACGGCACCCGTCTCCGGGTCGGGCTTTTGGCCGGCGTGGATCGCCCGGGTGTCGAACGCACCCCCGGAGGTCGAATTCTCGCCGCTCATGCTTTGCCCTCCCAGGCCTCGAAGGAACCGTAGATGTTCTTCGAGAGGTACCGCTCGCTCCCGTCGGGAAACACCGTGACGACGGTCCTGGCGGGAGCGTCGATATCACCGGCGGCGATCTCGGTGGCGATCTCGCGTGCGGCGACGCTCGCCGCGCCGGAACTGGACCCGACGAGGTGGCCATCTTCGGCCGCGAGACGCTGTACTTCGGCGTGTGCCGCCCGGTCTCCGACCGTCCGGAGATCATCTAGGGCGTCGAGTTCGAGGAGTTCGGTCACGTCCGGATCGTGCGTGCCGATCCCCTCCGTCTTGTACGGTGCTTGCTCGCGCTTTCGGTCGAGGAGTTCGCCGAACGTCGAGCCGCCGGGTTCGACGGCCACCACGTGCGCGTCGGGAACGCGTTCGCGAACGGCTCGGGCGATCCCCATCAGCGTGCCGCCGGAGCCGACGCCCGCGACGATAGCGCCGACGTTCGCGCCGAGGGCATCAAGGATCTCCTGCCCGGTCGTCTCGTAGTGGGCCTCGGCGTTCAGCGGCGTCTCGAATTGCTGGGGGACGACGGCGTCTTCGCGGCGGTCTGCGATCTCGCGGGCCGTCTCGGCGGCACCGTCCATCCCCGCCTCACCGGGGACGTGAACGATCTCGGCTCCGAGTGCGGCCATCAGCCGCTCTTTCTCCTCGCTGAAGCCGCGCGGGACGACGAAGACCGCCTCGAGCCCGAGCTGGTTGGCGGCGATCGCCATTCCGATACCGGTGTTTCCGGCGGTGGGTTCGACGATGGTTCCTCCGGGTGGGACGGCACCGCTCGCCAGCAGTTCCTCGAGAATGTGTTTGCCGATGCGGTCCTTGACGCTTCCCCCGGGATTGAACGTCTCCAGTTTGGCGTAGATGGCGACGTCCGAAGGGGGCGTTTCGAGTTCGACGAGCGGCGTCTCGCCGATGGTGTGCAGTAACGACGGTTCGGGTTCGGTGTGAGCAGTCATGTCTCTGGGTCGTATTCGGGCGATCTGTGGGCGATTCGACGGCTCGTGCGCTGTGAGACGTCCTCAACAACAGCGACAGCCGACGAACCCAGAGCAAGAACAGTCCGCGAGCGCTGCGACCGGAGCGTACACTCGCCGTGTCACCCGCCGATGACGGCGGGACCTCGAGGCGTCGTCGCGAGCACGTCGTGACACCGCCGTCACGCGAGCACCCGCCACTGATGAGACTCGCCTCATAGCGTCACTTACGTGGTCGCGTCTTTTATCGTTTGCTCTTCAAAATCAGGGGGCGGGAATACGCCGGCGGCAGTCGAGTCGACACAACCTATTTACCGTGAGATCGTGATAGATAACACATGGCACAGGCGACAACACAACTCCGGTCCGTCGACGATCTCGACGTCATCGTCGATGCCGACGGTCACACGCTCGAAGGACTCGACGAGATCCTTCCGTACGTGGACAACGAGGCGGTCCGAAAGCAGATCGAACGGACGGACATGCCGTATGCGGACATCTTCACCTACACCCATACGGGTTCGATCATCGGTGAGGCATACGGTCGCGGCGGGGAGACGCTGGTCAACGAAGCCGACGAAGCCGACCAGAAACGGCGGGATCTCGACGACTTCGGGATCGACTACTCGATCACCACCCCGACGCTACACCTGATGATCCACACGGTGAACAACGATCGAGTGGCGGTCGCGCTCTCGCGGGCCTACAACGACTGGGTCGCGGACAACCTGCTGGCTGACTCCGATCAGTTCAGGGCCTGTCTGGTCGTCCCGCCGCAGGATCCCGTCCGGGCGGCCGAGGAGATCGACCGCCGCGGCGACGATCCGAAAGTGACCGGGGTGTACCTGCCGCCCGGTTCGTGGACGCCGCTCGGGAACCGGTACTTCGATCCGGTCTACGAGGCCGCGGAAAATCACGATCTCACGATAATCTGTCACGGCCTGCAGATGCGAGAGGGCGGCTTCCCGGTGCAGGCGAAGGGCGCCCAGACCTTCGCCGAGTCTCACATCGTCAGCCTCCCGTGGGCGGTCATGTGGGGGATGACGTCGATCATGGCCGAGGGGGTTCCGGAACGGTTCCCCGATCTGGATTTCGTCTTTCAGGAGGCCGGCATCGGCTGGATCCCCTGGATGCGCTGGCGGATGGACGATCACTACCTCGAGTACACCGACGACTTCCCGGATCTCGAACAGCTCCCCAGCAAGTACATCGACGAGCAGTTCTACTTCACCACCCAGCCGATCGGCGACCCGCGGGGGAACAACTCACACATCGCTGACATCATCGAGATGGCGGGGCCCGAGAATATCATGTACTCCGCGGATCTGCCGCACATGGACTTCGATCCGCCCGAAGAGGTATTCAACCAGATCGCAGCGCACCTCGATCCCGACGACGTCCGGGCGGTCATGGGCGAGACGGCCGCCGATCTGTTCGATTTGCCGGTATAAGTATTTCCAGGACTGTATTCAGCACTACCTTACATGAACAAAGAACGACACTACGTTGCGGACACCGACGAGATAGCCGAAGGCTCCAGAGCCATGATCGAGGTGGACGGCCAGGAGATAGCGGTGTTTCACCTCGACGGAGAGTATTACGCCGTCGCGAACTTCTGTCCCCACCAGTCGGCCCCGCTGTGTGAGGGCAAACGGAAAGGGAAGGTCGAACTCGGCGAGGACGGCTGGGACCTCGAGTACACGGACGAGATCTACATCGAGTGTCCGTGGCACTCCTGGATGTTCGACATCAAGACGGGAAAACACGCCGCCGACGATCGATACGCCGTCCCGACCTACGAAGTCGAAATCGAGGACGGAGAGATTCACGTTCTCCGATGAGCAACGGAGGTAGTGACGAGACCGGTCGGTACCTTTATCACCCGTGTTAGGGAGTAACGGTATGGTCGGACACTCCGCGTACGAAAGCATCACGGTCGATATCGAAGCCGACGTCGCGACGATCGAGTTCCACCGCCCCGAGAAGTACAACGCGTTGAACGACGACGTCATGTTGGATCTCCGGCGGGCGTTCGACGCGATCGAACTCGATCGAAGCATCGAGGCGGTCGTCATCACGGGGGAGGGCGAGGACGCCTTCTCGGCCGGCGCGGACATCACCGAGTATGCAGGTCCATCTGAGGAGCACAATCCCCACCAGAAGCGGCGACAGGAGCTGTTTTATGAGATGTACCGGAAGACGTACGACTGTCACGCCCCCGTGATCGCGAAGATCAACGGCTACTGTGTGGGTGGCGGGCTCATCCTCGCGATGTTCTGTGACATTCGCATCGCGGTCGAGGACGCACAGTTCGGCGTACCGGTGACCGATATCGGACAGATCCCGACCGGCGGTTCGACGAAGCGTGCGATCGAACTCGTCGGCGAGGCGAAAGCGAAAGAGCTCGTCTACACCGCGGGCTATATCGACGCCGAGGAGGCCGAAGCGATCGGCCTGATAAATCACGCCGTCGAACCCGACGAGCTGGACGAGACGGTCACGGAGATCGTAGAGGGGATCAAAGAAACCGGCACGGAGGCCGTCAAAAACTCCAAGGACGCGATGAACTACGCGGCGCAGGCGTCGAGCCTCGAAGAGGCCAGAGCGTACGAGGCCGAGGTCTGGTGGGATCAGTTCGCCACCGAAGAGCGGAGACGGCTCGTCGACGAGTTCAACGAATCCTAAAGGCGAGACTCGACGAGTTCAACGAACTCTCGAGGTGGGGCTAGTTCTCTCTCAGCAGTCCGGTAGTCGACGATCCGTTCGTATCGGCCATCCCCCCGAAGGATTACTATCAATTTATATCCAATTTCGGAATTTAGTAAATATATTGCTACTTTTATTCGTTTTGTCAGCAAGAAGCCAGCTAGCTCTCTCGGCGGCCTCCTCAACGGGGAGAAATTCCCAGCCGGTCTGTTCGGCCGCCACGCGACCGTCGGCGGTGCTTCCGACGAATACGTGCCGTTCGGTGTTCGTCTTTTCGTGTATCTCCTCCAGCGCCAGCCACTTGTCACGGTCCCCGGGATCGAAGTCGATGCTCAGGTCGTGTTCTCGAACGTACGACGCGACAGCATCGCTGTCGTTGGCGATCAGCCCGACGTATCGGCTCCACGTGCGGGCGTCGCTTATGACCGCTGCCGGATTTTCGAACCGCTCGAACGCCGCGAGTTCGAACCCGAGCGTCATCTCTTCGGTTGCCCTATTGTCGCTCGTGACGCTCATTGGTAGTTATTCGCTCTCGTGGGAGAAAGGTTCACGGGTCGAAAGCAGCGACCCTCAAGTGCTTCGGTTTGCCGCTGAGATTCCGGATAGCGACTGAATATGGCCGATATCAATTTTGATCGATATGTGGCGGTTCGCCTCCCACAACATCGAGATCCAAGGTGAGAGAGGAGGCGACACGGGAACAATAATGGCTTCAAAACATATTTTTCCTTATCTATTGTATATTCGACTCCAGAGTAATCATATGTATTTCATATATTGAAGAATGATATTATTCGGGAGAGCACGAGATACCGTAGATCGCTAACACGAGGGAAACCGATCTCGGACATCGAATTGCTCGTCTCGAAAAACCGTTAGCAGCGACAATTGACATCCTCCCCGCGCTGAAGCGCGAGGATTCCCACGTTGGGATATTAGGGTTCACGGAACGACCTGTTCTTGTGGGCGTACTCTGCCCGTGGATTTATCGAACAGGCGTACCGTTGGCTGTGCCAAACAGCCGTTACTCCTATCCTGTGACGGATTCGGAGTTACCGTCGCTCGCATATTCTCTGCCGCGTTCAGGTCGCTATTGGCGATCAACTCGCAGTTTTCACACACGTACAACCCACGCTCAACTCGGTTTGAGTCGGCTTTCGTGCCACACTCACAGCAGGTTATCGACGTAGCTAACTCGTACTCATCAACCCGTTCAACGTCGATTCCACACTCTTCAGCCTTGTACTCGATGTGGTTGAGTAGTGTTTCAAACGCCCAGTCATGCAGGCGTTTGTTCCCGTGTCGTCCCCAATTTTCATCCTCGCGGATATTCTTCGGATGGCCGACTGCTATTGTCCCAACATCACGATCAGCACACTGCTCAACAATGTCTTTCGACACCGCGTGCAGGAAATGCTCTTGTCGCCGGGATTTCTTCTGACGTGCCCAGTCTGCGTGGTCACTAGGACCGTTCTCGCCTTCCGTGTCGTATTCTTGCTGTCGGAAGTAGTGTGCGTCTTCTTTCAGGGCGTTGCCCGGATACAACACGGTTTCGTCACCGACAGAGACAGCGGCCGTGTTACAGATGCCGAGATCAACACCTGCCGTCTTCTCACTGGGCACTTCGGGTGTCTCAATCCGCATCTTGCAGACGAAGTGTAGTTCCCACTGCTCGCCAGTCCAGACAGTACGCACCGTCTGGACGTTTTCAACAGCGGCGAGTGTCTGGTCGTCTGTCTGGAGTGTGTATTCACAGAGGATGTAGTCAGCGGCATACCGAGACGGTTTCATGTTTGTTCCTTTCGAGAGACGGACACGGTTGTACTGGGTGTCGAGTTTGAAGCCCTGATTTTTCCATGTCACCGTCGAGCGTGGGTGGTCCTCGCCGCGTTTGCGGTAGCCGGGCGGGTTCGCGTCCGAGCCATCCTGTTCGTACCACGAAACGAACGCCTCACCGAGTTCCTGAAGAACTCGCTGACTAGATTGGCTGTGCAAGTCTCCATAGCGTTCGTGGGTTTTGAGGTACGAACAAAGTTCGTCGGCGTCTGGAATATGGCCGATAGCGTCCCAGACACGCGAAATTGTCCACCGCCCGACGTTCCACAATTTCGACGCGGCAAAACCATGCGAATCGAGGTCGTCACAGACTTGCGAGTGGTTGCGGATACTCGCTTTAAGCGTCCGAGTGACGACCTGATTCGACATATGTAAGCATAGTATTTTTTCTTACATAAACGTTGGGTATCTTGACATGGAATATCCAGCCGGAGCTACGAGCGTGGAGAGATTCCCCGTTTTCGGCTTCATCCCCGCGCTGAAGCGCGAGGCTTTCGCCTCGAATCTTCCGTAATTGTGTCGTCGAGGATGATGTAGCCGTCCTGTGACCAGCGTGTTTCACCGTGTTTCTGGAGTTCTTCAAGCCGTTCGTGGTTGAATTCCTTCTCGTTCCAGTCGTATTCGGTGAGAAACTTGTTGAGTGCGCGGTCACTGTTGGCTGGAAGTACTTCGCGTGCGATGCCAGTCACGGTCTTGTTGCTGGCCGCAACAAGACCTGTGACGTAGGTTTTCGCGTGATGTCGTTGCGGTGGTGACAGCGATTCGAACTCGTCGAGTAGCTTCGTACACGACAGGAAGTCCGTGATCGGCATCATAGGCTGTTACAACGGCCTACGTCACGCACCTACTTCAACGTGCAAAGCTGAGTTATAGAAAGTAAATGTGCATTCAAATGGCAACACCCTTACACCAAATCCGTCATATAGGGCCATTCGCCACCGTCAGGATATCGAAGTTAGGTTCCCGACCGCACACGGAGCGGATCGTTTTCCGTTCGCTCAGGTCAGACGTCCCACTCTTCGTCGCCGGGGCGGGCCCAGTCGTCGTTCCACTCGTCGTTGTCTTCGAGGAACTGGGCGACCCCCTCGTGAATCGGTGCTCCCTCGTAGAACCCGCCGGTGAAGTGAACATCGAAGTCCTGATAGTCGAAGGAGGTCTCGTCGGATTCCTGCAGCGTCTCGCTGTGGTTGTGGGCGATCTCACAGAGTTCGTACGTCGCCTCCGCCGGCACGTCCGGACCGAACGCCCACCCGGCGTCCAGCGGCCACGCGATCGTCTCGTCGGTCAACTCGTCCATCTCCTGTTCCCACCCGACGGGTTCGTACATGTACCCCTCCGCCCCCGGGTAGTTCGTGACCGTCTCCTCGAACTCGTCGTCGTCCGACGGCAGATAGTACAGATCATTTCGAACGTCAACCTCCTGAACCCAGCCGGCGAGCGCAACCGCGTTGCTGTCGTAGACCGCCGCAACGTCGATCCGGCCTTCCTCGATCGCGCCCGCGGCGTCGCCGGCGTCGACGTTGACGATCTCGTTTTGCTCCCACATATCGGCGTCTTTGAGGATCTCTTCGGTCACCAGCCGAGTGCCGAATCCGGGCTGGATCGGATGCAGGTTGACGCCACCTTCACGGAGGTCGGAAATCCCCTCGACGCCGGAACCCTCTCGGGCCACGAAATAAATCGTCGCGCGCGTGTACAGCGGCCCAAGGTGCGGGATGGTGTCGACGGGGTTGTCCTCGAACTGCCCCTCGCCGCGCTCGGCCAGCGAATAGCCGTGAATCCCGACGCCGACCGAGTCGAACTCGCCGCTGTCGTACTCACGGAGGTTCGCGATCAACCCGTCGGTCGTCTGCGGATCGAACGACACGGCGTCGCTGTGCTCGTTCATCGCGCGAGCCATCGCCTGCCCCGCGCGCATCGTCGAACTCCCGCTGGACGTACACCCGACGATGAATCGGTACGAATCGCCGTTGCCGTTGCCGTTTCCGTTACCGTTGCCGTTGCCGTTACCGTTGCCGTTACCGTTACCCGCACATCCGGCCAGACCGATTGCGCTTGCCGCGATACCGCTCTGAAGAACCTTACGCCGAGATACGCGATCTTGAGTCATCCATTTTGATAGGAGCTAGTTGTCGAATATATACCTTTGGAAGCACGTTCGGCAGACGGGAAGGCCAATAGGCGCAAGGAATTAATACTGTCGCAATTGAAACACGTGTATGTACACGGTGTTACTGCCGATAGATGCAGAAGGGAGGCGTATCGAAAGCGTCGTCGACGTGGTGACGTCGCTCCCGGGCGATCAGGACGAGATCGAGGTCGTGATCCTCAACGTCTTCAAGGAGTTCAACGTGACCGACGGAGACGGTGGCGTGGTGAAATCCGACGAGCTCTTCGACGAAGAGGACATCCCGCCCGGCGTCCAGCGGGCGGTATCGCTGCTCGAAGAGCACGGTATCTCGCCGACAGTCCGTCGAGAACACGGCAACGTCACCGAGACGATCGTCGAGACCGCAAACGAGGTCGACGCCGAACAGATCATCATGGCCGGCCGCGACCGAAGTCCCGTCGGGAAAGCGCTCTTCGGGAGTACGGTTCAGGGCGTCCTGCGAGCCGCCAGTCGGCCGGTAACGATGGTCACCAAAAACTGACAGCGCCAGACACCACGACCGACAGTTTCCGGGGATAGCCTGCAACCACGTTTTCATAACCGTCGGCCGTGCTTTTTCACACCGCAGCGGCCAGTACATCGTGGTTCAGCCCGGCGACTGTCACGGCGGTGAACGCACCCCGGGGTCAAGCCCCGGGGCGGTCGCCTCGACCACCTGTACAACTCTCCCCCGACGCCGACGAGAATACTTTTCTTTCCCGATGAAGTCATCCCGTGTGTATGGTATTTGACAACGTTGTGATCGCCGGGATAGGGGAAACCCGAAAGAGCCGGCCGAGCCGAGACAACGACCAGCCGTATCACGACCTGGAGGAATACTTCCGGATGGCTGCCGAACGGACGCTTTCAGACGCGGGAGTCGGCTGGCAAGACGTCGAGGGGCTGGGCGTTGCGCGTCCCTCGACCGAGACGCCGTATCGCTATCCACTGGTGCTCGCGGAGACGCTCGGTTTCGAGGACCTCCGGTGGCTGACCGTCACCGACCACTGCGGCGGACAGGGCGTTCCGCTGCTCGTTCAGGCGGCGATGGCGGTCGCTTCCGGCGTCGTCGAGTCGATCCTCTGTCTCGGTGCCGATACGCCGAAACACCCAGAGAAAGGCTCCGGTGAGATATTTCCGCGCGATCCCCGCGGATTCAGGCGAAATTACACCGATCCGTTCGGACTCCAGGGGGCGAACTCACTGCTCGCGATGGCCCAGACCCGCCACATGGAGGAACACGGGACCACGCTCGAGCAACTGGGCAAGCTATACGTGACCCAGCGGATGCACGCGACGAAGAACCCCCTCGCGTACTTCGACGAACCGGTCGATATAGACGAGTACAAAGACTCGGGGCTGATCGCCGACCCGATCAGGCTGTTCGACTGCGTGTTACCCGTCAACGCCGGCTTCGGGTTCCTCCTGACGACGCCCGAGAAGGCGTCCGAACTCGGTGCGACGCCGGTCTCGATACAGGGGTTTGGAAACAGTCACAATCCCGAAGTCTCACCGCGGCGGACATTCACCGCGATGGGGATCGAAGCGGCGGGGAGACGGGCTTTCGAGATGGCTGGCGTCGGCCCCGAGGACATGGATTTCCTGCAGCTCTACGACGACTATCCCATCGTCGAGTTGATTCAGCTGGAGGAGCTGGGCTATGCCGACCGCGGAGATGGAGGACCGTTCATCGAGGAGACGGATTTCGCGTTCGACGGCGATCTACCGCTGAACACCGGCGGCGGACAACTCTGTGTGGGACAGGCGGGCGTCGGCGGCGCCGCGTTCGTGCAGATTCTCGAGGCGGTCCGACAACTCCGAGGCGACGGCGGACCGCGGCAGGTTCCCGGTGCCGAAAGGGGGCTGGTCACCGGCGTCGGTGCCGGCCAGTACGGCAAAAACCTGACGGCCCATTCGGTCGCGATCCTCGAACGGGGGGTACCGGCATGAGCGGCGAGCGACCGATACCGTCGCTCGATAACGAGGCGGACCGGACGTTCTGGCAGGCGACCGCCGACGAACGCTTGCTCATCCAGCGGTGCGGTGACTGTGGGGAACGTCAGTTCTTCCCTCGTTCGTGGTGTCACTACTGTGGTGCAGACGGAATCGAGTGGACCGAGGCGGAGGGGACCGGACACGTCCACACCTACACCGTCATTCGGCGTGCGACGGAACTGCAGGCGTTCGCGGACGAGGTTCCGTACGTGGTGGCGTACGTCGAACTCGATGAGGGGCCGCGGATCTGTACGAACGTGGTCGGTTGTGATCCCGCGACCGTCGAGATCGGCATGCCCGTCGAGGTGACGTTCGATCACGTGAACGACGAGATCGCCCTCCCGAAATTCGAACCCCGGTGAGCGGCGATCGAGTTCGGCGAGGGGGCGAGATCACAGAGAGCTGGCACACAAGCCGTTATATCACCGGCTATCGAAAGGCAGTCGAAATGAGACAGTCAGACTCGATCGAACCCGGACCCGACGTCGACGACCGGATCGTGAAGACGGCGGTCGCGCCGAGACCGATCGCGTGGATCAGCACCGTTAGCGAAGGCGGCGTCGAGAACCTCGCCCCGTTCAGTTCCTACAACTACGTCTCCTCGTCGCCGCCCGTCCTCGTGTTCAACAGCAGCGAGAAAGAAGACGGCGAGTTGAAGGATACACCGCGCAACGCGATCGATACCGGCGAGTTCGTCGTCAACGTCGTCACCGAGGACCTGATCGAAGAGATGGATCTGACCGCGGCGGATCTACCGTCCGAGGAAAGTGAGTTCGCCCACGCCGAACTCGAGCGCGCCCCCTCGGAGGCAGTTACACCGCCCCGGGTCGCCGGGGCCGCGGTGAGCATGGAGTGTACGCTGTACGACTCGATATCCGTGTACGATCGGACGATGGTCTTCGGCGAGGTCGTCCGCTATCACGTCGCCGAGGAGGCGTTGACCGGCGGGAAAATCGACAGTCGAAACGTCACCACCGTCGGCCGACTCGGCGGACCCTACTACACAACGGGCGAGCCCATCGAGTTCGAGCGACGCTGAACCGGAGATCATCAGGACCGTTCATCCGATTCGAGGTACGATACAGAGAGCAGCGAAACAGAATCCCACGAATGATACTCATTTGCGGTTAAAATAACTGAAGTAGGATCGTTATGCGATATTTTTTGTGAATATTTCCCGGAGTCAGAGGATCTTCTCGAGAATCCCCCTCGCATCGGCCTCCGAGACCGAGCGCGGGTTGGCTTCGAGGTGTCGCTTCGAGGTGATCGCCATCGCGGCGAGATCGTCGAGGTCGTCCTCGGTCGCGCCGAACTCCCGGAGGCGGGCGTCCAATCCGACGTCGGCCCGGAGCCGCCGAACGCCCTCGAGGAACGTCTCGGCACGACTGCGAGCGTCACCCTCCGCGCCGTACAACTGCGTTCCGAGTGACGCGTAGGTCGGGACCGCGGCCGGAAGGTTGTACTCTAACACTGCCGGGAGCACGGCGGCGATCGCCTCGCCGTGGGGGATGTCGTACTGTGACTGAACGCCGTAGGCGACCGCGTGGATCGCCGCTTTCCCGCCGTTGACCCGCCCCATCATCGCCATCGTCGCCGCCAGCGACATCGCGTTTCTGGCTGCCGGCGCGTCGGCCCCGTGAAAGGTCGCCGCCCGGAGATTCCCCTCGACGAGCGCCATCGCGCGGGTGCACAGCGCGTCTGCGAAGGGGTTCGAGGTCGTCGACATAACGGAGCCGACCGCGTGAGCGAAGACGTCGATTCCCGTCGCGCGCGTTATCCCCGGCGGGAGCGTCTCGCTCAGGGACGGATCGACGATCGCGACCGTTCCGAAGGCGTTCGGGTCGACGATCCCCTTCTTCTCGTGGCCGTCCCGATCGTCGATCACGACGACGGCCGGCGAGACCTCCGCGCCGGAGCCGGCCGTCGTCGGCAGCAGGATCGTCGGCATCCCGGGCTCCGGGACGTGACCGCGACCGAACGGCTCGTCTTCGAGTTCGGGGTTCGCGAGGATCACCGCGGCTCCCTTG